>JAAIGG010024843.1_pt1 | contig 24634 bp, 25 predicted proteins | sample 6487391 | NCBI WGS metagenome assembly JAAIGG01 (sample SAMN13974130, study PRJNA590717) | phyllosphere metagenome | biome: asymptomatic weeds; feature: pooled weeds collected from a community garden; material: weeds; isolation source: pooled asymptomatic leaves from various weed species from...
TCCCGGTGACCCCGAGCGCCGCGACAATCTGTACGAGCCCCGCAAGGGTGCTCGGCGCGGCAGCCAGCATGTGCTAGCCCGTCATTCCAGCCTGACGCTACAGGTACAGAAGCTGCCCAGGGCCTTGCTGGTCCTCGGCGTTGCGGGGCTAGGCACCACCCTCGCGATCGGCCGGCGCCTGTCACGACGGTGAGTGCGCGTTTAACATAACAAGTATTATCGATCTTATGTGGTGTAGGCGCCAGATACAAATGACACCACTCCGCTAGATAGAAACGGCACTGCCGGTGCTGTCAGCGCGTCGCCGGTGTCATAGCCTTCCTCGGCAACGAGGACGCGCATGGTATGACGGTGCTGACGATGAGTGCTGCAGAGATTACCCGGTTCGACACGCTGATGCGGCTCGACCGCGGCGAGATCCGGATCGTGGACGCGATGGAGCTGTTGGGCCTCCAACGGCGGCAAATCTACCGGCTGCTCTACCGCCTTCGACAGGAAGGCGCTGCGGGCCTCGTGTCGCGCAAGCGCGGGCGGCCAAGCAACCGGCGCTACAGTGATGCCTTCCGCGCCCAGGTGGTCGCGCTGGTGCGAGAAAACTATGCCGACTTCGGGCCGACGCTCGCGCGCGAGTACCTTGCCGAGCGCCATGGCCTTGGCCTGTCGTGCGAGACGCTGCGGCAGATCATGATGGAAGCCGGCCTTTGGAAGGACCGTGCCGCCAGGCGCCCTCGCCCGTATCAGCCCCGCTACCGGCGCGACTGTCGCGGCGAACTGGTCCAGGTCGACGGCTCGAGACACTGGTGGTTCGAGGACCGCGGCCCGCAATGCACGCTGCTGGTGTTCATCGACGACGCCACGAGCGAGCTGATGCACCTCGAGATGGTCGAGAGCGAAAGCACCTTCTCCTACATGCGCGCGACGCGGACGTACCTCGAGCGGCACGGCAAGCCGGTCGCCTTCTACACGGACAAGCACAGTGCGTTCCGCAACAACACGGCCTCGGCGAATGGCGACGGGATGACCCATCTCGGACGCGCGCTCGACCGGCTGAACATCGACCTGATCTGCGCGAACTCACCGCAGGCGAAGGGGCGTGTAGAGCGGGCCAACGCGACGCTGCAGGACCGGCTCGTAAAGGCCATGCGGCTTCATCGCATCAACACCATCGACCAAGCCAGCGCCTTCCTCCCCTCCTATATGGCGCAGCACAATCAGCGGTTCGCCAAGGCGCCCTTCGATCCGCGCGATCTGCATCGGCCGCTCGCCATCCACGAGAACCTCGAAGCCGAGATGGTCTGGCGCGAGCAGCGCACCGTCACCGGCGCCCTCACCCTGCACTACAACAAGGCGATGTTCATCCTGGAGCCGACCCCGGTCGCACAGGGGCTTGCGCGCAAGAAGGTCGACGTGTGCGAGTACCCGGACGGAAGGCTTGAGATCCAGCACGAGGGTGAGGCCCTGCCCTATCGGATCTTCGACAAGATGCGCCGGGTGAACCAGGCGCCGGTAGTCGACAACAAGCACCTCGACGCTGCCTTGGCGCTCGCCCACGCCATTCAGCAGGTGCAGCCGCACCACGCGAGGCGCAACAACAAGGAACCGGCGCGTACCGCTCAGCCCGGCGGGGTGTTCAAGGCCCCCTCGCCCGTACTACCCGGGCCGAAGCTGGACCGCCGCAAACTCGGCAATCAGCGCCTGAAGCGAGGCCCTCGCCTCTCCAACGACGAACTCGTCGCGCGCGGCCTCGGCGAGTATGTCCGCCAGCAAACAGGATGACCCGGAGCTACGCCTGCCAGCGTCTCAAAAACGATGGTATTTCGGGATTATGGAAGTAGATCGGTTAGCCGGTTCCACCTGAGACATCAGGAGCCACTTTGGGGTCCGGGTCCTGCGCCTTGCCGGTCGCGGGTGCCACCTTCTGGCTCGGCATAGCGGTGAGATAAGCAACGATCGCATCGACGTCCTTCTCGGCCACTGGCGCCTTATACACCTCACGCATCTTGGTGACGGTCGCCTTCCACTGATCCGCCGATAGCGCAGGCTGGGTCAGCGCCATGCTGGCTGAGTGGCACGAGGTGCAATTGGCATTGATGACGTCGGCGTGCGGACCGTCGGGGTAGGTCGCGTCGTCGGCCGGCAGGTCGACGCTGGTCGAGGCAAGCGAGAAGCCGCGCGCTGACACGCTGGCGGCCGGTGCCGGCTCAGACATCTCGGAGATCGGAACGGGCGCCTTGCGGCTGCTCGGCGCGCCGATCGAGACGAGGATGATGCCGGTCAGGCCGATCAGGCCAGCAGCCATCATGCCGGGAGACGGAGTCTTCATGATTTGCTCGCTCCTCAGGCCGCGATGATGGTGGTGGTTTCAATGTTGCCGCGCATGAACCCGCCGGGATTCCAGATCGGCTTCATCGGCTGAGCGACACCGTTGGTGTTCCAGCAGCGCACCATGATGGGGTTAGGCCCGCGTCTCAGCGGCACCCGCCCGTCCCAGCGCCGGAAGCTGTACCTGCCCTCGTCCGCTCCGAGCGTCGTCCTGTACCAGGTGCGGCCACCGTCCGACGACACATCGACCTTGGCGACGCCGCAATCGCCGCCCATTGCGATGCCGCCGACCGGGATCGACGCTTCATAGGCGATCGCCTGACCATCGGGCAGGCTGGTCATCCAGCTACGCGGGATCATGCGATTGATCGGTACGGTCGGGAAGTCCTTGGCACCGGGCGCGACATTCGCGCCGGGTGTCGCGGGGATCTTGTAGGCCTTGGCCATCCAATACTGGTCGTCAGGGCCGGGCAGTACCTCGATCGCGTTCAGCATCTTGACCCAATAGGTCGAGTACCAGCCCGGCACGATCAGCCGGCAGGGAAAGCCGTTGAGGAGCGGCAGTTGCTCGCCGTTCATGCCGAAGGCGATCATGACCTCGCCGTCGCGGGCATGGTCGATGTCGAGTGCCTTCTCGAAGTCAGGAGCGCCCGCCACGACCGGCTGATCGAGAGCGCCGAAGCGCACCTGCACCGCGCCTGCCTTGACCCCGGCGAGGTCGAGCACGTCGCGCAGGCGAACGCCGAGCCACTTGGCGTTGCCCATCGCGCCATTGCCCCATTGCGCGCCGGCGACGCGCGGCTGGAACAGCCCGCGGCTGTTGCCCGAGCACTGGTTCACCGCCGCCATCTCGACCCGTGGAAGGCGCAGCAGCTGAGCGAGGCTGATCGACAGCGGCCGATTGACGTGGCCGAAGACGTTGAGGCGGAAACTTTCGACGTCGATCGAGGTCGGTATGTCGGCCCAGTGCCAGCGGACGAAGAACTGGTCGTTGGGCGTGAACACCGACTTGTCGAAGACCTCCATCGGCGTCTCCAGCAAGGGTGGATGGACGCGCTGGAGGATCATGCTGCCCTTGCCGGGAAAGGCGCTGGTCATCGGCCGCTCGGCATTGCCGCCGGGCAGCTTCAGGTCGACGAGCTGCTGCGCCAGTGCCGGCGCGGCGGCAAGGCCGGCGGTACCGAGCGCGGCATGGTTGAGGAAGCGGCGACGGCTGGTCTCACTCGCCAGCCCGGCGTCGAAATTGTCCATGACAAGGCTCTCCTGTGGCCAGTCACGCTGGCGGATCAAAGGGGCATTCTGCAAGTGATCGGACCGACTGATCCGATCATCATGGCGGATCAGTTCGGGGTGGCGATGCAGGGCGAGACGAACAGGTTGCCCCGCCATGCACCGGCTAGCGTCTTGGCACCGACCAGCAGCCACATCGCCGCGAGCGCAACCGTCAGCACCGTGCCGACGATACCGAAAAACATAAGGTTCAGCGTCGTGCCGAGGCGGAAGGTGGCGACGGTGTAGACGCCGAGCGGGAAGGTGTAGCCCCACCAGCCGAGGTTGAACGGCACGCCCGCGCGCCAGTAGCGGATGGTGATAAGCGTCGCGAGCGCCAGCCACCACAGGCCGAAACCCCAAAGGCAGAGCCCGGCGACAACGCCGATCCCCTGCGCGACGGTGCCGACGCCGGCTAGCCCGTGCGCGGTGAGGATCGCCGGCGCATCCGCGCCGAGCACCAGCATGCCCAGAGCACCCGTGCCGATCGGCCCCAGCGCCAGCCAGGAAGATGCCGCCATGCTTTCATGCGGCAACTTGTGGAGTGCCATGCGCAGGATGAGGATGGCGAGGATGCCAAACGCGACCGGCACCGAATAGGCCCACAGCACATAGGAGGTCGCGAGCGTCACTATCTGCGCGTGGGGATCGGTTAGATGCGGCGCGAGCAGCCCGCCGCTGGCGCCCGCCACTTCGGCAGCGACGACCGGCAGCAGCCATACGGCGGTCATGCCGTCCAGGCTGTGCTCGTGGCGGGTAAACATCAGGTAGGGGATCAGCACGCCGCAGGCGAGCGACATGGCGACGTCGATCCACCACAGGATATGCGCGACCGGCACGATGCCATTTCCGAACCGCGCGATGCCGAAGGCGAGACAGCCGTTGATGATCGTCGCCAGCCCCATCGGAATGGTCCCGATGAACATCGACACGGTGTTGTGCCCGAAGATGCGCCGCGCCTCGTGCCCGAACATCACCCAGCGCGCGCCATAGAGGCCGGCGAACAGCGCGAAGAGCGCGATATTGAAGAACCACAACACCTCGCCGACAGGTTTAAGCGAAGGCCCGATGCCGGGCACCTGCGGCAGCGCGAGGGCAAGGATGCCCGTGCCCATCGTCGCGGCGAACCAGTTGGGCGTGAACTGGCGGATCATCTCGCGGGGGTGATCGAGCCGGCTGAGCGGCTTGAGGCCGCTGAGAACGGAGTGCGTGTCGGCAGTCATGCGACCTGCTCCTTGATGAGATCCGTCAGCGCGTCGGCCGCGCGGGTGCGATAGCGTTCCTTGTGGCGCAGCGCGTGAAAGGCGCGGTCGGGCAGCCCGAGCGGCAGCTCGACGAGATCGCCAGCCTTGAGCGCGCGCGCGACGACCAATCGCGACAAGACGGCAACGCCGGCACCGGCCTCAACGGCGGTGCGCACCGCCTCGTTGGACGGCAGCGTCATCGCTATCGTCAGCTGGGCCGGATCAAACCCGCGCGTTCGCAGCACGTCCTCGAAAGTCGAGCGCGTACCCGATCCCTGCTCACGGACGATCCAGCGTGTAGTGCGCAGCCAGGCCTCGTCGATGCGTTCGGCTTCCTCGCGGCCGACCAGCACCATTGGGTCATGCCCGACATTCCAGTGGGCAAGCGCCGGTTCGTCCACCTCGCCCTCGACAAAGCCGAGTTCCGCCGCGCCGCTCAACACCTGCGCTGCCGCGCCTTCGGTGTTGTCGATCGCCAGCTCGACCGCGATCTGTGGGTGGCGTTCGTGGAAGGCGGCGAGCTTTGCCGGCAACCAATAGCTCGCGATCGTCTGGCTGGCGACGATCCGCAACGAACCACGCGCGAGCCCGGCATAGTCCGCGAGCATCGTCTCGGCATGCGCTGCCCGCCCCAGCACCGCGCGCGCTTCCTCCAGAAAGCCGCGGCCTGCCTCGGTAAGCTGGATGCCACGCCCGACGCGGTGGAACAGCGGAACGCCGTAGCGCGCTTCGAGGGCCGCAACCGCCCCGGAGGCAGCAGACTGCGTGACGTTCAGCGCCTCCGCTGCCTTGGTGACGTGTTCGCGCTCCGCGACACCGACGAATATTCTGAGCTGCTCCAAAGTCATGCAGCATATATCGCGTACTTAGATCGATACGACCAACCGTTTGATATGGTCATTCCAATCTGGATATCGGAATGGTCGGCAGCCTTTCGTCTGCGATGGTCTCGAAGACTTGAAGCGTTACGCGTGCCCGCGACGTTTGATCGTCCATGACCGATATGATCGAGCGCAGTTCTGATCCCTACAATGCCGAGCCGACGCCCGGTGCGTTGATCGAGCGGTTTCTGACGCCGCAGGCGCTGTTCTACGTGCGCAGCCACGGGCCGGTGCCGGATCTGCCCGCCAATCATCGGATCGAGGTGAGCGGGAGGGGCATGGCGAGCCGCTTCTTCTCGGTGCAGGAACTGAAGAGCACGTTTGCCACGCGCACGGTAACGGCGGTTCTCCAGTGCGCCGGCAACCGGCGTACCGATCTCCAGCAGGTCGCCAACACCTCCGGCGATCCGTGGGACGTAGGCGCGATCGGCAATGCGGAGTGGACCGGCGTACGCTTGGCCGATGTGCTCGATGCGGTCGGCGCGCCGGATGCGTCCGAGCTGTTCGTGGCGTTCACCGGCGCGGACGAGGTGGACGTGGAGGGTGAAGAAGCCTTGTTCGGGGTATCGATCGCCATGAGCAAGGCGCGGGAGCCCGACGTACTCCTCGCCTGGGCGATGAATGGCGAGCCGCTGACGCCCGAACATGGCGCCCCGCTCCGCATGGTGGTGCCTGGCTATGCCGGGGTCCGCAGCGCCAAATGGCTGACACGGATCGAGGTGCGTGAAACGCCCTCCGAGGCACCGATCCAGGCGCACGACTACAAGCTCTTCCCCGCCGCTGTGACGAGCGACACCGTCGACTGGAGCCAGGGTCTGACGATCAATGCCATGCCGCTCAACGCCGCGATCTGCTCGCCCGGTGCGGGCGAGAGTTTGGCCGCCGGAGAGGTGCGGATTGAGGGATATGCCATTGCCTATGACCGCCGTATTTCTCGGATCGAAGTGTCGGTGAACGGCGGTCGCGACTGGCAACAGGCGACCTTCGCCGATGATCCGGAGACGCGCTGGGGCTGGCGGCGCTGGATCCTTGACGCCACACTTGCCAAGGGACGCCAGCACCTTGTCGCCCGTGCCTTCGACGAGACCGGGCAGGGACAGCCCGAGCGGCCGGATACGATGTGGAATTTCGCCGGCTATCTGTGCACCGCCTGGCATCACGTTCACGTGCTGGTCGAATGATCGAAGCATCAGCGGCACCGGACGTCGCTTTCTGGATCGATGCGATTGGCCGGCTGGTGGTGGCGACCGCGGCCGGGATGGTGCTCGGCTGGGAACGCTCGCGTGAGAACCGGCAGATCATGGGCCTGCGGACGCTGGGTCTGGTCGGTCTGGCGAGTTGCATCGCCGTTCAGGCGATCGTGCATAGTGGCTTGCCGAACGTGAACGCCGATGCCGCAGGACGGGCGATGCAGGGCATTCTGTCCGGCGTCGGCTTCATCGGTGCCGGTGCGGTGCTGCGGGTCGGCCAGGGTCAGGAAGTGCATGGATTGGCGACCGCCGCGTGCATCTGGGTGACAGCCACGATCGGCGCGGCAGCAGGGTTGGCGGTGTGGCCGCTCATCATCGGCGGGGTGAGCCTTGCAATGCTCGTCCTGTTCGTCGGCGCGCCGCTGGAACGCCGCATCCGCGAGCGAGCCCGTCTGACGCCGGCCGAGACCGACAGGAAGGATGTCGAGCGCAAGCCGTGATCGCGCTGGACCGCCCGGTGCCCGTCGGCGCCGGGAGGCGGCAAGGCGCTATCAGGACACAAGCGCGGCATCTGCCTGACGCCGGACTTCATCGGCGATCGGATGCAGTTCGGCCGCGGGTCGCTCGCCCACCACACTATAGCCGATCCCGTCGACCGCCCATGTGACCCGGCCCATGGTCCCGCTGGACGTGCTGGTCATGCTCGCGGTCTTGTCGATCTGCATGGGCCTCGTCAGCACCGCAAGTTTCGACGCTTGCGGTCCGTCGTAGAGGAGCAGTGCCGCAGGGCCGTGGGGCGTCGCGACCAGTCGCCCCCCGCCATAGCGATAGCCGGCCGTGCTGAGGTCCGGGATCGTGACGCGCTCACCCAATCGAGCGGAGGTCCATCGGATCAGCATGGCGCGCTGGTCGGGGCCGATCTCCGCCGGTCGTATCCGGTCGGCGGCATAGACACGGAAATTATCACTCGCCTCGTTGGCCAGCGCCGCGATGCCCGCGCGGGGTTCGCCGCTCCACCGCGCGCTCGACCAGCCACCGCCAAACCCCAACGCCAGCAGAAGTGACGCGGCGATGGCGAGCTGCCAACGCGGTTGCCGTTGCCGTCCCCTGATCGCTGCCACGCGCATCGTCGCCGGGATCGGTTCATCCGCGACGGGGGCGAACAGGGATGCAAGGGCTCGCGCCTGCTCCGCCTGCTCTCGCACACGGGCATGCACGTCCGGCTGGCCTTCAAGATAGGCGTCGACCAGGCGCTGCCGCTCGGGCGACAGCCTGCCATCGATCCATGCGGCCAGATCGTCCTCGCCGATCGGGCTGGTCATTGCACGCTCCTCAATCGCGGCCGTTCACCCTCCCGGAGGAGGGTCGCCAGACGGTCGCGCCCCCGCGATATGCGCGACATTACCGTGCCCAGCGGCACGCCGACTACGGCAGCGACCTCCGCATAGGGCAGGCCCTCGACCGAGACCAGGAGCAGCACCGTTCGCTGTTCTTCAGGCAACGCATCAAGCGCGCGCAGCAGGTCGCGGTGGTGCAGGCCTGTGTCCTGATCGGCCGGGCGGCCGAGCGCGGCGTCGTCCACGAGGTGGAGCGGAACCGCCGTACCTCGCCGGCTATGCTGCCGCTGATGATCGACCAACAAATTGTGCAGGATCGCATAGACCCACGGGCGGACCTCCGCACCCCGTCGCTGTCGCCAGCGCCCGACCGCGCGCTCCAGGCAATCCTGCACCACGTCATCCGCCATCACCCGGTCGCGCAACCACGACCGGGCATAGCGGCGCAGCCCGGGGATCAGCGGTTCGATCGCGGCGGCAAGCGGGTCCATCTCAGTCGCGCTGCACCTGCACGATGCGCCCCGGCGCGCCGTTCACCACCTCCGCAACCGCCAGAAAGCGCCGGGGTGTCGCGGTGCTGCCCTGAACGATCTGGCGGATCGGACCCGATGCGTTGACGATCGCCGCACCTGCCGGGTTGCTCATGAAGTTCGCAAGCGGCTCTACAGCGCCGCTGCCGTCCGCATTGGCGGTCAGTACGAGCATGTAAGGCTTCTTGGGCTGCAAACCGGTAACGGCACTCTGCACGACCTGAATGATGCCCTGGTCGAAGAGGGTGATGCTGCTTGCCGTACCTTTGCCGCCAATCGGCCCCATGGTCAGATGCAGCGCCTTGCCCGCTGTGCCGAGCGGCTGGAGATTGTCGGTGCCGGGGCCTGTCGGAACTGCGTTCGACACATAGGCGATCGCCTGCGGTGCCTGTCCGACCGGCACGGTAGCGACGACCGAGTTGCCGGCAGTGTCGATCGCGGCCAGCTCATCGGAATTCTCTAGCCCGACATAAACGCGCCGGCCGTCGCCCGATGGCCAAACACCGTGCGGCATCTTGCCGACCGGAATTGTTGCCACCGGCGTGAAGTCGGACGTGCGGAACACCTTGACCACATTCTCTCCGCCGACCGTCACATACGCGAACTGCCCCTTGGCCGTGCGGGCGAAATTGACATGGTTCGTGATAGGCCCGGTATCCAGCACCTTCAGGATCGCGAAGGGTGGCCGAGCATCGAATGCGACCGTCTTGCCGATGTCCTTCAGCGTAAACCACACTTGCTTGCCGTCCGGCGTCGCGGCGATGTTGGGGCAGAAGGGGCTTGGCTGCGCCACCTGTCCGACCTGCGCGTGGGTCGCGACATCGAACACAGCCAATACCGGATTGAACGAAGAGCAGACATAGCCGTACCGGCCATCGGGAGAGAAGATCGTCATGCCCGGACCACCGGGCGTCTTGATGCGCCCCGTCTCCTTGTACGTCGTGGGGTCGAGCACGGCGATATAATCCTCGCCGCGGACCGTGACCCACACCTCCTTGCCGTCCGGCGTGAAGAACGCCTCGTGCGGACTGCGCCCGACATAGGTCGTGTGCTTGACGGTGTTGGTGGCGGTGTCGATCCACGACACGGCGTTCGATCCGATCGACACGACCGCCAAGGTCTTCCCGTCCGGCGAGAAGCCCAGGCCGTGAACCAGCACCTGTCCCTTGTAGAGCGGGGAGAAGTTCATCGGCTGGGGATCGCCGAGTTTGATGACGCCGAGCAGCCGGTTGTCGGCCGGGTCGGTCACCGACACCGTGTTGGAGAATTGTTCAGACGCATAGACGCGGTCGCGGTGGCTGACGGGCATGTCCTTAGCGTTCCACGGCGCCTGCTGGGCCATGGCGAGGCCCGGTGCGGCGCTCATCAGCAAGGCGGCCGAGCGCAGGATGGTCCGGATCATGTCAGTGCTCCATAGGGCTATGGTGGTCGCCGCCCTGCGTCGGGGCTGGCGTCGAAGGCGGTAGCGGCTGGCCGATCGCCAGCTTCATGGCGGCGATCTCCTGCTGCTGATCGATGATGATTTCCTGCGCGATGCGCTTGAGCTGCTCGTTATGGCCGTAGCGCAGCTCCGCCACCGCCATATCGATGGCACCCTGATGATGCGGAAGCATCATCGCCACGAAGTCGCGGTCGACGTCACCGGACGGCTTGACCATCATGCCCGCCATCATCCGGTCCATCGCGACAGACATCATGGTAGCGTAGCCATCGGCGGGGGCGGCCGCGACTGCGCCGGTAAGTAGGGCCGAAGCCGTCAGACCCAGCATCCAATCTCGTCTACGCATAAGCCTCCAGCGCATCGGTCTCGAAAGCGTAGACGATGCTCGTCGGGGTTTATTCCGTGGCCAAAGCCATTTTATCGGTCCTCACCAAAACGATAGTCTCATGCTTCTGCGGTTGGTTGACCGGGTCGCGGTCGGACAGCATATGCGCAGGCACGGCGATGGATTTCCGCCGGGCCATTCGGTCGAACCGCCCTCGCAAGGGCCGATGATTCCTACCAGGCGCCGCAAGGCAGCAAGGAGGAATCGTGCGCGCGACATTTCGCAATCTCTATGACCAGTTCAACATGGCAGCGTTCATTCGCGATCGCCGCACCCATGCCACGTCGGTACTGCGGTGGGCTTTGATCCTGGTCCCGATGGCCGCAGCGGTGGGAACGCTCTGCGCGGCCTTCCTGCGGAGCCTCGACGCCGTAACCCGGCTTCGCTTCGCCTTTCCCTGGCTGCTCTACCTGCTGCCGATCGGCGGGTTCGTGGTCGGACTGCTCTACCATCTGACAGGGCGCTCGGTCGAAGGCGGCAACAACCTCATCGTCGAGCAAATCCACGAACCGGGGGGCGGCGTGCCGCTGCGCATGGCTCCGCTCATCTTCTTCGGCACGGTCGTGACACATCTGTTCGGGGGATCGGCGGGACGTGAAGGCACCGCCGTGCAGTTGGGCGGCAGTCTTGCCAGCGGGTTTGGACGCGCGCTCAGATTGGATGCGGAAGCGACACGCACCCTCCTTATGACCGGGATCGCGGCTGGGTTCGGCGCGGTCTTCGGGACGCCGATTGCGGGCGCGGTCTTTGCACTGGAGGTGCTGGCGATCGGTCGGGTCGAGTATCGCGCGCTGGTGCCATGCCTGGTCGCGGCGCTGGTCGGTGACTGGACCTGTCTTGCCTGGGGCATTCATCACGGCGTCTACCATGTCGATGCGCTGGTGCCGGTCGACGCGCTGCTCGTCGCCAAGGCCGGTGTCGCCGGCATTGCCTTCGGTCTGACCGGGCTGACCTTTGCCGAGGCCAATCACGCGCTGGGCGGATGGTTGAAGCGCGTGATCCCCTATGGCCCACTACGACCCGTTATCGGCGGGCTGGCCGTGATTGCGCTGGTCTGGCTGCTCGGAACCCGCGACTATCTTGGCCTGGGTACGCTCGCCGCGACACCGGACAGCCTGACCATCGCCAGCTTCTTTGGTCCCGATACGCACTCGTGGAGCTGGGCGCTGAAGCTGCTCTTTACCGTCGTGACCCTGAGCGCGGGCTTCAAGGGGGGCGAGGTCACGCCGCTGTTCTTTATCGGCGCGGCGCTCGGCAATGCGCTCGCGCCGATGTTCGGAGTACCGTCGGGGCTATTCGCAGCGATCGGCTTCGTCGCGCTGTTCGCGGGCGCGGCCAACACACCGCTGGCTTGCACGTTCATGGGGATCGAGTTGTTCGGCGCGGCCTATACGGTGCCGATCGCAGTCGCGTGCTTCGTCGCCTACCTCTGCTCAGGCCACAACGGCATCTACCTGTCGCAGCGCGTCGCTGTGCCAAAGGTACCTGCCGCACACCTCACACCCGACGCGACCCTGCGCGATGCCCGCACGCACCGCGCTTCTCGCCGGCGCACGCGCGCCTGATCCTGTTTCCTGTCGAAAGCCCGTCATGCCCAATCGTTTCACCGTCCATCACCGCGAAGTCGGGATGCTGCGCATCTATCTGAAACCGTCCGACAAGATCGGCCCGCGTCGCTTCTGGGGGGCAAAGCCGCTCTATCGCGAGCTGATTCGCACCGCGAAGGCGGACGGCATCATCAACGCCGTCGCGCAAAATACCCATTACGGCTTCAGCAATCACGAACCGATCCGGGAGAACGGCTCGGAAATTGCCGATCCGCATCTGACGATCTGTGTCGAACTGGTCGGCGATCGCGATCAGCTCGACCTCTTCTGTCGCCGGCATGGAGATCTGATCGGCGACAAGGTGATCGTCTACAAACGACTGGAGCATTGGACTATCACGCGCAAAACTGAGCTAACCAGAGCCTGATCGGCGTTCCCGTAAAGGAACGGCCAGCGAGACGGCCGGGGGCATTCTCATTGGGAACGGCAAACGAGATGGCCGTCGCTTTCCCACGAGGATCGAATATCGGGAACGCCGGGTGGCACTGGAGCGAAGGAAATCACTTTCACTAGGGCTAGGGTGGCGTCCATAGTTCCCCCGATCGGAACTGCTGGGGAAAGTCAGACCGTGGACGCACAGTCGATGTTTATAGGCGCCTTTTCTCTGGCGTCAGGGCTGGTCATGTTGGTCCTGCCCCGACGCAGCAGGCTAGCAGCGGAGGCTGAAGCGAGAAGCCGCAAGGCGCAACTCGATGCCGGTGCGCCCGAACGCTTTTTCGAGGAACGCCGTTCTATCAACGCTTATCCACCAGCTCCAACAGATCGTCGATGGCGGTTGAAGGGCGCTTTCTTCACGATGCTGGGAATCGCGCTGCTTGCTTTGGCGCTATTCCGATAGGCGGACAGAGCATAACGCCGCCCGGTCGTAGTACACGCTTCCCAATTGGGAACGGCGAACGAGGCGGCCAGGCTTTTCCCACAGGGATGGTGAAGCGGGAAAGCCCACGGATTCTCGTAACCCACGTTTCGCGTATTCTGAGAAGGATCGCTGCATGAGCCGAGTGTCAGAACCGTTCGGTTGTGACACCCAAATAGAATGATCCGGTAGAGCGAGAGGCCTTTCGTCGGTGGAGCCAATGAAGAATGCCGGTCGCGAACAGCAGTGCGGGAACGAAGCCCAGCACCACAGCTAGGATGCGCGTCGCCAAGCCTCCGACTGTTCCATCGTGCAGCGTGCGGACCCAGCTCGTTACGGCCGTTCCGGTGCTGGCGTGCCGGACATCATGCACTGCCAGCACCTGTCCCGAGAACCGATCAATGAAGACGTAGCTCCCCGGGAAGCGCTGATGCGGATCGCCGGGCACCTGTAGCCGGACCCGGATCGGCGCATCCTGTGCGCCGGGCATATCAACGAAGACGATCCGACCCTCAGGCAGAATCCGGCGCGCTGCCGCGAACGCCTGAACAATGCTGACCTCGCCGCCCCTGTCGTCGGAGGACCTCGGGGCTGGTACAGCCGTGGGCTGCAAGAGGGCCTGCATGACGGCAGGCAGGGCCAGCAGCACGCCGGTCGCGACTGGCACGAAGAGGAGCGCCATGCTCCACAGGCCGGACAGCTTATGCAGATCGCGCAAGCGTCGGATCGGCACCGCATTGCGCTTAAAGGCGACGGCCTTGCTCCAGCTTCCACGCGGCCACCACGCGACGATGCCGCTGACCAGCAGCATCATCATCGCTATGCCTGACCAGCCCACCACCTGACCGCCAAGGTCGTCGGCGAGCAGCGCCATGTGGAGCTGGTAGAGCCAGCTCATCAGATAGCCGCCCCAAGGCTCGGCACGGACCATCCGGGTGCCATCCGGCGAGAACCAGACCATCATCCGATCGGCGTGATGGCCATGCCCGGACGACGGGTAGAAGCGCGCCGGAATGGTGCCGCCCTCGCCGGTCACCTCGATAGTCCATTTGCCGGCGGGATCGTGCCAGCGGGCGCGTCCGGTCGCCAGCGCCCGATCCCAGACGGGCGACGCAAGGCTGGGCGCGCGATCATTTCGCCCGGCCTCGAACACCGGATGAAGCGCGGCGTCGATGCCGTTGTAGAACACCAGCGCCGACCCGGTGAGGCCCAGCACCGCGAACAGCAGCCCCAGGCTCAATCCCAGCCAGAGATGGACGCGGCGCACGAGGATGCGCGCGCGCGATGCTGCCGATCGGCGGTGCCCGGACATCAGAACCGCGTTGCCAGCGCCACCTCGAATGATCGTGGCGCGCCGATGTAGACGTTGGTGGTCGGGTAGCCAGAATATTCGCCATAGAAGGCATCGGTCAGGTTCCGGCCGCGCAGCGTCAGGGTTGCCTGACGGCTTACGGGCACCGACAGGCTGGCATCCAGTACGGTATGGCCAGCGACACGGATGGTGTTGGCGGTGTCGGTGTAGAAGGCGCTGGCGTGCCGCAGGAAGCCACCTACCGTCACCTTGTCGGCGATGGTGTAAAGCGCCGAGGCGTTGACCGTGGTCGAGGGGACGTTGATCGGGCGGTTGCCGCTACGATCGATCCGCACGCCACTCACCAGCTCGGACAGCTCGTCATATTGCGCGTCGGTGTAGGACACGCCGCCCGACAGGCGCAGCGCCTTCACAGGGGTAATGACGCCGGACAGTTCGACGCCTTGCGAGGACTGCCGCCCGCCCTGCACGGCCAGCGCCGGGTTGGTCGGATCGCGCGTCAGGATGTCTTTCTGTTCGATCCGGTAAGCCGCGCCGGTGACGCTCGCCCGGCCGCCCCATGCACTCGCCTTGAACCCGGCTTCGTAAGCGCGGCCCTTGGTCAGCCGAAAGCGACTGTTGGCGATCGAGGCCAGCAGGATCGAGGACACCGGCGATACCGCGGTCGTATATTGCGCGTAGAGTGTCAGGCCCGGTGTCACGTCCCATGTCGTGCCCGCCCGCCACGAGACAGGATCGAAGGTCGGGCTGTTTCGATCGACCGCGCCGGTGACATTCTGGGTCTGCGCCCGGTCCAGTTCCATGTGGTCCCAGCGCACCCCGCCGACCAGCAACCATTTGGACGTCAGGTTCAGCGCATCCTCCGCGAAGACGGAGGTCTGTTTTAGTTTGGAATCGAAGGTGACATTGCCGGCGGTGAAGATCGCCGTCCCTGTAGGCAAGGGCACGATGGCCGAATTGCGCACGTCCACCGCCGGGAGGGCAGAAGTGGGGGCCGTCTGACGCAGGCTGACGAAATCGGTGTTGTTGTGTTCGACGCCGAGGCTGAAGCGGTTGCGGAGGCCCGCGATCCGGCTGTCATTGCCGATCACCCCGCGCGCATTCCAGAACTGATGATCGTGCCGGAAATCCTGATAGGTCTGGCGGAAGCTGCCGTTGGGGAACGCTGCGGTGGGCGCGACGAAGATCTGGCTGTCGCCGAGCAGAAACGCGCGTTTCGCGGTGTAACCGGTCAGGTCGAGCGCGAAGGTCCACCCGCTACCGATCGACCAATCGAGCTGCGAGCGCACGGTGGTCTCGTCGGCCCCGGAATAGGCCCCTTGAGGATTGTAGTTACGCCGGCGCAGCGCGCGATCGGCGACCAGGCCGTTCGCCGTCGTCACGGCATCGGTCGGGTGCAGCGCATATTGACCGGGGATCAGGGGCAGCCCCTGATAGGTGGCGTCATAGCGATCCTCGAAATGATCGACTGCGACGAGCAGCGAGAGGCGATCACTCGGCTTCCATAGTGCGCTGGCGGTCAGCCCGGCCGAGAAGGTGTCGTTGTTATCGACGTCGTAGAGACTGTCCGATCGCTGGTAACTGGCGTCCGCCCGCACCGCGATCGTGGACGATACCGGCAGGTTGACCCCGCCGGCTGCGAACACCGTGTCGAAGCTCCCGGCCGACAGCAGCGTGTCGAGATGGCGTTCGCCCAGCACCGGCTTTCGCGTCACCTTGTTGATAACGCCGGCCAACGCTCCCTCACCGTAGAGAACCGACGCCGGTCCCTTCAGCGCCTCGACGCGATCATAGTGCCAGTTATTGCTGTCGCGCTGGACGACGGTCGATGCCGACACCCGCACGCCGTCCTGAAGGATCGATACGGTGTTGCCTGCGAAGCCGCGTAAGGAGACGACGGCCGGATTGCCCGGCACGTTGCCGGCGATTGCACCCACCACGTCGTTGAACGTCTCGCGTGCGGTGCGAAGGCCGCGAACCTGGATATCGTCCTGCGTCAGCACCTCGACGCTCGCAGGCGTCTCGCGGATCGACAGTCCGAGCCGGCTGCTAGCCTGCGCCTGATCGTTCAGCTTCAGCGGATCGCGCTGACCGGTAACGACGATCGTCGCATCGGTGCGGTCCGCGACCGTGCGCAGGTTCAGCGTGTCAATGAAGTCGCTGTCGACGACCGAGATCGCCTGCGGCGTCGACAAAATCGGCGCATCATATTTTGTGGCGGTGGTGCTGTCGGCGACCACGAAGTTGCGGCCGGTCACCACGATCTCGTCGCGGCGCACCGGGTCAGAGGCGTCGTTGCGGGCACTACGTGTCGCAGCGCTTTGGGCAAGAGCTGGCGGTGCCAGCGTGGTGCCGGCGATCAGCGCCAGCAGAGTGATGGATTTCATTGATCCCCCAGGGTGTTCAAATAGGCTTCGTGATCGGCAGCAGTGCCGACGAAGCGCTTCATGCGGGAAAGCCGCTCAGGCGGCAGTTTGGCCTCGGCAGAGGCGAGCTGGTCGGCAATCCATCCGGCATTGAAGTCGGGCACTCCGGCCCGCTTCAGATTGTCGGCGCGACGGATAGAGTCACCGCTACACAGCAGCAGCATCCAGCCCCCGCCGTGGCGCTCGAACAGGGCGCGACCGCCGAACTGTCCTTGCGTCCAGTCGGCCACGGCATGGTTGCCGCTCACGACGATCGGCCCGACGTCGATTGGGGCACGCGGGCTGCCGAAATGGCTTTCGGTCGCCTCGCGCACCTTGCTTTCGTCCAGCACTGTGTTTTGGATGCAGCCGGTCAGGAGCAGCGCTCCGACCAGCCACACGCTCGTCCTATGCACGGATCAGGCGCTGTAGCTGAGCGACTGCTTTTCCCTCATCCTCGTGGCTGTCCATCGTCTCGACGAATTGGCCATTGCGGTCGAACAGCATGATCTGTGCGCTATGATCGATCGTGTAGTCGCCGTTAGGCAGCGGCACCCGCTCGACATAGATGGCGTAGGCTTTCTCCATCCGCTTCAGCTCGGATGCATCGCCGGTGAGGCCGATCACCGGTGCGTCGAACATCGACAGGAAGCTGGCGATATCCTCCCGCTTGTCATGCTCGGGATCGACCGAGACGAACACGACGTTCATCTTGTCGGCATCCGCGCCGAGCTTCTTGTGCAACAGCGCCATGCGGCTCATCGTCGTCGGACAGACGTCCGGACAGCGGGTGAAGCCGAAGAAGATGGCGTAGGGCTTACCCTTGAGCGTCTGATCGGTGACGGTCTGCCCCTTGGTGTCCACCAGCTTGAAGGGGCCGCCAGGTCCGGTTTTCGCCGTTGCCGAGACTTGATTGCTGGCGGCCTCGGGTTCGCGCGAACAGCCGGTGATCGCGACGGTCGCGCTCATCAACAGGATCGATGCGAGCGCCGTTCCACGCACCAGGCCGCGGATACGAGGGTGCGTCATCAATAATGCCCCCCATGATCTGCGTCCGGCCCGGATGCCCCCGCTGCGGCGACCGTGAAGTGAACCTTCAGAGTGCCGGCGCGCGCGAAGCGCAGCGTCGCGGGGATGCGCTCCCCTTCCTTGAGCGGCGCTTTGAGGCCGATCAGCATGATGTGATTGCCGCCAGGGGCGAGCGACGCTTCGCCACCCGCCGGAACCTCCAGGCCATCGGGAAGCTGGCGCATCCGCATGATACCGTCGTCCAGCGACATGGTGTGGATCTCGACCTTGGCGGCGCGGGGCGAGGTGGCGGAGATCAGGCGATCGGGCTGTGCACCCCAGTTGCGGATGGTCAGATAGCCGGCACCGACGCTCGCGCGGGGAGAGGTTGCGCGGGACCAGGGGGTAGCAGCGGTAATCGAGCCCTTGCGGGCGTCCTGCGCGAATGCAGGAGCGGCGAGCGTGGCGACAAGCGCCAGCGCGACACGGTAAGGCATAGGTGTTCCTTGAGCGAGACGGCTCAACCGCGAGATCGGAACGGCATGCTTTGCACCCGCAGCCGGGGGCTCGGGCGTTTGGCTGTCGTTATCCGATCCGGAGCTGCACCAAAGTCGGGCAAAGCCCGTCACAAAGAGCCCGCCCAATCACATTGGGCAGGCGGCATGCTCAGATTAACGGAACAGCGGGGGGCCGCGTAGAGGAGGACGCAAGTAGGGTACGGACGCAACGATGGTCCGCGGCGTGGCACGAAGCGCCATCGCAGCGACCAGGGCGAGCGCCACGACAAGCAGAACAGGATCGGCGCCACCAAGGACTGGCGTAGACAGTCCGGAGAAGGCGCACGGCATCTCCGCTTTGCCGTGTTCCTTCGACTTGCCGTGGTCGGACATGGCGTGATCCATACCTGGCATGTCCATCGCCATGGACGGCTGCTCGACGACGCCCGAACACAGCGTGATGGCGACGCGGCCGTGATCGGTGGAGACCATGTAACCGGTTGGGATCAGGATACGCACAGCCAGCGCTGCGACGCAGATCAGCGCAGCGATATGACGATAGGCCAGGACAAGGCGCCGGAAGGCTTGCACGAACTGTCATTACGAGGCGTGCTCCGCCCTGTCACCGGGACATTTTGTCCCGTCACGTGTCTCGCTTGGCGTTCGACCGCGGCGTTCAAGGGTTCATTCGATCGTAGAATCATCATAATATCGACGATGCTGAATTAATGCATTTCGATGTCCGAATCGCATGGCCGAAATGCAGTGATCCATGTCCTTTACGCCACGCCGCTACTCCCGGACAAATGTCGGACACATCGACATACAGGGATGCCAATGCGCACTATCAATCGAAGGACGGCCATCGTCTCTGTCGCAGTAACGCTCGGCGGAGTGGCATTGGGCAGCAGAGCTATCGCCGGACAGGCAGAGACGGCATCCGGAGTTTTTGACGCTTCGAAGAATACCAGCTTGGAAAAAATCCCGCCTTATCAGGCGCGCTTCGGCCGCACAAAGCCTCTCGTTGCGATCGTCGGATTGAACGAAGGCACGATCATCAGTGACTTCTGCATTCCGTTTGGTGTGATGGCACGCTCAGGCGTCGCCGATGTCATGTCGGTATCGGTCAAGCCTGGCCCGGTGAAGATGCAGCCGCTCACCTTCCAACTTCAGGCCACAATCGACGAGTTTGACAAGCGACATCCCAAGGGTGCCGACTACATCTTCGTGCCGGCGGTCGAGAATGACAGCGATCCTGAGCTGCTAGGCTGGATCAAGGCGCAAGCCGGTAAGGGATGCACGGTCATCAGCATCTGCTACGGCGCAATGGCTGTTGCCAATACGGGCCTGTTCGATGGCCACCGAGCCACGTCCCACTACAGCAATGAAGGGTTCCGGGCGAAACGATTCCCCAAGGTCAAGTGGCAGAAGAATGTCCGCTACGTCGCCGATGGCAAGGTCGCTTCCAGCGCCGGGGTCAGCGCATCGATGCCGACGTCGATCGCATTGGTCGAGGCGATTGCAGGTCCGGTCAAAGCCGCTCAGGTCGCTCGCGACGTGGGCATTGATAACTGGAGCTCAAGGCACAACAGCGATGCGTTCCAGTCAGATCCTGGCAACGCAAACATGCCTGCCCGCGATGCCCGGCCAGACGTCACGCTGGGTATCCCGGTGAAAGCCGGCGACGACGAGATCGCACTCGCGCTGACAGCGGAGGCCTATAGCCGGACGGGCAATACGTTCGGCTACGCCGTTGCATCGAGCAAGGCACCGGTGCGGCTAGCCCACGGTCTCATCGTGCTGCCTGACTTGGTTGCCGGCACCGCGAAGGTCCGCCGTATGCTCGCCCCGCTCAAGGCGCATGAGGCAACACGCGCCCTCGATATCGCGCTGACCGACATCGCGAAAACCTACGGCCCACAAGCCGCACGCAATGTCGCCCTGTTTATGGAGTATCCGGGCAAGATCGAGTGACTGGGATAGCGATCTGGTCCTGACCGCCGCCAACACCAGAGCTGCGGCCGGTGATCGACGGGTATAAGTAAAGAGAGCGCTGAGGGATCAGCGCTCTCAAGGCGTGCATGCCTACAGCATCCGCGGCAGAACGTCGCTGCCGGGGCGTTTATCGAAGTATCGGTGCTTTACCACGCCTGCGACGTGAAGGGCGATCATCGCCAGCAATGCGTAGGCCATGATTTTATGGAGAAGCTGAAATACCGCGAAACGCGCGTCGTCCTTGCGAAGGAGTTCAGCAACGGGCAAGCCGAAAAAAGTAACCCCGTCGCTGTGACTGTAGCTGCTCGACATCGCATACCCCATCAGCGGCACCGACACGAGCAACATGTACATGGCGGCGTGGACCAGCTTCGACAGCCGCGCTTCCCATACATCGATGCCGGAAGCGGAAGGCGGAAGCGTTGTCCGCAACCGGATCGCGATCTGAACCACGGCCAGACCGAAAACCAGTAGCCCAAAGGACTTGTGGATTGGATAGAGCCTGCCGTACTTCCACGGTGTCGCGTCATCAAGGCTCGTCATCAACCAACCTGCGGCGATCATCCCGATAACCAGCACGGCACGAGCCCAGTGCAGCATCCGCAAGGAAAGCGGATAGCGCAGGTCGTCCCACCCAGTCACCGGAAGCGCGGAGGGTTGCTGTTGAGCAGGTGGGATGGTGGCCACTTTAATTGCTCACCGAGAAGCCGCCATGAATGGGCATGCTTTTCAGCGGCGTGCCCCGCAACATGCGCGCGAGTGCCAGCCCAGGCGTCAGGCGTCCTTTTGCCATTGCGGTCTTCATGGTCCGGGTGGGCGGCCTCTCACATGATCCGTATCGATAGACACCGGGCAGCGCGTGATGCTGGTGAACTTTGCTAGTGCCTCGTCGAGTCTCATTGGCGCGATTGCAATCTGGATGCGGTCATTTTGACAATCGTAGAAGCTGGCGCCCTGCGCGGTAGCAGGCTGTGGCAGGAGGGCGGCGATGCCAAAGGTAGCCGAGAGCAGGAACGGGCGCATGAAATCTCCGAATGGCAGGCGGCAAGTGCGATTTAGAGTGGGTCGTGTGAACGGTCCGGGGAGATCAGGACCGTACCAAGCGGCGATCTGTCGAAGCTACGCCTCTTCCAGCACTTCGCTGTAGGGCATTGATCCCTCGATTTCGGCCATTAGCCGATTTTCCGAATGCGTCCGGAAGCAATTTGCCTAGGAGGTGATGCGGCTTCAATAGGAGCGAAGTATGATGTCAGCGCCGTTCGCCTTCTACCTGTGCGAAGGCTTTCAGCTTCTGGATCTAGCCGGGCCAACGGCGGCTCTGACGGCGGCAAACCGTCTGCTAGGCTCCGATTATTACCGGATCGAACTCATCTCCAAAGAAGGCGGCACCGTTTCGGGTGATGCGGGGATCAGCCTTACGACATGCCCTGCGGGTTTGTCCGTAGTCGATACGGTCGTGGTCGTGGGCGGCATGATCGAGCCGATGCTGGAACCTGACAACATTGCAGGTATCCGACGCGCATCTGCCGAAGCATTAACCATCGCAAGCATCTGCACCGGCGCGTTCCTGCTTGCGGCTGCCGGCTATTTAGACGGCAAGCGAGCGACGACCCACTGGCAGTTCGCCCAGAGGTTGCAGGATCGATATCCTAAAGTGACGGTCGATGCAGACCGGATTTTTATCAACGATGGCGTGATCTGCACATCGGCGGGTATGACTGCTGGTATCGACCTGATGCTGGCACGCATCGAAGTTGACCATGACGCAGAGATGGCCAAAGCGGTATCACGAGAGCTGGTCGTGTATCACCGGCGACCAGGTGGACAATCGCAGTACGCGGCCATCTCTCAGATGGAGCCCCGGACTGATCGCATCCGGAAAGCCCTTACCTATGCGCGCGACCATCTCTCAGAGCCGTTACCGATCGAACGGCTTGCTGAGGTCGCCTGTCTGAGCGTTCGCCAATTCGCTCGGCTGTTTCGGAACGAAACGGGCGAAACGCCTGCACGCGCTGTCGAGCGCTTGCGCTGCGAAGCTGCACGCATCCGCCTCCGCGACGGGAATGAACCTGTCGGAACCGTTGCGATGCTTGTCGGGTTCGCAGATCCCGAGCGCATGCGGTGTGCATTTCTGCGCAGCTTTGGTCACCCCCCACAGACACAGCGCCGGCTTGACCAACCGCTGGCGGGCAGAAGTGATGGTTGCACGTGCTGGCCACCATTAGTGTAGTGCTGCGTCGCTGGCACGTACCAATCTAGCTTGGCAGTTACCTTTGTCACTGATCGCTTTCCAGAGAACGATCTTGTGGGACGTGGGCAGCCCAACGAGCGGCAGCTATCTAGTCGACGTGCTGGATAGCTGCCGGGCAGGAAAGTCCGCACTATCGGACGTCCACTTGGTGTCACAACCGTCCGGTTGTGACACCGCGTCCATTCGCGCCCGTTTCGGTGGGTTCACGGGTGTTAGAACCCCGTACCAAAATCTGCGGCGGAATAGGCGGATATTTCGTGGAACCGGCTCTCGCGGCTTTCCCGCAAACGAACGGCGAATGAGACGCTGCGGGCATTCCCAAAGGGATCGCGAAATGGGAAAGTCGGGTCATTCCCAAAACCCGGTTATGCCGGAGTTTTGGGGCACCTTGAGGGCGGGGATCATCCTTGTCGACCGGTCGCCAGCCGAATGGTGACGCCGAACCCGCTGCCGCTTCCCGACAGGATGGCGTTGCCGCCATGCCCGACAGCGATTGCGCGGACCAGTGCGAGACCAAGCCCGTGCCCATCGGTTGAGCGCGACGTTTCAGCGCGGGCAAAGCGCTGGAACAGGCGTTCGGCATCGGTGCTCGGAGCGCCTGGTCCGTCATCCTTCAGCGTCACCTCGATCGCATCGCGCGTCGTTCGGGCAGACAGCGTTGCCGTCGTGCCTTCCGGTGTATGGCGCAGCGAGTTTTCCAGCAGGTTCGACACCGCCTGCGCCAGCAGGCGGCGGTCGCCCTCGACATGCAAACCGGGAGCGATGTCGGTCGCAAGGTGATGACCGGTGGCCTCGAAATCGGGGCGGTAGGTTTCGGCCATGTCCTCGAGCAGCGCCGACAGGTCGATCACGGCCATCGCGCGTCGTTTCGCCAGTCCTTCCACCTCGGCGATGCGCAGCAGCGCGGCGAAGATCTCCAGCAGGTCGTCGGCTTGACGCCGAGCGGCATCGATCGCCTCCGCATCGCCGGCCGCTGCGCGATCTAGGTGGTTGCAAAGGCGGGTGAGCGGCGTGCGCAGGTCGTGCGCGACGTCGGTCGATACCTGCCGCAGATTGTCCATCAGCGCCGCCATTCGGTCGAGCATCCGGTTGAGCGTCGCGGCGAGGCGATCGAACTCGCTGTCGGACCCGTCGCGCAGCACCCGCTGCATCAGATCTCCGGCGATGATCGCCTGCGCGGTGGCGTCGATGCGCGACAGACGGCGACGGGTAAGCCATCCCACCAGCACCGCCGCGCCGATCCCCAGCGCCAGCACCGCGCCCAGCGCTCCAGCGAACAGCGCCGCCAGCGTGCTGTCGATCGCGTCCAGGTCGCGACGATCGGCGACGACGACGAGAAGCCCGCCGGCCAAGGGCGTGGCGAGGGCTTGGCCGACGCCGGTGGTATCGCCGCGGCGAAAGCCGAAATGCTCCTGGTAGCCGGGTTCGGGCGGCGCGAGCGGGACGATGGTGGCGGCGACCGTCCGCCCGTTGCGGTCGACCAACAGATAGTCGAGACTGGCTTCGTTCCGCGCATCCTCGCGCAGGCGGATGGCCTCGGCCACCCCCGCCAGTCCCGCTTCGCTCGCCTCGGCAACGAGCGCGCGCGTTTCCACCGCGACGCGGTGGTCGAGCTGTTCCTCCAGCGCCTCGTGCGTCACCTCATAGGCGACCCCTCCGATCGCGAGCGTCGCCGCGGCGAAGGCCAGCGCGACCAGCACGACGATGCCGAAGGTGGAGCGCCACAGGCGGCGGATCATCGTCACGCGTCCCGGATCATGTAGCCCGCCCCGCGCACCGTCTCGATCGCGTCCACGTCGAACCCGGCGTTGAGCTTGGAGCGCAGCCGGCTCAGATGCGTCTCGACGATGTTGGTCTTCGGATCGAAGTCGAAGTCCCAGACGCGTTCGAGCAGCATGGTGCGGGTCATCACCCGACGCGGATTGCGCATCAGCTCGGCCAGCAGCGCGAACTCGCGCGGTTGCAGGGTCACGCGCCGTCCCGCCCGCTCAACCGTGCGGCGATGCAGGTCGAGCACGATGTCGCCGACCCGGAGCAGGTGGGCATCGTCGCCGCGCGGTGCCGGCCGGCGCGCCAGCGCATTGAGGCGCGCCGCCAGCTCGGA
>JAAIGG010451777.1_pt1 | contig 24399 bp, 24 predicted proteins | sample 6487391 | NCBI WGS metagenome assembly JAAIGG01 (sample SAMN13974130, study PRJNA590717) | phyllosphere metagenome | biome: asymptomatic weeds; feature: pooled weeds collected from a community garden; material: weeds; isolation source: pooled asymptomatic leaves from various weed species from...
CGGCGGATCGCCTCCTCCGCCCTCAAGTTCTGCCTGATCGCCGCGGGCGAGGCGGACATCTACGTGCGCTGCGTCCCGACCATGGAATGGGACACCGCCGCCGGCGACCACGTGCTGACCATGGCCGGCGGGCCGCAAGGCCCGACCGACGGCAGCGGCTTTGCCGCTGCCGGTTTCCGGTGGAGAAGACATCGCCCCGTGCGATCCTCCTTCACCCCCGCTGCCGGTTCCCCTCCCCGCAAGGGGAGGTTCCGACGGTCATCGGTAGCCACCGCAAGCGCTACCTGCTCTGGGGATTCCGTGACACGGCCCCTTAACGAACGAAGGAAATACCCATGCGTCATCGCGTCGGCGGCCGTAAGCTGCAACGTACCTCGGCTCATCGTATCGCGCTGTTCCGCAACATGGCGGCCGCGCTGATCAAGCACGAGCAGATCACCACCACCGTCGCCAAGGCGAAGGAACTGCGTCCCTACGTCGAAAAGCTGGTCACGCTGGCGAAGAAGGGCGGTCTCTCCAACCGTCGTCTGGCCCATGCCCGCCTGCTCGACGACGCACAGCTGGTGAAGCTGTTCGACACGCTGGCCTCGCGCTATGCAGACCGCAACGGCGGCTATACCCGCATCATCAAGGCCGGCATCCGCGCCTCGGACGCCTCGCCGATGGCGATCATCGAGTTCGTCGACCGCGACGTCTCGGCGAAGGGCCAGGATTCGGGTCCGGTCATGAACGAGGAAGATTTCGACGAAGCCGCGTAATCTACGCGAGCCTCGAAGACCTTCGAGAGAGGGCCGTCCCAGCGATGGGGCGGCCCTTTTTCTTGCTCCCCCTAGGGGGTTGGGGGGAGGGCAGGGAGTCTCACCGAGACCATCGCCTGTGGCTCTCCCTCCCCCATCCCCTCCCGCCTCCAGGTGGGGTGCGTCCAGCCGCTATGTTCAGCTTCCTGAAAGGAGTCTTCGTTTCTTCTGCGAAACAAGGGGGCACATCATGCACAAGATCACGACCATCGCGAGCCTGACGGCGATCGCATCGCTATCCGCCTGCGCCACCCAAACGAACTGGAACCCCGGCATCGCCACGCCGACGGCCACCTCGCTATATTATCAGCGCGACCAGAACCGGGTGGACCCGATCGGCACGGCGGCGCTGATGGTGGCGGGAATGGGTTTGCAGGCGGCGGGCCTTCGCCCGGACCAACCTGGGACTTCCCGGCCAGGAAGCCTGCCCGGGGCCGATCCCGCCACACCCGTCCGCGCAGTGGAGACCCCCTCCGCGCCCCGTGCCGAGATCGACGAAGAAGCCGCCGTCCGCGCCTGTATCCTGGCGGCGGAGGGGGAGGGGAAGCGAAGCCACGGCCATGCCCTGCTTGACCAGGTGGCATCCGTCGATCCGCTCGGCGACGGGCTGCTCGTGCGTGGGACGTTGCGTCTGCGCGAACACGCGAACGCCGCCGAAGGCCTCCGCCCGTTCCGCTGCCGTGTCGATTCACAGGCGGTACGGATGATCGCGATCGACCCGGCGGAAAGCATCGCCGCCCGGTAGATTTTCGACAAAGACATCGCTATCGGACCGCCATGGAGCACCCCGACAGCATCCTCATCGTCGATTTCGGCAGCCAGGTCACCCAGCTCATCGCGCGCCGCGTGCGCGAGGCGGGGGTCTATAGCGAGATCGTGCCCTTCCAATCGGCCGGTGAAGCCTTCGCGCGGATCAACCCCGCCGCCGTCATCCTCTCGGGCGGCCCCGCCTCGGTGGTGGACGCGACGAGCCCCCGCATCCCGCAGGCGATCCTCGACAGCGGCCTGCCGATGCTCGGCATCTGCTATGGCCAGCAGGCGCTGACCCAGCAACTGGGCGGCAAGGTCGAGAAGGGCGACAGCGGCGAGTTCGGTGAGGCCTTCATCACCGTCGAGGATGAATGCACCCTGTTCGACGGGCTGTGGCAGACCGGCGAGCGGCACCAGGTCTGGATGAGCCATGGCGACAAGGTGACCGCGCTGGCGCCGGGCTTCCGGGTCGTCGCCACGAGCCCCGGTGCGCCTTACGCGATCATCGCCAATGACGAACGCCGCATCTATGCGATGCAGTTCCACCCGGAGGTCGTGCACACGCCCGATGGTGCCAAGCTGATCGCCAATTTCGTGCGCCACGTCGCCGGGCTCTCGGGCGACTGGACCATGGCCGAGTTCCGCGCTGCCAAGATCGCCGAGATCCGCGAACAGGTCGGCACGGGCAAGGTGATCTGCGGCCTGTCGGGGGGAGTCGACTCGTCGGTCGCCGCGCTGCTGATCCATGAGGCGATCGGCGACCAGCTGACCTGCGTCTTCGTCGATGGCGGCATCCTGCGCCAGGGCGAGGCCGAGCAGGTCGTCAGCCTGTTCCGTGGCCATTACAACATCCCGCTGGTCCATGTGGACGCGCAGGATCTGTTCATGGACGGCCTGGCGGGCGTCACCGACCCGGAAGCCAAGCGCAAGTTCATCGGCAAGACCTTCATCGACGTGTTCGAGGCCGAGGCCAAGAAGATCGGCGGCGCCGAATTCCTGGCCCAGGGCACGCTCTACCCCGACGTGATCGAGAGCGTCAGCTTCACCGGCGGTCCGTCGGTGACGATCAAGAGCCACCACAATGTCGGCGGCCTGCCCGAACGCATGAACATGAAGCTGGTCGAGCCGCTTCGTGAGCTGTTCAAGGACGAGGTCCGCGTCCTCGGCCGCGAACTGGGCCTGCCCGATGTGTTCGTCGGCCGCCACCCGTTCCCCGGACCGGGCCTGGCCATCCGCATCCCCGGCGAGGTGACGCGCGAGCGCTGCGACATCCTGCGCAAGGCGGACGCCATCTATCTCGAGGAAATCCGCAAGGCGGGCCTGTACGACGCGATCTGGCAGGCCTTCGCGGTGCTGCTGCCGGTGCGTTCGGTCGGCGTGATGGGCGATGGCCGGACCTATGACTCGGTGCTGGCGCTGCGCGCGGTGACCTCGGTCGACGGGATGACGGCACAGGCCTTCGACTTCCCCGGCGACTTCCTCCCGCGCGTGACGACCCGCATCATCAACGAGGTGAAGGGCATCAACCGCGTCGTCTACGACTATACCAGCAAGCCCCCCGGCACGATCGAATGGGAATGATCTCCGGCTCGCGGGTCCTGCGGGGCAGGAACGCGGCCGGATCATTCGGTGCCGTCAGGCATCGCTGAAAAATGATACGAAAAGGCGCCTCGGCTGACACCGGGGCGCCTTTTCGTTGCGGACGGGAAGATGTCCGTCTCCATCGTCCCTGGGCCGAAGCCTTGAGGACAAGGGCAGATATCCACGTGGACCGTGTTCAACCTGTGGACCTACCTATCGCCCAATTTTCCACCCTCTGGACCGATCCGTCAACCGAACTAGGTTGCAGGCGCCCCGGCCAACTTCAGGCCGGCGGTTTTGGAAGGAGTGATCGCCGCTCTTCGGGGAACAGCGGGACAACGGACTGCAATTCCTTCGAGAAGCTCTGACGCAGATGGCCTGAAAAAAGCCACCCGACCTTCTCGCCTTGGGAGAGCGGCTCCATCACCGGCTGTATGCCGATTTGGTGCATGACCTGGATGGCCACCTCGAATTCGTTTGCCGAGCAGACGACATATTGGTGGTCCTTGATGATCGATCGGTCGATCTTTCGACGGTCGAGTTCGCCAAGAACGAGGGCGTTGAGATCGCCGTGGGTGGTGTGGGTGAACAGGTTCCAGTTGTCCATGGTCACGAGGACGGGATGAACAGGTTTCCCGTTCGGCTTCCAATGTGGATATTGGCCTGCAAGGGCGTCGGACAGCGTTGCGTAAACCTGGCCGATCGCCTTCGCCAGCTTGGCGAGCTGCGTGGTCACCGCGGCGTCGGGAGCGAGGTATTCCTTGGCCGCGCGGCCCATCTTCAGGAGTTTGGTCTCAACGAAGAGCGATGCGGTATCGTCGACGACGATGAAGTCGACGGCGTCCTTCGGCTGCTTCTTCGATCCATAGGGTTGCTCCGGCAGGACTGAGAAACGCCCTTTGTTGGCGCGGTCCAAGGCCTCACCGATATAGGCCTGATATGCTGGGCCCATGTGTGCGCTGAGCACGTCGACGTCGTGGCCGGCGATATCGAAATAGAGGCCGTCGGTCATGCGGCGTGCGAGGAGGCCCGGGATCGGACAGATGATTCTTCCGCTATCCTCGATCCGAATGAGCGGATGTAGCCACAGTGGATTGAAGGCGTAGGCCCAGTCCCCGTTCAGCGATCGCGCATCGTGGGTGCTCTTGCGGATGGTGGCCAGATCGACGGTCAGGTTCTCGATCACCGGTCGTGGATTGAAGCCCAGCATGGGAACGACGTTCTCGCACCAGTCGGCGGTCATGGCGAAATGTTCGATGTACGTAGCGAGTGCTGCGAAGCCGGACAGAGCGACCTGCTCTGCGGATAGGCCGTAGACGGTTCGGACGACGTCGTTCATCGCTTCGCTGCGGTAGATTTTTCTGGTCCGGATTAGGTCGTTGTGGCTGACACCTTGCTGCCAGTGGAACTGACGGTGGGCGATGCGGGTCATCTCGGACATGACGTTGTGCTCGTCAATGGTCGAGCCTTCCTCCTCTGCCCGCTTGAGAAGACTCAACGCTTTCGCGACCTGACCCCATTCGGTGATCTGCCTTCCCACTCGGGGGTCGCAATGGAGAATGACCTCACGTGCAAGCGTGTCGAGTTCCCAGAGGAAGAAGCCCAGTGCCAGATTGTTCCTGAGTCCATTCGGGTTGGCCCCAGCAAGGTACCGGGGCAGGTTCATCCCGAATTCGAGGTGGTTGCTCAAGTACCAGATCGCCTGGAGAAACGAGACCGTGTTGTACGGTCGAAGGTAATTCCGGAGCGGCTTGATGAATTCCATCGTCAATACCTAATGTTGGCGGCGGAGTGATTCCATGGTGCGAGCCGTGTCTCAATCAGAGGCGGCGGCATGGCTGATGATTGTGACCCGTTTGATGTTGTGCAAATTCTCAAAGCCCGAACTCCGCCTCGGCTGCGACGCGGCAGAAGCCAGCCAAGCCATGCCTTTCGATACCGGAGCGCACGGCATCTGCATACGCGATCTGGGTCGCGACACCTCGCCTCGCGGCAAGCTCGGCCGACGAGATGCTGCGGCGAGCCATGGCGAGGACGTCGACGACAGCAAGAGTCTTCTTGCGTCCGCCCTTCATCGTCGGGACGTCTGCGAAGAGTTCGGTCACCTGTTTCGAGGCGATGTTGAGCACTTCCATTGCATCCGCTTTCGACATCATAGTGGCAGGCGCCAGACGTTGCGGCTTGGGGGCACTGTAGACCAGCGACGCGACGCGGCGTGCGTCCTTGACGCGAATGCGGATGCGGTCGACGAACTGGCCCCGGACGTCATCGACGGCGTATGCGATGTCACCGTTGAGGAACGCTTGCAAGGCAGGCCCCCATGGCTTGAAGCGACCGCCGACAGCCTTCATCGCCTGCGCGACACGGATGCACTCGTCCTTCGGGATAGACGACCGATTAGCCAGGACGTCCGCGGTCAGCCGCGCGAACGACGCCTGGGTCGTCTGATGGACGTTATAGCGCATGAAGTGAGAGGGATGCTCCAGCACGTCGAGAAGCCCCATCTCGGCAAGCTGCGAGACGCCGTCGTGGGAGATGCCGAGGTCGGAACTCACGCTGTCGAACCCCTTGCGTCCGGAAACCTCCTGCCTGATCCGATCAACTTCCGCGCGGTCGAACAGCAGCTCGCACCGTTCCGCGCGGAGTGCAGGAATGGTAGCGAATCCCTTGCCACGGCGGAGTTCGGCAAGCTGCTGGGTCCCGAGCCCCAGTAGGCGCGCGGCCTCCTTGATGCCAATGGTTCGCGCTTCGATGACTGCACCACTTGGACCAGCGAGATCTAGGCTGCTGCGTACGTCGGCGATCAAGGCGCTCAGGGCAGCTGAGCCGCTGGCGTTGGGTACGCGAAGGAAGTACGTCGTGCGGCCGCCGTTTCCATCGCCATGCCTTTTGGAGCGCGCCTCCATGCGGCGGCAGATCAGGTCGATGAAGCGTTGAGGCCAGCCCTCCATCAGCCTCCAGGCTTGGGTGGTCGCCATGCAGACGCGCTCCGGATCCATCAAATGCAATCGCTGTATGTCACGGCTCAGACCCGGGTCGACGACCGGGACTAGGGCCACGAGCAGATCGGCGGCGAGTTGCCCGTCGTCGATGGACAACCTGCCTGGAAGGCGTTCGAGCGCCGCCGAGCGTCGATCCTCCTTGAAAAGGTCTGCCACAGGCTGCAGAGCAGCCAACAGCTCCGGCGCCACGGTCGTACTCTGGCTGCGGCGGAGATCAGCCATGCAATGCTCGCAGTGGGCGATGCCGGAAGTGATGATCCAGCCGACGCGACCGCCCTCGCAGATGGGGTTCTGGCAGCGGTCGAGCAGCATCTGGCCCGTCTCGGTGCAGACCGGGAGCAGGCGCAGGTCCCACAGCGCACGGTGATAAGCGCCATCGGGGCGCTGCAGAGCGGCCGGGGCGTAACGGCGGATGCCGCTTTCGATGAGGAAAGTCGGCAGGGCGAGGCCGTTGAACAACCGATGGCCGCCACCCCCAGCCTTCTCCACGAGATACGGACGCGAGCGGGAACTGAGTTCGGCCGCCTCCACACCCATGAAATTGGCCAGGGAGATAAGCCGCTCGGGCTCGACAGCCGACGCGGACGGCCTGTGTCCAAACTCCAGGCCGGCCACGCTGGTAACCTCGATCATTCGTTCATGCCAGTTGTCGGATGCGAAGCGCGCGACCCCGCCGTTGAAGGACTCACCGTCGCGCAACAAGAACGGGGGGCTGACTTGGGTGGCGGGGAGGAGGCCGCTCATGCGGCCTTCTCCTGCGCAAACGGTTGCCCGCCATCGTCGTCGGAATCATCCTCTTTCCGATCGGCATCATCATGCGTCTGGTCGACGCCGTTGCCAGCGCCGTCGTCGTCCTTGGCGTTTTCCCGTGTGGCCGTGGTCACGTCACCCTTCGACTTCACGAACGGGTTGTAATTGATGTGCCCATTGCCGATCGCCCAGTCGCTGACCGCGTCCCGGAGGTCTGCACGGGTGATCGTATCCACGCCTTCCCGAGTGATGCCGAGGACGGCGGTCTCGATGATTCGGGCGAACCGGCCGATGAGGCCGCTGGCGGATTCGAGCAGTAGCTGAGCGATGACCGGTGTTCCCAGGCCGGCCTTGTGGGTGAGGATGTCGGCGTCGACGAGTGCCTGGTCGTAGGCGTCGGCGAAGGCCATGAAGTCCACCTCGTCGCGTGACCAGACCAGCTTGGGGATGTGGACGGGTGAGTCGAGGCGGTTGCGCAGGTCCGGACAGGACTTGAATACGTTTGCCGCATTCGTCTTGCCGAGGAAGGCGCAGGCGCAGTCGCCGCCCTTGGAGTCGTCACCGTCCATGATGTCGAGGATCTTGCCGGCGATGATCGGGCTGATGGTCGGACGGCGGCTCGCGCGCTGGAACTCGTCGAAGATGATCAGCGACACGCCGCAGTCGCGGATCGCCTGACGTGCTCGCTCCCAGCGCTTGTCAGGCGTCAGGGCGTTGGGCCTCGGCTGGTCGAGCGCGGTCAGGATGTCGGTCGCGAGCGAGCCGACCGTCCCGTCGGTGTCCAGCTTGACGTAGGCGACCGGGATCGTGCCGGGGCGATGCTCTTCGCGTTCGAAAACCTCCCTGACGTAGCGCAGGGCGCCCGAACTCTTGCCCGAGAAGCTGTCGGCGAGCAGCTTCAAGCCGGGCTGGGGAAGTCCTGCCTCGCGCAGTTCATCGGCACTGCACAGCGCCTCGTCGAGTGCAGCGGCGAGCTCCTGTTGCGGCCCGTAGGGGATGGGCAGGCCGCGCAGCAGGAGGCGGCGCTCCGCGATCAGCTTGCCGAGGCGACGACGTTCGACCGCATCGGAGTTGGAGCCGACGACGGGTGCCGACGCGGTTTCGACGATGTGCTGTAGGTCGTGATCGGGATCGTCGCGAAAGTTCTCGATATCGTCGATGCGGCTGTGAGTCTGGTCGCTCATGGGGTACTCTCCTTCGAAAGACCCCGCCCGCGGCCCGCGGGCGGGGCTTTGGCTCAGCGATTGATGTTACGGCGGCGGCGGCTGACGTGGCCGTCGGTGCCCGTAGCGGCGTCCGGCTCCTGGTCGATGCGCGGTTCGACCTTGCGCGGCTGACCGGCATCGCGGCGGTCGCCCTTCCCCGTCCTTTCGCGCTTCTCCGGCGTGTCTGGACGCGGGGCCCGGATTTCGAGGTCCAGTGCGGTCATCGCCGACACGTCGTGGCTGATGAAATCGTCCGTCGTGGCCGACTTCGCAAAGTCGGTGTCGAGGTGAACGATGTTGCCGGTGATCTGGCGCAGACGTGGGATCTCGTAGAGGCGGGCAACGGTTTCGCGTTCGCGGCTGGCGGCTCGGGGGGCAATAGCCCGGATGGCGGTGATGCGGCGCGCCCGCGCTTCGAGGCGCTCAGCCTCGGTATTGAACCCCTTGGGCGCTTCCTCGCCCTCGAGTTCCGACAGGCGGCTCAGGCCGATCCGCTCGGCATCGTCAGCCGCACCGTCCACCGCCTTGCGACGGCGACCGCGCGGCTTGGCGGTTTCCTCCGCTTCGGCGGTCGCTTCCGCCTTGGCGAGTTCGAGAAGCTCGCGGTGAAACCACAGCGGCATGCCGTCGCTGTACGTCTCGTCCTCGCAGCGCAGCTCGACGTAGCTTAGCGTGGTCTTGTCCCAGACGTGGATGACCGCGATGTTCTCGGGATCGAACTTGACCTTGGTGTGGATGGCGGCGTCGACCCGGGCCTGTCGACGCGGTTCGAAGCGCAGGCAGTTGTCGATGAGACGCTTCACACCCTCCTGATCGTAGTAGCGCAGCCCGCCGAAGATGCGCACGCCGCTCTTGCTGACGGTAACGTTCTGCCTGGTCTCCATCGTCTCGAGACGCCAACGCCAGACGTCCGCCATGACGTCGATGCCGTGGCGGTTGGCCGACTTCTGGAAGACGAGCGCGGGCTGCAGGTTGTTGAGGCCGTCGTGCAGGTCGGTGTGGTAGTCGGCGATCGCCTTGTTCGCGATCGCCTCGATCTCGTTCATCGTGGCGACGGCGAGATCCTCGGCGTCGTGCTCCGAGCGCCGGGTATAGGCGATCGGCATGGTCGCGCCTGGCAGATGCTCTAGCATGAGACGTGGGATGGTGCCCATGGCCCGCTCGCCGATCGCTCGGTAGCGGGGCGCCTTGATCGGACAGAAACGAACCGAGAAGGATCCGGAGCGGGCGGCGTCCTCAAGGCCGTGGCCAGTGAATTCGGCCGCATTGTCGAGAATCAGCTCGTTCGGCTTGCCGCAAATTCGGACGAGGATCGGATAGCGCGCGGCGTCCTGGGGAGGCGGGCGCTTGGGCAGGTTCATGCGGCGCAGGCACTCTGCCACCGTCCAATAGCTGGGAGGGCGGAAGGTGATGACCCATGCGAGGATCGCGCGGCTGTGCACGTCGACCGCGAGGGTGAGATAGGGGCGACCGGCGACGATGTCGCGTTCGGGATCGACCACTACGAACGCATCGAGCGGGGTGTGATCGATGATGACCTTCTCGAGGATGCGACTGGCCGTAAGCGGTTTGCCTCCGCCACGCATCTTCGACTCCACGAAGAGCTTGCCATCGCGTTCCGTCGCCGTGTCGGAACCTTCCAGCGCGATGCAGTCGCGACGGAAGGTGGAGTAGCTGAAGCGAGGGTGTGGACTGATAGGCTTGGGGTAGTCCGCACTTTTCCCCTCGTTGACCTCCGCCAGTTCGGTAACTGCGGCTGAGTACGCCGTCTTCATGCAACCCTTGGTCCCGACGCAGAGCAGCGCGTGCTTCATTCGGATCTCGCGCGCCACGTCGCGATCGAGCGAACGGCGCGGCGCGCGCCCTGCCATGCGAACCAGAAGACGGTGGTCACGGGCACCGGGCTTCCCCTTCGATCGCCAGTGCTTGATCGTCGCAGGCGGGGCGTGGGCGCCGAACTCGTCGATCAGCTCCTGCGTCCAGAGCGTCTTGAGACCCTCCGTCATCGCCTTGATGCCGTTGGGAACACCCGCCTCGTCGAGAACCTCGACCTGCTTGATGACCCAGCGAATTCGGGGGTCGAATGCCTCAAGGTCGGACATGTCCCATTCTGCGCGGGTCATCAGCGCCTCGGCCGCGATCATGCTTGGCGGAAATTTTACCTCGACCCGTCCGTCGATCGTCAGCCGATCGTAGTCGGCGGGGGCCGGAAGAACCGTGCCGCCGTTGCCATCGGGGATGAGAAACGGCTGGCCGGTATGGCAATCCGTGATCGTGAGACGGCCCGGGATGTGTTCGATCGGGGGACGGTGCGGCCGACCATCGATTTCGATGATCGTGCCGACGGGAAAGTTGTAGGGGGGCAGGGTCTGGTGGTTCACACGTCTTCTCCAGGTATGGAGGGCGTGCGCCGGCGTCCCGCCGACCGCAGGCACGCGATCCGGTTGAACCGGGCCTGCGAACCCGGACGGGGACGCCGGAGTGGCGGCCCGATTTCTCAGGTTCGACGCCGCCTTGATGGGGCGGCTGCTACGACTAGCTCATGTGCCAGCCGACGATTGCGCGGGTGCACACGTCCGTCATGACCACGATGACCGGTCGGGTGCTCTGCCCAAGCACTTCGAGATGGATCAGGTCGGATCGAACGGAACAGAGGCTAGCACCACGGGTACCGCAGTGCTGGCGAAGATCCGTACGGACGTGACGGTGCGACGACGCGGCGACGGGCAATGCGCGTCGACGGCTAAGAGCCGTCGTTCCGGCGCGGGCATTTCGCTGTTCGGACGTGAGAGACTTGGCGGGCGTGTTCATCGGGTGATTCCTTCGGGGCGGGGGCCGGTGCGGGAGCGGATGTCGTACGTGCCCGGATGGTCAATGGAGGCGGACGGGGGTGCGATTGCTGAGCATGTCGGTCAGATCGATCTCGACGCGGCGGCGGACGACGAGGCCCTGCAAGATTGCTGCGCCCCGGGCAGGGCAGTCGCGGTCGATGGCATTGGCGAGCTCGCCGTATGTGGATTCCGGACCGTTGCCGATCGCAAACGCTTCGAAGCGGCGCATGTGCTCGGGCGGAATGGTGACGAAGCGGCGCGAGGCGAACAGTTCCAGGTTGTTGCGATGAAAACGGTTCTGGATGATCTCGTCCGCCATCACGATGCGGTGACGGATGCCGATGCGACGCAGAACCTCATGGGCGCCTGCCATCTTCAAGCGGTAGCCGGGCTTCTCGAGCTGGCGTTCGCTACTCTTGATCTCCCAGATCTCGTCGGGACCATCGAAGCGGCTGATCCACAGGTCGGCGTACCATTCGAACCAGTGGTCCCCGAGCGGAAAGCTGAGAAGGCAGGGCTCGGTCTGCGCCCATTCAACCGTGAAGTCGCACTCGGCGGCGAGGAGGGCGAACCGCTGGGTGCTGCCCTCCCAGTGCTGCAGGCGACGACGCTTGAAACTGGGCCACCAGCCATTCTCGTGGGTGCGGTTGCCGCTGAAGGTGCGCAGCGAGCCGCCATCGGCCTCCTTGATCATTTCCGCCATGGACGAAAGGCGCTCGTCGCCGTGCGGCATTTCCGCCACCGGCATGAGCCGGGTGCGGTCGGCCACGAAGGCGGCATCGTAAAGGCGGGCATTCAGGTCGAGGCCGGCGAGTACCTGCTGCGATAGCGGGATGCGGACCTGGCTCGGCTTGAGTTTGTGGGTGCCAGTGGGGTGGGCGGCTTCCCTCGGCTTGATCCTCATTGGTCGCCGCCCAGCGCGATGCCGAGGGAAGCGAGGGGCGGATCGTCGAGACCCCAGCCGCAGGACAGATTGAACTGCTTCGCGCCGCAGGCGAAGGGGAAGTCGGTGCATTCATCGACGATCAACCACGTCGGCTGATTGACGAACATCGCTGCACGCGGTTTCGTGTAGCAGCCGGCACGACACTTGCTTGGGGTGCTCACCACGTTACCCATCCAGCCGTGTCTGACGTTGAGCACAGCCGCGCTTTCAAGGAAGTGGGCCCGTCCTTGTGCGATGTGCTGCTCGAGCGACTTCACCGTCGTGCCAAGCAGACCGATCTGGCAGGTCGTGCTTTCGTCGAAGTGGATGAGGAGGGCATCGGCCCGCAGTCCGGCATTCGAAGGAAAGCGCCTTTCGACCTTGCTGACGCGCCCGTTCAGAACGAACGGCTCGCCGGCCATGCAGCGACCAGCCGCCGGGCTAGCCGACCAGGTCGCGCTCATCATGGGACCGCCGCTCACTTGGCCCCCTCCGGCAGCGAAGGCGTCCAGGTCCGCAGGCGGTATTCCGAGGTGCGTGCCCGGGCACGCCGGCGCCACGGGCGCGGCGGCACCGGTAAGGGTTTGTGCTGCGGCTTATCCCCCGAATCCGACCCATCATCATATTTCGACATCGAGACCTCCCTCGCGCACCCCACTGGTGCGTTAGTCTCGATAAAGTGCGGATTGCCGCCGCCAATTGCAAGGATGAAGTGCGCCAGACTCGAAAAAACTTGTCCACAGCCGCGCATCTGGTATCGGTGATGCCATAAGACAACACCCCTTCTGGCTCGGTACGGCGCGAATGGACAAATCAGACGGCAACGATGGGAACTCTCGCTACCCCGCTTCGCTGCCGGAAGCGGACCGGATCGAATGGGATCTGATGGCTCCTTCGCAACGCGATCGTGCTGCGCGGCGATTGGAGGCGTTCGACGACTGGGTTCACAAGCGGATCGGCATCGACGCAGCGTTAAAAAAGTCGGGACTGAGCCGAAGCCGCTTCTATCGACTCGCTGCGGACTGGCGGGCAGCCCCCGGGCTGAAGGCGCTGGGCGCCGCCGTAGGCTCCGGCTCAGCAGGGTCGCGCCATGATCCGAAGGCGGTGAACGCGCTGCAGGCGGTAGTCGCCGAGGTGGTGCGCTTCAATCACGGCGCAAAGGTGAGTCAGCTCGTCCGCAAGATGGTAGATGCGGCCAGACTGCCTGAAGGCGCTCGACTGCCGGGCGAACCGGCATTGCGTCGCATCGTCGAAGACGAGCTACGGCGGGCGAGAGGAATGAGCGAGGCTGGCAACGAAGTCCGCTTCGACTGCACGGCGATCAATCTTCCACAGGAAGGTGGGCGGCCCCACATCATGTTCGCCTGCATAGACAAGGGCACGCGGGCCATTCTTGGGTATTCGGTTCAGCCGACCCCGGATGCCCCCTTCGGCTATGCGGCCGCGGCGACAGACGCCCTCGGCCGTATCAGGTCGGAGCTTGCCGATCTTCCATGGGCCCTGCGAATGAGCCAGTTGATCGTCACGGCTGGTCCGGACACCCCGGCCTCGATCGCGTTGATCGAAAAGATGCTAAGGGCGGGCGTCGGCGGCTCGTTGCAGCTCACCCAGAACTCGAAGCGCTACGGCAAATACTTCCGGGAGTTCGTCGGTACCCGCGTCGGCCGGATCGAAATCACGCCAGCTCGAACCGAGCAGGGGTTGGCCATGCCGGACGCAGGCGATATGACCCCCTGGACCAGTCCGGACGCGGCGGCTGCCGTCGGCGCGATCGTGAAGCAGCACAACGCGGAGGTACTGTCCAACTTGCCTACCGCACCCGGCGGGCGCGTGCCGGACGATCTGGAGCTGGCCCTCTCCGTTCTCGCCGCTAGCTGACGTCAGAACCCCTCCCCCCGGGGCCCATTCGAGATGACGAACGGTGGAATCGACACCTCCGTCGCGACATTGTTGGCTTCGATGGCGGCATCGATGGCCTCGATCGCCTCCGTCACGGTGAGCGGACGCGCCTGCCGAATCCTTGGCCTCGCGTCGGAGCGCGTGGCGAGGGGCCTGAAGGCGACCCTAAGCTGGCCGAGCTTGCCGCCGAAGGCCTTCGATACCTCGATCTGCAACGAGCGCCGACAGGGGCGCACGTCTGATAGGCCGATGGTGTCCAGCGTCGTTGCGGCAGCGGCCCAGTCGTCGGATCCGATCAACAGTGGCCGCGCCTCGCCTCCGGCTTCCTGGCAGGCCACGATATCGTCGACGAGGGCTTCGACCTCGGGTGGGGCGTCGGGATCGACCGACACGCGCCGTGCTACGATGAGCCGTTCCGGCAGCATCACGGCGATCAGCGCGACGGGCATCGTCCCGGGACGCTGACCCTCGACCGGCAGGTGGAACCAGATCCGTCCGATCACGATGCGCGGCGGCCCCGATACGGGGCGATTGCCTGCCGCCTGCATCTTCCGCAGCTCTCGCCAGACAGTCGGCTGTGCTGGTGCGTCAAGGCCGGCGTCGGCACACCGGGCCTCGATGCGCTCGACGATCGAACGGAGCGTCGCGCCGGTGTCGGCTTCGCGGATGACCGCTTCCATGATGCCGGCGACATCGGGACTGATGGAGGATGCCGGCCCAGAGTCGTTTCGGCGATCCATGACGAGCAGCTTCGCGTCGCTATGTAGGCGCCATGCCGCCACGAGTCTGACGAAGCGCCAACGGCTAAGGCCTATACTCTCCCCTATGCGGACCGCGTCTGCGGTCGTCGGGTTCTTCAACGCGGTGTAGGTGTGGATTGCCTCGATACGCCGACGGGCCTCCGGCACACGCACGGGGTCGATGCCGGAAAGGTCGATGCCTTCCATTCTCTTTTCCTTCGATGTTGGGGTTGCCAGCGCTGCGGCTGACAGGATGGGTGCCAGCCGGACTCCTCCGGCGAGTCGGCGGTGAGCCTTGACGGTTCGGCAAGCAATCGCGCCTATGCCGGGAGCGAGCAGGAGGGACGATGATCGCCTATCGCATCGATACCGATTTCAGCATTTCGCAAGTCGACGACGCCGATGCGGAGATGAAGGCGCGCGGATGGGACTGGAGCTGTCTCGACTACGACGACACGCACGACGTCTGGTCGGATGACTGGGGATTGGCGAAGTCGGATTGCACGTTGGCGTGGATCGGACGCGCGAGGCGGGTCACGCTCCCCGCGTACATTCGAGGTGCGGATGGAGAGGATAGCTGCCAGCCGACGATCGCCATCGACGACGTTCGGTTCGGCAAGGAACGCGATCAGTCGCGGTTCCAGTTCCGGACCGAGCCGGACGGTCGGCTTGTGATTGGCCTGGACCCGGACGATAGGATCGAGGAAGCGCGACCGTGAAGTGTTATGAATCGCACCATTTAGGACTTAACTACAGGCGCTAAGCCGCCTTGTTCTCGCTGTACGTTCGGCTAGTCTCGGTGAGGGGAGAAGCTCGAATGGCGGCAGAAAGAACGCAGATAGACCTGCTGGAGGCGATAAACGCCGTCTCGGACGTCGTGCAGAACCGGCCGCGACCGATACGAAGTATAGACCAGATCTACATGAAGTCTGGTGACATGGTGATGCAGGCCGAGCTTGTTGCCCATTGGGCCGACGGAAAGCGTCTCGCCTTCATCGGCGATGGCGACGCGATCAGCGTGTGCGTGGCCTATCTCAAAAGCCAGAAGATCGTCCCGTACGGTCCGTCGCAGATCACGGTCTTCGACTTCGACGAACGGCAGGTCCAGGCCATCCGGAGCTTCGCTGAGCGGAAGCACATCCGCCATCTGAACGCAGAACTTTACAATGCGCGAGAAGCGTTCCCGATGCCGAACCGCTTCGACCGGTTCTATACCAATCCGCCGTGGGGCCAGTCGAACGATGGTGCCAGCGTCCACGTCTTCATGGAACGCGGGATCGAGGCGTGCGGATATGGTGGCCAGGGCATGCTCGTCATCGCCGACGACGAGGAACTGGAGTGGCCCAAGCGGGTGCTCTACACCACCCAGGAACGCGCATCAGAGCTCGGCTATTTCGTGAGCCGGATGCAGCCGCTCATGCATTCGTATCATCTCGACGACGACGCGTTGCTCCGATCCTGCAACCTCTTCGTCGAGGCGCTGCCCGGCAACCAGCCTCGGGGTGAAACCCAGGCCATCGACGGAGAGCGTCTGGTCAACTTCTACGGGCGCGACCAGAACCTGCGGATGCGCTATATACGGTCGAAGCGGCCGCTGACGCTTGAAGGCGCCGACGAGAACGAGTGGGCCCCCGAATTCTACGAGGACACCGAATGAGCGACATCATCCATCCTGGCGCCGGCGTGCTCTACATGAAGGTCGGGACGCACGCGAAGGAAGGCCTGGCCGAAATCATCGAGCGGAAGCGGCGTGAGATCGACGAGGCCGGCTTCGCCATGTGGGGCTATGGCGGCAGCACCTGCTACCCCACCTCCATGGTCCAGCCGTTCGCGCGGTCGTTCGCGGCGAAGGGGCAGCCGATCCATCTCGTCATGCACAAGATGAACTCGCGCCACTACGCCGAGCAGGTGCGGGCGAAGAAGTTTTCCGTCGACGGCACGAAGTGGGAGACGATCCCCGATGCTATCAACGTGCTCGGCTCCCGCTACGCGCTGATGATCAAGGACCTGCGCGAGCATGACGACGAACTGGATCTTGGCGCGACGAAGGTGGCCGTGGGCCGCAACGAGGGACGCGTCGGCAGCCGGTACGTCCAGGGACAGGCGGACAAGGCGTGCCTGCTCGTCACCGAGCCGGAACTCTCGAACGTCGAACACAAGAAGGTGAAGATCGATCTGGTGGCGGAGCTGATCGATCCGTACGCGGTGTTCCTAAGCGAGCAGTGATCCCGATCGGAGCAGGTCGCCGGTCGCATCGGCGATCGCGCCGACGAAGCTGTCGCAGGCCTCTTCAAGCTGCGCCGGATCCCAATCGGTTCTGCCACAGGAACACGCCAGGCGCATCGCTCCGTCCACATCCGGCTCGGCGCAGATGCGGGACCGCATCGTCGCTGCACCGATCGTGATGGCGATCGCGGAGATCACCTGCTCGAAGCAGACCAGGCGACCGCGCAGCGGCGAACGATCTGCTTCGTCGGTCAGCATGGTCGAGAAAGCGCCCAGCGCACGCTTGTCGCCGGTGACCATCATCGGCAGCTCCCTGCTCATCACGATGGCCGTCAGCTGCGCCTCGCCGGCGTCGAGCGGAAGCGATAGCGTCTGTGCGATAGACGCAAGCTCCGCCGCAAGGGCGATTTCGTCATCGTCGGGCTCGAGCCGTTCAAGCTGAGCGAGCAGCGACGCCAGATCGGCGGCGGCTCCCGCACGATCGACGACGCCGCGTTTCCGTGCCAGCTGTCTGCCGGCGATGAGGTGGGTAAGGCCGAGCGTCCCAGCGCTCCCGTGCGGGGCGAGCAGGGCCACCAGCTCGCCTGAAAGCCCGTAGGCGCTGATCTTGAGGAGAACGTCGGTGTCCAGCGCCGCGCCGTCACTCATCGACGAACCCCAGCGTGCGCTCGATGAACGTGGCGCTGTCGTCCCCCAGGCGGTTGAGGTCGAGCTGCGATCGCGCGACCTTGTTCACCAGATCGGACACCACCAGCGGTTCCGGCTGGATCAGCTTCATGGCGGCCATGGCGACCGGCCAGGCGTTGCGTCGATGAGCCACGGCCAGCGCGATGGTGCCCGGATCGATGCCGAGACGCGGCCCCGCGCGGAGCGCCACCTCGGCGAGCATCGCATGGTTGAACGTCTCGTAGTTCAACGTGACCTCGGGATCGGGGTCGCCCAGCAGCACCTCGAGCGCGTAGCGGTCGGCTGCGACCTCCTCTTCGTCGTGATCAGCCGTACCGGCCGGATCCTCCGCATCGACGAGGATGTCGTCGGCGGGAACGTGGCCCAGGGCGATATGGCCGATCTCGTGGGCGAGCGTGAACGCGACCATCGCGGGATAGCTGGCCTCGCGACTGAACATGATCGCATGGCGTCCCTTCTGACCCACCACCATGGCGTGCATCGCCTTCTGTGCGAGCGGCCATACCCTAAGGTGCGCTACCGGCACCCCGAACGCCCAGCAGACGGTCAGCAGCCCCGGTAGATCCGGGGTGCCCATTTCGAGCAGCATACTGCGGAGCTGGGAGGCGCCGAGCCCGACTAGATCGCCTTGGCGCTCCGTCGCCTCGATGAGGGAGCGTCCAACGCTTACGCCGAAGGAGTTCAGGGCCGCGACCGCGATGTCCTCGTCGGCACCCAGATGCTTGAAGCGGGCGCGATCACGCCAGACGAAGTCGACCCGCTCGCCGACAAGAGCCTTCGGCGCGAGGCCGAGGTTGCGGGCGATGGAAAGGCGAAGCTCCGTCCGTGCGGACACCGATCGCTCGGCCTCGTCGCTCCACCATTCCGGCCATGCCGCGTCGACGGCCTGACGGCTCAGGCCTGCGGCTCTAAGTTCGGCCCGGAGGGTGTCCGCATCGCCGATCATACCGTTGCCATCCCCCTCCCGCGCCACTTGGCGCGAATGGGATTAGCAAAGGCGGGCAGCGAGATCAAATGGCGAACAGAAACGGCTGCTGACAGTGTTTGATCGCCTTCGGCGACCGGCCAGAAGATCGGACCATGCTGACGGTGCGAAGCCACTCATCCTCGTTCGCCGGCTCGGCCTCGATCACCCTGCGTGCGTCCGGGTCGACGACGACGGGATCGATCAGCTTGACCCAAAGCGCCCCGGTCAGCGCTGCCCTCATGGCGACGCGATAGGTAGGGGCGCGGTCGGGCGCGCATCGTTCGAGCAGCGCGGTCACCTGCGATGCCCCCACGCCGCGTCCTGCACCGTAGTTGCGATAGGCCGCCGGGTCGAAAGGCCCTTCGTCAGCGACGGATAGCGGCTCGTCGGATCGGCACACCAGCGCATAGTGGCACTCGCGCCTTGATGCCCGGCTGGTGACCAGCACGTTCGCCGGTATCGGACGTGCCACCCCTTCGGCATCGACATAGCTGCGCCATGCGACCGTGAGGTCGGGTGCGACGTCGATCGCCTTCGGCTTCGACTTCATCACGGAAAAGATCACGTCGACCGCGGCTGCGGCCTTGGCAAGGGCCGGGATCGCGCGTGAGGGTGCGTTGCCGACGCCCCAGAAGAATAGGCCTGCTCCAGCGCGGCGCTCAAGGTCCTTGCGCCGCAGGATTTTCTGCAATCCTTCGCCCGCCTCGGACTGCATGCGGGTCCAACAGATCCGTTCCGTCGCTCCCGTCATGAGGGGCATTTCCATAAACTCCATTTGCGTTCCAGAATGATGGCAGCGAAAGAGCGCCAGCGCTATCAAAATGCGACAGGGCGAACGCTTTCTCGTCCTATTCGGCATGGTGATACAAGCGCGAAGGCCGCGCCATTTAACCTGGTGACGAGTTTCTGAATTTATTCCAATATAGTTCCATGGCGCCAGGTCGAACACCATCGTGGAACGTCATTGCCGGCGTGGCGTCAACGTCGTGGCTGGAGGCGACTTCGCTGTCTTCTGACGGGCGGGTGCTCCTTCCCGTCGAACTGCGAAAGCGGGTGTCCTGGGCATCGCCGAAGCGGAGCCTAGCCCTGCTTGCCACTATACAGGGCGACGGCGCGGTCGTCGTCGCGCCGCTGTCGGAAAGGAGCGACGAGATCAACGCGGTTGGTGCCGCGCTGGAGGCAGCGCCAGCGGCAGACCGCGCGTCGCTCGTGTTCGCGGCAATGTCGATATACGCGCGCGTGTCGCTACAGCCAGACGGTCGCTTGCGTCTTTCACCCGGCCTCGTGCGCCACTTGGCGCCCAAAGGCGACGAGCCGGTATGGATCGGAGCACATTGCGAACAGGTGTGGTTGTGGCCAGAGACGGCGTGGGCGAAAACGCTGTCCTCGGCTGCCGACACGCTGCGCGACGCCACCAATGGACGTAGGGGGCGACACTGAGACGGCGGCGGCACCGGACGCGTACCTAGGTATAGCGGCTCGCAAACATAGCGTCGTCTGTTCGCCATCGAAGCGATTTACTGCTCACGCTCTCTGCCACTGGCGAGCGGCATCGTGCTCGAATTCGCTGCCAGCGTGCTCGCCATCATCCGGCGCTGCTCGCAGTCGAAGATTCTTGCTCACATTATCCGCACCGGGCGAATGCCAAAGACGGGCTCCTCCCACGCGGCGGACCGTCCCATTTCCCCGTCTCCAACCGGCCATTTCGGGAACGAGCAATCGGGAACATATTTCGGGAAACGGCTATCTTCCTGCCGTCCAGCGCGCCTTGTGACCGTCAGCCGTCCCGACCATCCTTCGTTTTTGGGAATCGATAGTTGGAAACGAGCATCGGGGCGTCCCCGATGCTCGTTTAAGAACGGGTATCCGTTACTGTTCGACCTGCCGTTGAACGACGTTGCCCACGGCGTCCGGCTGACCAGACGCGATCACCAGATAGCGACGCGCCCCTGCGGGAGCAGACTGTGTGACGATCTGCCGCAGCGGTCCAACCGCATTCACGATCGCACCGCCTGCGGGATTGGTCATGAACTTGGCCAGCGGTTCTACCGGGCCTTTGCCATCGGGGCTGGTGGACAGGCCCAGCACGAACGGTATCTTCGGCGGCAGGCCCGCGACGGCGGCTTGCAGGATCTGCACCTGCCCCTGATCGAACAGCGTCACCTGGCTTCGTCCGGTGCCGGAGAGCATCAGCTGAACCTTCTCACCCGCCTTGGCGAGTGGTTGGAGATTGGCCATGCCGGTGCCTGACGGCACCGCGCCTGGAACATAGGCGACCCCTTGCGGGCCTTGCCCGATCGGGATGGTCGCGATGACCTTGTTCGTCGCGGTGTCGATCGCGGCAACCGCATCGGCATTCTCCAAGCCGACATAGATGCGGCTGCCGTCGCCCGAGGGCCATAGCCCGTGCGGCAGCGCTCCAACCGGGACCGTCGCGACCTGGGTGAAATCGTCGGTGCGGAACACCTTCACGACATTTTCGGTGCCGACCGTCACATAGGCGAACTGGCCACGCGGCGTCTTCGCGATATTGACGTGATTGGTGATCGCGCCTGTCGCGAAGCTCTTCAGGACCGCGAACGGAGGTTTCGCGTTGAACACCATGACCTTGCCGATGTCCTTCAGCGTCAGCCAGACCTGCTTGCCATCGGGCGTCGCGGCGATGTCGGGGCAGAAGGGACTTTCCTGCTTCACCCGGCCGACGATCTGCTTCGACGTGGTGTCGATCACCACGGTTTCGGGCGAGAAGCTGGAGCAGACATAGCCATACTTCCCGTCCGGCGAGAAGATCGTCATGCCGGGACCGTTCGGGACGGGAATGCGGCCCGTCTCCTTGTAGGTCGTACCATCGAGGACGGCGATATAGTCCTCGCCGCGCACGCTGACCCAGACCTCCCGGCCGTCGGGGCGGAAGAAGGCCTCGTGCGGGCTGCGGCCGACATAGGTCGTGTGGCGAACGCTGTTGGTGGCGGTGTCGATGAAGCTGACCGCATTCGATCCGATCGACACGACGGCGAGCGTCCGCCGGTCGGGCGAGAAGCCCATGCCGTGGACCAGCAGCTGCCCACGATAGAGCGGGCTGAGGTTCATCGGCGTCGGATCGCCCAGCTTGATGACGCCAAGAAGCCGGTTGGTCGACGGATCGATGACCGACACGGTGTTGGAAAACTGGTCCGAGGTGTAGAACCGGTCGCTGGACGAGACGGGCATGTCGGGCTGTGCGTTCGGCACCTGCTGCGCGGTCGCCGCGACGGGGGCCAGCATGGTGCCGGCAAGGGCTGCGAGGATCAGCTGCTTCACCGATGGGTTCCTTCCGAATGGTGGGTCTGGGGAGCGGCGGGAGCGCCGCCCTTTTCGTTCAGGATGGCCTGCATCACGGCAATCTCCTGCCGCTGCTCGACGATGATGCCTTGTGCCATGCGGCGTAGCCGCTCGTCCTTGCCGAAGCGGAGTTCCGCCTCGGCCATGTCGATCGCACCCTGATGATGCGGGATCATCATCGCGGCGAAGTCGCGATCGGGATCGCCGGTCGATGGGACCGCCATCGCCTGATGCATGCGCTGCATCGCACCGGCCATCACGGTGGCGAAGTCGCTGGTCTGGGCCAGCGCCGTGCCGCTGACCAGAGCGGCAGCGGCGAGCGCTGTCTTGAGCGGGATTCTCACGATATCGGCAACTCCATACGGTCGGACACGGGCGATCCGCGCATCCGGCTCAACATAAACCCATGTCATTCGATCCGCTTCGGCCACGATCGGCCGTCACGCGATGTGCAACAGGGCCAGCAGGGTCATGCTGATCGCGCCCAGGACGAGCAGCGACAGCACCACGGCAGTCGTCACCTTGCCGCCTGCCTTTGCGACGGTGCGAACGTCGACGCCCAACCCCAATGCCGCCATCGACACCACGGTCAGCAAGGTGGCAATGCGGCCGATCGGCGGAATCGCAGCGGTCGGCACCAGCCCAAACGACCGGCAGGCGACCATCACGAGAAAGCCGATGATGAACCACGGGACGAGATGAGCGAGATCGAACGTCTTTGCCCGCGCGGTGCCCGCCACGACCTCTTCCGCAGGCATCTGCTGCGGGGCAAGGCGTGGTGCGATCAGCGACAGGACGAGGCACACAGGCCCCAGCATCAGCACGCGGACGAGCTTGACCAGCGTCCCCATCTGCACGGCCGCAGCCCCCAGTGGCGAGGCGGCCGCGATCACCTGCGGCACCGCGTACACGGTCAGTCCGGCCAGCGCCCCGAAGGCGATGCCGCTCATGCCCAGCGCGATGCCGAGCAGCGGCAGGCCCAGCACCACGATGACGCCCAGCACGGCGGTGAACGCGATGGAGGCGGCGACGTCATCGCTGTCGGCCCCGATCACCGGTGCCACCGCGGCGATGGCCGAGTTGCCGCAGATCGAATTGCCGCATGCGACCAGCAGCGCCATGCGCGTCGGCAGGCCGAGCAGGCGCCCGATGCCGAAGCTGAGCAGGATCGCACTCGCCACCACGCCGGCGATGCCGACGAGCAACGGGACACCAGCGGCCAAAATGGTGGCGGCACTGACGGAAGCGCCGAGCAGGACGACTGCGACTTCCAGGAGATACTTGGCACTGAATGCGATGCCCTCGTGCCATCGGTCGCCGGGCGTCCACAGGCTGCGGATCGCGGTGCCGATCAGGATGGCGAGCACCAGCGCCTCCAGCCACGCCTTTCCCGCCAGGGCGCGCTCGCCTGCCTCTAGCGCATAAGCGACGCCGGTTACGACCAGGCACAAACCGATACCCGGCAGGAGCGTAAACAGCCTTTCGGACCTGGGGATCGACGTGGCAGCGTGGGATTGGACAATGGTGGTCACGGCGGTGTTCCTTCCGCCGCATCATCTAGGTCGCGACCACTGATCGTTCCAACGCTTCTATATCGTTGTTTCGATCGCCAATTGTGATCGTTTGGGTTAAAGGCGAAGCATGACGCTTGAGCAGCTTCGCATTTTCGTCGCCGTGGCCGAGCGGGAGCACATGACCGCTGCCGCACGCGCGCTGAACGTCACCCAGTCGGCGGCCTCTGCGGCCATCGCCGCGCTAGAGGAACGGCATGCGATCAAGCTGTTCCACCGTGTCGGGCGCGGTATCGCGCTGACCGAGGCCGGGCGACTGTTCCTGGCCGAAGCGCGCGGGGTTCTGACGCGGGCGGAAGCGGCCGAGACGGTCTTGCGCGAGATCGGTGGGCTGGAGCGCGGCACGCTCCGGGTCGTCGCCAGCCAGACCATAGCCGCTTATTGGCTGCCGCCTTTCCTCGCGACCTTCCACGCGCGCCATCCCGCGATCGCTATCGACCTCGCGATCGGCAACAGCGAGCAGGCAGCCGCCCGCGTCCATGACGGTGGAGCGGACCTAGGGATCGTCGAGGGGCAGATCGACGATCCGGCGCTGGCGCACTGGCCGATCGGCGAGGATCGGTTGTTGCTGGTGAGTGCCAGCCCGTTCGGGAATGCGCCGATCGACGCCGATTGGCTGCGTCAGGCGCGCTGGGTGCTGCGCGAACCGGGGTCCGGCACGCGCTCGACGTTCGACCGCCACCTGCGCCGCTTGAGTGTCGATCCGACCATGCTCGACGTGGCGCTGACGATGCCCTCCAACGAGAGCGTCCGCACGGCTGTCGAGGCGGGTGCCGGCGTCGCCGTCCTGTCGGCGCTGGTGGTGGGACCGGCCGTCGCGGCAGGTGCGCTGCACGTCGCCCCGATCGCGTTCGAGCCTCGCCCCTTCTTCGGATTACGACACAAGGAGCGCTACCGCACGAAAGCTGCGGACGCTTTGCTGAACGTGATCGCCTCGCGATAGGTGTTCTCGATTTTGAGGCGTCTGACGGGTTTTGGGAAAGATATCTGTTTCCCGATATTCGATCCAGACTGTGTGAAAAGTTGCGTCTGCGATTCTGCGGGGCCGCGGGTCGGCGTATGCTACGGGCATGGCGTATATCGAGGGTCATGCGCGCGACCAGGCGCTGCTGCTGCCGGCATCGGTTGAGGATTACGTATCGGCAGA
>JAAIGG010390937.1_pt1 | contig 24276 bp, 17 predicted proteins | sample 6487391 | NCBI WGS metagenome assembly JAAIGG01 (sample SAMN13974130, study PRJNA590717) | phyllosphere metagenome | biome: asymptomatic weeds; feature: pooled weeds collected from a community garden; material: weeds; isolation source: pooled asymptomatic leaves from various weed species from...
CCCTGATTATCCTGCCTGACCAGGAGAAATGGAGCGGCGACGGAGCGGGCATCAAGGCGATTACCGGCGGCGATGCGGTACCCGAGTTCGAGGACGGGCGGCTCAACGCCGCAGGCAAGAACGTCGTCGTGATCGGCGGCGGCGACACCGCGATGGACTGCGTCCGCACCGCGATCCGCCAGGGCGCGACGTGGCGAAGCTGTTCCAGCGCCTGCGCGCGCCGTTCTCGGCGGGCAAGGTGGCGGGCGTGGTGGACACGCTGAAGCTGATGCTGCCCCAGCAGGCCGCGCCGCAGCGACAGCTCATTGGCTTTCGCAACGGCGTGCTCGACACCCGCAGCGGCACCTTCAGCCCGCACCGGCGTGAGAACTGGCTTCGCACCGTGAGCGACGTGGACTACACCCGCCCCGTGCCCGGCGAAACGCTGGAGAGTCACGCGCCGCACTTCTGGCAGTGGCTCGACCGCGCCGCCGGGCGCAGCGCAGAGAAGCGGGACGTGATTCTGGCCGCGCTGTTCATGGTGCTGGCGAACCGCTACGACTGGCAGCTGTTTCTGGAGGTCACCGGCCCCGGCGGCAGCGGCAAGAGCATCATGGCGGAAATCGCCACCATGCTGGCGGGAACGGACAACGCCGTGTCGGCCACCATCGAGACGCTGGAGTCGTCGCGCGAGCGCGCCTCGGTCATCGGCTATTCGCTCATCCGCCTGCCCGACCAGGAGAAGTGGAGCGGCGACGGCGCGGGCATCAAGGCGATTACCGGCGGCGATGCGGTGTCCGTTGACCCCAAGTACCGCGACGCCTACTCGACCCACATTCCGGCGGTGATTCTGGCCGTGAACAACAACCCCATGCGCTTCACCGACCGCAGCGGGGGCGTGTCGCGCCGCCGCGTCATCCTGCACTTCGCGGAAATCATCCCGGCAGACGAGCGCGACCCGCAGCTGAAGGAGAAGATACAGGCGGAGCTGGCCGTCATCGTGCGCCAGCTGATGCAGCGCTTCAGCAACCCGCAGGACGCCCGCGCGCTGCTTCAGCAGCAGCAGAACTCCGGTGAAGCCATGCGCATCAAGCGCGATGCCGACCCGATGGTGGACTTCTGCGGCTACCTGTTTGCCACCGCCGAGCCGAACGGCCTGCACATGGGTAACGCCAGCATCCGGCCCTTACAGCCGAAACGCTACCTCTATCACGCCTATCTGGCGTACATGGAGGCCAACGGCTACCGCAACCCGCTCAGCATGAAGACCTTCAGCCAGGCGCTGGAGAGCATCCTGCGCGAGTACGGCAAAAGCTACCTGAAGCGGCGCACGAAGCTCGGGATGCAGACAAACCTCGGGCTGACGGACGAAAGCAGCGCCGACTGGCTGCCGAAGTGCGATGACGTGTACACAGTATGACAACAAGAGCCGGCGAAAGCCGGTTTTTTAAATCCGCCGCGCACCCGTAGTGAACGATATGCCCAGACATTCTCTGTTCACTATAAAGTCAGCGACTGATAAAAAAATGTTATTCCGCTATGTGCCAGAAGCGGACATTAGCGATTTTACTTTGATTAAAAGCCGCCGTAAGGCAGGTTTCTCAGGCTGCTCACCTAGCATTCTGCAAACGCCCATATTACCGAATAGCGCCCTCTGCCCCGTCGTGACGCCCGGGAAAATATATGTTGTGGTTTCCCCAGTTTCTGCCAAATACAGTGACTGCAGGCGAAACGGTGAGCGAGCACGAAGGGAGAATACGCCAGTTTATCCGCTGTGCCATCCGGAAAAAACCAGCAGTGTAGGGTTACCTGTTTCTACCTTCAAGCGTAAGAATCTGCGCGTTAATTATTTCACTATATTTTTCAAGCGAGCTTATCTTTTCACGCAAAGAACTGGCTTCAGCTTCATACCTCGAGGCCAGTGAACAGTGTGAAGCAAATACATCGTAGTCCTTTTTTTCTTCGCACTGTTTTTTGTGAGACCCTGCATTTGCACTGGTTTCACGTAACGATGCCTGGACTTCATCTATCTTATGATTATTAGCCGTGAGTTTATCGCTTAGCTCTCTGATTTTACTTTCTTTTAACTCTACCTGACGCTGGCTGTCATTACTGCTTAGATCATGAATCGTATTTTTCAGGTTCTGGTTTTCTTTTAAAAGCTCTATATATCGGTTTGTCAGCGTATTCTGGCTTTCATTTAAAACGGCAGACATTGCAGTGACTTTCTTTTCAACTTCATCGTCTCTACTGGTTAGTGCCGCGTCATATCGGGCCTGAAGCAACTCCAGACTTTTGTGCAGAAGCTCGTTCTCATGAGTTTGGCTTTCAGACCTTACTTCCATCTCGCTGATGACAGTTACATTCATAGCTTCATAGGTTATCCACCCACCAAGAGTGAGGAGAGTCAGACATGAGGAGATCGGATGATCTTTAAGCCTTGCCGGAAGCCATTCATTGATATTAAACATGCAGAATTTCTAATGATTGAAGAGGTAATGAATTTAACAGATTTCATTAACTGAAAAAACAGCATCCGTAAAAGTTCTCAGCCCATGGATGAGTTAACTTTGACCACTGTAGGCGATTCTTTCTCAGCATCGCATAGTCGGCTGTTGTCCAGAATGCGGTTACCTTGACCTGCTCCCCGTTGATCAACACGCCGCAATATTAGTAACGTGACAGTTTGGCTACGAGATCAACTGCGAACTTCCGCTTTTCGCTCGTAGCTGTCGTTGAGTCATCAGGGCAATTTTATGCCTAAAGCAGACCTTACTGACAATGGTCTATTTATTTTTATGTCTTTTCATCTGGAACAGCTGGATGAACAACTCGAAAGACTACTTCCCCATAAGAGCTTTTAAGCTTTTTATATTATGGTCATAATTTACAAAATACATACCAAAAGGATGAGTCATAGACGTGCCGTTATCCATCCATTTCTTGAGGTCCCATCCCAGATCTAGGAGGTCAGAGGCGGCGAAAACAAATTCCAGAGTGTCGATAATAAATGCGAATTCTGTAAAATGCTGTTGATAATCGAAAGACCTTTTGCTGCCATGAACATAATGATTCCTCGCCAGAACCGCATAATTGCATGGTAATTCTAATTCAGGAAACTTGCCTTCACCCGCGTCAGCTACTTTCTTAGCCCGGTAATAAACTTTATCTCGCAGGCTGGCATGGCCAACACGTCCCAAGGCTGAAAGAATAGACTGCCTCGACAGACTATCCGGCAAACCAAGGAATGTCTCACGGCATTGCTTAACCGCCTGCTTCAGGGAGTCATCAGCTTCCAGCGTTTTAGGTGCATGAGTTTCTGGCAGCAAATCAAACATGTTCGCAGCGCCGACTATACGGTCAATACAGTAAGTTGCGTAAAACGCCGTCCCAAACCGCTCTCTTGGATCTCCCATGGTGTCGACGCTATTCATCCAGCCCGATACAACTTTGGAAAATTCTTCGGGATTACGCTCAGGTGAAAGAAGAACGTCACCGGGATGAGTGCTTGATTCACCCTCGACCCGGGTATTACAGAGGCTCCAGTAAAGTTGCACCGTCTGAGGTATATCGTGTCCGGTATCCTTTGAACGATAAGTCAGTTCCAGCTCAATCCAGCAGAAGCGCTGGCGATGTCCGAGGCTCAATTCAAACAATCCGTGTAATGACCTGAGCGCGTTGACTGCGAGACTCAATGTCTTAGGTTCCAAGAATTCAATATTGGCTGCGACTTCATTTTTAATACCGATACCGGCAGCACTTCCCGACTTCTGAAAAGTACGATTCGTTAAGGAGACTTTCCCTAGTTTTGACTCGCTGGCGTTGATCTCCCATAGACCACTGAAATATATCAGATGTGGATGTTCCCCAATTTCAGGCCTGAAGGGACGTTTTGTCCAGCCACACTCGGCCGCGATCTTCTCCTCACGTTTATGCTCACTTTCTAGAATCTGATAGATTTCGTGTGCATCTGGGTGCAATGTATGGAAGGTTTTGTGTCCAGTAATAAGATCGCTAACATTCTCGAAATGGTAACGTACCGCATTGATTACCGTGTCATCTGATCGCACATACTCTTCACCCACGATAACCATGTTCGGAAAAAATACGTTCTCAAATTGTGAGTTCTCACCGAAACGGTGCTGTGTTCTTCTATGAAGCACACAGTCTAGAAGCGAAACTTTTTTGCCGTCATTCAGCATACCGTGAATGTCAAAATATTCTGTCTCGGGACATTCCCAGTAAGTCTTTCCAATAAGCTTCAGAATGCTGTCTGCACCCGAGATTTTGAGCATTCCGGCCAGCTGCCCGTCATTTGTCAAAAAAATACCGTTGTAATTTTCGTATTTATTCATAGGGGAATTTCAATATTTGTTTTTCCAAGAAAAAATAGCCTTAACAATCAGTCAAAAACAGGCTTCTATTGATAAAAAATGAATAACTCTTAGTGCTGTAATTAGCGGATGCTCAATCGGCCGCTGTGCACTGTTCTTCAACTTATAAATACATTGTATGCATTCTGAGGTCTAGGGTCTGAGCCAATAATTAATACGTGTCATTGCCAGAAATGTACCATCATCACTTAAGATTGATGATTTTACTCTTATCCTCTCCCCTTTTTTTACCTCGCAAGGCCCCTCTCTCAACTCATACCTTGGGAAAAAGAATGAAGGGGAACCATGAATGTCTTAGGCCGAGATTTCAGGGTGATTATTTGAACAACCTGACCTGTTCTCAGTGAATTGATATACGGCATTGTTAGCATGAGCCATGGCGACTCAGTTACGAACGTCTGCTGATCTCTCATAGCGGACGGTCAACTCAGTCAGCATGTCCGCTCTGTGCCAAAAGCGGACATTGCTTGCATCATGGTATGTTAGTTTAAGGAGGGCTGGTCAGAACAGCTATTCCTCTCTCACCGCCTGTCTGAATACTGTGGCGGGAGTGATATGTGAAAGTTATTAGCAGGCTACCTTCACGGTACAGATTTAAACAAATTTCAGGACCATATGAGATCCTTGGGTTTTTTTGACTGCTTCATCGATATATCGCTGGCGAACGGCATCAGTCACAGGTTCACTTTCATAGGGAGGTTCAAACTGTCTCATGGTGTTTTTTTCAGCCACAAAACCACCCACGACCATCTCACCTTCTGCCCTGATTTTTCTGCCGTCGATATCAAGCATCACATACGAACTTGTGCCTGTAATTTTCATATCAGTTATCCCTTACAAAAATGACTTTTTCCGTCTGTGATACTGGATCGATTGTGGTGATTTTCGTGACATTATCATTGCCCATCAGGCGCGGTAACTCAACGTTTTCCCATATATTACCTTCACGCAGGGACTGTCCCACTACGGCCCTGACTTCTCCAGATACCTGTTTTGCATAAGACGCGGAGACATCCTCCCAAGCCTTGATGCTCTGCGGGTTATCGAAATCCCATTCAGGCATTTTAATATTTTTATCTTTGATTGTGGATTCGAGCGTGACACCGCCTCGGGACTTCGCGATGGCTTCTGCGACGTCAGGACCGCCGACACCTTCAGTGCGCCCTGACCAGAAAAAGGCACTGTCCGGATCAGTGGCCAGTTGGGGTTCTATTTCTTTAAGGTTGATGAGGCTCTTAGGCGTGTTACGCAACGCATTAAAGGCTGCGCCTCCTTTTGCACCTGCGAGGCCGCCTGCAAACGCACCGCCCAATGAAAGCCACTTCTGACCATCAGAACCTTCTCCCCATAATGTCCCGCCTATGTAAGCGCCGCCATAACCTCCACCAAGACCTCCCGCAAAACCCAGCAGGGCTATCGCCGGTCCTGCCAGAACGCTCGTAGCCGCAAGGCCCACGCCCAGCAGTACTCTGTCCACCCAGTCCGGAATTTCAGGGCTGATTACGTCAGTCTGCTCTTTACTGCCACCAATAATGACGTTAGGAGATCCGCCGCTGATGACACCACTGCAAGTCAGGCGGTCCCCCATCCTGGCAGCGGGCAGTCCGTTTATATAGACGCGTGAAGATCCTTCTGCCACCCGCTGTAAGGCCGGGCCGTGCTCGTCACAGTCACCTACAGACATATGCGACATCACCGCCGGTCTTCCGTTGATAAATACGTTTGATGAACCAGTAACCAGTTGGCCGGTTTCGTGGTGGGGTGCCCATGACATACTGCCCAGAACTTCTCCCAGTCCGCCGCCGCCAGCTGCGCCTGCGACCGTCGCGGCCAGGACTACTGTTCCGACGCCCCCCGTGGCCAGCGTGAACGCCGCACCGGCAATGGCCCCGCCTATCAGACCGAGCACCAGCCAGCCTTTAGAGGCAGAGTGTTCTATGCCGTCCCCCACGCGTGCAGCGGAAAAAGCTTCAGCGGCACCACTCATTTTTCATTTATCCGCTGGCTGAGGTAAGCCTCAACGGCTTCAGTGGTATCCAGGCCGTCAATACCCCGGACACTTCTGGCCAGAAGCAAACTTGATATCAGTCCAGGTATCCTGGTACCTGTTATCTCCCACAGCGCAAAGCGGCCAGCATGCTCGCCATCAGGTATCGGAGACAGCATCAGCGGTTCGCCGACAGCGTCAAAGAACAAATAGCTGCCGTTCCTGGCCCGACTGAGATCAATCGACGAGTAGAGGTCAGAAATTGAAGGGAATACATTCAGTTCGCGGCTGTCACGGTCAAAGCTGAAGAAGAGTTTCTGGCTGTCGGCGGGGATCTGGCTACCCCTTGCGGGAGAATCTGGTGCATCGTCCGGAAAGGTAATGCTGTCCGTGATGTTGTCATAGATCCGGCCATGGTAATCGTCAAACGCATCCGGGCAGGTACCAATGAAACAAAGCAGCTTTTTTCCCGTACTATTTTCAGATGTCAGTACCACCCTCTGCTTCTGAAAGATGATTCTTTCGCCAGATTTGAAACTGTAAAACAGTTCCAGGGCCTGCCTGCCATTCATTTCAGTGAACCGGGCATGATTCAGTGAGAGATCCTGCAGAGTCGCCTGCAGTTCGGATGACAGTCTCTGGGATACTGACTGAAGGGTGTCTTCTGCAGCAGCGGTTGCACGTGAAATCACAAAGGTGAATTCATTGGCATTCGTATGGCTTAGGGTAAAGAGGTTCAAGGTGCGATCGCGAAATACGTCAGGCACCGTAATGTTGCAGTCCTGCAAGGTATACTCAGACATGTAAAGTTTCTCCGGTCCGTGAGTCCGGACCAGAATATCAACGTTTATAAAAATGGTCTCTAAGTGATTCAGATTAAAATTTGATCTAATTAAAAAGGTGTCTTTGCACCTTCTGACCTGCTCCCTGATAATTCACACAGAAGACTGTTATCAATGTCCGTTTTTCGCAGTGAGTTCAACTGATGGGCGCAACACATTTATTGAACCGCTCTGCGGGTGATTCATAGTCTGGCGTTTTTCTCGGTCTTTCGTTGAGCTGTCTGGCGACACTGTTAAGTCTTTGCTGGCTGTGAACCGATAAGTCAGTTCCTTTTGGAAAATATTGTCTGAGCAATCTGTTTGTATTTTCATTTGAGCCACGTTGCCAGGGAGATTCAGGATCACAAAAATAAATCTGAATGTCTGTCGCTACAGTAAATCGGGTGTGGCTGGTCATTTCAGCACCACGATCCCATGTTAATGTTTTATAAAGCTCAACAGGCAATTCCCGTGCCTGTTTGATGAGCGCTGATATAACCTTCATGGTCTTGTTGCCTCTGATTTTGGCCAGCATAACAAAGCGGGAATGGCGTTCTACCAAGGTGACGATACAGGAGTTTTTTGAGCCCTGGATCAGGTCACCTTCCTAGTGACCCGGTATGGCTCTGTCTGCGGCTTCAGGTGGTCTTTCGCTGACAGGTGCCGCATCCGGGATAGACCCTAATTCTTTCCCTTTAAGCGATGAGGTTCTGGATCTACGCACAGCTCTTCCGCTTCTTGGGCATTACTGCAGCTCTTTTTTCAATGCTCCACGGATTTGTATATAAAGCGTTTTTATAAATTGTTTCGTATGACACATGCATTTCCTGATTATCGGGATAATAGCGCTTTAGCCAACCGGCGATTTGTGCCGGCGAACCCGTCATGATGCATCTTCTCTGCAATGATTTTACACAGTGTGGGGCTTTCAATTAGCTTGCAGGATTTTGGTCTCAGAGCACTTTCTCAGGCAGCAGTAGCTGCTTTTGCTGCACGATTTTGTTTTGCACCTCCGTGCCTCCTGACCTCGCGGCTAGTCGTTGAGGGAGCTCTTGATAATTTGGCAGCGATGTCCCTGATGCTGCGTTTTGCTACCAGCATCTAAATATCTCCTCTCTTTCATCAAGCGAAAGTGCTAACCGGTGTCGCTTTCTAACAGGTGGACGGTATCCACCAGTCTGGTGGATAGTAGGCATGACAGAAGAATGATATCTGTCGAACATTCTGGCGATATCAAGCAGGGAATCACCTTGCTTATATCTGTCCCAGATAATCGCTTTCTGTTCTGGCGTGTAGTAAATGCGTGTTTTTCGTTTCATGGCAACCTCCCCCTTGATTAAGGATAGCGTTGCATCGACCCGTTGAACTCACAGACAAAAGCAGACGTCGTTCACATTTTAGTGCACTAGTCTACTTGGAATAAGTCAAGAAGGTTTAACATATTAGAATTTCAGCAAAAAAACTGCGGCCATTGTAAGCTTCATGCTAAGTTAAATTACTATTCAATTAGCCCGGTATAACGCTTAGAAGAGATGTTCTCAGTATATGAGTTACAAATTTATTTAATTTGACATATTAAAAAGGATGGAAATATATGCAAAAAAAAGAATACCAAAGAGGTTCTGAGTGGCGAAAATGGGATCTTCATATTCATACTCCAGCATCTTTCCATTGGAACGGTGAAAGGTTTAATCCTGATTACCGTTCCAGTGAGAATACACCACTTATAGATAAAATGATCCATGCGCTTAATGCTGCAGAACCTGCTGTTTTTGCAATTATGGATTATTGGACTTTCGATGGATGGTTTGCTTTAAAATATCGGCTATCACAACCTGATGCCCCTAAGTTAGAAAAAACAGTTTTTCCGGGTATTGAGCTACGTTTAATGGCTCCTATGAAAGGTCGTCTAAATGCTCACGTGTTATTTTCCGACTTGATTGATGACCAGGAGCTTTTAGATTTCAAATCTAATTTAAAAGTAGAATTCCCTGGGCAGGAAGCTAGGAATTTATCTGACGCTGCTCTTATTGAATATGCACGATTCGTTCCTAAAGACAAACTGCGCCATCACTCTTTAGAATATGACAGAGTACAAGAAGACAATGTTTATGCTTTGAAAGCTGGTTCAATAATGGCCGAACTGAATTGTGAGAGTTATAAAAAAGCCGTCGCTAAAGTTAAATATGGGAATGCGATCGGGTTCATGCCATTTGATACTAACGATGGGTTAACTGAAATTGACAGGAATGAACATTTTTCTTATGTGCTAGGATTGTTCAAAACCTCTCCTATTTTCGAAACTAGAAATATTACCTTGGCAGATGCTTTTTCTGGTAAAAAAACAGCAAATAATGAAGAATGGTTTCAAGAATTTCAAAGTGCGCTTAACAATATTCCTCGTCTAGCTATATCAGGAAGTGATGCACATTGTTTTGTTGGGCAGGAGGGTAATAATGACCGACGAGGTTATGGTGATTACCCATCAGGAAAGGCGACTTGGATTAAAGCTGATCCTACATATGCAGGATTAAAGCAAGCAATTAAAGAACCTTCTAAACGTTCATTTATAGGTACTATCCCTCCTAAATGTAAAGTTGTAAATGAAAACAAAAGTCTTTTCATAGACACCATTCAAATTAATAAAATTGAAGGATCTTCATTTTCTGACAATTGGCTCAATGATACATCTATTGATTTAAACTACGATTTGGTCGCAATAATTGGTAATAAAGGAAGTGGTAAAAGTGCTCTTGCTGATATAACTGCATTGTTAGGTAATTCCAAGTTGAGCCACCATTTTTCTTTTTTAAAGGCCAACCGTTTTAGAGGAAAAACAGGTGAGCCCGCTAAGCATTTTAATGCAAAACTAACTTGGTCTGATGGTAAATTACTCATAAATAATCTTAACGAGAATCCAGTAGTTGAGAGCGTTGAGCTTGTAAAATACATACCACAGGGCCATTTTGAAGACTTATGCAATGCACATGTCACTGGACAATCCGATGCTTTTGAAAATGAATTAAGAACTGTCATTTTCTCACATGCAAATGACTCAATCCGTCTAGGAGCTCATGACTTCAACCAGCTCATTGAACAACAAGAGCGTTCTTTGAGAGGAAATTTAGAAAGCGTTAGAGGGGAATTGCATAAAGTAAATTGGGAAATAGAATCTGTAGAGAATCAAATGGCTGACGAGGTGCGTAAATCGATTGAAGAGCAAGTTAATCAAAAACAAAGATTACTTGATGAGCACTTAAAAATAAAGCCGATTGAAATACAAAAACCTACTGGTGTGTTATCTCCTGTTCAACAAAAAGCAGCAGAAGAGCTTTCTGAAATTTCAGATGGTTTGGAGATATTGAGAAAAAACAATGATGACAACCAACAGGAGCTCACAGATATATCTGCTAAAACAAAAGCTTGTAATAATATTAAGGAAGGGCTAGATGTTGTTAGACGAACATTACAACAGTTTGAAAAAGACTTCTCCGTTGATGCTTCTTTGTTAGGCCTGAATTTTAGTGACTTAATTAAAATTGATATTAATCATAAAGCAATTACTGATATCGAGAGTACTATTGCTTTACGAAGTGATGAGATAAGAATAAATAATGATAAAATATCTGAAAAAAAGGAGTTATTAAATTTAAGGAAAGGACCTTTAAATTCTAAACTTAATGAACCTCAACAACTGTATCAAGAATATTTAGAGCAATTTAGAGTCTGGGAAGAGAAAAAAATAGAGATTGAGGGAAATAAAGAATCACCAGATACCCTGATAGGATTGAGATATAGAAAAGAACAGCTAGATAACCTTCCCTCACGTAGAGATGAATTAATCCTGAAAAGAGAGGATTTATCTAGAGAAATATTTGACATCTTAGAATTCAAAAGAAAAAAAAGAGAAGATTTATTTAATCCTGTTCAAGATCTTATTCAAAGCAATGCATTGATACGTGATGACTATAAACTGCAATTCCGTGCAGATTTAAAAACCACAACCGAGTTGGTTTCTTCTAAGTTATTCTCAATAATTAAGCAAGCATCTGGTGATTTTCGAGGCGAGTCAGAAAGCATTTCTGTAATTAAAGATCTTATTGATTCACATAATTTTAATCACAAAGATTCAGTGCTGTCGTTTCTTAAAGAACTATTGAATAAAATTCAGTCTTCATCAAAAAACCAAGTTGGAATCAGCTCTGTTCTGCGCAAGGATCGCGAATCACACGAGGTTTATGATTTTATCTTTGGATTAGAATATCTTGAGCCAAGATACACATTAAAATTTCAAGATGCACAAATAGAGCAACTATCTCCCGGCCAAAGAGGTGCTTTACTGCTAATATTCTATCTGTTGGTAGATAAAGGAGATATGCCGATAATTCTCGATCAACCTGAAGAAAACCTCGACAATGAAACCATTGTTAGTCTTCTAGTTCCAGTTCTTACTGAAGCCAAACATAAAAGACAAGTAATAATGGTGACTCACAATCCTAACTTGGCTGTTGTATGTGATGCTGAGCAAATCATTCATTGTGGTTTTGATAGACGAAATGGACACAAGATTTCTTACACATCTGGTTCTATTGAGAACAGTGAAGTTAATAAAAAAATTGTTGATGTTCTTGAAGGAACAATGCCAGCATTCAATAACCGCAGGCTAAAATACCATTAATAACATTGAAAATTATTTATATAAAGGTGTACGTGAAATCGTACACCCTTATATCCAGTTAAAAGCTTTAACCTGCCAAGTTACTTGGTTCGCGGAATTTAAAAAAATTCATAGAGACCGTCCACTTTTCGCTCAAAGCGGCCCCACCTGTCTTTAGCTTTGAGCCTCTTTCTACCGTATCTCTTTCGCTTTTCCATAAGATTAATTAGTCCAGATCAGTCTTCAGGGTTTTCGGATCTGCGGGATTTAACAAAAAAGGGAGTGCAATGCACAGCAAATGAATCAGGAAAATGTCAAGTGGGAAAGAATTATGTTTTCAGGCTGAATTAAGAGGAAAAAGATAATATTCTGCAGGAAGGCGAGGCTGGTAGGGAGATTAAACATGTTCACTTTCGTCAGTAATATACTGCAGCTGCGACTAAACCGGCGTCTTGCTCATCCGATACAGGTCGGCCAGCGTGACTTTGAGCGTCAGCGTCATCATAGAATATTCGACATGGTGCCGGCACTCGCCCCTCGCACTTCAGCTCCATTCGCTTGAAAGTGCGAAAGGATAAGCCCGTCTCTTCAGCCGCTCTTCCCTGATTCCATCCCATACTACAGCGCCGCAGACGCAGTTCACTGCGCCCTCATTATAATGTATGCTTCTTTCTTGGTCAGCTTCTGCAAGCCAAATACTTTCGACGAGTTGTGATCAGGTCTAGCTTTCTGCCTGAATACGGTCGGGAAGTTATAACGTGACTCCAAACAATTTAACTTATAGTTTTTGATCAAATAAATCTTTTTTATTATATTATAAAGATATAGAATTTAAAAATCAGATTCAAAGCATATATCATTGCAGAGAGGGGTTATGGAATTTAGAAAGGTAAAAAACATACCAGATAAGTCAGAAATAAATACAGTCTACCTAGTTAAAGACGGATGGAATGACTGGTTTTACTGGGAAACTCTTTTTACTATGTTTTATAGCAATGACTGTGGTGAATTATTCAAAATTGGCAATACGAAAATAGCAGACAAAGACATGAAGGAGTCATCTTCACTTTCAGAGGATGAAAAGGGACAGCCTTTCTTTACACCTGACCTACCTGATACATTCCCCTCATTAGATGAAAATTTTTTCTCTTTAGGTCAAAGCGAGAACTTTTATGAAACTCTTAACCAGATCCCTAGAAATATAAGAGTTGAAATACTAAAAGGCATCAGAGACTGTGCATACAATTTGGAGATTTTTGAAAATTACAAATCTCACCCTGCTATGAAGGAATCTCTTTTGAGGGACGTTAGCGAAAGGAATGTCAAAGAATCTTTGCATGCAATTGCTTATGAAGAAGACCACAACAAGCCTTTCAATTTCTCTTATCTTTTCCCAACCAGAGATGTTAATGAGAATGAAATAAGGCTGGAATTCTGCGTTAATAATAAAGATACGCCACAGAGCAATATCCAGGCTTTAATTGGCAGAAATGGAGTTGGTAAAACAACCTTATTTTCAGGCTTTATTAAAGGTGTAATAAAACTTGATACTGATATTGATACTGATATTGATATTGATATTGATATTGATATTGATACTGATATTGAAAATCCTGTCGGTTCACTTCAAGTAAAGGAAGGTACCGAGTGGGAAGACAATAGCACTTATTTTAACTCCCTAAACTTATGTTCTTATAGCCCATTTGACAGATTTGGTCCTGTCGGACCTAATAGGCTACCATCTGGCGTTAAATATCAGTATATAGGTTTGATGGTACTAGACCAGAGAGGAGATAACAAAGAACAAAAATTAAGACCGAAAAGTTCAGATGAACTGCATGCAGAGTTTTGCAGTAGTATGCAGGAATGTTTAGTAGGAGTACGAAGGAACAGATGGGAGGAATGTCTAGATATTTTAGAGAATGATCCTCTTTTTTCTGAGGCAGGCGTTTCGAAACTCGCGCAATTCGAGGATAAAGACTATTCAAAGGACTGGAGAGATATTGTAAAAAAATTTTTGAATAAGTTGAGCTCAGGTCATCTGGTTACGCTACTCAGTATCACTAAATTGGTTGAGGTAACAGAAGACAGATCCCTAACTCTCATTGACGAACCAGAGGCTCACCTGCATCCTCCGTTGATTTCTGCTTATATCCGTGCTGTGTCACATCTTATGAGTGAAAGAAACGGAGTAGCGATTGTTGCTACACACTCTCCGGTAGTTCTTCAGGAGGTTCGCTCAGACTGTGTATGGATATTAAATAGGACAGGTCAGTATGTTAGTGCCGACCGGCCGCAAATTGAGACGTTTGGGGAAAATGTCGGAACTCTGACACGTGAAGTATTCAGCCATGAAGTCGTGAACACTGGTTTTTATAAAATGATAGCGGACACCTGTGAAAAACTTGCTACATTTGATGAAGTAAATAATTACTTTAGCAATAAATTAGGTGGAGAAGCACGAGCATTAGCCCGGTCCCTTATAAATAAGAAAAAAAGGGATAGCGATGATTAACATAAACAAGCCAACAATCAATGATATAAACATAATTACTAACTGTGCTTTAGCTTGTACTGATGCTTTATTAGCACAGGAATTGATGGATGCAATTCCATATTTCACACAAATTTATCAAGACTATGATCGTTTGATGAATGCGAGTACGGTTTATACGATCCCGCGTTCGCTGGCACATGGAAATCTGAACGCAGATTTTATGAAAAGTCTTTACACCAAACAACTTGTAGGCAAAACAGGCAGTTGCCGTGATGATTATGATAGAATTTTGGCTTCGGCGCCAAGAAAAAAATGTCCTATGTGTTCGGAAAGTATAGTAACAGCCTTAGACCATCACGTACCCAAATCAAGTTATTTTCTTTATTCTGTTTTCCCAAAAAACCTTGTGCCTATCTGCTCCAGATGTAACGAAGCAAAAAAACACACGATGCCTAACCAATTGAATAAACAATTCATTCATCCTTATTACGATGACTTTTCACAAGCACAGTGGTTTGAAGTTAGATTCACAAGCATTAACCCTATTGAGTTGACTTACGTATGTAAAAATAACCTTCACTTAGGAAACGGTGCAGACGAGAAACTTAAAAGCCATTTCCGACGCTTGAAACTAGATGAGCTTTATTCTTCAAACGCCATAGTCAGACTAGAAGACCTTAGAAATAACTTCCAGCCCCTTCTGGAATTGAATGATTGGGATTCGGTTTATCAGGAGCTTATTGATCAACTAAATATGGTTAGTCGTCGCCCTGATTCTTGGGAGTACGCCTTATTTAGTAAGTTAATGAACGAAAGATGGTATATAGAAGGGGGGTTTGAAAATGTTTAGTATAGTTATCCATATATATCACTTTGATATACCACCAAACTGATTAAAATAATTCGATTAATTGAATTATTAAAGTAACGCAATAACTCTAGCAAGCGTCATCTGACAACCGGTTAGAGACGCTAAATGGTTGCACCACCTGCTACTCAGAGCGAGGTTTATGAGTCTTTTGACTTCTTCTTTCACAGGTTTCCGGATCTACACCTTTTCTAATCTCTGAAAGGTTATAGAGAGATTATTGCCGAAAAAGCACAAAATGAAGCAGATTGTTGCTACTGGTTGATTATTGTCTTTCGGGAATGAAAATTCACTGGATATTGCTATAGCTGGATAAATGAGCCTAGCGGCGGATAAGCGACGAAGCGACACGCATCAACTTCACCCAGAGTGACCTTCATGACTTTTGGCATGATGTCCTGTCAGTATAGTCCACTCTGTGCCAGAAGCGGACGTTTCTAGTGTTATCTTGAGTTAATTAATGAATGACAGGCAATATCCATAAGTTAAACAATCAAAACTATAGAAAATCATGGAGTATTCCACTAAAAATTGCTAATTGTAACCTTACAATGACATACACTACTGGTTGTGCTTTCCATAGCTGGCTATTGACTCTTCCGAGCAACTATTTATTAATTTCATTAAAATGGACTCTAAATGAATAATATGTATACCAAAGAATATATAAATTATTACCTTAGCCTTACGACTGAACCTCAATACGCCATTATGCTTAAAGGTGCTTGGGGATCAGGTAAAACCTGGTTTATTGATAGGGTTCTTGAAGAATATAAGCAGGCACATTCGGAATTCAAATTCCTAAAAGTGAGCTTGTATGGCATCAACTCCATTGAGCAGATTGAAGATGAGTTCTATCGTCAACTGCACCCTGTCCTGTCAAACAAAGCCCTGATTTTTGGCGCAAACGTACTAAAAAATACTCTCAAGGCTTCTATCAAGATTGATCTCAATGGCGATAACAAATCTGACTTAGATGTTAACACCAGTGTTCCCACCATTAATCTTAGCGAGTTTAGTAGAAAACCTGATGGCTTTGTGCTGGTCTTTGATGATATCGAGAGATCTGGCATAGATTTACCACTCCTATTTGGATATATAAACCACTTTGTAGAAGTAAACGGATACAAAGCGATCTTAGTTGCAAATGAAGATGAAATAATTAACAGCAAACTGCGGGTAAATAATAACGACGAAAAATCTAGCGGTGATTACCTGAGAACAAAAGAAAAGCTTGTAGGCAAAACATTTGAAGTGACGTCAGATTTACACAGTGCTTGTAAGGTTTTCCTAAGCGTAATTAGCAGTTCACACGTTGCTAATATATTTAAAGCTGATATGCAGTCAATAGAAGATCTCTATATGTCTGCGAATTATAATAACCTAAGGCATTTGAGACAGTTCTTTCTGGATGTACAACGCATCACTTTTCTTATGGGAGAAAAATATGTCAAAAACGACGATTTCATGAGGGTGTTTTGCCAGCAATTGTTAATTTTCTCTATGGAGTACCGGGGGGGGAACCTTAGTTACGAGGAGTTTAATTCAATCGGCAAGGTTAATTATGGGATGTTCTTAGGTGAAAAAAATATCGCAACTAAGTATGACATGATCGTCAAGAAGTATTCGACTCCTATATTAACCGAGAAGCTACTGGATGGAGAGCTCTGGAGGGAGCTAATCTGTGATGGAAAGGTAACTGATGCTCTTCTCACTCAGTTGGATATTACGCGATTTTTTAGAAGCACCGATGCCAAAGCATGGGAGTATTTATGGAATTATCGAGAACTAAGTGAAAATTTGCTTAATGAACAGTACTCCATTGCAAGGAATAATCTTTTTTCAGGTAAAATCAATTATTTAGGTGAACTCCTGATGACCGCGAGTATTTTGCTGGAAATGGCGAAAGAAGGTTTAACCACGGACGCTGTTCATGACATCATAGATGAGACAAAACTTCACATAAATAGTCATTACAACAGTTTGGGTCCCGCAGATATACATAAGGAATATGCGCAATGGCATTATAATGAGTTAACGGCATGGTGTGGTATGGGTTTTCTTGACAGGGATAGTGATGATTTTAAAAACATTCTTGAGCATATTAAGGTGGCGAAGAAGAAAAGGTTTGATGCATCACTTCCGGAATTTTCGGCGCAGTTCAGCGATGAATTGAAAAGGGGAAACCTCACGTTTCTATCTGAACTGAGTCGGTCTAATAAAAGAGAGCTCAATCTTCATGACCTGCCTTTTCTACACTTGGTCGATCCTAGTATTTTCATTGAAAGCTATAGGAAACTTGACCCAATCATTATGAGGAAATTGGCGTTTAGCCTGCGGGATCGTTATTCTGATGATTATACCCGAAACAAACTGACCGAAGAATACAGCTGGTTGATCAGACTAAAAGCTACAGCTGTAGATTTCACCGAAAAAAAAAACGCAGCCAGTAGCGCCTTTCAGGTCTTTCACGTCAAATTTTTTATTGACTACGTACTGACTGACGCAATCGAATTATTTAATAAGGAAACAGATTAACATTCTGTTGATTAACACAAGGCAACATTATATTAGAAGCACCAGGGACGGTCAGAAAAATTATTAACGTCCGCTATTCGCTCATAGCGGACTGCCTCCCAACCTTCATGACGTGCTCGCATTTTACGTAAACATGATTAGAGCTATCTCCTCATGTGGCGATAATAGCTCGGGACAAAGACCAACTGGGGGCTTACGGATGAAAGCAGCGCCGACTAGCGACGCTCCGAACGCAGCATGACAGCCTGAACCGGCGAAAACCGGTTTTTTTACGCACATCGTTCACCCGTGATGAAGGATATGCGTCACCCTTCACCCATTCATCATCATATAACCTCATGATATAAATGCACAAAACTAAAAGGTGAACAGTGTGAAGGATTATTTATAAAATCTTTTTTTGTAGGATAGCACTTTCTGGCCGCACGACTGTTTTGATAAAATTTAAATGCCAAAAAAAAGGAGCAATCAATGGACACCTCTTTTTTTGAATGCACTGGACACTAAAAATCGTGAACAGTTTGACGCAGCGATTAATGCTTTACAGGGGGAAGTTGCTGATGCAGCCGCTCGACTATCCATAGATCCCCGCTTTCGCCTTGAGTATTCGAGGCGTATCAAAGAGATGGCTGACGATTTACGAGCCCGTTTTGATGCTGGATTGCTAACATGGGAACAGGCTGCGAAAGAAGCTCAGGAAACGCGAAATCTCATTATGGAAATAATCAGGACTCGCAGTACGCCACTTGGGCATGCAATGGCGGAAAGGATGAAGTCATCAGGTAAGACGCTTAATGAGCTAGTCGCAAAGAAAGCGACCTTACTTTTTGGGCCTAAAACAAACTTTGCCAGCCTTTCTGAAGTGCAAAAAAATCAGGTGTATGCCAGCATCGTGGAATCTGCGGGTAAACCTAATCCCAGCGTTAACCTGAAGATGTTGCAGCTCTCACGAGCAGGAAAAGGGCTTATCGTCCTCTCTTTAGCCATCTCTGTATATGAAATTTATACCGCTGAAAACAAGGTTGCTGAAACCGGTAAACAAATAGCGATTAACGGTGCAGGCATCGCAGGTGGTGCTGCGGGAGGTGCTTTAGCGGGTTTGGTATGCGGCCCCGGAGCACCCGTTTGTGTTTTGATTGGTGGATTTGTTGGTGGTGCACTTGCCGCCTTTGAAATGGGACGTTTTTTGGGATAGTCATGGAACAAACTCTCTCGGTAAAGCTTGTTGAGAAAAGTAAAGCGACTGATTTTCAGCAGGCCGTTTCTGAAGTAGTGATCGATAACAAACCGACGGGTATCACTATAAAAGGACAAGTACTCGAAGCCTCAGTTAAAGTCGACAATGACAGGTATATTCTTTTCACAACGGATGATGTGATCTTTGAGGAGTTTCTTACTGTTACTCTCATCAGCCTGAGTAAGGGGATTGTTGAAAGTTTGCAGGTTGGCAATGAGTATTCGTCAGGTTCTTTCGAGGCGCTGTCTGTCAATCACAAAACCATTGAGTTCAATTTCATTGGCGGGTCTGTCTGGACAATTAAAGTGAACGACACCCCAAAGCTCCGTGTACCCTTCTTTTCCGATCCGCGTGGTGTAAAACGCTCTTCAGGCCTAAAAGCGTATCTGTCGATAGATGCAAAGCCATCGCCCTCCCCAACATAAAAAACCATTTAACAAAAGCAATTGGTATACGTTTAGGTATACCAATTATTTTTAAATTAAATATTTATATTTAATTTCATTCAGATAGGTGATACATTCAGATTCCGCCAGCCCAAAAAACCCGCCTTCCCATCCTCCCCCTTGACAGCCTCCCCCTCCATGCTCTAAAAAGGAAACGATCATTTCCTAATTGGAGATTAGCTATGAAACCCCCTTCCCATACCGGCAGTGCACAATCCTCTGTGGGCCGACCGCGTGCTTTTAACGAAGCGCAATTTCTGGATGGGGCCATCAGGCTATTTCGCGATCGTGGTTTTAGTGACGTCAGCATCAGCGACATCACCGCAGCGACCAACCTCAGTACAGGCAGCGTTTACAAGGCTTATAAAGACAAACAGGGCGTTTTTTCCATGGCGCTTGAACGGTATGTGTTTCTTCGTGAAGAGCACATAAAAACCCGGCTGGAAAAGGCCACGACAGCTAAAGACAAGCTTGCTGAACTGCTGCGGGACTACGTTGAGCTCAGTCAGGGGAAAGAGGGCAAGCTGGGCTGCATGGTGGTGGCAGGTGTCACTAACGTCGACCAGCTCGGCGCTGCAGCCACCAGCCTCGAAAAACAGTTGGCAACGCGGCGCAGCAACATTGCGGAATTGATCAAAAGCGGAAAACAGGACGGCTCCATTGCCGCGACCACCAACGAAACCGCCGCTGCCGAGGTGATTCTGGCGTTGCTTCAGGGAATGCGCGTCATCGGTAAAGCCTCAACCCTCACCGACGATGCTGAGCGTTTTGTGGCTCAGGCGTTGAAGGTTCTGGCGTAACGCATGATTGTTGAGGCCGCGCTCGCCGGGGCGATATTGCCGTTGCAGCGGACTTCATGACTCATCTGGTCCATGCACCTGGTTCACCATTTTAAGCGGCGGATGATTACAACGCGCCATGGCGGCGGTAAGCCGGTAATGTACTTTTACTTTAGGAAAACCCTATGTCTGCTCTCATGCTCCCTGCTGCACCCGATGGTTTTAGTCACCATTTTTCCCGAATAGAAGGTCTGCGCTTTCATTATGTCACGGGCGGTCGTGAGGATGGCTTTCCGCTGGTGTTGCTGGCCGGCTTTCCCGAAAGCTGGTTTGCATGGCGACATGTCATGCAGCCTCTGGCTGATCAATACCGAATTATCGCCGTTGATTTGCCGGGCCAGGGGGACACCGATAAGCCGCTTTCCGGCTACGACACTCAAACGGTTGCCACGCGGCTGCATGCCTTTATCGATTCACTCGGTTTAGGATCGTACTTTCTTGCCGCACACGACGTCGGTGCCTGGGTAGCCTTTACCTATGCGATGTTATATGGCGAGGAAATACGGGCGCTGACGTTGATGGATGCCGGTATTCCGGGCATATCATTACCGGATAAACTGCCGTCGGCTTCTGACAAATCCTGGAAAACATGGCACTTTGCCTTTCATGCCGTAGCGGATCTTCCTGAAGCCTTGCTGGCAGGCCGTGAGCGCATTTATCTGGAATGGTTTTTTCGCGAGAAAGCCGCTAACCACAGCTGTTATGGCGAGACTGAACTGAGCGAATATGAGCGCTTGCTTAAAACGCCGGGGGGCTTACGCGCGGGGCTGGCGTTTTACAGAGCGCTGTCTCAGTCGGCCGCGCAAAATGCGGAGCTGGTCAGGCAGGGGCGACTGGTCATGCCGGTACTGGGGCTGTCCGCCGATCAAGGCTCGATTGCAGATATGGCGGCGACGCTGAAAGCCTACGGCGATGATATACACGGCCAGCACATCGCTAATTGCGGGCACTTCCAGCCGGAGGAACAGCCCGAAGCCACTGCCAACGCCTTGGCCGCGTTTTTTGGCCAGTACAGGTATTAGACCAGTCTCTGTCCATGGATAACAAAACCATCGGCACAACTTTGCTGGCCGTTCGGTGTGGACAATAAAGGTGAATGCGCTATCCGAACGCCGCGTCCCTTTCCTCTGAGAGCCGCGGAGTGTCAAAGGCGCGTTGACGTCAAAAACGTGTCTGAGGATTGAGCATCCCCGGAACACGTTTTAGCGGATGCGCCCGCCATCCACTGCAATATCCCCACCGCCTCTGAATACGATATTCATCATTATTCTGAATAAAAGATTCGCCTGATTTTCCAGTTTCCCGCAGATTACGCGTTATCTGCACCGCAATTCCGGCCTGATCATCGTTAAAATATAAATAAAACGCTTATTGAAAGTTAATAACCAAGCCCGAAATTGTTAATTGCCTGTATATGTCTTCTGAGATAAAGAAGAGAATATCTAATATTTAAGCGTGACTTATAGACAACTCATTATTCAAGCCAGTGTTAATGAAAATTTAAATTTAGCCAAAGATAATCCCAAAACCGTGCAGTCTTAATCAGTTAGCTCAGGCGCATTTGTGGCACCTTGGTATTGTTACGACGCTTGCTGGCAATTTAATTCGTTAAAAAAACCACTCAGTTTCATGACGGATTTATTTTTCCGGCAATTGATAATGATTATTGAGTTGATTCCCATTTGCATATGGAATTATGATTTCTTTCGCTCAGGGATATATCAACTGGATGACAATCGTTAAAGGATTAATCGTTATGATGCCGTTGAAAAAAATCACTCGCCATATTACCACGAGTTTATTGGTTCCCTCTGTTGGCATGATCTCCCCCGCTCTGGCTGAGTCTGACAGGAATGAAGACAGTGAAGATGTCATGGTGGTAACGGCATCGGCGATTGAACAGCGACTGAAAGATGCCCCTGCATCAATCTCTGTTATCACGGCAGAACAGCTGGAAAGAGACATTGGTAAATCCGCCACGGACCTTGCCGATATTCTTGAACGTGTCGCAGGCGTGACCAAAGCCATTGGCACAGACGTCAGTTCCGGTATTCAACTGCGCGGTATGCCCGCGGCTTATACGCTGTTATTGGTTGACGGCAAACGCATCGGCTCAAGTAACGGTATTAAAAGCACCCAGCAAAACTATTTCGACGATATTAACTGGATCCCCGTTGATGCGATTGAACGCATTGAAGTGGTCAGAGGGCCCATGTCCGCGCTCTATGGTTCGGATGCAATGGGCGGAGTCGTGAATATTATCACAAAGAAAAATAGCGATACCTGGCACGGCGCATTAACGGCAGGCACCCGACGGCCGCAGGATGGCAACCGGGGCAATACCCAGACCTGGACAGGCAGCATCGGCGGTCCGCTGGGCCAGGGATTTGATTTGCGTGTTAACGGTTCGTGGAACAAGCGCGAAGCGGATAAAAGCGAAACCGACGCGTTGCGTTGGGGAAGCGGCCAGGAGGGCCGCAAAAATGAAAATTACGGCGCAGAACTCGGCTGGGATATCACCCCTCATCAGCGCATCGCCGTTTCCACTCAGCAGGGAACCGAGCGAGGTATTCCCGGTGAATCCATGGATGGCAGTGAAATTGCGCTGCGCGGTGTGGATAAACTTGAACGTGAAAATTATGCGCTCGATTATCGCGGTATTTTTGATTTCGGCACGGCAAAGCTGAACGTTTATCAAAATAAATTTAAAAACTGGGTAACCGATATTCCGGTAATTTCTGGCGGTACGGTGACGGGCAGTCAGGATGTGGCGCTGTGGAATCAAGAACGCATTGTTGAAGGCGATATTAACCTGCCATTTGAATTCGGTTTACCGCATAATCTGACTGTCGGCGCGCAGTGGAAAAAAGAAGAGCTGAACAACCCTCGCTCTGTTGGCGTGGTAGCGGACGCCTCCAGCAGCTATGGCAAACATCACGCTCAGGCCAAAAGTACCGGCCTGTTTGTCGAAGATCAAATCGACCTGCTGGATACTGTTTCACTGACGCTGGGCCTGCGCAAAGATAATACCGATTACGGTAACAGGACAACGCCACGCGCCTATCTGGTTTGGCAGGCCACGGATACGCTGACGTTAAAAGGGGGATATTCAGAAGGTTTTAAAGCACCCAGCGTGCGCCAGGCAAGCAAAGGCTTTATTGAATCCTCCAAAGGCGCTGGATGTAACGGCTATGCCGATTACCACGGCGGCGGCTGTTACACGATGGGCAGCGATAAACTCAAGCCTGAAACGTCACAAAACTGGGAAGTGGGCGCGATCTTCGATTATGAAGGATGGAGCGCGGGGCTGACGTTCTTCGACAGCCGCTTCAAAGACAAAATCGCCTCTGCGCCTGTTGGCTATTTACCCGGTGATACCTCAGGCCGCTACTGGCTTGAACGCGTCAATCTTGATACGGCGCGAACCCAGGGCCTGGAAGGCAATGTGACCCTTCCCCTGATTTCAGAAGAAATGGGCCCCTGGATGAAGCGCCTGTCGCTGAGTAATACGTTCACGCGAATGCTCAAAGCCGAAGATTCTCTGGGCGTGATGCTCGTGACAACGCCAACGCTCGCCACGTGGTCCTCCCTTGACTGGCAGGTCAATGACGACATCAGCCTTTCATTTACCGCAAAATACTACGGAAAGATGCTGGGGCTGAACAGCAGCGCAGACCAGGCGGCGAGAGGCAATACCGCGACGGCACGCATCCGCAATGCCTACATGATTTATGGCCTGTCTGGCCAGTACCGGGCAACGAAAAACCTTAAGTTTAATGCCGGGCTGGACAATCTTTTTGATAAAAACCCTGTCTCTGACCATCCATCCTCAAGCGGGGTTTCAGGCAACAACTACGCGGTTCCCGGCCGCACGATGTATGCCTCAATAACGGCGTCATTCTGATCGCCCCACTGATGCTTTCACGCCGCCCCGTCAATGGCGCCGTCACAGGATGATTTATCTCAGCGAGCATGGGATGGACAGAGAGCAGCCTGAACAGTAACTGGCCCGG
>JAAIGG010325621.1_pt1 | contig 24199 bp, 23 predicted proteins | sample 6487391 | NCBI WGS metagenome assembly JAAIGG01 (sample SAMN13974130, study PRJNA590717) | phyllosphere metagenome | biome: asymptomatic weeds; feature: pooled weeds collected from a community garden; material: weeds; isolation source: pooled asymptomatic leaves from various weed species from...
GGCTTCGCCCTGCCACCTCCCCGTTCCGGGGAGGATAGAAAGGATCAATCCTGCGCGGCGGGGCCGTCGGTGGAGACGGGGATCTGGTGGATCGCATGATCCTGCGACGCGGTCAGATAGTCGCCGGTGGTCAGGAAGGGGATGGGGTTGACCGCATGACCGTCCATGCGGACCTCATAATGAAGATGCGGGCCGGTCGAACGCCCCGTCGAACCCATCAGCGCGATCAACTGGCCGCGCGTCACGCGGGTGCCGTCAGCGACCAGGATCTTGGACAGGTGGCCATAGCGAGTCGCGATGCCCTTGCCATGATTGACCTCGACCAGATTGCCGTAACCGCCCTGCCAGCCCGCATGATCGACGATGCCGTCGGCGGTGGCGTAGATCGGGGTGCCGACCGGGCCCGGAATATCGACCCCGGCATGCATCGCGGCGGTGCCCCGGAACGGATCGGAGCGAATGCCGAAATTGCTGGTGAACTGAAGCTTCTCGACCGGATGGACCGAGGGGATCGCGATCACGCCCTTTTGCAGCGTGTCCATCTTCTTCCAGGTCTGGAACAGGGTGCGGAACTGCTGGTCGGTGCGCAGGTCGGCGGAGGCCTCGGTGCTGTTCGCCGGGATGAACTCGCCACCGATGGCGGTCGGCGTATGATGTGGCGCCTCGGGTGCGCTGGGAGCGGAGGATGCCGCGATCGCGGCGTTGCCGGTCAGTGCGATGACGGCGGCGGCACCGAGAACCGATCGGACGCGCGATGCAATCGATTTACCCGTAAACTGAAGCTGCGTCATCGAACCCCGACACTTTTGCGCCAGACACCCCCATTGCGGGCTTGCCGGCTTCGTCCATCCAATGCTGTTTCGCAGCCCCACCGCGTTACAGACGGTCAGCTTGTGCCGTGATGGGTTCCATGTCCGCAAGGGGTTCGTAGAAATCCCGCGTCAAACCGGCTGACTCGCGCGCCGAAACGTTGAACGGCGGCTTAACCGCCCCGCGAAAATGGCGGCGGACCAGCATTTGCCAGTGCGCCGCAGGCTCGATGTCATGCCCGGCGGCCAGATAGCCGAACCATTTCGCGCCGAACCCGACATGGCGAATCTCGTCGGTGTAGATGCGGTGGAGGATGCGCGCCGACGCCTCGTCACCGCCGCTGCGAAAGCGCGCGACCGTCTCCGGCGTCACGTCCAGCCCGCGCGCCTCCAGCACCATGGGCACGATGGCGAGGCGCGCCATCGCGTCATGCGCGGTTTCCTCGGCCGCCTCCCACAATCCGGCATGGGCGGGCAATTCGCCATAGCCCGAACCCAAAGCCCGCAATCGCCGGTGCAGCACCGCGAAGTGCATCGCCTCGTCTGCGCCGACCGAAATCCAGTCGTCGACGAAGCTGCGCGGGAATTGCCCGCCGAACCGCCCCGCCGCATCGAACGCCAGGTCGATGGCCGAAAACTCGATATGCGCCAGCGCATGGAGCAGCGCGATCCGGCCCTTTTCCGACCCCCCGCGCCCGCGCTTGGGCATCCGGTTGGGGGGCAGCAATTCGGGCCGGTGGGGCCGCCCCGGCGCATCGGGCATGGCGGCGTCGAAGCGATGCGCCAGCGCCCCCCGCCGCCACTCGCGCGCGACCCGACGCGCCAGCCGCACCTTGGCCAGCGGATCGCTTTCGCGCAGCACCGCCGCGCACCGTTCCGCGATCGTCGTCAAAGCGCGCGCGCCGCCTCCAGCACCGCCTCGGCATGGCCGGGCACCTTCACCTTGCGCCAGCTTTGCACGAGGGTGCCGTCGCGACCGAACAGGAAGGTTGCGCGCTCGATGCCCATATAGGTCTTACCGTAGAGCTTCTTCTCGCCCCATACGCCGAACGCCTCGCATGCCGCGCCGTCCTCGTCGCTCGCCAGTTCGACGGTCAGCGCGTGCTTTTCGGTGAACTTGCGGTGCTTGGCCGGGCTGTCCTTGGAAATGCCGATCACCCGCACACCCGCCGCGGAGAAATCTCCCGACAAGGCGGTGAAATCCTGCGCCTCGCGCGTGCAGCCCGAGGTGTCGTCCTTGGGATAGAAGTAGACGACCAGCGGCCCGGTCAATTCGCCCAGCGCCAGCGGCTCACCCGTCGCCGTCGCGACCGTCACCGCCGGAATCGGATCACCCTGTTCCATCGCCCACTCCTTCTTGCCAGACTTGGCCGACCTCCTGCCGCGTCGCCTCCAGCGTGGCAACCACCATGTCCCAGTCGGCCAACCCCATGGCGCGTGCGATCAGCGGGCGGGTCGGCTCGGGCGGCTCCTGCCCATCGGGGACCAGCAGGCGGAAGGCGACGAGCGCGCGGGTCAGCACCTCATGCGCCGTCGCCATGCCGGGGGGCAGCAGCCCCTGCCCCACCAAAGCGGCGATCGCGCGGCCCAGATCGGGATCGAAGCCGGTCCGCCGGGTCAGTTGCGTCCGGTGCACCGCGAACTCCAGATCGACCAGCCCGCCGGGCAGCAGCTTGACGTCGAGCGGCCCCTGCGGCGGCTTGTGCCGCGCCATCTCGGCCCGCATCTCCGCCGCCTCTGCCGCCACGTCGCGCGGGGGACGGTTGCCGTTCAGCACATCGGCGATGACGGATGCGACCGCGCCCCGAGCCTCTGCCGACCCATAGATGGGCCGGGCGCGGCTCAGCGCCATATGCTCCCAGGTCCAGGCATCCTCGCGTTGATAGTGCGCGAAACTCTCGACCGAGACGACCAGCGGCCCCTGCGTACCCGATGGCCGGAGCCGGGTATCAACCGGATAGAGCGGCCCCGCCTGGGTCGGCACCGACAGCGCCGCCGTCACCCGCTGCGCCAGCCGGTTATAGTAAAGCGTCGCGCCCAGCGGCTTGGGTCCATCGGACTCGGCGGCGAAATCGCCGGTGAACAGATAGACGAGATCGAGGTCCGAGGCATGGGTCAGCGCTGCACCGCCCATCCGGCCCAATGCCAAAATGACGAGTTCGCTACCCGGCACCCGGCCATGCGCGGTCACGAATTCGTCGACCGTGGCCTGCGCCAGCACTCCCACCGCCGCCTCGGCAACGCGCGCATAGCCGCCCGCAACCTCCAGCGGATCGGCCCGCCCCGCCACGATCTGCGCGCCCAAGGCGAACCGCAATTCGCCGACCACCCGCCGGACATGATCCAGCCGGTCCTGATAATCCTGCCCCGCCTCGCCCCCACGCATGGCGCGTTCCAGATCGTCGACGCCGGGCAACGGCTCAAAGGCGGAGGCGTCGATCAGCCCGTCGAGCAGCGCCGGACGCCGCGCCAGTTCGGCAGAGAGCGGCGTCGCATGGCTGAGGATCGCGACGGTCAGGCTGGCGAGGCCGGGTCGCGCCTCCAGCAGGCGGAAGATGTTGATCGCGCTCGTCATCCGCTCGAACAGCGAATCGAGCTTGAGCAGCGCCGCATCGGGATCGGGCGCCTCGCCCAATGCCTCGACCAGGGTCGGCAGCACCGCGTCCAGCGCCTCACGCGCCGCCGGGCTGCGCAAGGCGGCATAGTCGCCGCCGCGCCACGCCGCGATCCGCCGCGCCGCCGCCTCGACATCGCGCAACCCCGCCGCCGCCAGTCGCTCGTTGAGCAGCACCGGATCATGCGGCAGGCGCGGTCGCTCATCGGCGTCGAGCGCGTCGTAAAGCCGCCCGACCTGCGCCGTCACCGGGGCGAGCATCGCGACCAGCGCCTCGCCATCGGCCAGCCCGTGCAGTTGCGCCACCCGGCCCAATCCATCGCCCAGCGGCAGTTGATGGGTCTGGCGATCGTCGATCATCTGCACCCGGTGCTCGATGGTCCGCAGCAGGACATAGGCGTCGGACAGCGCCATCGCCTCGCCCGCGTCGATCCGCCCCGCCTCCGCCAGCCGTGCAAGTGCGTCGCGGGTGGCGGACGCGCGAAGGGCGGGGTCGCGACCGCCATGGATCAACTGATGGATCTGCGCGAAGAATTCGATCTCGCGTATCCCGCCGCGCCCGCGTTTCAGGTCATAGCCGGGCCCCATCGCCTGTCCCTGCGCATGGTGATCGCGGATCCGGCGAGTCAGATCGCGGATCTCGCCCACCGCCCCGAAATCGAGCGCGCGCCGCCAGACGAACGGGCGGATCGCATCGAGGAAACGCTGCCCCAGCGCCATGTCCCCCGCCGCCGCACGGGCGCGGATGAAGGCCGCCCGCTCCCAGGTCAGCGCCTGGCTTTCATAATAGGCGATCGCGCCCTCCACGGGAATCGCGATCGGTGTCGCCTCCGGCGAAGGGCGCAGCCGCAGGTCGACGCGCAGCACATAGCCCTCGCCGTCACGCGCCTGGAGCAGTTCGACCACCCGCTTGGCGATCCGGACAGCCGCATCCTCAGGCTCCTCGCGCGGGCGATGCGGCAGGGTCTTCGGGTCGAACAGCAGGATGGGGTCGATGTCGGACGAATAGTTGAGTTCGCGGCTGCCCTGCTTGCCCAATGCGATGGCGGCGAAACCGACGGGCTCGGCGCCCGGCGTCCGCTCCTCGATCGCCGCCCGGATCGCACGGTCGAGCGCATGGTCGGCGAAATCGGTCAGCCGCCCCGTAACTTCGGTCAGGTCATAGGCCCCCGCCAGATCACCCAGTGCGACGGTCAAAGCGAGCGCGCGCCGCTGCCGCCGCAGGGCGGTTCCGACCGGCAGATCGGGGTCTGACGCGCGCGGCTCGGCCAGGACGCCGTCCAGTGCCTCGGCCTCGATCTCCGGCTCCCGGTCGAGCAGCATCGCCAGGAAGGAGGAATGCCGCCGCGCGCGGGCGACCGCATCGGGCAGGCTCATGATCGGGCCGCTGGCCGGAAACGCGTTCATCCGCCCCGTCTATCCCGACGCGGCACATGGACCAAGGCTTTCCATGCGATGACGAGAATCGGTTCATAATGTTTTGAACTTGTCAAGACCAAGTTCGTTATGATCGTATGACGAGTACAGACCCCTGGACCAGCGACATCCGGATCGTCCCCGCGCCGCGCCGCGTAGACGATATCGGCATGACGTTGCGCGCCGCCTTTTCGGAGCCGTCTCGGCTGCCCGATCCCTGGGTCCGGCTCCTGGCGCGCCTCGACCGCGTTCGTGGCGTGTCCGGCACCCGGTCCGATCAGGCGCGATAGTCCGATCGCCGGGCGTGGCAATAATGATTGCCACCCTCATCACTATAGCGCTCGACCAATGGGCAGCCGATTTCCGTCAGAATGCGGCGATATTCCAAAAGGCCGAGTGACCGGGAAACCCGACCGGTCAGGCTGTCGGTCCACTGACATGGCTGTTCCGGTGCGCTGAACAGCAGCTGCCCGCCGGGGTGCAGAATGTCGGCGATGCGGGTCAGCACCTGGCGCTGTCGCTCTTCGGTAAGCAGGAAGAGCAGTCCGACCATGACCGCGCCATCGAATCGGCGATCGAAAAAGCGACTGACCTCGACACCCTCTTCCGCCGCGACCGCGCCTGGCACATTGCGGCGATAGGCCGCCAGCAATGTCGGCGATGGATCGATGCCGAACATACGAAAGCCCGCATCGCTCACAGCCCGCCCGATCGGAAAGCCGGTCCCGCATCCGATATCCACGATCGCGCCACCGGGGCGGACATGCCCGGCCCAGCGAAGCACGACATCGACGCCGATATCGGACCGGAGGGCGGCAAACCGTTCCGCCACCCCTTCCCAACCCAGCGAAGGATCACTCACCGCCGGGACCAGACGCAAAACGACCGCCCCGACCCATGGATCGAAGCGGCCGCGAAATCATCGGACGCGGAATTACCGCCCGCCGCTCAACTGGTCGACATCGCCCATGATCGTGTCGAGCGCAGTCTTGCTGCTGTCGGTTTCGTGCAGGCGACGCGACGGCAACGAGCCTTCGGTCAGGATCGCCTCCAGCGCGACGCGGCCACGCGCGACGCGGCTCTTGATCGTGCCGACCGCGACGTTGCAGATTTCCGCCGCCTCTTCGTATGCGAAGCCGCCCGCCCCGACGAGGATCAGCGCCTCGCGCTGCGGCTGGGGCAGGTGCATCAGCGCGCGTTGCATATCGCCCAGCTCGACATGGCGATCCTGGCTGGCCGGAGCCGCCAGGATGCGGTCGGCGACCAGATCGTCCCACTCGCCCTTGAAGCGCGCGCGGCGCATCTGCGACAGATACAGGTTGCGCAGGATGATGAAGGTCCAGGCACGCATGTTCGTACCCGCCTGGAACCGCTTGCGCGCGGCCCATGCCTTCAGCAGCGTCTCCTGCACCAGATCGTCGGCCAGGTCGCGGCTGCCCGACAGCGAGCGGCCAAAGGCGCGAAGATGGGGAATTACGCGGGCCAGTTCCGTCTTGAACTCGGAATCATCCAGCGCGACGTGTTCGACGGGCGCATCGGGTGCGTCGTCTTCCAATTCGTCCCGCGTCAAAGGCTGCGTCATGAAAATCCGATCATCGGAAACGGCCGACAACACGACCACTTCAAAATATAAGGTACCGGCCCAAAAATAGCCAGTCGTGCCAGAGCCCTAATCGACGGGCCTCGTGTCAGCGCAACACCAGGAAGGCGAAGATCACGATCACGAGGACCAGCGATATGGGCAGGACGTACCGCGTGACATGCGGCGTCGATCCTGCCCGAGCATCCTCTTTGGCGACATGAATGGGTTCATTGGGATCAGCCATGTCTGCCTCAACGTCCGTCGACCGTTTTGGGTCCGTAACCGAAACGCTTTCCTGTTCGGCCCCTTACTCGGCGGGAATGGTGGTCTGGTCGAAAAACAGCGCCTGGCTGATCGCCGCCTTCACGGTGGACCGCTGGAAGGGCTTGGTGATCAGGAAGGTCGGTTCGGGCCGCTCGCCGGTCAGCAGACGCTCGGGGAAGGCGGTGATGAAGATCACCGGTACCTCGAACTCGGCCAGGATGTCCTTGACCGCATCGATGCCCGAGCTGTCGTCGGCCAACTGGATATCCGCCAGCACCAGGCCGGGACGATCTTCCATGGCCAGCGCCACGGCTTCGTCACGGGTCACGGCGACGCCGGTCACCTCATGGCCCAGGTCGCGTACGATCGTCTCGATATCCATCGCGATGATCGGCTCGTCCTCGATGATCAGGACACGGGCGCGGGTCTGCTTCTCGATCTCGGCCAGTGCCTCGGAGACGAGATTCTCGACCTCGCTCGGCTCGACATCGATCAGATAGGCCGCGTCCTCGGGCGTGAAGCCTTCCATCGCGGTCAGGAGCAGCGCCTGGCGCGACAGCGGCGTCATGCGGGCGAGACGCGCGCGGGCCACCCCCTCATTGCCGTCGGCATCGACGCCTTCACGATCGAGCTCGTCATAATTGGCAGAGGACCAGATGCCCTGGAACATACGATACAGGCCCAGCCGCGGATCGACGTCGCGCGGAAACTGGTCGGGGGCCGCGACGATCGCTTCCAGCGTGGCGCGAACATATTTGTCGCCGTGCATCTGGCTGCCCGTCAGGGCCCGGCCATAGCGCCGCAGAAAGGGAAGATGGGGCGCAAGCTGCTGTCCAAGCGACATGGGTAATAATCACTCCCTGAGGTATTCGCGGTGACTCATGTGCTGGGCCCCGCGCCGGTTTTCAATGCCGTTTCCCGAAATCGCCTCTGACGGAACCCGCCTTCGGATTTTTCGTATCGCATCGGGAACCAACAAGATCGAATTTGGTTTCATCGCCACATCAACTATGGCTCTGGCGTAACGCCGACCGGCGGCGCCATGGTGCGTCGACACGTCGGTTGCCCCGCTTTGTGGGTCGTTGCAGGGGGATATTTTGAGTTTGGGCAACAAGACGAAGAAGACGCCGTCATCCGCTCCTCAAAAGGGTGGCGAGAAGGATGCGGGCTCGGCACTTCGCCAGGCGTATCAAAAGACCGTCGACGAAAAGATTCCTGACGAGATGCTTGACCTTCTCAGCAAGCTGGGTTGACGACCGGCCGCATGGCCAGTGCACCAACCCAAGACACAGAGGTTCCCGAACGCCTCCGCCCCGCCCCGCCGCGTTTGACGACGGGCGCGAAACTCGTTTTCGTTCTCGGCGTCACCCTGTTGATCCTGGCCGCCATCGCGGTCTTCGCCACGCTCCAGACGACGCGGCTCGCCGATAGCGAGGCCAGCGGCCGGTTGCGCATCGCCGCGAACGAGGATGCGCGCGCCATCGCCACCGAGTTGATGGGCGACATGACCGCGCTGCGCGTCGCGGTCCGCGCCATGGGCCAGGATCCGCTCGACACGCCGAGTTGCGCACGCGCGCAAGGCGTCTTCGCCCAGCAGTCGCTGACCGGTGCGCGGTTCCTGATCACCGATCGTTCGGGGCGGACGCTGTGCGGCGATCCCCTGCCCGCCGCACTGCCCATGCCGGTCGGCGGATCGCCGATCGGTGCCGATATCCTGCCGGGCAAGGGACTGGTCCTGTCGGTCGCGCATCAGGATGGGCGGGCCCAGGCCCGCGCTTTCTTCCCGCTGCCCTTCCTTCAATCGCTGATCGATCAGAACAGCCATGGCAGTCCGATCGCCTCGGCACTGGAGCTGGACGGTGAATCGCTGGCGCTGGAGGACATGCCGAAGCGCGGGGCGCTGGAGCGGATGAAGTCGATCCGCACCGAGCTGGGCATTGCAGGTCTGGTCCTGCGCACCTCCGCGCCGAGCGCGCCGATCACCTCGTCGCTGATCGTCGCGCTGGCGCTGCCGCTGCTGATGTGGCTGGCGGCGGTGCTGATCGGATGGTTCGTCGTCGACCGGCTGCTCATCCGGCCGCTCCGCCAGTTGCGGGGCATCGTCGCCACCTATCAGCCCGGCGAAGTCCTGGACATCAGCCGGGTCGAGGCAGCCCCCGCCCAGGAAATCCGCGACCTGGCCGACACGTTCGAGGCGATCACCCAGACCGTCGCGACGCACGAGGCCGGGCTTGCCGAAGGACTGGTGCGCCAGACCAAATTGACCCGCGAGGTGCATCACCGCGTCAAGAACAACCTTCAGGTCATCTCCAGCCTCATCAACTTCCACGCGCGCGGCGCGACCGGCCCGGAGGCGATGGCGGCCTATTCCTCGATCCAGCGGCGGGTCGATGCCTTGGCGGTCGTCCACCGCCATCATTTCGCCGAGCTGGAGGAAAATCGCGGGCTGAACCTGCGCACGATGATCGGCGAACTGGCCGCCAATATCCGCGCCACCGCGCCGGAGAACGCCGCCGGGATCGGCATCTCGCTCGACGTTGCGCCGCTCTTGGTCAACCAGGACGTGGCGGTCGCCGTCGCCTTTCTCGTGACCGAGACGATCGAACTGGCGATGAACTGCGACCCCGCGGCGCAGATCCGCGTCGCGATCAAGCCCACCGAGCAGGAGGGCCGCGCCGTCGTCCGGGTCGTATCGCGCGCGCTGGTCGAAACCGACGAGCTTCGCCACCTGATCGGCAAGCGTTATGGCCGGGTGATGGAAGGGCTGGCACGACAGCTTCGCGCCCCATTGCACCATGATCCGCTGACCGGCGCCTATGAGATCGCCGTGCCGATCGTCGGGCGCGACTGACTTTCGAAAAAAGATTTGCAATTGCGGAAAAAGCCGGGAACCGACGGCCCGGCGGTGGGTTCTGCTCTTCGGATAGCGAACTTATGCCCCCCCGCTCTCGCTGTCCAAGACATAGGCCTGGAAGCGTCCACCCTCCCCCCCCGGTGACGCTTCCAGGCCTTAATCTTTTTCACCACCTTCCCCCGATCATCCGTGACAGCACCGGAACGAATGCCGTGTTGAGGCATTGGGCCGAGACGGATTTCGTAGAGGAGACAGAGAATGCGTAAGCTCATGGGTCTGGCGATCGTCGCCGGTGCGCTGCTGGTCAGCGCCTGCAACACCGTCGAAGGCGTGGGTCGCGACGTCAGCTCGGCCGGCAACACGGTCGCCAAGACGGCGGACGACGCAAAGTAAGCCCCTCACCCGGCTGACAGGCAAAAGGGCCTCGACGGACAGCGTCGGGGCCCTTTTTCGTTATGCGGTGAGCGCCTCCCTTGGCCTTCGACTTCGCTCAGGCTGAACGGAGCGAGGGAGGTAATCATACCCAACAACCGTTCAGCCTGAGCGAAGTCGCAGGCCACGCCCCACCCTCACCACAAACAAAAAGGGCCCCGACTTCCGTCGAGACCCTCCCTAAAAACTCAAAAGCGATCACGCCGTCGCGTCGGCATCCTCGACCGCGGCCTGTTTCGACCGCGACCGCTCGGTGAACCAGATACCGATGATCGCCAGCTCGTACAGGATGATCAGCGGCACCGCGAGCAGCACCTGCGACATCAGGTCGGGCGGGGTCAGCACCGCCGCGACCGCCGTCGCCGCCACGATGGCATAGCGCCGCGCACCGATAAGCTGCTTGCGCGTCACGATCCCAGCCCGCTCCAGCAGCATCAGCAGCACCGGCAACAGGAACGCCAGGCCGAAAGCGAACAGGAACTGCATGATGAAGGACAGGTAATTGCCGATCGCGGGCAAGGCCTCTCGCCGCACGCCGCCGACCACGCCGTCAAAGCCCAGCAGGAAGTGCAGCGCCATCGGAATGGCGATGTAATAGGCCATCGCCGCGCCCATCAGGAACAGCACCGGCGTCGCCAGCAGGAAGGGCAGCAGCGCCCGCTTTTCCTTGCGGTACAGCCCCGGCGCCACGAACTGCCAGAGCTGGTTCGCGATCACCGGAAAGGCGATCATGACCGAGGCGAAGAAGGCGACCTTCACCTGGACGAAGAACGCCTCGAAAATCTCGGTATAGACCAGCTTGCCCTGCCCCGCCGCCAATAGCGGCTTGGCCAGGAAGCCGAAGATCGATTCCGAAAAATACATCGACACGCCGAAGCCCAGCGCGATCGCGATGATGCAATAGAGCAGACGGCGGCGCAGCTCGATCAGATGTTCGAGCAAAGGCGCGCGGCTGGCGTCGATCTCGTCATGATCCTCGCTCATGACGCCGCCCCCTCATTGGGACGCGGGGCATGGGGCGCGGGCTCGGCGGGTGCGGGAGCGACAACCGGCTTTTCGACCATGACCGGCTGGTCGCTATGGTCCTGATCCTGATGCACCGCCTGGTCCCCGCCCGCAGCATGGGCCGCGGGTTCGGAACCGGCATGGGGGGCATCGAGCGCAGGAGCGGGCGGCGCGTCGGCGGCATGTTCGCGCATGATGCGCTCATTTTCCGCCGCCCAGCGCTTCTCCATTTCCTCCAGCTCGGCTTCGCGCACCATATTGTCGAAGCCCTGCCGGAACTGGCGCGACACGCCACGCGCCTTGCCCACCCAATAGCCGACGACACGCATCGCCTTGGGCAAATCCTTGGGACCGATCACGACCAGCGCCACGATGGCGACCAGCAGGAACTCGCTCGAGTCGATGTTGAACATGGAAATCCGGTGTTAGAAGGCGAACCGGATCAACGATCGTCGCGCACGCGCTCGCCATCGCGGTCGAAGGCGGGCTCGGCGGACTTTTGCGCCTCGATCCGCGCCGACGGCTTGGCGGGCTTCTCGTCTTCCTCGGCCATGCCCTTCTTGAAGTTCTTCACACCCTTGGCGACATCGCCCATCAGGTTGGAGAAGCGGCCACCGCCGAGCAGAAGGATCGCGACGATCGCGAGGACGAGAAGGTGAATCGGGCTGAAGCTGCCCATGGCACGTCTCCTAGGAATCTATCATCTATCTAGGCCTTGGCATCGCCAGCGGCAATGGTCGAGCGATGCGAACGGCACGATGAGGATGAGGTGGTGCCGTGGCGGAGCATTGTGACGCGGCCATGACGCAAAGGAAAGCGATCAATCGTCCCGGTCGTCATCGTCGCGCGCATCGGCGGGCCTGTCGTCCTCGCCCATCCGCTCCAGCGCCAGATCGACCGGATCGAGCAGTCCGGCGGCGCGCAGATCCTCGATACCGGGCAGGTCGCGCCGACTGGTCAGCCCGAAATGCTGGAGGAAGGCGGGGGTCGTCGCATAGAGGAGCGGCCGCCCCGGCACCTCGCGCCGTCCGGCGGGGCGGACCCAACCCGCCTCCATCAACACGTCGAGCGTGCCCTTGGAAATGGCGACGCCGCGAATCGCCTCGATCTCCGCGCGGCTGACGGGTTCGTGATAGGCGATGATCGCCAGCGTCTCGATCCCGGCACGAGACAGTCGCCGCGCCTCCTCGCGATCGCGACGGAGCAGATGCGCCAGATCGGGCGCAGTCTGGAAATGCCAGCGGTCACCGCGACGGACCAATGTGATCCCCCGCCCGCGATACTGTTCTTCCAGCGTATCGAGCGCGAATCGGATGTCGCCCCCCTTGCCCGTGCCGACATAGGCGCGGATCGAATCGATGCTCATCGGCTCGGGCGAGGCGAACAGCACAGCCTCCACCGCGCGGACGACCGGGTCGATCGGGCTCATGCCGGTTGCCGGATCAACAGCGGGGCGAAGGGAGCGGCCTGCCGCAGCTCGACCTTGCCCTGCCGCGCCAGTTCCAGAACGGCGAGGAAGCTGGAGGCCAGGGCCGACCGCCGCAGCCGCTCGCTGCCGTCGGGCAGGAAGGTCTCGATCGCCGACCAGTCGATGCGGCTGCCGACCAGCATCGACACCCGCTCCAGCGCGGCCTCCAGCGTCATCACCTGCCGGTCGGCGACGACGTGCATCACCGGGCGGGTGCGCGCGTTGATGCGGCCATAGGCGGCGATCAGGTCATAGAGTTCGGCCTGCCACATCGCCTTGCGCTGCACCGCCAGCCCCTCGGGCGTGCCGCGCGGGAAGACGTCGCGGCCCAGCCGATCGCGCGCCATCAACCGCGCCCCCGCCTCGCGCATCGCCGCCAGCCGTTCGAGCCGGAGTTGCAGGCGCAGCGCCATCTCCTCCGGATCGGGCTCTTCCTCGGGCTGGCGCGGCAGCAGCAGCGCGGATTTGAGATAGGCCAGCCATGCCGCCATCACCAGATAATCGGCGGCCAGTTCCAGCTGCATCCGCCCCGCCCGATCGACGAAGCGCAGGAACTGCTCGACCAGGGCGAGGATGGAAATCTGCCGCAGATCGACCTTTTGCGACCGCGCGAGCGACAGCAGCAGGTCCAGAGGCCCTTCCCACCCGTCCAGATCGAGCGTCAGCTGTTCCCCCGTCATCGGACGGAACCTTAGCCTGGGGCGACCCTATTGGCGAGCCATGGTCGCTCATTCCTCCCCAAGCTCGGCCTGGGGAGGAATCAGGGTGATCGACATTCACGCTATTCCTCCCCTGAAAGGGCAGGTGGCAGGCCGAAGGCCTGACGGAGGGGTATCCCGTTGGTGAGTTCGGCCAAGCTCATAGCTGGCTACACCCCTCCACCATGCTTCGCGTGGTTCCTCTCCCCTTGCTGCGGAGAAACAAAGATAGTGCAGCCGGAATGTCGATTGGTACCAGGGCCACCGGTTAATTCTTCCCTCTCCCCCCTATGAGGGGCGAGGGAAAAGAAGGCATATCGGAATGTCGATCCGGCCCTAGTTGGCGAGGGCCAAGAGAGCGTCGCGGCGGGCGATCAGTTCGTCGAAATCACCCTCGCCCGGTCCGACGCTCGCCATTGCACGGTCCAGCCGGGCGCGGGCCTGTTCGGTGATCGGGGGCACCCGGCCCGCAATCTCGACCATCTCGTCCATCCGCGCCCAGCAGTCTAGGACCAGATCGCACCCCGCCAGCAGGGCTCCGCCGGCCTTCTCGCCTGCGGTGCCGGACAGCGCCTTCATGTCGATATCGTCGGTCATCAGCAGCCCGTCGAAACCGATCCGCTGGCGGATGACCTGCTCGATAATGACCGGCGACAGGGTCGCGGGACGCTCGGCATCCCACGCCGGAAAGACGATATGGCTGGTCATACCCATCGGCGCGGCGTTCAGGGTGCGGAAGGGCTCCAGATCCGCCTCCAGTTCCACCTCGCTGGCGGTGACGGTGGGGAGCAGATGGTGGGAATCGACCAGCGCGCGGCCATGGCCTGGCATGTGCTTGACTACGCCGACCACGCCCGCCGCCGCCAGCCCCTCCAGCATCGCCCGGCCCAGCGCGGCGACCTGCATAGGCTCGGCCCCATAGGCGCGGCAGGCGATCGCCTCGGTCGTGTCGGCTTGCGCGACGTCGAGCAAGGGGGCGCAATCGACGGTGATCCCGACTTCGCGCAGCATCAGGCCTAGCGCCTGCCCATTGGCGCGCATTGCCTGGATCGCCGACATCGGCGCGGTGTCATAGAGTCTGGCGAAGGCCGGTCCCGCCGGGAAAGCGGGCCATTCGGGCGGCCCCATCCGGGCGACGCGGCCCCCTTCCTGATCGATCAGGATCGCCAGATCTTCCCGCCCCGCCAGTGCGCGCAGATCGTCGGTCAGCGCGCGGACCTGTGCGCGGTCGACGATGTTGCGCTTGAACAGGATATAGCCCGCCGGTTCGACCGAGGCGAAGAAGGCGCGCTCGTCGGGGGTCAGCACCGGGCCCGAGAGGCCGAAGATAACGGGGATCATGGCAACAGGCTCCGGCCCCCCGCCCGGCATGGCGGGCGGAGGGCGTGATCGATCAGCTGGCGACGAAGCAGCTTTCGCCCGCCACGCGCAGGCGGCCGCAGATATCGGCGGCCTGGTTGGCCGAACCGGCATTCACCCGCAGGCGGTACAGCGTCTTGCCGTTCGACGCGACGGGCTGGACCACCTTGCCCAGCGCCGCGACATAGGAGAAGCGCTTCGAGAAGCGGTCCCAGGCGGCATTGGCCGAGGACTCGCTGGGATAGGCGCCCAGTTGCACCATCGCGCCGTTGGCGGTCGGTGCGGCGGCGGGGGCGCGGGCGGCGGTGACCGGCGCGGGAGCAACCAGCTTGCCGCCCGATTCGGGCACCTGCGCCACGGCATTGCGACCGCCATTGGGCTCGGCGGGCTTCTGGACGACGCGGGTGCCGTTCATCGGCGCTTCGGGCACGGCGCGCAGATCGATCGCACCGTTGCCGCCGGGCTTGCCCGCGCTGGTCGCGATGGCGGTATTGCCCTCGCCCTTCACCTTCAGCCCGCCCGGATCAGCCGGACGCACCTTGTAATCGCCCTCCGGCGCGGCGATCAGCGCGCCGCCGCCGCCGTCCGCCGCCGCGCTATGCGCCTGCCATTTGTACAGGCCGAAGCCGACAGCCGCGAGGAAGGCGAGCCCCAATATGACCAGCGCCACCACCTTGCCGATGCCGACGCCCTCGGGTTCGTCCGGTTCGACGGTTTCCAGCCAGGGAAGGCGATCCTCTTCCCGGTCGTCGCCGCGCAGGTTCATCTCGTTCGCCATCACTTCATCTCCGAAACCGCTTCGACACCCATGAGCGCCAAACCGTTACGAATGATTTGCCCGATCCCGTCGCTGAGGAAAAGACGCGCGCGTGTGACCTCGGCATTCTCGGCGATCAGGAAGCGGCGGTCGGGACGGTCGTTGCCGACATTCCACGCCGCATGGAAAGCCGCCGCCAAATCATAGAGGTAAAAGGCGATTCGATGCGGTTCGCGCGCCGCCGCTGCGGTCTCGACGATGCGCGGGAACTGCGCCGCCAGCTTCACCAGCGCCAGGTCTTCCGTATCAAGCAGGGACAGCTCGGCCGCGCCGCCGCCATTGTCCAGGCTGATGCCCGCCTCCGCCGCGCGCCGCTTCAGCGAGGCGATACGGGCATGGGCATATTGCACGTAGAAGACCGGATTGTCCTTCGACGCCTCGACCACCTTGGCGAAATCGAAGTCCATCTGCGCGTCCGAGCGCCGGGTCAGCATGGTGAAGCGCACCACGTCCTTGCCGACCTCGCGCACGACATCGGCAAGCGTCACGAAATTGCCTGCGCGCTTCGACATCTTCACCGGCTCGCCGCCGCGCAGCAGGCGGACCATCTGGACGAGCTTCACGTCGAACTTGGTCTTGCCGCCGGTCAGCGCCTCGACGGCGGCGACGATGCGCTTGACGGTGCCCGCATGGTCGGCGCCCCAGATGTCGATCAACTGGTCCGCCGTCTGTGCCTTCTGGTAGTGATAGGCCAGGTCCGCGCCGAAATAGGTCCAGGCGCCGTTCGACTTCTTGATCGGGCGATCCTGATCGTCGCCGAACTGGCTGGAGCGGAACAGCGGCAACTCGACGGGCTCCCAATCCTCGGGCGTCTCGCCCTTGGGAGCCTCCAGCACGCCGTCATAGACCAGGCCCCGCGCGCGCAGTTCGGCCTCGGCCGCCTCGGGCTTGCCCGCCGCCTGCAACTCGGCCTCCGAGGAGAAGAGGTCGTGATGGATGCCGAGCAGCGCCAGGTCCTCGCGGATCATCGCCATCATCGCCGCCACCGCGCGGGTACGGAACAGGATCAGCCATTCGCTCTCGGGCGCGGAGACGTAGGTGTCGCCGAACTCTGCCGCGAGCGCCTCGCCCACCGGCTTTAGATATTCGCCCGGATAGAGCCCCTCGGGGATTTCGATCGTCTCGCCCAGCGCCTCGCGGTAGCGCAGATGCGCCGAGCGGGCGAGGACGTCGACCTGGCCGCCCGCGTCGTTGACATAATATTCGCGGATGACCTTGTGGCCCGCAAACTCCAGCAGCGTGGCGAGCGCATCGCCCACCACCGCGCCCCGGCAATGGCCCATATGCATCGGGCCGGTCGGATTGGCCGAGACATATTCGATATTGACGGTCACGCCCTCACCGCGCGTCGAGCGACCATAATCGGCCCCGGCCTGCGGGATGGCGGCCAGCTCGCCGCGCCACGCCGCGTCGGTCAGCCGCATGTTGAGGAAGCCCGGCCCCGCGACCGAGACACTCTCCACCTCGTCCAGCTTGCCTAGTTCAGCGGCCAGTGCCTCGGCCAGCGCACGCGGATTGGTGCCAGCAGGCTTGGCCAGCACCATCGCGGCGTTGGTGGCGAGGTCGCCATGGCTCGCGTCGCGCGGCGGCTCGACCGTGACGTTGCGGCGATCCAGCCCGCCGGGCAGCGTGCCGGCGGCGACCAGCGTGTCCAGCGCCGCATCGATATGCGCGGCAAAGCGGGTGTAGAGGGTCATCACATCGTCCGATCGCGGTAGCAAAGCGTTGCGCTCTAGCGAAATCGGAGCCCCGCTTCAAATCATGCCTTGATGGCCTGATCGGACGATTGCGCGCAATGCATTCGATCGGAAATCCTTTGCAGTTGCCGTCCATGCTGCAACGCAATATTTCGGTATACGAAAGTTAAGCGCGAAAACGCGCGAGAGGACCTGATCCGGCTCAACGCCAACAAGCGGGAGTTTCGATCATGCGCAAGACCATCCTGACCCTGGCCGCCATCGCGGCAGCCGCCATCCCCACCATCGGTGCCGTCGCCGCCGAGGGCGAAAAGTCGTTCGTCCATGAAGGCAGCACCTATGTCTACACCCGCACCAACGCGAACGGCCAAGCCGTGATCGAAGGCCGCCGCTATCCGGGCAACGAGCCGTTCCGCTTCGTCGTCAAGGGCCACCGCGTGACCGGCACGACCGGCAACAACCAAGTTTCGTTCACCACCGACGAAGCCCGTGGCGCACTCGGCTCGGGCGTCGAGACCAGCGCTCGCTGATCCGACTTCCCATTCTTGGGGGGGGACGGCCCGCGTATCCGATGGGATGCGCGGGCCGTTTTCTTTTTGGCCTCCTCGCTTCCCTCTCGCCTCGATCAGGAAGGAAGGCTGAGGGGTGCCCGACAGTGTTCCGATCCAAGGGGGATCAGCATTCGTCAGGGTGAAGCTTCAAGTGAAGACGCCAACTCTTTTTTGCGTGCAGAGGCGCAGAGGACGCAGAAAAATCAGGCAGGCGCGGCACCGCGCCTCACTATTCGTCGGACGGCAGAAAATGGACTGCCATCGCCCCAGGACACGACATCTCTGCGCCCTCCGCGCCTCCGCACGAACACATTCTTCGCGTCTTAGTGCGAAAATGAAGGTCGATCCGCCTTAGAACCAGCTTCCGAAACGCTTCCAAAGCCGAGGGTAGCGCTTGGCAAGTTCCGCCGAATCCTCACGAAACGGCTCGCCGACCGGCTGGCTCGGGTACGACCGGCCCTCGGCCCCCGGCATGCGCGTGACCGCCTGCCCGGTCTTCGCCGACCAGACCTCCCCCGCGACATAGGCGAAGGATTCGAATTCCAGATCGTCATCCGCGTCCGGGATCGCCAGCTCGGCCAATTCATCGGGATCGGCAAGCACCCTGGCATAGGCGTCGTGCCCCTGTGCGATCAGCCAGCTTCGGAAATATTCGAACCCGTCATCCGATGCGCCGCCCTTGGCGACATAGGCGGCACCCCATAGGTCCCAGCGATAGGCCCCGATCATCGCCTCGTCGAAATATCCCTGAAACGCGACGATCTGGGCGGGGGTCAGCCGATTGAGCGAGGTACGAAGGTCCGCTAGTTGCGCGTCCGCATCCGCGCCCCAGGTGGCGGAGTGATCGACCAACGCCCAGAAATCGTCGCGGCTCAATGGTCCGGCGCCGATGCCGACGGGGGTGCGCTTGCCGCTTTTCGCCGGTCGGGCACCCCCGGCATAGGCGAAGAGCATCGCCAGCGCCGCTGCCACGATGCCCAGGACAAGAATCCCTCTCACCCCCATCCCCCTGACCCACTCCCCGATACGCCCGCGATCCCGGCGTCAGAATCCCTCAGGCAGATCGATGTCGCCCACCACCTGCTGATAGCATCGCACGGCATAGCGATCGGTCATGCCCGCAATGAAGTCCGCGATATGCCGACTGCGCGCGGGCTCTCTCTCGGGCAAGCGCTCCCGCCACTCTTCGGGGAGTTGCGACGGGTCGGCGCGATAGGCCGCGAACAGTCCTTTCACGATGCCATGCGCCGCATCCGCCGCCGCCAGTTGGCGCGGGTGGTGATAGAGATTGGCGTACATGAAGCGCTTCAGATCGCGCTCCTCGACCCGCATCGCGTCGGAAAAGCCGACCAGCGCCCGGCCCGCCGCACGAACGTCCGCCACGTCCCCCACACCGCTCTCGGCGATGCGGGCGCGGGTTTCGGCGACCAGATCGTTGACCATCACCCCGATCTGCGACCGGATGAGTTCGCTTGCCAGCCTTTTGGGCGCGACATCGGGAAATTGCGCGCGCGCCGCATCCCAGCCGCGCGCGACCAGGGGCACCGCCAGCAACTGGTCGAGCGTCAACAACCCCGCGCGCAAGCCGTCATCGATATCGTGATTGTCATAGGCGATATCGTCGGCCAGCGCCGCGACCTGCGCCTCCAGCGAGGCATGGCTTTCCAGATCGAGCGGAAAGCCCGCATCCGCCTCACGCAGCGCCCAGCCGGGATGGCGCACCGGGCCGTTATGCTTGGCCAGCCCCTCCAGCGTCTCCCAACTGAGGTTCAGTCCGTCCCAGCGTGGATAGGGTCGCTCGATCTCGGTCAGGGTTCGCAGCGTATGGCCGTTATGGTCGAAGCCGCCATGATCGGCCAGGGCGGCCTTCAGCGCGTCCTCGCCCGCATGGCCGAAGGGCGGATGGCCGATATCGTGCGCCAGACACAGCGCCTCGGTCAGGTCCTCGTTCAGCCCCAGTGTGCGGGCGATGGTGCGACCGATCTGCGCCACCTCCAGGCTGTGGGTCAGGCGGACGCGGAAATGATCGCCATCGGGGGCCATGAACACCTGCGTCTTGTGACGCAGGCGTCGAAAGCTGATCGAATGGATGATCCGGTCGCGGTCGCGCTGAAAGGCATCGCGCGGCCCGCGTTCCAGCCCCTGGGCCTCGCCATGGCGACGCCCCCGGCTCTGGTCGGGATAGGAGGCCCAGGGGGCGAAGCGGGTCATGGCGATGCTTATTTCGCGTCGAGCCGGGTGACCGCCTGCCCCGCCTCGCTGGTCACCGGGAAGGCCGACACGCCCTTTTTCGCCAATTGGTTGACGAAGGCGCGGGCCTCCTCGTCCGTCTTGAACGGTCCCGTCAGAACGCGGTGCGTGGCGCGGAGCGGGGTCTTGTACCCCTGTCGCCCGGCGAAGACGGTCGGCGCCTTGGCTTTGGTAGCGGCCCAGGCCTTGGGCAAGTCATCCTCATTCGCGCCGCCCGCGACCTGCACCCAGATCCGCTCGGGATTGGCACGAGCGCGCTTCTTCTCCTCCGCCTCGGCCTTGTCGGCGAGCGCCTTCTTGGCGGCTTCGGCCTTTTTGGCGGCCAGCGCCTTTTTATCGGCAGCGGCCTTGGCGGCGGCCGCCTTGCGCTCGGCGGCGGTCGGCGTGCGGGGGGCCGGGTCAATGGCTTCGGCGGCCTTTTCGCGCGCCGCCTCGTCCCGTTCAGCCTTGGCCCGCGCTTCCGCCAGAACCCGCTGCGAACCGCTGTTCAGCGACGCATTTGCGGCGACGGCGGCGGAACGCTCGGGCCCTTCCACGCCGAGTTCAGACGCCGGGATGGACAGATTGGCGACGATCCGCGCCAGGACCGAGTCCTCGCGGACCGCATGCGCCGCGGCGAGAGACGGGCGGCGAGTCGGGGTACGCGCCGGGCGCGGGGCGGGCGTGACGGTCTTTTCCGGCTCCGCCGCCGCGACGGCCACCGGCGCCGGGGTCGGTTCGCGGACGGGCACCGGTTCCGGCGCGGGCGACGCGGCGTCCGCCATGCGCACGGGCGTGGGGGTTTCGACCGTCGCGGGCAAGGGCTGGACCATAGCGGTCGAGCCGCTGGTCGAAGGCGCCACCGTCGGCTGCGCAGCGGGCAGCGGCTGGATTACGGCACGCGGCGGCGTATTCGACGCAACGGTGACGGGCGGGCGATTGGCTCCGCTGGGCGGTGGGGTGGTGGGCAAGGTGCTGACGAAGCCGGGCAAGGGCTGGACCATCTGCCTTGAGGGCGTCGCCGCGACTGTGCGGGGTTCCGAAGTCGGCGCTGGGGTGGGATTGACCGTCGCCGGAGCCGGAAGCGCCGCCACCTGCGTGGGGGCCGCCGCCACGGACGGCGTCGGCGTCGAAGTGGCGGTGACGGGGGTCGTGGGCTGCGGAGTCGCCGCCGCCATCGCGACGCCACGATTGTCACGCGACGATCGTCCGCCCCGCCGCCGCTCCTCGCGCGTCGTCACGGGTGCCGCGACCGTTACCGGTGCCGCCGTCCGGGCCGATGCCAGCGCGACGGGTTCGGGGGTCAGCGCGGGGAGATTGGGGGCCAGCTTCGCATCGGCCAGCCGCTCCGGCGTGGCGCGGGTCTCGCCGAAATGCACGGCGAAAGCGCGATCGACGGCTGGCAGGCTCGGCAGGCGCTGGAAAAAGGGTTGCAGCCCCTGCGCCAGTTGCGGGGGCATCATCGTGCTGGCGATCCGCGTCGCCTCGGGCAGGTCGCCGCCCATCGCCAGGATGAAGGCGCGCGCGCGCCATGCCGCGCGGTCGGTCTTGCGCAGCAACGGATCGAGCTGTTCCAACGCCTGTTCGCGCTGCCCCGAAATGCCCAGCGACAGGGCATAGCGACGAATCACCTCGTCATTCGCGCCATTGGCCAGCGCCAGCCGATAATCCTGCTGCGCCCGCCCCTGATCGCCGATCAGGTCATAGGCAAGGCCACGGTCGGCGGCGAACTTCGCCGCCGGAAGCCCCGCCGCCTCCGCCTGGGCGAAATAGCGCAGCGCCTCGCCCGGTCGTTCCGACCGCACCAGGATCGAGGCCATGCCCGCCTTCACGCGGGGATCGCGGGCATCGACCTTCTCGGCGCGCGCCAGCAGGGACGCCGCGCCCGACAGGTCGTCGAGATGGATCGACAATTGCGCCGCCTCGACCAGCGCATCGACATTGCGGGGGTTCTGCGCGACGCGGCGCATCACGTCCCCCAGCTTGTCGGCATCGGTGGTGCCGGGGAGTGGCTGAACCACCTCCTGCGCGAGGAGGGGCACGGGCGCGGCGGCGATGGCCAGCGCGAGCGCGAGCGAGGCGCGGGGAAAGATTGCGAACGTCATGGGACCATCACCCATAAAGCGCGTTTTCCCGCGCGCGGCAATGCCCATCGCGTACCCCACGCGCCCGAGCGCTCCGGGCGGTCGACCAACAGGCGGACCGGGTGGTGGGCGGGTTGGAGGCAATAGCTGGCGATCATCCGGATCGTGGTCCGTTTCGAGTAGGCTTGTTGTGCCAAGCGCCCGTGGTCCTTGGTTCGATCGCCGTTCGCGCCCTTCCCGCGCAAAAACTGCCGCGAGCGGGTCAGGTTGGATCGACATTCATCGCACTGGAAACCCCAGCGAAGACGCCAAGTCTTTTTTGCGCGCGGAGGCGCCGAGGACGCAAAGAGATCATGCTCGTGCGACAACGCGCCTCGTCAATCCTCAGTTGGTAAGAATGGACCGCCGTAGCCGCGGGCACGACACCTCTGCGGCCTCCGCGCCTCCGCGCGAACATATTCTTCGCGTCTTCGCGCCTTCGCGTGAGAATGAATGTCGATCCGCTTCAGGATTTTGCGAAGGGCCCCCGACGATAGGAATGCCCGTTCCACCTACCGGGCCTCCCCTCCGTCAGGCCTTCGGCCTGCCGCCTCCCCTTCCAGGGGAGGATGGGATGGTGTCGTGCGCGACGGATCACGTCGTTTGAAACGAGAGCTTATTGGACCGTCTCACGACAAACGAAGGGCCCGCGCGATCCGGTCGCGCGGGCCCCTTGCTGTCGTCCCTGCCCTCTCGCGGGGGCCTGGTAGGACGTTACTGGTTGTTCTGCCGATGCAGGAAACGCGGAATGTCGAGCGACGAGTCCGAGCCGCCCTGTGCATTGTCATCCCGCTGCGCGCCGCGTGCGGCGTTCGACATACGCTCGAACAGCGTGCCGCCCAGCTTTACGCGCGGGGCAGGCTGTGCCGGAGCCTCGCCCGCTTCGCTGCCCGGAGCCAGCCAGCGACGACGCGCCTCTTCGCTGCCCGGCGCGGGTTCGGCCGGAGCCTGGACCGGGGCCGCAGGCGCCTGCGCGGCGGGGACGATCGTGTCCGCGCCCAGCACCAGTTCGTCATCCTCGCTCGGGGCCGGCGCGGGGGCAGGCTTGGGCGCGGCGGCGGCCAGCGACGAAGCGATGGGCGCGACCAGCGGTGCGGCCGGTGCCGGGGCAGCGACCGGCGCGGCCGCCTGCTCGACCGGGGCGGCGGGCGTCGGAGCCGGGGGCGTTACCGCCGCCGGTTCGCTGGGACGATAGCTGGGCGTCTCGTCCGCCTTGCGCGCCATGCCGCCCATGCTGAAGCTGCTGCGCTGGGTTTCGGTCGGGGCGGCGGCACCCGGCTTCACATCGGCATCGATGCCGGTGGCGACCACCGACACGCGGATGCGGCCTTCCAGCTCGGGATTGAACGCCGAACCCCAGATGATGTTGGCGTCGGGATCGACCAGTTCGCGAATATGGTTCGCCGCCTCATCGACCTCCAGCAGGCGCATGTCGTCGCCGCCGGTGATCGAGATGATGACGCCCTTGGCCCCCTGCATCGACACGCCGTCGAGCAGCGGGTTGGCGATCGCCTTCTGCGCTGCCTCGATCGCGCGATTGTCGCCGGTGGCTTCACCGGTGCCCATCATCGCCTTGCCCATCTCCTGCATCACCGAGCGGACGTCGGCGAAGTCGAGGTTGATGAGGCCCGGCATGACCATCAGGTCGGTGATGCCGCGCACGCCCTGCTGCAACACCTCGTCCGCCATCGCGAACGCTTCCTTGAAGGTGGTGTTGGCGTTGGCGATCAGGAACAGATTCTGGTTGGGGATGACGATGAGGGTATCGACGTACTTCTGAAGCTCTTCGATGCCGCCGTCCGCCGACTTGGCACGACGATTGCCCTCGAAGGCGAAGGGCTTGGTCACCACGCCGACGGTCAGGATGCCCATGTCGCGCGCCGCCTTGGCGATGACCGGGGCCGCACCGGTGCCGGTGCCGCCGCCCATGCCGGCCGCGATGAAGCACATATGGCTTCCTTCGAGCAGGCGCGACAGATCCTCGATCGTCTCCTCGGCCGCCGCACGCCCGATTTCCGGACGGCTACCCGCGCCCAGCCCTTGCGTGATCTTGGCACCCAGCTGGATACGCTGCGGCGCGATCGACTGTTTCAACGCCTGCGCGTCGGTATTGGCGACGAGGAAATCCACGCCCTGCACCTCGGCGCGCATCATGTTCGCGATCGCGTTGCCGCCGGCACCGCCGACGCCGATCACCGCGATACGCGGCGTCAGTTCGTCGACCTCGGGTGCGATGAATTCGATGCTCATCCCAATTCTACTCCGCCGTTCCCGGTCGATA
>JAAIGG010378709.1_pt1 | contig 24170 bp, 19 predicted proteins | sample 6487391 | NCBI WGS metagenome assembly JAAIGG01 (sample SAMN13974130, study PRJNA590717) | phyllosphere metagenome | biome: asymptomatic weeds; feature: pooled weeds collected from a community garden; material: weeds; isolation source: pooled asymptomatic leaves from various weed species from...
AAGCTCTGCGGTCGATCGCCAAGGGTGATCTGTCCGCGCGTGCCGTGCAGGACGACCATGCGCCTCGCGAGGCGGCCGGGCTGATCGACGACTTCAATACGATGGCTCTACGCCTCGAACAGGCATCGCGAAACATCTCGACATGGAACGCGCAGATCGCACACGAGCTGCGCACGCCGCTCACCATCCTCAGCGGCAGGCTGCAGGGCGTCGTCGATGGCGTATTCGCGCCGGACGAGCGGCTGATCGGCACCCTTATGGTGCAGGTCGAAAGTCTGAAGCGACTGGTAGAGGATCTGCGCGTCGTCAGCCTGGCGGACAGTGGCCGTCTCGACCTTCAGGTCGCCCGGATCAGCCCGACCGAAGTGGGCCGGGCGCTGATCGATTTAGTGGGACCACGCCTGACAGACGCCGGTTTCACCGTCAGCTATGAGGGTGATGCCGGGGAAGCGCTGTTGGATGCCAGCCGGCTGCGGCAAGCCCTCCTTGCCTTGATCGAGAACGCGCGCGTCCATGCGCTGCCGGGACAGTTGGACGTGCGCACGCGACTAACTGATGACCAGGTGACCTTTGCGGTGGCCGATGACGGGCCGGGGCTGCCGGACGATTTCGTGCCCCGAGCCTTCGGGCAGTTCGAACGCGCGGAGGTTTCCAAGGCACGTCGCGGCTCAGGGTTGGGACTGTCGGTCGTGAAGGCGATAGCGATCGCCCATGGGGGAGACGCATGCTACCGCCGGCTAAACGGACGGTCGACGTTCATCCTCGATCTTCCGCGTTGGGGGTGCCCCCCTTCCGCGTAAGTCCATGGATCCATCTTTGGAACGGAGCGATTCGATCCATCATCTGGAGGCTTGCACTGCTGGCGAGGAGGGCAAGGATCGCCACAAGCGAGATCAGCGCACAGAGCAGTTGATCGAGTCCGCCGATGAGCGCGAAATTGAACGACGCGGCACCGATGACGACAAGCAGCGTGCAAATTGCTACGGTGCGCAGGATGGGGATCAGCACGGTCCCGCCGCTGCATTTTTTGCCAGTCGCGCGCGCCAGAAGGCGATAGCGTCGGCAGAGAGCAATGCGCCCGGAACGACCGATGCTTCGAAGAGTGAACCAGCCAGATCATAAAGGCGGGATGCCAGTCCTTGTCGCCTGAACGGTAGGCCGATCGTGATAGTGTCGCATCGCACTGCCGAGGCATCGGCCGCGAAGGTTGCGGCACCGGCGCAGCGCTGATCTTCTGCGGTAAAGAGGGTCATCCAGAGTGATCCCGCCGTTGCGGGCACCGCGACCAAACGATCGTCGTACAGTCCGCGCCAGGCATGGTCGTCCGGTAACCCGTAGGGCACGAAGGCAATCTCGACCACATATCCGTTGTCCAGGTCGAAATGCACGATCCGAGGAACATCGATCCCAGCAACCACTCGCCACCTCCACCGCGACCGCGCGCGGATAAGGGCATTGCACGATGTCGATGGTGACAATGTCGCGATTGGATGCAGCTTGCGTGGAGGCACACCAGATTCGCTCTCCGCGTTGATTGCCACGGTTCCTCCACGCAACTTCCACCGGAGTGCGACAGCCCGGTCTCACATGACCTGCGACCATGAATTCGGGTCAAAGCAGGAGTTAAGATCATGAAGAAAGTAGCGCTCGCGTTCGCTCTGTTTGCAGCTACGGCAACCCCCGCCCTGGCGCAGACCGCGGGCACGACGCCCACGTTCACCGGTGCCCATGTCGATGTCACTGCCGGTTGGAACCGTGGCACGACCAAGGACGTGCTGCCGGGGCCGGGCGACCAGCGCTCGCGCAAAAGCGGCGTCGCCGTGCGCGGCAGCGCCGGATACGACGTTGCCCTGGGTGACGGCGCCATCGTGGGTGCCGAAATCGGTATCGGGAGCGGCGGTCGCGACATCCAGACCATCCGCGGCAACAATCTCTTCACTGTCGATCCCCGCCTGACGGTTGATGCCGCAGCCCGGTTCGGCGTGAAGCCGAGCAATGGTCTGCTGGTCTATGGCAAGGCGGGCTGGGCGATGCAGCGCGTAACGGCGAGCCTCGCTCAGACGGGCGGTGCGGCCGTCACCGGCCGCGACACCGAGCACGGTTTCCTGTGGGGCGGCGGAGCGCAGGTCGCACTCTCGCGCAACGTGTCGCTCAAGGCGGAATACGACCAGGTCAAGTTCAACGACTACCACGAGCGTTCGCGGCTGATGAGCGGACTGAGCTTCAACTTCTGACCCGAAACACCCTCCGCGAAAGCGGAGGGTGCTGACCTGCGTGTCAAGTGGAGTATGTGATGAGCAGCAACGTTCGTTATCGCGGATGCTGCCACCGCTTCAGCGCCGATATCCGGCTAAAGACGTCCGCTTTCTCGTTCTATAACTCAGGACATCACCCGTGAGGGCCATTGGCCTCGCATTTCTGGTTTGCGCCGTTGTGACACCCGCCACGACCGTTGAAATCACGATGACGTTCCGCGTTACCGACAAGTCAGGTCATGATCATGCGTGGCTGGTTGTCAGCCCCTATGGCTATTCGACTTGCCGAGGGAATTAGCCATGATCGTCGCGTCCTTTCCAAATTGGGGACGACGATCGGGACGGCTAACGGCGTCTCAAAACTCGATCCCAAACGGGGCGGCGCTTGCTGTCCTGGCCGTCATTCGGCCTCAGGGGTGGCGAGAACCACCTCTTTATCGCACATCGCCTATGGGAAGCCTACTGTCGGTTGCCGGAGTCGATGTCAGCGGGCTATCGAAGCCAATGTCAGCGATCGGCAGCTTCGAAGCGGCAGACGCATGGCGGGAATGGTGGCTCAATCTTCCGCTTCGTAGATACCGGTCGAGAAGTTGCGCATGAAGCAGGAGCCAATGGGAGCGTCAATCAGGCTTAACCAGCTATCATCGCGATTGAGAACCGCACCAATAGCGACGTACTGTGGTTTGCCTGCGCTCGACTCCTCATTGCTCGCTTCACCTACCCGCCCCCTGATCCGCCAACCGCTATCTGGGTATTTGTCGCCATCTTCCTGCATATCGGGCTCTTCACGGTATATATACTCAACTGGTTCCGACCCGTTGAGCACGCTCTCATCAACAAGGCATCGCTCCCAATGTTCACGATATTCTCTTGGTGGCGGAGCGGCTTCTGGGTGGGCCCATTGTATCGTCAGAATATGACGAAGCTGGAAGCAGACTGCATCATCCACTTTGAGCGATGATGTTTTCTCGAACGGCTGATTAGCAAGGCGGCCAATAAGGCCGTTTGCGTCAACATTTTTAATGGTGACCCACATTCGCTCGATAGGCCATTCGTCTGTTTTGTGGATGTACTCAAATGTCAACTTGACCATGTCGCCTACTCCAACCGCTGAAAGCTCAGCTGGGCTGGGCGGGAAGAAGGTATAACGAGCATTCTTCGCAACAGGACGTGGATCAAGGAGGGTGAACGTCGAAGTCGTCATGCCTGCTACCGTAACAGGCAAAAGGTTAGCAGCAAGCTGCCGGTGTAGAGGCACATCGACGGAGTCATCTATGCCGCTCCTCCTGACGAGGGCGTGCTTGGGGACCCGTGGCGGATCAACGTCAGTTCCCGATAAAGGGTAGACCGCCCAAGCCCAAGTTGCTTCGCGATCTGTGCAGGGCGGATGCCGTCCGCGACCAGCTTGAGCGCGGACGCCAGCTTGTCGGTGTCGAGCGTCGGCCGGCCCGGCACCTTGCCGCGTGCGCAGGCAGCGGCGATCCCGTCACGGATGCGTTCGATGATGCGCCGCCGTTCGAAATGCGTGATGGCGCCGAAGACGTGAAACACCAGCCCGCCGGCCGCTGACGACGTATCTGGCACTCCTCCAATGATTGAAACGCCAGCCCAGCGCCTTGCCCATGTCGATCGTGTCCGGCAGTTCCTTCGGCGAGCGGCCGAGCCGGTCGAGGCGCACGACGCAGATGGTGTCACCCGCACGGCAGAAGCCCATCCGGCTGGCCCAGCGGCGCATCGAGCCTCGTCACGTTATCGCTTGGTCATGCTGGCGACGCGCCCGTCAAGCCGCCGCTCGACGGTCACATGTCCGATCAAGAACGCAACTGTACTGCTAGGTTATCTGCCGTTCAGTCTCTCGGGCGGCGCCACGCGGTTCCACCTGATCAGCAATCTCTATGAGCAGACCAGCGTCATCATCACAAACCTCAGCTTCCGGTTCCGCGTCCGATCAGAAGCCGGTAAGCCCCAAAAGGGACGAGGCCGCCACGTGACCCGCAACCCTGCGGGCCTGACATTATCCCACGACCTGGGTCACTTCGCGGTGAAAAGGTCAGTTCAGCTCATAGTGAAGACTAACAATATAATAAACCTCATAAATATCTATCCGTGATTACGCCGTCCTGAATAAATAATGTCAGGATACAATATTTTAGAGAAGCCATTCATAAAAACGGTGACGTTGACGGCCTCCCGACGACTTGTATGATACAAGTGACACAAACATAAGGGTGGTCGCGATGTGCCGATTGGTATTAATGTGCGTTGCTGCCGCATCGCCGTACTATGCTTTGGCTTCTCCAAGATCAGATGGCAGCGCCCACGAGGCTGCATTTTCTGATGCTTGGGCCGAAAAACGATCGCCGCCCCTGCCCGTGCTGCAAATGCTCACCTTCCGAATATCGTTCAGCTACATAAAAGCATACTTACTGACAAAGCTACCAGTGGGGATGCAAAGCGACAGGAATTGATAAAGGCTGAGTTCGTTAAAAGCGAAATCCTGTCGTTCCCTTATTCTCACTATCGAACGACCTGCAAAAAAAATCTGTGCGAATACGTTCTTGTTTTTAGCGACAGATTGAGTCCTGAACAGCGCATGAGGGCGGCAGATCTAATTAACAAATTAACAACGAAGCTTTGCGCTCCGCCAAGGTGCAACGTTTTTGCCATGATGACGTCAGGAAACGTCAAAGGTGATGGAATGCCTATCTTAGGGTACTTTATACCATCGTAGCTTACAAGGGAGATTGCCCGCAGTTAAAAGACCCTTTTGGTTATCTCGCTAGAATTAACAGCTCAGGCAATATCTCAGCAGCATAACTGCCGACACTGCGTCCGCGCTCCCACGATAGAACGTTCTATGGAAGCAAAATCCCAGGACTGCGTCGGATATGAGAAAATATAACCATATATGCGGTGCATCATCACTTGCACCGCTAAAGAGAATAATACTTTCGCAAGCCGATGATGTAATTTTCTTAGTACTTATACGCCTCAATCCCGGTTCTGCGATAGTACTACATTCGTTTACGTTGGCTAAGGTTTCGACTGTTGGAGTGTAGCAGCTTAGCGATGCGGTAGGTTTAGCGGGTTTACTTGGAGGTGATCATGACACGGCATTGTAAAACTGTTGTTCTTGTCGCATCCTTGATAGTTATAGCTGGATTGGCCCAATTTCCCTCTGGTCATTCACTTGATACTGCACAAAGCTCTGTGACAGTTGTTCAAGGAACCTCTTCGCCAACTGTCCATCAACAGATCGCGGAAAATGAGGTTGCTGCTAAAATGAACCCGCCAGATGTGATGGCGCCCGCAAGCCATTTCCGCCCGACGGGCTGACCAAGATGTTGCGTTTTGACAGTGAAAAGAAGTTTCTACACGATAAGCTGCGCGCTGAGGGCCGTGACGAAGCGTGGGCGACGCGGTCGGAGTCTTTGTTTGATAAGGCCTATGCAGCGTTGCCGTCAATTGGCGACGCAGGGCGCGATGTCGCAATAAGCTGTGGGACGACGTTGTGCGAAGTAAGCGGATCCCTGGACGATCGCCCCGGCGAGCGCGACAATAAGGCGCAAGCCAGTGTTCAGTCCCCTGATTTGATGGTGAAGATGTGGGATAAGGGCTATCACAACATGGGATCGATGTTCGGGTCAGATGACCATGGCCGTCTATCTTTTGTGACCTTTTATCAGCGTGAGGCTCCTGTCACGGTAAAATCCGGACTGATCCGCTAAGGAGAAGTCCTTCCCGCGGTGGCGGCATACGCTTACTGGGAAAGCTGCTCTTTAGGGTCAGGGCCGATTGATGTAAGCGTCGCGATCTGATTCAGGCTCCGCGAGGAGATCGGGATGAGCGACCTGTTTTGGCTGACGGACGAGCAGATTGAGCGGCTGCGGCCGTTCTTTCCGAAGAGCCACGGCAGGCCTCGGGTGGATGACCGGCGGGTGTTGAGCGGCATCGTCTTCATCAACCGTAATAGGCTGCGCTGGCGAGATGCGCCCAGCGCCTATGGTCCTCACAAGACGCTGTACAACCGGTGGAAGCGCTGGGGCGAGCGAGGCGTTTTCACGCGCATGATGGAGGGGCTGGCTGTGGGCGATGCCGAGCCGAAGACCGTCATGATCGACCCGACTTACCTGAAGGCGCACCGCGCGGCGGCGAGCCTGCGGGTTGAAAAGGGGATGCCGGCCGCCTGATCGGACGCACCAAAGGCGACATGAACACCAAGGCTCTCCTGAGTTCGTCGAAGGGCTCCATGCCGTGGCCGACGCGAACAACCGCCCGTTGAGCTTCTTCATGACCGCTGGGCAGGTCAGCGACTACACCGGCGCGGCAGCGCTGCTGGACGACCTGCCAAAAGCGCAGTGGCTGCTCGGCGACCGCGGCTACGACGCTGATTGGTTCAAGGACGCTCTCCAGGCCAAGGGCATCCAACCATGCATTCCGGGCCGACGATCGCGCAACGAGCCGGTCAGATACGACAAGCGCCGTTACCGGCGTCGCAGCCGCATCGAGATCATGTTCGGCCGCCTCAAGGACTGGCGGCGCGTTGCAACACGCTACGATCGCTGCCCCATGGCCTTCTTCTCTGCCGTTGCTCTCGCTGCCACCGTCATCTTCTGGCCGTGATCAACGAGTCCTGACCGTAGAGGTCGTGACACAGAACAGGCACGGAACTACGCTCTGCTGTCCGTTCTCAACTTCCCAAATACAGGTCCTCATTCGCGTGGGAACGCAAGTGACGAATATGACCGCGTACTGGTGGAGGCGGGATGTGAAGGACTTCGGTCGTCAAGCTCTGATACGCTGGTTGGCCTCCGCATTTTCCTGTATGCGTTCCGGGGCTAATCCGATCTTACAGCGGGCGTCGGCATTGTCGGCCACAAAGCGTGTGATGGATATTCCCTGTTGTGGTCCCGCCCCCGCCTGCCCGCGGGGTCTGCGATGCCTTCAGGTTGGCTGCACCTCCCGGGCGACAGCCCATATGAAGCCCGCCAGTTCATGGCACATGATGGTTGTCGGTCGTCTTGCCGTTTCCTTTCCGCGATTATTCTTGCACTCCTGGCTTGTTCGAGCGCACCGGACAGCAAAACGACGCCGGTGTCGCTGGAAGTCAAAGCCGATCGGCTTGCCCAGGCTACGGCTCCGATACGGGGAAACTGCAAGGTCGCCCACAGCACGTTGATGCTGCGGTACACGGCACGGGATGAGCGGCTGATCGCGGCCATACTCGTCGAGGATTTCGACCCTTGAAACAAGCTGGGCGACCATGTTCGCTTGCGTGATCTCACCGTCGCCCAAGCGGTTCACACTGCCGCGCAGGATGAATTAAAGGCAGGTCGATAGCGATACGATAGCATCCGGTATCGTCGTGGTGACGTTGAAGCGCATGTACGACTGCATATCCGGTGCGGGCGTGAAATGTGTTGCCGGTGCCGTAAGGAATTGTCGCAGCACCATGCGACCGGCGACCGTGCTGGCATCGACACCATGTCCCAGTGAAAGCCACAGGAACAGGCCGGGCTGGATTGGTGGCAAAGTGAGCCCGATTGAGGCCATTTGTCGGCGCAGTTCGATGGTCCCCCGCGCGAGGTCGGCCTGGATCCGCATGCATCGTCGCCGATAAGATCCCTCGCTCAGCAGGCGGTAGACGGTACGTTCGGCCAAGATCATGTTGCCGAGGCACGTGACGGGACGATAGACGCGGACATAGCGCATATGCGCTTCGCCACCGATGACATAGCCAGGCCCGATCGCCGGCGATACGGTGCGCGAAAAGCCACCGACATGGATCACCTGACGAAGACGGTCGAGCAGGATCAGCGGTACCGCCGGTTGGTCGACATTGCGCGGCAGCAGGTCCGCGTAACTGCAATCGTCGACCAACACCATGTCGAACTCGGCGGCGATCTCGATCAGCTTCTGCGCCTTGTGCAGCGCGATCGAGGTACCGGTCGGATTATGTAGCAGCGAACTCAAGACAAAGAGCTTCGGCCGATGTCGTTCGCAGACTTCGCGAAGCACATCGATGTCCGGGCCATCCGCCAGTCGGGGCACGCGGCGGATGTCCGCGCCCTGTGCCATCAGCGCATGCGCGTGAATGAACGAACACGGATCCTCGACTAGCGCCATGCTGCCGGCTCGCAGCAGGGATCGCACGACCAGGCTAATGCCGGCCGCGGCGCCTGGTGTGGTCACGATCGCTTCGGTCGGACAATCGATGCCGCCGCGTCGTAACTCGCCGAGAAGATGCCGGCGCAAGGGCAGATACCCCAGCGGATCGCCATATCCCCCGCCCGTTTTTGGACCGGTGCCCGACACACTACGGAGGGCGCGGTCGACCTCGGTTCGCGCAACGGCGTCATGCCTCAGGATACCGCTGCCAGGCTGGCGATCTAGGGGAAGGTCCGAATGGATCAACCGCATCGGATCGAGAGCGTCGCATGGTTCGGGCGGCAGCGTGTCAGCCGCCGTCGGTCGGGGTTCCAACACGAAATAGCCCGATCCGCGTATCGCCTGCACCCGTCCTTGGGCGACGAGACGGTCGTAGGCGCGCAGAACCGTGTCATGGCTGACGCCCTGCTGGGCGGAGAAGGCCCGGACCGACGGTAGGCGCTCTCCTGCCGTCAAGATACCGGCATTGATCCTGGCAAGGATGTCCACACACAGGCGATCCGTCAGCGCAGGGGGAACATCATTACGCGCTGCCGCCCCGCGGCAACTGTTCTGGTCGACAGAATGGAACGGACCGGACATTTGATTGCAGATTGTACTGACGCATTAAGAACCGCAATGGGTCATGCAATGACCATGAAATTTCGATTGCAGCTATCAGTGGCCACCGTGATTTTGGCCTCCTTCCCTTCCGTGCCGGCATGGTCGCAGACCGGGGAAAGCGACGTCAGGCCAAGCGAGACGTCGATCACCGCGCCCGCCGACGTTTCTACCAGCTTTACATTACCTAACGGGCTTAAAGTCGTCGTTCGCCCCGACCGGCGGCTGCCGATCGTCACCGCGATCGTCATCTACAATGTCGGGGCGAAGGACGAGAAGCCCGGACAATATGGCTACGCCCATCTGTTCGAGCATCTGATGCTCGGCGGCAGCAAGCACTGGGACGAGAATTCGACGCTGGCGCTGACGAATCTGGGCGCGTCGGAGATCAACGCGACGACAACCGAGGATCGCACGATCTTCTACGAAACCGTCCCGCGCGCCGCACTGGAGCGGACGCTGTTCCTCGAGGCCGACCGGATGGCCTTCCTCGCCGAGGCGCTGACGCCGGTCAAGGTCGCGCGCGACGTCGACGTCGTGCTGAATGAGAAACGCCAGCGCGGGGGTGCGCCCTATGGCCGCGACTTCATCACCATCTCGCAGGACCTATACCCAGCCGACCACCCGTATCACCACGGCGTGATCGGCGAGGACGCCGACCTCAGCGCGGTCACCGTGCCGGACGCGGCCGCGTGGTTCCGGGCCTATTACGGCCCAGCCAACGCGTCGCTGATCCTGACCGGCGACATCGCACCCGACGAGGCGCGCGCGCTGGTGGAGAAATATTTTGGTGGCCTCGCCCCGCGCCCGCCGCTCGACCGCGTGCTGACCGAGGTCTCCGCGCTTGCGGGCACGTTCCGCCACGAGTTGTTCGAGGCGGTGCCGACGGCACGCATCTACGCCACCCACCATGCCCCGCCAGCGGGATCGCCCGACATTCCCAATCTGGATATCATCGCGCAAATCATGGCGAACGGGGCGAAGTCGCGGCTAAGCCAGCGCCTCGTCACCGAGCTCGGCATCGCGAATGCCGCGATGGTGACGTTCGACGAGCGCCTGTTGTCCAGCCAGATGGGATTCGTGGTGGACGTGAAATCGCCCGACCAGGTCCGCCGCGCCGAAACCGAAATGGAAGCCGTGATCGCACGATTCGTCGCCGAGGGGCCGAGCGAGGACGAACTCGCCAGCGCCCGCGAAGCGCGGCTCGCCTATGTCCGGCAAATGCAGGAGAGCACGTTCGGGAAGGCGTTCCTGCTGATGCGCGGCGTGTCCATGACCGACGATCCCGACTACACCGCGACCTACGTCCGCCAGCTGAACGCGGCGACGCGCGACAGCGTGCGGCGTACGGCCGAGCGAGTGTATGGCCGCCCCGGCCATCGCCTGATCGTGCGACCGATGACTGATGCGAAGGCCACCGCGGGCGGCTACGATCTCGCCAACGGGCCGCCGCCGGTTGGCCCGGCCCAGCCGATCGCCTTTCCTGCGGTCGAGCGCGCCCGGTTGCCGAACGGGCTGAACGTCGTCTTGGTGCCCCGCCCCGGCACCTTGACCACCAGCATGTTGCTGCGGTTCGATGCAGGTACGGCGAGCGCACCCGGACCGGTCGACCAGATCGCCGCGACGATGCTGGTCGACCCCAAGGGCGCCTATGCCGCCCGCGCCGATGCGCTGGGCGGCAGGCTGGGCGGAGGAGCCAACCTCGATTTCACCGACGTCTCGCTGACGGTGGACTCCGCACGTTTTCCCGCCGCGATAGCCCTGATCGGCGATGTCGTCGCACGGTCGGATTTCGGCAATGCGGCATTCGCGCAAGTGCGGACAGCCTCGCTCGACGTCGCAGGTCGCGAGGCGAGGATTGCGCCGAGTTGGCGTCGCGTCATGCGCAACGCGCTTTACGGCGCTGCACACCCCTATGGTGCGAACCGCGACGCGGCAGCGGATATCCCGGCGATTGAGGCGGTGACCCTGCCACAGGTGACGGCGTGGGCGCAGGGGCATCTCCGGCCCGACCGCGCGACGCTCTACATCGCCGGCGACACGACCATGGCGGCGCTGCGCCCACTGCTCGAATCTACGTTGGGCAGGTGGGTGGTGCCTGGCCCGGCAGCGGTTGACGCGCCGGTCACCGCGGCATCTCCGCCCGAAACGCCGACGTTGATCGTGATTGACCAGCCTGGTGCCGCGCAGTCGTTCCTCGACGTCGCGCGCACGATCCCGCCGACGCCGAAGGACAATGATCTGGCGATCGAGGCGGCGGACGGCATCTACGGCAACATGACCGGCGCCCGTATCCGCACGACGTTGCGCGAGAAGCGCGGGTGGACCTACGGCATCGGTTCGGGAACCGACGACGCCCGCGGCCCGCGTATGTGGCAGATCGCAGGCTCGGTCGATGCCGCACACACGGGGGATTCGATCGCCGAACTGATCCGCGAGATGCGCGCGATGAACGGGGACGATCCGCCGCGTCAGCAAGAGCTCGACCGCATCGTCAACGGCAGCATCAACCGCGTCGCGTCGAAACTGGAGAGCAATGCCGACATCGTGACCGCGATGGCCGATAGCGAAGCCTATGGTCGGCCGTACGACGCGATCGTCCACGATCCGGCAACGATGCGCGCGCTCTCACTGGCGCAGGTACGGAGCGCGGCAAAGGATTTGCTCGACCCGATGAAGATGCACTGGGTCGTCGTCGGCGACTGGAACCGTATACGCAGCCAACTGACTGGACTTGGTTTGGGGGAGCCGGTCGTCCTGCGCGCGCCGAAGTGATCGATTACGAACTGCAACTGCCGGAACGACAATAGTCGACGGTACCGACATTTATGGGGCAAATAAGGGGGTAAGACTATGAAGCACAGTGTTGCGCTATCCATCCACTTGGCCACCGCCGGCATCATCGCATCGGTGATCGCGCTACCGAACGCCGCCGCGGCGCAGGACCGGACGCTGTCGCTGCCGGCGCAGCCACTCCGGGACGCGCTGGAAAAGATCGCCACCTGGTCGGGCAAGCCAGTCAATATCGATCCCGATGCCGTAAAGGGTCTAACGTCGCGGCCCGTGTCCAACGCACGCGATGCCGATGACGCTGTAACACAGGCCACGCGCGGACTGCCGATCGCGCGCGACCAAGACGCGGACGGCAATCCGACCGTCGCCAACGACATTCTGGTCGTGGCGCGCCGCGACGAGGCGGAAACGAGTGTGCTGGTGCGCAGTGCCACGACATCCTCCCGCCTCGGCCAGTCGCTGCGCGACCAGGCGCGCAACACGCAGGTCATCTCGTCGAAGCTGCTGAAGGACCAACAGGCGCAGACGCTCTCGGAGGCGCTGACCAACGCCGGCGGCGTGGTGCTGAACCAGGCGACCGTGCAGGGCGGCGTCAGCTTCAGCGTACGCGGGTTCAGCTCCAACGGCGCGATCAACGGCCTGCCCAGCGCGGGCAGCAGCAGCTTCGCGTCGGGCGCCACCCAGTCGCTCGCCAACATCGAGCGTATCGAGGTGCTGAAAGGCCCGGATGCCATCCTGTTGGGCGGCGACAGCCTGGGCGGCACGATCAACATCGTCACCAAGAAGCCCAGCATCGAGGAGCGGCTGTACGTATCGGGCGACACCGGCTCGTTCGGCCTGATCCGCGGGACAATCGACGCCAATCGCGCGATCAGCGCGGACAATCGCTGGTCAGCACGCATCATTGCCACTGCCGCATCGGCGGACCGCAATTTCGGCGGCTATCGCGGAAACGAGGATTATCTTTTCGCGCCCTCGCTGCGCTACAAGAACGGTGTGACCGACGTCGTGCTGTCGTCGACGTTCTCGACGCAGATCTTCGGGATGGTGCCGTACACCGTCCTGAACCCCGCCACCGGCAAACCGTACAACGTGGCATTCAACCGGCCGCTGCTCGGCGGCCGCGAACAGTTTACGCGCAACGGAAACACTCAGGTCAACCTGGAAGTCACACAAAAGGTCACTGACTGGCTGACCGTCGTGGCGCGCGGACAACATACCGAGTCGCGCTTCTCGCTGGCGCAATATTCGCCGTTCGCACTGCTGGCGCCCGGGCTTCTACTGGTGAACTCCAGTGGCGTGCGCCAGCAACTGAACATGGATGTGGTCGACACCTACGCACGCGCGAATTTTGATACCGGCGTCTTTAACCACAAGATTGTGGCGGGCTACACACACCTCGACAACCGGACCAGTGCCCTGGACGCCACTGACGGTACATTCCTCCCCTACCCCTTCCTGACACCTACTGCCTTGCCACCACTCGCAAACCGCTACAGCTTCAGCAACAGTGAGTTCCGGAAGCAGGACGGCTTTTACGGCCAGTATCAGCTCGGGTTCTGGAAGGTTCACCTCGTGGCGGGGCTGCGGCACAACAAGACGGACGTTTTGTCAACCATCGCCAACCGTAACGTACTCCGCACAACCAGGATCAAGACCGACATCACCACGCCGAATTACGGCGCGGTGGTCGATATCACCGACAAGTTCTCGGTGTTCGGCACGCTGGCCTATGGGTTCCTGCCGACATTCAACTCGGGGGTCGGTGGCATACGCCTGCCCGACGTCAAGACGCGCAACGCCGAAACCGGTATCAAGTGGGACTTATTCGAAGATCGCATGGTGCTGAACGCGTCGTATTTCAGCATCCGGGAAAGCAACCGCATTCGCCGCATCGGCAACTTCGACACCGCGACACCGGGTATCCTGGGCCGCGGCATCGACATCAACCTGAGCGGCGAGCCGATCCGCGGCCTATCAATCGTGGCGGCCTATACCCGCACGAACTACAGGTTCCTCAGCTTCGATCCCCGGATCGGCGGCATCGTCAACGCACAGCCGCGCGATGTCTACAGCCTGTACTCCTCCTATCGTCATACGGTGTCGCGCGACGTGACCGCAGGCTTGGGCGCTGGGGTCAGCGGGCGATCAAGCTCAGCGGTCGATTCCCTGGGCGTCTATCGTCTCGGCGGCACGTTGCAGGCTGACCTCAACGCCTTCGCCGTGATCGGCAAGTTCGACATCAACGTCGGCGTCCGCAACGTGTTCGATCGTCAGAATTACTTCCCGACGATCGCCTCGACCTATGTGCCGCTCGGCGAACCGCGCAACTGGCGGGTGTCGGTCGGCTATCGCTTCAAGTAAGCATCAGGCAGGGAACAGCGCATGATCCCGCAACCCACCCAGAGCGGAGAGGTCCGTCGCGAGACGGGCCTCTCCGACCCCCAGCCGGCAGGGTCACGCTGGCACCACGCCTGGTCGCTCGCCAGCGGCTACTGGACGTCAAGGGACTGGAAGTTCGCCTGGGCCGCGCTGATCGCGCTGCTGTTCTTCCAGTTCGGCACCGCGTTCATCCTGCTACGGGCTAACCGGTGGCAGCAGCAAGCCTTCGATGCGATCGAGCAGCGCGAGGCGGCGCAGTTCACGCCGCTCCTGTTCGTGTTCCTGGGCATCATGGCGATGCAGATTGCGATGATCGTTGTGGAGAACCTGATCGACGGCCTGCTGTCGATCCGCTGGCGCAACTACCTGACTCAGGATTACCTGCACCGCTGGATGAACCGCAACCGCTATGCCGAGATCGAGCGGCTGCGGATCATCGACAATCCCGACCAGCGCATCGCCGACGACCTGAACTACATCACCTCCGCCGTGGGCACGAACATCGGCGCACTGCACATCGTGCTGCGCCTAATCGGGTCGATCGTGACGGCGGTCACCTTCGCGATGGTTCTGCTGGAGACGGCGCCGCCAATCCGCTTCTCATTGGCGGGCACCGCGGTGTCGATCCCCGGCAGCACGGTATGGTACGCCGCCGCCTATGCTTTGGTCGGATCGTATCTGACGGCGAAGATCGGCCAGCCGTTCATCCGCGCGATGATGCGCCAGCAGCACCGCGAGGCAGATTTCCGCGCCGGGCTGATCCATGTCCGGCGCAACGCCGCGCAGATCGGCCTCGCCGGAGCGGTCGATGTAGAGCGGACGTCGCTCGTCCAGTCGTTCGGCGAGGTGCGCCGTAACTTTCGGTCAGTCATATATTCCTCGCTTGGCATCACCGCAGCGGGCAGCGTCTATGAGCGCGGCGGTGTCATCCTGCCGCTTGTCTTCATGGTACCGACCTATTTTGCGGGCGGCATGACCTTCGGCCAGCTGATGGCCGGGCGCGACGCGTTTAACCAGCTGTCATTCCAGCTCGGCTACTTCCTCAAGAGCTTCCAGTTGATCGGCCAGCAGGTCAGCTACTTCAACCGATTGAAGGGTCTGGACGACGCCATCGGTCAGGTGCGCCCGATCGGCATCACGGTCGGCGCGGGAACGGCGTCCGGCGTTGCCCTCGCCACCACCGGGCTGGCGCTCCACCGCCCGCACGGTGACGCGCTGGTCGACATTGGCAACTGGACCGTCCGGCAGGGCGAGCGCTGGGCGCTGACTGGCGCATCCGGGGCGGGCAAGTCGACCCTTGTGCGCGCGATCGCCGGGATGTGGCCCGATGGTCGGGGTAACGTGGCGATGGCGACGGACAGCAGCGCGATGTTCGTGCCGCAACGCCTGTACCTGCCGCTCGGCACGCTGAAGGCGGCAGTCTGCTTCCCAGACCGGCCCGAGGAGCATGACGATGCGAGCGTCTTGGCCCTGCTCGATCGCGTGCGGCTGGGGCATTTAGCGGAAAACCTCCACGCGCTCAGGATGTGGCAGGAGGAGCTGTCGCCGGGCGAGCAGCAGCGCGTGGCGCTGGCCCGCGTCCTGATTCACCGGCCGTTGCTGCTGGTACTGGACGAGGCGACGAGCGCGCTGGACGCTGACAACGCCCGGCATTTCTACGACAGCGTCCGTGCGTTCCTGCCAGATGCGACGATCGTCAGCGTCATCCACGACGAGACGCTGCTCGACCGGCATACACATGTCCTGACCATCGCGGACGGCCGGGCCATATCGGCGCCCGTCGCGCAGGCCGCGACGGAGGACTGAGCTGCCGGTCAGATCCGGCCGACACCAAGACGATGACGGGTGGCGCATGCGGCGCCCGCGAGGAGAAGTGTGCCATGACCAAAATCGCCAACGTCACGACGGCGACATTCGACGCGGCGATCGCCGGCCCCGATGGGTTGGTGCTCGTCGACCTCTGGTCGCCGGGTTGCGTGCCCTGCCGCGCGCTGGCCCCGATCCTAGAGGACTTGGCCGCGGATTATGCCGGAGAGGTCGCAGTCTGCAAGGTCGACGTGGAGGCGGAGCCGGACCTGCCCGCCCGGCTGGGCATCCAGGGCGTCCCGACGCTGGCGCTCTTCCGTAACGGGCAGGAGGTCGATCGCATACTGGGCGCCCGGACACGATCTGAATTGTCGCGCTGGATCGAGGAGCATCTGTGACGCCGGCCTTCCACGGCGATGCGGCGATGCGATCCGACGTCGTCGCCCGCCTGCGCCGTCACGCCGCATCGGGTACGCTGTCGTTCGGCGCGACGCGGTGGGACGGTGCGGGCGGCAGCACGCTGGGTGTCGCCGCCGAGAGCGAGGACAGCGGCGACTATGCGGCGCGGTTCGGCTATCCGCTGGCGCTCGCCGGGCTGCTCGATCCGATCGTGGCCAGCAACTATGATGGCGCGCTCGAAACCGCGATCGCCTGGCATGACCGCGTCCGGCCGGGCAGCGACCTGTCTAATGTTCCAATCGCGATACTGACCGAGGTGCTGGACCGGCTGGGCGCATCCGTGTCGGCAGCGGATTACCGGAAGATCGTCATCGACATGCACCGCGGCGAAGCCTGCGGCGACACGGCAAGTCGCACCTCTTGGTCGCGCCTGCGCATGGAGATTGAGGCGCACGCCGAAGCGGCGCAGGAACCCGCCCGGACCGCGCTACAGGCCTGCGCCCTAGCCTGCTGGCCGCTGGCGACCAGCCGGTCGCTTCTGACCGGACTGATCCACGCCTTCACGGCCGCGACGCCCGGCGCCCCCGATTTCGACGAGAACGACCGGCGCAGCGCCAATGCCATCCTGCAAGGGCTGTGGGACGAAACTCAGGCGCAGCGCGATGCCGGCGACCCGGTTCACCTGCCGACTTTGTTCCGCGCGCGCCATCCCGACCTGTCAGGCCGGTTTGAGGCGGATCTCGCGCACACCAACGCTACCCGAGCTGCCCGCGCCGCCCAGGCGCAGCATCTTGTCCTGACTCACCTCACAGCCGCCGGCACTCCCTGATATCCGCGATGTGCGTCTCAAAGGACCGATGATGACCGACGCCCCCAGCCTGCCGCCTTTCGACGAACGCACGCCCGATGCGATCCTGCGGAGGTTGGAAACGCTGCGTGCGGCGCGGGAAGTGACCTTCGCGCAGCTAACGCGGACATAGCCCGATACTTTTGCCGACGCATGGTTGCCGCTGAAGCGCAGCGACACCGCGATCGGGAGGTTGTCGTCCTCGGTACCGCACTTGCATTCGACCGTCGACACGCCGGAATTGGGCGCTGCGCACGCCGCTGGTCAGGAGCGGCTAGTCGAGACGACGAGGCGTGCAGCACGACCGCACTGCGGCGGAGCATCGCGTCCGCGACTTCATCTTGTTCGGTGTGGCGGTGGGGCCCGACGCGCGGGGGCGCTTCGCCGCCATATCGGTTGCGCTGTCGAATACCGACCGCGGAATATTGGCGTCTGCGGTTGCGGCAAGCGGGCTGGGCGGTGACGCTGCCGCAGCCGAGCGTCATGGCGATCCTGACCCGACACCGCCGGCAGATGGCACAGCGCAGGTCGTGAAGTTGCGACTGGAAGGGTCGCTGCCCTTTGACTCGATGTTCTCGCTAATAGCACCACCGGTCATCTCCGGCTTGCCTTTGGTCTTCCGGTAAATCGACAGTTGGAGGCCGAGAACGGCAAGCTGAAGCAGCTCGTCGCGGACCTGAGCCTGGACAAGCGTATCCTGCAGGATGTTCTGGCGAAAAAAGCTCTGACGCCTGAACGGCGGCGCGAGATCGTCGCGCACGTCCCCAGGCGTCGTCTGGTGTCAGCGAGCGGCGCAGTTGCCAGCGTTCGGCGTCGATCGCTCGTCGGTGCGCTACGTGTTGCACGAGCCGGATCCGGCGCCGCTGCGCTGCGCATCCACGATCTGGCGGCAGCACGCCCGTTATGGCTATTTTCGGATCTACATCCTGCTGCGCGGGATGGGCTGGTTCGTAAACCACAAGCGGGTCTACCGGCTGTATCGGGAGGATGGATTGAGCCTTAGGCTCAAGCGTCCTCGTCGAGGACGTCAGCGCGGCCAACCGTGAGCGCCAGCCTGCGGCCTCGGCGCCCAACGAACTGTGGTCGATGGACTTCGTCTCGGATGCGCTGTTCGACCGGTGGCGCTTGAAGGCGCTGACAGTGGTCGACGCGTTCACTCGTGAGGCGCTAGCGATCGACGTCGACCACGGCATCAAGGGCAAGCAAGTTGTCGCGGCGGTAACACGGATCGCGTCAGTGCAGGGTTGCCAAGACCATTCGGGTCGACAATGGTCTGGAGTTCATCTCGAAGGCGTTCGACAGGTGGGCGTATGAAAACGGCGTCACGCTGAATGTCTCGCGGCCGGGCAAGCCGACCGACAATGCTTTTGTCGAGAGCTTCAACGGCCGGCGTCGCGAGGATTGCTTAAATTGCCACTGGTTCCTGTCGCTGGCGGATGCTCGGGCTAAGATCGAAGCTTGGCAGCGAGACTGTATTGAGAGCCGTCCTCACACGGCACTTGGCTGGCTCACGCCAGCCGATTATGCTGGAAGCTCGCATCACGCACCGATGAGAAACTGGGAGACCGTCTTACGCTGACGTAGTCGATGGTCCATTCAGTAGGGCGGCGCTCAGCGGACGCGCGGTCCTTACATGGCCTGTTTATCATCGAATGCCTTGGTGACGTAAAAGATCAGCGTCGGCGTCTGCCGATCGCGGGCAATCGTCGCGGTAAGGCGATTATAGGGCAAATTGGGCCACCAACGATCAGCAACGGTCTCAGCCTGCTGATCCGCCGATGTCGACATGGATGGATCCGGCAACGGCATCGCAATGCGGCACATAAACTCGGCACATTGCACGTCACCGCCAGATATGTGCGACCGGACATCCGCTTCCGCATCATACGCCCATGACAGGTCGCGTACCTGCGCCTCGAACAGGGCCGCGATGGCCACCATATCCGGTGTTGCGATCGTTGTTTCCTCAGGCGCGGGCGGCGGCACGGTCGCAGGCGAAGAAGTGCTCATAGGAGGGCGGGCAACGATCGGCGTCGGCATCGGCATCGACCGATCTACACCGGCGACGACCCGGATGCTGCCGTGTTCGGTACGCGGCTGTGTCATCCCCGGGTCGAAGGCCAGCCAACTCAGCCCCAAGATGGCGATCACCAGAGTCATGCCTACAAGCCAATTCATCGGCAATGTGTCCCGCTGCAAGGGAGCGCCGGCACCTTTCAGCACCGGCGCGGTTGGTCAGCGATAATAGGCCTTGGCAAGGTTGTTGAAGAAGTTGCTGCCGTTGAACGGCACGTTGGCCCTACCAAAGCTGTAGCTATTCAGCGTGTTGCGCGCGGCATCGGTCATGCCGCCCCAGCTGACCGCAGGCTGCATCCCGCCGCGGGTCGGGGTACCGACCAGCGAATGGTCCAGCGGAAATGGATTTTGCTGATAGGCGACCAGCGGATGGGTGCCATCCATCTGCGGGCGGGTGGTCTTGATATAGGTCGCATGATCGGAATAGCTGACGGCGTTGACCCGTGCGTTACTGGCGCAGCTGGACAGCCATACGACGACATTCTCCCAGTCATGCCGATGGCCGCGATTGCCGGGTCCATCGACATTCTGGTCCTTGGGGAAGTACCAGGAATACATCACGGCGCATTCGCCGCGATACTGACCCATGTTGACATAGACCTGCCCGGGGCTGCTGGAGCAGTGACCATTCATCGCACCCGAGGCATCCAGCCCGCCGCTGACGTTGCCGGCGGCATCGACGGCGGGGAACGGCACACAGCCGGAAAATACTTTTAGATATGGCTGGAAAGTCTTGTAATAGCCCGACGTACTGTCGGGGAACCCACGAACCTGGTTATGCGGGATCACGGCGGCATCGGCTGCCATCGACAGGCCGACGAGGGTAAGGATCGTCCAGCGCAACGGGGTCTTCGACAGGCATAGGGTCATCGATCGTCTCCTCAGGGATGAACGGGGGAGCGGAATGCCGCGAGTTCGGCGCGTGCCTCACGCAGGTCGTCGCGGAACTCGGCGGAACCATGCGCCGCGGCGATGACGGCGGCCGCGGCGAGCAGCCCGCCCTCCACCGCGCTGGCCGAATGCGATCCACAGATGCGGCGGCTGTCGGCATAATCGCGGCCCCGCGCGAGCAGTGCGGTGGCCCGATCGGGCAGCAATTCCGCCATCAGCAGGGCGAACGCCATGCCGTTGGCGCTATGTCCGGAGGGGTAATCGCCGTTGACGGCAAGCGCAGGGGTTCGCAATTCGCAGATCGGCAGGTCGTTGCCGACGAACGGCCGCGCGCTGTGCCAGTGCCGTTTGGCTGCGCCGACAGCGGCGGAACGATCGGCCCCGAACCGGGCGAGCAGTCGCGCCAGCACCGGCATGCGACGAAGGTCGATTGCAAAGCCGATCGCCTCGCGGAAGCGGACGGGCAGGTCGTCGGACACATCGGCCTGCGCCTGTCGCCACCGCGGCGAGCCGAACAGCGCGCGCGTCTCGACGAAGAGGCGCGCGTCAGCCTGCGCGCCGGGCGATCCCGGCGCGGGCGGGCCGGGCAAGATACGCGACAGATCGGGACGATCCGCCGCGTCGAGATAGCCGCCCAACCGCTCGACCGGCCCGGCGGCGCAGCGCGCCGGTGCACGCAGCGGATTGCAGCTCGCAGCCGCCGCGCCCGGCAGCATGACCCGATAGCTACCGAACCGGCGATCCGGCCACGGATAGTCGGTCGAGACATATTGCGCCCCGCTCGCCAGCGCGGCCTCGCGACGGCGGGTGTCGCCATCTCGCGCCTCGCGCGTGCCGTCGTCGGCACGGGTCCGCACCAGAAAGCCCGCGCGCACCGCCGCGGCGATCCGCGGCCCTTGGCCGACCGGATCGTTGAGCGTCAAATAGGCCGCATCCGGCGCGGATTCGTCGGTGTTGACGAACATCGCACGTCCGTCGAGCGAGCGCCGCGTGCCGCGATAGACGGCGACCTTTGCCGGCCCCTCGTCCAGCGCGACCACGAAACGCCCGCGTGCCTGCGCCAGCGTCGGCCAACCGCCTGCCAGCACTGCCTCGCGCAGCGTCGCCCTGGTCCCGCGCACCTCGTCCGGGGTGATAAGCCGTCGGCCGGGCAGGCCGGCACGCAATTCGGCATCGAGCGCGGCGAACCCCGCCGCATCGAAGCGTTCGGGCACAGGCGCCTGCGGACTCGCTCCGTCCTTGGCGTTGACCAGGATCAGGATCGGCGTGTGATCGGGATGGGCATCGGACCACTCGCGGACGTCACGCAGGCAGGCCGCAAGCGTAGGGCAAGAAGATCTCCGGTCGATGCCGGGCATGTGCATGACCTTCAGTCCCGGTGCCGTCATCGCGGGATCGTCGCCGGCGCGCGCATAGCGGCCGCCGCCGTCGTCGCGGTACACGTCCAGCTCGATCTGACGCATCCCCGCATCGAGTTGCTCGCGCAGCGGCCGGTGCGCATAATCCAGCGCCATCGCGCGCGGATCGGCCGCGATCAGCCGCACCATTTCGGCGGGCGGGATCGCCTGCTTGTAGCTGTTGTGCGTGCCGACCGCGACGATGTCGTTGAGCCGGAGCACCGGCTGCTGCGCCACGGCCGGCGCCGCGAGCGCGAGCAGCGCGGCGCGGACCACGCGGATCACATCCGCCACCGTATGCCGGCGAGCAATTGCCTTCCACTGCGTGCGTAGCTGCTTACCCGGTCGGAACTGTCGACGAACTGGTCCTCCGCCTGATTGGTCAGGTTCACACCCTCCAGCGTGACGGTAAGGCGCGGGGTCACGTTCCAGAACAGCGAGGCATCGACATAGGTGGCGGCATTGACGCCGGCGATGTCGTTGCCGTTGGCGCCCGGCACCGCGGTCAGGTAACGGTCGCGGTAATTGGCCGACACACGCCCGCCATAGACCGGCGTCTCGTAATAGAGCGTCGCATTGGCCGAATGGCGCGACAGGCCGATCAACGGCCTGCGCACGCTGGTGGTGGCGGTCAGCGCGTAATTCGTATCGGAGCTCGTGAACGTGTAGTTGACGATCCCGCCCAGGTGGCGAAACGCGCCAGGCAGGAAGGTGAACGCCTGCTGCGCGATCACCTCCACCCCCTTCAGGCTGGTGCCCGCGCCGTTGACGGGCTGGGTGAAGAAGAAGGTGTCTTCCGGCCGCGCTACCTGCTGGTTGCCCAGGAAGGCGATCGGATAGCCCGACGCGGCATAGGTCTGCTCGGTGGTGCGATTGGTGATGAAGCTGTCGATCCGCTTGTAGAACGGGCCGACCGCGAAGAAGCCGTCGCGCGAGGGGTAGAATTCCAAAGCGATATCGAGCGAATCCGCGCGAAACGGTTCGAGGTCGGGGTTGCCGACGCTGACCGTGCGGGTGTTGACCTGCACCTGCCCGCCCGGCGTCAGCGACGTCAGGGTCGGGCGCGTGATGTTGCGGTTTGCGCTGGCGCGCAGTTGCAGCCGGGGGGTCAGTTCGAAGACCAGGTTCGCCGACGGAAGCCAGTCGGTGTATTGGCGCTCGAACGTCACGGGCTGCGCGACCCCTCCCACCACGACGGCACCGGTGGCGGTCGTCTGCGTCCGTGCGACGCGGACGCCCGCGTCGCCGCGTACGACCATTCCGGCCAGTTCGCCGCGCAGGTCGAGCTGGGCATAGCCCGCCAGCACCTCCTCCTTCACGCGCCGGTCGTTCTCGCGGTTCCGCGTCAGCGTGGCGCGGCCGGGATCCACCAGCGGCAAAGCCTTGTCGAAATCAACGTATAGCCACTCCCGCGGTGCGCCGGCGGGCAGATCGAGCGCCTTGCCGAACGTATAGGGGGATTTCGCATGGACGAGGTCCGCCACGGTCCGACCGCGCACGGCGGTCACGTCCTGTCCGAAATCGGCGGTGTCGAAGACATAGCGCGTATAGGTCGCGCCCGCCTTGACCGTCACCGCGTCGTTCGCGCGATAGGCCAGGTTGAGCTTGCCGATCCGGTAGTCGTTGTCGACGACGTTGATGCGCGGACGGTACAGGTCGAGCCGCAACGCCGATGGATCGGTGAGCGGGAAACCGTAGGTCATCACCGGCACGCGATCGTTCGGGCGATAGTCATAGGCGAAATCGCGGTTGGTCGTCAGCGCCTGCAACGTCCGCGTGTCGACCGTATAGTCCGACCCCTCGACACCGGCGAGCATGTCGATGGTCAGCCGGTCGGTCGGCTTCCACGTCGTCGTCAGCGCGATCTGATGGAACCGCGTGTCGTTGCGGTCGCGGCGGTTGTCGGCGCGATTATCGACGTTGCCGAACTCCGCCGCCACGATGTCGTTGCCCTGCGTCACGAGGCTGCGGATCGTCGTCTCCCGGATGCCGGTCGCATCGGTGCGACTGAACGACTGCGCGTCGAGGAAATATTCCAGTCGGGTCGATTTCAGCCGGGCATACAATATGTCGAGATCGACATGCAGCGCGTCACTCGGTCGGAACTGGAACGCGCCTGTCAGGCCGAGGCGCCGCTGATCGTGATCGAAGATGAAATAGCGCGGCGTGCGTGGATAAAAAAGCCGGTCGGGCCCGGTGCCGTTCAGCCGCGCCCGGATCGCCGGATCGATCGCCGTCGATACATTGGCGAGGGTCCAGCCACCGCTGGCCCAGCGCAGTGTCTGATGACCGTCCTCAATGACCTGTCGCCTGGAATAGGCGGCGGAAAGCAATGCACCCCACACACCGTCGTCGCTGGTCTTCGATACGACAAGTGCGGCGCGCGGACCGACCTTGTCGGTGCGCGTCGCCCAGAACGCCTGCCCGGACGCGACGATATGGAAACCCGGATTGTCGAACGGTCGCAGCGTGTGCAGGTCGACCGTCGCGGCAATGCCGCCTTCGTCGAGCGAGGGCGACCGCGCCTTCACGACGTCGATCCGGCTGAACAGTTCG
>JAAIGG010128367.1_pt1 | contig 23967 bp, 18 predicted proteins | sample 6487391 | NCBI WGS metagenome assembly JAAIGG01 (sample SAMN13974130, study PRJNA590717) | phyllosphere metagenome | biome: asymptomatic weeds; feature: pooled weeds collected from a community garden; material: weeds; isolation source: pooled asymptomatic leaves from various weed species from...
AGCGTGGGCTTCGACTTCGCTCAGCCTGAACGACGGTGGTGTTATGGAGCCTTTCCCAACCTCCGTTCCGCCTGAGCGAAGTCGAAGGCCACGCCCCACCCACCCACACGGGACAAAGACCGCATCATGGACGCCGATTATTTCCTGACGCTGGCCAACCAGACCATGTGGGTGCTGGCGCTCGCCGCCGCGCCGATCCTGTTGCCCGTGCTGGTGTCGGGGCTGGTCATCGGCATGGTGCAGGCCGCGACCTCGATCAACGAGCAGACCCTGTCCTTCGTGCCGAAGCTGATCGTCGTCGCCCTCTCGATCCTGATCTTCGGCAGCCTCATCATGGGCCTGCTGAGCGACTTCACGATCAGCATGTTCGAGCGCATCCCGGATCTTGTAAAGTAACATGCTCGGCTTCGGCCTCTCGATCGAGCCGCAGGCCTGGGCGATTCTGTTCATCATGGTCCGGGTCGGGGCGGCGTTCATCACCGCGCCGGTGTTCGGCGCGGTGTCGATCCCCCTGCCCGTGCGGGTCAGCCTGGCCGGGGCCATCGCCTTTCTGGTCAACATGGCGCACCCGGTGGTGCCGCCGCCCGTCATCTTCGCCCTGCCCACCATCATGTCGGTGGCGGCGGAGGCGATCGTCGGGCTGGCGCTGGGGCTGATCCTGCAGGTCGCCTTTTCGGCCCCCCTGGTCGCCAGCGAGCTGATCGGCGGATCGATGGGCATCAACTTCGCCGCCACGATCGATCCGCTCAACGGCCGTTCGACCCAGGCGCTGGGCCAGTTCTTCACCGTGATGCTGACCCTGCTCTTCCTGTCGGTCGACGGGCACCTGATCCTGGTCGACACGATCGTGAAGAGCTATGACGCGCTGCCCCCCGGACAGGCCTGGATGGCCCCGGCGCAGTTCCGCGCGATCGCGCTGTTCGGCGGCTATGCGTTCCTGGCCGGATTGCTGCTGGCGCTGCCGGTCGGTTTCCTGCTGCTCTGCCTCAACCTCGTCATGGGAATGATGAGCCGCGCCGCGCCCTCGCTCAACCTCTTCTCGGTGGGCCTGCCCGCCGCGCTGTTCCTCGGCGTCATCGCCATCGCCATCGCCTTCCCCGCCATGGGTGACTATATGCTCGTCATCCTGCGCGAAGGCCTCGCCGCCACCCAGACGCTGGTGCTCGGCTGATGTCGGAGGGCGGCGAAAAGACGGAAGCCCCGACCCAAAAGCGTCGCGACAAAGCGCGCGACGACGGGCAGATCCTGCGCAGCCGCGATCTGGCGGCGGCCCTGGTGATGATGGCGGGTATCGCCTGGCTGATCTTCGCAGGGCCCACCCTGCTCGGCGCATGCAAGGCGGTGATGGCCGCCAGCTTCCAGTTCAGCCATGCCGATGTCGAGGATTTCGAGCCCTTCCGCCCGCTGATGGAGGCGGGGTGGAAGCTGGCCCCCTCGCTCGCCTCGCTGTTCGCAGTCACCATCGTCGCGACCATCGCGTCGCAGGCGGGATTGGGCTCGCTCCACTTCAATCCCAAGGCGATCGCGCCCAAGCCGTCCAAGCTCAACCCCGCCTCGGGCCTGAAGCGCATCTTCGGCATGCAGGGCTGGACCGAGCTGGGCAAGTCGCTGCTCAAGGTCGTGCTGCTCGGCGCGATCGGCGCGTACATGTTGTGGAAGTCGTCGCGCACCACCATGGGGCTGGCGCAGACCGACCTGAACACCGCGCTCGGCTCGCTGGGCGGGACCTTCATATCGGTGCTGCTGGTGATGGGCATGGGGCTGGTGCTGATCGCGGGCTTCGACGTGCCGCTCCAGATCTTCCAGCTCCTCTCCAAGCTCAAGATGACCAAGCAGGAGGTCAAGGACGAACATAAGGAAGCCGAGGGCAATCCCGAGGCCAAGGCGCATATCCGCGCCAAGCAGCGCGAGATGTCGCATCGCGCGGTCCGCGCGGCGGTGCAGGAGGCGCATGTCATCCTGACCAACCCGACCCATTTCGCGGTCGCGCTCCGCTACGAACGGGGCCAAGACGAGGTGCCGGTGGTCGTCGCTAAGGGGCGCGGGGCCACCGCGCTGGCGATCCGCGAGATGGCGGGCGAATATGCCAAGCCCGTGCTGGAATATCCCCAGCTCGCCCGCGCCGTCTATTACACCAGCCGCGAGGGGCAGGAGGTTCGCGCCGACCTGTATCAGGCGATCGCGGTCGTGCTCGCCTTCGTCTTCGGCCTCAACGCAGGCGCGGGCGGCACGGCGCAGCCGCCGGTCGAGGTACCGGTCGACGCCCGCTTCGACGAGAACGGCCAGCCCCAGCCATGACCCGTTGCGCCATGAACCGTTCGTCGCAAATCCCTAAAGAAACCATCGCGATGGTCGTTCACGAAGGCGAACGCGTGCCGGAGTCCCGTCGATGACGACCATTTCCTCGACATCATCGTCATCCGCGGTGACCAGCACCACGGCGACCCAGTCGACCACCGACGCGACCAAATCCGCCGCGCAGGCGCTGTTCACCTCGCTCCAGACCGGTTCGGGCATCGATCTGTCCTCGCTGGTCCCCTCGCTGGTCCAGGCGCAGTTCGCCGCACGCAATGCCGCGCTGAAGGCGAAGGCCGATACGCTGACCTCCCAGATTTCGGCGACGTCGACGATCATGAGCTCGATCACCGATTTCGCCAGCTCGCTCGCGACGCTCGCCAAGGGCGGGACGCTGTCGACCCAGGCGAGCAGCGGCAATCCGGCAGTGTTCAGCGTGACGACGGCGGCGGGCGCGAAGCTGACCGGGCTGTCCAAGTCGATCACCGTCAACGCGCTCGCCACCCCGCAGATCAGCGTGACGCGCACCAGCTATGACCGGACCGCCTCGATGGGCACCGGCAGCCTGTCGATCCAGGTCGGCTCCAACGCCGCCGTCACGGTCAACTTCGACGACGGCACCAGCCCGACGATCGACGATGTCGCGACCAAGATCAACGCGGCGAAGGCCGGCGTCACCGCCTCGGTCATCACCAACGCCGACGGCAAGGCTTATCTGTCGTTCACCGGCACGACGGGCGCGGCGAACAGCTTCACCGTGACCGCCAGCGAGGGGGCGACGGCGGGTCTGTCGCGGCTCAACGTCGGTGGCGGCGCGACGGGCACGCGCGACACCTCCACGGCGGCCAATGCCCAGTTGACGGTCGACGGCGTCACGGTGGAGCGCGCCAGCAACACCGTCAGCGATCTGGTGAGCGGCGTGACGATGACGCTGAACACGGTTTCGACCACCCCGGTCTCGCTGACCGGCACGCGGCCGACCGCCGCGCTGACCTCGGTCGTGTCGGACTTCGTCGCGACCTTCAACGACAAGATCACCGAGCTGAACAAGGAACTGAACCCCCAGACGGGCGACCTGCGCAGCAACCTTGCGGCACGCACGCTGGCCCAGTCACTGGGGCGGTTGACCACGTCGAAGATCGTGCCGGGCGACGCCAGCACATCCGGTCCCAAGACGTTGGCCGATCTGGGCGTCGGCACCAACAAGGACGGGACGCTGAAGGTCGATACCGCCCGGCTGGCGCAGGTGATGGCGCAATATCCGGATGCGGTCGAACAGATGTTCCAGTCGAGCGGCGACAATCTGGTCGGCCTGTCGGCACAATTGAACAGCATCCAGTTGGCGGCGACCAGCACCCTTTACGGGCTGGGCGCGACCGCCCAGCAGTTGAGCAAGGACAAGAGCGCCAATGCTCTGGCGCAGAGCGATCTGGCGGACGATCAGAGCGCGACGCAGGACCGGATGACGGCGCAGTTCTCCGCGATGAACGCGCGCGTCTCCAGCTACAAATCGGTGCAGAATTTCATGGACCAGCAGGTCAAGATGTGGACGAAGAGCGACTGATATGGCCTATGCAACCGGACTGTTGGCCGATCCCGCCGCGACCTATCGCCAGATCGACGTCGTCGGGCGCACCGCGATGGCGGACGGCCCCGCGCTCGTCCAGCTTCTCTACGAGGAACTCATCTCCGCGCTCCGCTCGGCGGCCTGGGCGACCGAACATGGCCAGCTCGCGCGCAAGAGCGAACGGGTGACCCGCGCCACCGCCATCCTGTTCGCGCTGGAGGCGGGGCTCGACTTCGAGAATGGCCGCGACATGTCGATCACCTTCGCCAAACTCTATGCGGGCGCGCGGCGGCAGATCGTCGACGGCTCGCTCGACCAGAACCCACAGGTGTTCCGCGACGTGGCGGCAAACATCGCCGATATCGCCGAGGCGTGGGAAACGGTGCGCCAGATGAACAAGAAAAATTAAGCGGGCTTAAGGGGCTCTAAGCTCCTTTCCCAACAGCCGTTCGCACTGAGCGAAGTCGAAGTGCCCATCCCGCCCTCCGCCACAAAGGCTCTCCCGTGGCCCCTTCGGCTTCGCTCAGGCTGAACGGAGCGGAGGACGCGGTATGACGGTTACCGCCGGAACCAGTGCCGCTGCACGAAATAGATGACGATCCCCGCCGCGATCACCGTGCACGCCCCCAATATCGCGTCGAACGCCCAGGGCTCCTCGGCATAGGGCAGGTTCTTGACGTTCATCCCGTATAGCCCGGTGATGAAGGTCAGCGGCAGGAACACCATCGCCACGATCGAGATGACCAGCGCGCGATTGTCGATCTGCTCGGCGCGCATGTCGGTCAGCGTCTCGTGGATCAGCGCCGAGCGCTCGCGGATCGACTCCAGTTCCTCGGCCATGCGCGCGGCGCGGTCAGCGGCGGCGGACAGATGCAGCCGGTCGTCATCGGCCAGCCAGTCACCGGGCAGCGCCGCGAGTTTCTCCAGTGCCGCCCGCTGCGGGTTGAGGAAGCGGCGATAACCGATCGCGGCGACCCGCACCCGGCTGACCGTGCGGCGTAGCTGGAAGACGCGGTGTTCGTCCAACTGCTCCTCGCAACTGTCGAGTTCGTCGCCTAGCCCCGCGACATCGGGGTCCAGGTCGCTGGTGATCGCGGTGGCAAAGGCGGTGATCAGGTCGCCCGGATCGGCGACTCGGCCCGCCTCCACCTCCTTGCGCACGGTGTCGACCGCCAGCAGCGGACGACGCGTCACCGAATAGACCTTGCCCTTCACCGCCCAGATGCGGACCGAGGCCAGCATGTCCGACCCGTCGAGCGGCTCGCTGCTCCGCCCGCGCAGGTTGAGGAACGCCCCCTCGCCCACCGCCTCGCAACGCGGGCGCGTCTCGGTCGCGGTCAGCGCGTCGACGACATAATCCTCCAGATGCGCCGATTCGCGCAGCCAGTGTTGCGCGACCGCGTCATTGGTCTCCAGATGCACCCAGACCAGCCGGGCCTTCGCCTCCACCGCCTCGCGGATCGGAATGGCGTCCGCCTTGCCGCCGTCGATGCGATAGGCGAAGCCGGTCATGCGCTGGGTGCCATGGTGAGATCGACGATCTGCCCCTCGCCCGGTTCCGCAGGCAATGTCTCGCTTTCGATCCGCACCGCATCGGCGCGCGCGCGGTCGAGGATGGGGGGCGGCACGTCGCGGCGGTGATAGACCCGGTCGGCGGCGGCGAGTGCGCGCGCCTGGCGCAGAGTCAGATCGTCGGGATCGGGCGAGGTGAGGACGAACGCGGCCACCGTCGCCGCCGGACGCTCGACGCCCGTCAGCCATGCGGCGACATCGGTTTCGCCCGCCAGTGGATCGAGCGCGCCACCCGGCGACAGCGCCGCCCCGATCGCGCGCCGCCGCTCCGCTCCGTCCGGGAAGCGCGCGCGCAAGGCCGCGCGGGCGGCGTACAACCCCTCGGCCAGCTTCCCCAATCCGGCGGGCAGCAAGATCTCCAGCCGCTGGCGAAGCGCCGCCGCGAGGCCCGCCGACACCCCGCCGGTGCCGATCGCGACGATCACCGGCCCGCGCTCGACAATGGCGGGCAGGGTGAAGTCGCAGGCAGCCGGGCGGTCGACCGCGTTGACCAGCACTCCGCGGGCCTTTAGCCGGGCGATGGCTGCTTGCGCTTCGTCCTCATCCTCGATCGCGACGATGGCGAGGGCGGCTTGGGCCTCTTCACCGACGACCAGCGCCCCCGCACGGTCGAGCAGACGCCGCTTCGCCTCGGCGGGTTCGCCTTCGCCCAGCAGGATGACCGGATGGCCGCCCAACCGGACAAACAGAGGCAGGCTGGCGAGACTCACCTATTCTTCCCTGAGCTGCTCGGGGAGGGGGACCGCGGCCGGAGGCCGTGGTGGAGGGGCATGGCCGGTCCGTCCTGCCCCTCCACCATCGCTGGCGCGTGTGCGAGCTTTGGCTTGCCCCCGGCAAGCCAAGATTGTGCTGGGGGCACAATCTCGCCCGCACACCCCCTCCCCAAGCAAAGCTTGGGGAGGAATGGGGCGGCGGTCGTCACTTCTTCAGCCACTCCGGCACGCGCTCGGCGGCGATGATCGTCTCGGCGGCGATGCGGTCGGCGACGACGGCATAGCGGTCGCCCTCTACCATCACCTCGGGCACCAGCGGGCGGCTGTTATAGGTCGACGCCATGGTCGCGCCATAAGCCCCCGCCGTGCGGAACACGGCGAGGTCGCCCGACTTCACCGCGTCGATCTCGCGATTCATGGCGAAGGTGTCGCCCGTCTCGCACACCGGCCCGGCGATGTTCGCCATCATCCGCTCGCCGGTCGGCTTCACCGCCACGAAGTCGTGATAGGCATCGTACAGCGCAGGCCGCATGAGGTCGTTCATCGCCGCATCGACGATGACATAAGGGTTGGCCACACCCGGCTTCACCCAGACCACTTCGGTCACCAGCACCCCGGCATTGCCCGCGATCACCCGGCCCGGCTCGAACATCAGCTCGACGTCCCAGTCCTGGGTCACGCGCGCCACCATCTCGCCATAGGCGGCAGGGGCGGGCATCACGTCGCCGGGCTTATAGGGCACGCCCAGTCCGCCGCCCAGATCGACGCGGGTGATGCGATGCCCCGCCCCACGCAACTCGGCGACCAGCTCGCCGACGCGCTTGTACGCGGCCTCCAGCGGCGCGAGGTCGCCCAGCTGGCTGCCGATGTGGCAGGCGACGCCCTTCAGGTCGATGCCGGGCAGCCCGGCCAGACGGTCGAACATGCCGAGCGCCTGGTCGATCGGCACGCCGAACTTGTTCTCCTTGCGGCCCGTGGAGATCTTGGCATGGGTGCCCGCATCCACGTCCGGATTGACCCGCAGCGTGGCGGGGGCGACCAGCCCGCGCTCATGGGCCAGCTCGGCCAGGACCGCGCCTTCCTCTTCCAGCTCCAGGTTGAACTGGCCGATCCTGGCCTCCAGCGCGGCGATCAGTTCCGCACGGGTCTTGCCGACACCGGAGAAGACGATGTCCTCCGCCTTCATCCCCGCCGCCAGCGCACGACGCATCTCGCCGACCGAGACGACGTCCGCGCCGTACCCCTCATCGGCCAGCACGCGCAGCACGGCGAGGTTCGGGTTCGCCTTGATCGCATAGGCCAAATGCACGCGCGACAGGGCGCTCAACCCCTCGCGGAACACCTGCGCATGGCGGCGGAAGGTGGAGGCGGAATAGATATAGACCGGCGTGCCGACTTCGGCAGCGATCTTGGAAACGGGCACGTCCTCCACATGGAGTTCGCCGTTCGAGAAATGAAAATGGTCCATCAGCGGGGGGGCAAATCAAATTCGTCCGAACGCCGGTCCTGCGACTGGGTCATCAGTTCGTCGGAGCGTTGCGGGCGTTGTTGGGGGGTGGCCGTCAGCAATTGCTGCGGCGTCGGAGTGGCGGTCGCACCGCGGGGTGCCACGGGCAGGCTCTCGCCCTTCGCCGGTTGCAGCCGGTTGGCCGCACCGCAAGCACTCAGGCCCAGCGCGACCAGCAGGACAAGCGCGCGCTTCATGCGCGCAGGCCCCGCGCGGTCGCGATTGCCGAGCGGACATTGGCGGGCGCGGTGCCGCCGAAGCTGACCCGGCTGGCGACCGAGGCATCGACCGACAGCACGTCATAGATGCTGTCATTGATCCGCGCATCGATCGCGGTCAGGTCCTCGATGGAAAGCTGGTGCAGCATCACGCCCTTCTCCTCGGCGAGCTTCACCGCACGGCCCGTGATATGATGCGCCTCGCGGAAGGGAATGCCGCCCACGCGCACCAGCCAGTCGGCCAGATCGGTCGCGGTCGAGAAGCCCGCCTCCGCCACCGCGCGCATCCGCTCGGTCCGGAAGGTCGCGCTTTGGATCATGCCGGTCATCGCCGCGATCGACAGGGCCAGCAGGTCGTGCGCCTCGAACACCGGCGGCTTGTCGTCCTGCATGTCCTTGGAATAGGCGAGCGGCAGGCCCTTCATCGTGACCATCAGGCTGGTCATGCAGCCCATAATCCGCCCGGCGTGGCCGCGCACCAGCTCGGCCGCGTCGGGGTTGCGCTTCTGCGGCATGATCGAACTGCCCGTCGACCACTGGTCGCTGAGCGCCACGAAGCCGAAGGGCTGCGATGCCCAGAGCACGAACTCTTCCGCCAGCCGCGACAGATGCAGCGAGCAGTTGGTCGCCGCCTGGAGATAGTCGATCGCGAAGTCCCGGTCGATCACCGCATCAAGCGAGTTGCGGGTCGGCGCATCGAAGCCGAGCGCCGCCGCCGTCATATGCCGGTCGACCGGAAAGCCCGTCCCCGCCAGCGCCGCCGAGCCGAGCGGGCACTGGTTCATCCGCGCGCGCGCATCGGCAAAGCGGCTGGCGTCGCGCACGATCATCTCGTGATAGGCCATCAGGTGATGGCCGAGCGTCACCGGTTGTGCGGACTGAAGATGCGTAAAGCCCGGCATGACGCTGTCGGCATGTTGCTCGGCCCGGGTCAGCAGCGCTTCCCGCAAAGCCCCCAGCGCCCCCAGCGTCTCGTCGATCGCATCGCGCACCCACAGGCGGAAGTCGGTCGCCACCTGGTCGTTACGCGACCGCGCGGTATGCAACCGCCCCGCGACCGGGCCGATCAACGCGGCCAGCTTCGCCTCGGTCTGCATATGGATGTCTTCGAGGGTCAGGTCCTCAGCCACGCCGTTCGCCGCATAATCCTCGGCGACCTTGTCCAGACCGGCGGCGATCGTCGCGGCGTCCTCGGCCGAGACGATGCCCTGTTTGCCCAACATGGCGACATGCGCTTTCGACCCGGCGATATCCTGTTTCCACAGTCGCTTGTCGAAGGGGATGGACGCGTTTATCTCGCGCATCACCGCGGCGGGACCTTCTGCGAAGCGCCCGCCCCACATTGCATTGGAGCCGCCCATGTCGTCGCGTACCGTGATCGCCTGTCTCCTGGGGCTGATGGTCGCCGGGTGCGATAAGCAAAGCCCCGCGCCGGAGCAAGCGAACAACAGCTCTACGGGGGAAGTTTCCAGCGGTGAAGTCACCGGCGGCGAGGTCGCTTCGTCGGCGCCCGAGGCCCCCAAAGCCGCCGGCGCGGTCGACCGTGCCCACAAGGGCGAGGCCGCGCCGAGCCTGGGCTTCACCACGCTCGACGGCAAGTCGATGACCTTGGCCGATTTCCGGGGCAAGCCGGTGCTGATGAACCTGTGGGCGACGTGGTGCGGGCCGTGCGTGGCGGAAATGCCGACGCTGGCCGTCACGGCGGATCGCCTGAAGGGCAAGGTCGCGGTGATCGCGGTGGCGCAGGACGACGCGGCCAAGGTCAAGCCGTTCTTGGCGGGCCGGAAACTGGACGCGCTGCCCATCTATCTCGACCCGAAACTGTCGCTGAGCGTCCATTACAAGGCGAACCTGCCGACGACGATCCTGTACGGCGCGGACAGCAAGGAAGTCTGGCGGGTGACCGGCGGCTTCGACTGGGCGGGGGCGGAGGCGCAGAAGCTGTTGGCCGAGGCCTGACCCAACCATCCTCCCCGGCACGGGGGGTGGCAGGCCGAAAGCCTGACGGAGGGGGGCTTCCACGCAGGACACGCCTTGCGGCGATCCCCCTCCACCGGCTTCGCTGGTCCCCCGCCCCGTGCCGGGGAGGATAAAAATCCCCGCCCGGGGTGAACCGGACGGGGCAGGCTGGGGTAAAATCGCGTTGTCGGGATCGGGGGCGCTGCCGCCCCCTCTCCGTCAGAATTCCGCCGTCAGGCCGATGAACACCGACCGGCCGACCACGTCGTACATGCCGGGATAGGTGTTGCCGTTGCCGAACGAGGACAGCAGCCCCTGCGCGATGATCGGCGGGTCCTTGTCGAGCAGGTTGTTGACGCCCGCACGGAAGGTGACGCCGTCCTGCACCTTGGCGGTCGCGGCCAGATCGAAATAGCTGTACGCCTTGATCCGGCTGTTGAAGAGCGACGGCGTACCGGCCAGGTTCGGGTCGGTGGAGTTGTTGGTCAGGTTCGTCGCGCCGATATAGCGCCAGTTGAGCGAGATCGTCCCCACCTTCGACGCATCGGTCCAGGTGAAGCGCGACTGGTGACGCCATTCGGGCGTCGGCTGGCCGCAAACGGGGCCGAAGAAGCCGACACAGTCATAGGAACCCAGGCCCGGCACCGGCTCGTTCACCAGCTTGCGGTTCCAGGTGCCCTGGAAATCGATCGCCAGCGATCCCACGCCGCCCAGCGGCTGGAGATAGGCCAGGCCGAAGTCCACGCCCGAGGTGCGCAGCGAACCCGTATTCTGCGTCGTCGAGACGATATAGCCCTGGTCGCCGAAGATGATGCCGCCGCGCGGATCACGCTTGAACAGGTTGCAGAAGAAGGGGTTGCCGGTCGCGATGCACTGGCTGATCGTCTGGTTGACCGAGATCGAACCGATATAGTCGCGCACCTTGATGTCGAAATAATCGACCGAGAAGGACAGCCGCTTCAGGAAGGTCGGCGTCAGGACCAGACCGGCGGTGAAGGTGTCGGCGGTTTCGGGCTTCAGCGCCGGATTGCCGCCGAACTGCGCGGTGCAGGTTTCCGCCGGGCAGTCGGTGATGCGGCCATATTGCGCCTGGGTCACGCCGGTACGGGCGCACTGGGCGAAGGTCGCGGTCGGCGTCGCGGTGGCGCAGGGGTCCTGCGCGCTGACATTGCCGTTGAACTGCGGGCCGAACAATTCCGAGACGTTGGCGGCACGGATCGCGCGGTTATAGCTGCCACGCAGGCGGATATCGCTGCTCGGCGCCCAGGACAGTTCGGCCTTGTAGGTCGAGACGATCTTGGACAGGTTGCTATAGTCCGATCCGCGATAGCCCGCGTTCAGCGACAGGTCCTTGAAGAACGGGCGATTCTGGACCAGCGGCACTTCGATTTCGGCGAAGATCTCGTTCACGTCGAAGCGGCCCTGGGTCTCCTTGGTCCCCTTTTGCAGCGCCAGCGCGTCGGCCTTGAACTCCAGGCTTTCATAGCGATGCTCGAAGCCGAGCACGACACCGATGCCGTCGCTCGCGAAGGGCGAGGTCACGCCGTACGTGCCCAGGTCCGCACTGATATTGCCGCTGAGCACGGTTTCCTTGTCGACACCCCGGGTCGAGGTCGGCGCGTAGATATAGCCGAACGCCGCGTCCGAAATGCCGTTGTAGCGGAAGATATCGAGCGGAACGCACTGCGGATCGCTGCCGTCGACCACCGACTTGCAGGTCGGGGTGCCGTTGACATTGACCACCTGGATACCGCGATTGGCGCGCGTGGGGTCGATGTCGTTCTCATAGGTCTCGTTATAGAGGACCGTCGAGAACAGCGCGTTGGCGTCATAGCGGATGCCGGGCGCGATCTCGCCGCGCACGCCGCCCGAGAAGCGATAGTCGGTGTGGCGCAGGTCGTCGCGACGCGGACGGGCGTTGCCCGCCACCGGGCGATAGCCGATGTAGAGCTGCTGCGTAGCGTTGGTGCCATAGGCCGAGCCGCACAGGATATTGCCCTGCTGCGCGCTGAGCAGCGGATTGTCGCAATTGACCGAGTAGGTATAGCCCTGGAACAGCGCGGACGGGGCGACCTGCGAATTGGTGTGGTCGTCCATGAACATCACGCTGCCATAGGCTTCGACCGACGGCGTGATCTCGTACCGGGCAAAGGCGCCGGCGGTATAGCGAGTGTCGTTGCGCTGGAAATAGTTCAGCGGCGCATAATTGTAGCGGAAGCTGGAATCATACGGCACCCAGGTGCGGTTGCCGTCGCGCGTGTTGTTGAACCGGCCGGCATCGGCGTTCGGGCCCGTGATCGGGTCGAACAGGCCATATTGGTTGTTGCTCGACCCGCCGCAGATCAGCGTCGAATTGCCCACGCCGTCGGGATCGAACGCGCAGGACGACACGTCGCGATTGCCCTGAAGGATCGGCTTGGTATCGCGATAGCCGAAATAGGCGGTCACATTGCCGCGATTGTCGGGGAAGTTGGTGCCGAAGGCGACGTTGACGTCCAGCTTCTGCCCGTCGAGCACATTGCGGTTGGCGAGGCGGTAATTGGCCTGGCTCTGGATACGGCGGGCGAACGCATTGTCGTTCTGATGCTGGGCGAAGCCATACTGGATGTCGGTCCGAATGCCTTCCAGATCGTCGCGCAGGATGAAGTTGACCACGCCCGAAATCGCGTCCGACCCGTACACGGCGGAAGCGCCGCCGGTCACCACGTCGATCCGCTTGACCAGCGCGGAGGGGATGAAGTTCAGGTCGTTGGCCTGCACCGGCAGCATGCGTTGGCCATTGATCAGCACCAGGTTCCGGTTGCTGCCCAGATTGCGCAGGTTGACGCGCGCGGTGCCGTCCGATCCGTTCGAGGCATTCTCGTTCGCGTCCGGCGTCACCTGCGGCAGGCGGTTGAGCACATTCTCGACCTGCACCGCGCCCTGATAGCGGATTTCGGTATCGTCCACGACCGTCAGCGGGCTGTTGCTGGTCAGGCTGGGGCGCTGAAGCCGGGTGCCGGTGACGACGATCGCCTCGCCCGCCGACCCGTTGGCGCTGTCGGGCAGCGCGGCGGCATTCGACGGACAGGGCCGGTCGGGTGCGGGCACGCAATCCGTCGCATCATCATTGGTCGCCCCCTGAGCGGTCTGCGCGCTGGCTGGCGAAACCGAAAGCAGCGCAATCGCAATTGCGCCGGCCGAACAGGCCAGCCTCATGTAATTTCTGCTCATGTAAGAGCCCCCTCTTTGATTTATTTGACCATTCGTAACGAAAAACACGATCAGGTCAAATATATTATACCGTATGCTTCAATCATCTGGTGGCGCGGGAGCAACCGATCGTCGCGTGTTGCGTTGCACAACCGGCCAAGCTCACGCAGCCGGGAGGCCGTCTGTCCGTTGCAGGAGATGCTGGAGCCGATGATCCGAGCCAATCGTCGAGAGTTGATCGCGGCCTTCGCCGCCCTGGGGCTGTCACCCGCATGGGCTGGCCGCGCCGCCGCGCAAGCCACGTCCTCGGGCGTCAAGATGGGCGCACCCCAGCCCTTTTCCTGGGCCGCGCTTCAATCGCAGGCCGAGGCCCTGGCGCGGCAACCCTATCGCCCACAGGCCAAGGTGGAGGCCGCCGCCGCCATCGATTACGACGCGGTCGGCACGATCCGGTATCGCGACGACAGGACGCTGGCGGGCGGAATCCGGTTGTTCCCGCTGGGCCGCTATGCGCCCAACCCGGTCGGCATCCACATCGTCGAGAACGGCCAGGCGCGCAGCCTTCCCTTCTCCCCCTCGCTCTTCACGGCGGAAGCGGGCCATGCGCCGCCGCTGGGCATTGCCGGGTTCCGCGCGATGACGGCGGACGGCAAGAGCGACTGGCTGGCCTTTCAGGGCGCTTCCTATTTCCGGACCGCAGGCGCGCAGGACCAATATGGCCTGTCGGCACGCGGGATCGCGATCGACACCGGGATCGACGGGCGCGAGGAGTTTCCCGCCTTCACCGATTTCTGGATCGAGCGGACGGGGGCGCAGGGCTATACTGTCCACGCGCTGCTCGACGGGCCGAGCGTGACGGGCGCCTACCGCATCGAGTCGGTGAAGGGCGCGGGCGGAGTCGAACAGCGCGTCTCCGCCGTCCTGTTCTTCCGTCGCGATGTCGAGCGGCTGGGCATCGCGCCTGCAACCAGCATGTTCTGGTATGGCGAGGGCAACCGTGCGGCGGGCAGCGACTGGCGGCCCGAGATTCACGATTCGGACGGTCTCGCGTTGCTGACGGGTGCGGGGGAGCGGCTGTGGCGGCCGCTGGTCAATCCGCCGCGCCCTACGCTGGACAGCTTCGCCGACACCAATCCGCGCGGCTTCGGCCTGCTCCAGCGCGACCGGGATTTCGATCACTATCAGGATGACGGCGCCTTTTACGACCGGCGCGCCAATCTGTGGGTCCAGCCGCAGGGGGATTGGGGTCGGGGGCAGGTGATGCTCTATGCCTTCCCCACCAATTCGGAGACGGTCGACAATATCGTCGCCTTCTGGAACCCCGCCGACGCGCCCAAGGCGGGGCAGAAGCGGCAGTTCGACTATCGCCTGAGCTGGGGCTCGACCGACCCGACCGTGGTGCCCGCCATCGCGCACGCCGTCGACCAGTGGACCGGCGCAGCGGGCCGTCCCGGTGCCGAGCCGACTCCGGGCGCGCGCAAGCTGGTCGTGGATTTCGTCGGCCCGGCGCTGGCGGGGCTGGACCGGCAGAGCAACGTGACCGCCGATATCGGCGTGTCGCGCGGCAAGCTGCTGAACCAGGCCGCCTATCCGGTCGTCGGCCAGCCCAACCGCTGGCGCGCGACCGCCGATATCGCGCCCGAGGGGCAGGGTCCGGCCGATGTCCGCCTGTTCCTGAAGCGTGGGAACAAGGCACTGACCGAGACGGTGCTGGCCCCCGTCTTCCTGCCATGACCGACGCCTGGACCGCCCCCAGGGCGATCATGCCGGAGCCCGCACCGCTGACCATGCCGGTCCAGCGGTTTGACGGCCCCCCGCCCCCGCACGACGCGCCCGAGCCGCGCGCCGGGGTCAATCTGGCACCCGACGATATCCTGACGCGGCGGTTGCTGCTGGTATTGCTGACCGGCCTGCTCGCCACCGCCGCGTCCGCCTCGGTCAAGGAGGCGTTGCTCAGCGACGGGTTCAACCTGCTCGACGGGTTGCTGCTGCTGCTGTTCTTCCCGCTCTTCGCCTGGATCTCGTTCGGCTTCGTCACGGCGGCGATCGGCTTCATCCTGCTGATTTCCGGCGCGCATCCCGGCATTACCCCCGCCCCCCGGGGCGCGGCCCCCCTGACCGCGCGGACCGCCGTGCTGGTGCCGGTCCATAATGAGGATGTGGAGGCGGTGTTCGACCGGATCGCGCGGATGGCGACCATGATCGACCGCGCGGGCGCCGCGGAGCGCTTCGCCTTTTTCGTCCTGTCCGATTCGGGCGAAGCGGCGGAGGCCGAGGAGCGCGCCGCCTGGGCCCGGCTCGCCCCCTGGCTGAAGGTGCCGCTCTATTATCGCCGCCGGACCGAGAATATCGGGCGCAAGCCGGGCAATGTCGCCGAATGGGTGCGCAATTACGGCGCAGGCTACGACTTCATGCTGATGCTCGACGCCGACAGCCTGATGGGCGGCGACACGATGGTCGGCATGGCGCAGATCATGGAGCAGCGCCCCTCGATCGCGCTGCTCCAGACCGTGCCGATGATCATCGGCGCGACGACCCTCTTCCAGCGCTGGATGCAGTTCGCCAGCCGCTTCTACGGGCCGATCTCGACGGCGGGGCTGGTCTGGTGGTCGGGGTCGGAATCGACCTTCTGGGGGCATAACGCGCTGATCCGCATCCGGGCGTTCGCCGAAAGCTGCGGCCTGCCCGACCTGCCCGGACGCCCGCCCTTCGGGGGCACGATCATGAGCCACGACATGGTCGAGGCGGCACTGCTCCGGCGGCGCGGCTGGCGGCTGCACATGCTGATGGTCGAGGACAGTTTCGAGGAATTCCCCCCGACCCTGATCGACCAGGCGGTGCGCGACCGCCGCTGGGCACAGGGCAATACCCAGCATCTCAAGCTGCTGGGATCGAGCGGCTTTCACTGGATCAGCCGGTTGCAATTGTTCATCGGCGCGCTCGCCTATCTGATGTCGCCCGCCTGGCTGATCCTGATCGCCACCTCGATCGCGCAGAGCCTGTCCGACGATGCCGCGACGGTACGAGCGGTCACCTCGACCCAAGTGCTGGTGGTGACGTTGATCCTGTTGTTCGGGCCCAAGCTGCTGAGCATCATCTGGGCAATGGCCGACCGGAACCGGCGGGCGAGTTACGGCGGCGCACGGGGAATCCTGGCGTCGGTGGCGCTCGACGTGCCCTTGTCGATCCTGACCGCGCCGGTGATCGCACTGACCCAGACGATCGACCTCATCAACATCGTGCGCGGCAAGCCGTCGGGCTGGAACCCGCAGAGCCGGGTGCGCGACGGGCTGGCGGCGGCGGATGCCATGCCGCGCTATTACTGGCATCTGGGGGTGGGAGTGGTGCTGCTGGGCGTGTCGTTCCTGAACCCGATGCTGGGGGCGTGGCTGTCACCGGTGACCTTGGGGCTGTTGCTCGCGCCCTGGCTGGCGATGCAGACGGCGAAGGTGCGGCCGGGCGAAAGGCTGGCGAAAAAGGGTGTGTTCGCGGTGCCAGGGTCGGAGGTGGCGGAACCGGCCCGACCTTTGGCGATGGTCTGAGGGTCGCGTTGGGGCGTGGGCTTCGACTTCGCTCAGCCTGAACGGCTGTTTGGATTCATTCCCTCGCTCCGTTCAGCCTGAGCGAAGTCGAAGGCCACGCTACACCCCCCTCAATCATCCTCATCCTCGAACCCCACCAGCGCCAGGGCCCGCGCCTTCATCTGCCGCGTCTCGCACCAGTGGACCAAAGCCTCCTCGCGACCATGCGTCACCCATACCTCGCGCGGGGCGATTTCGGTCAGCGTCTGGGTCAGCTCATCCCAATCGGCATGGTCGGACAGGATCAACGGCAGCTCGACATTCTTCTGCCGCGCGCGCTGGCGCACCCGCATCCAGCCGCTGGCCATCGCCGTGATCGGCTCCGGCAGCCGCCGCGACCAGCGATCGTTGAGCGCGCCGGGCGGGCACATCACGACATGCCCCGCCATCTCGGCCTTGGGCGTATCCGCGACCATGCGCAGTTCTCCCAGATCGACGCCCAGTTCCTCATAGAGCGTACATAGCCGCGCCAGCGCGCCGTGAAGATAGATGGGCGCTTCATGCCCGCGCACCCGCAGCTCCGCGATCACCCGTTGCGCCTTGCCCAACGCATAGGCACCGACCAGCACGCAGCGGGTCGGATTGGCGTGGAGCCGCGCGATCAGCTTGTCGATCTCGTCGCCGGTTTCGGGATGGCGGAAGACCGGCAGCGCAAAGGTCGCCTCGGTGACGAACACGTCGCATTTCACCGGCTCGAACGGCGCACAGGTCGGGTCGGCACGGCGCTTGTAATCGCCCGACACCACCACCCGCTCTCCGCGATAATCGAGCACGATCTGCGCCGATCCCAGCACATGCCCGGCGGGGACGAAGCTCACATCCACCTCGCCCAGCCGGATCGTCTCGCCATAGCCGACCGCGATGCCGGTCTGGGGGCCATAACGCGCCTCCATGATCGCCAGCGTCTCCGGCGTCGCCCAGACCGTGCCATGGCCACCGCGCGCATGATCGGCATGGCCGTGCGTCACCAGCGCCCTGGCCTCCGGCTCGGACGGATCGACCCACACATCGGCGGGGGCCACGTAAATCCCGTGCTTATGGGGCTGTATCCAGTCGCCGAGCTTGGCCATGATACCTATATCGTTGGACATGCCCCCCGGTTCCCTTCCGCCCGCCCTGACCGACTGGTTCGCCGCCAAGGGCTGGCGACCGCGCACCCATCAATTGGCGATGCTGGACGAAGCCCGTGCCGGGCGCCACGCCCTGCTGGTGGCGACGACAGGCGCGGGCAAGACACTTGCCGGATTCCTGCCGACCCTGACGGAGTTGATCGAGGAACCGACCGAGGGCTTGCACACCCTCTATGTCTCGCCGTTGAAGGCGCTGGCGGTCGATATCCGCCGCAATCTGGTCGCTCCGATCGAGGAAATGGGCCTCGACATCCGGGTCGAGACGCGGACCGGCGACACCTCCTCGGACAAGAAGGCGCGGCAGCGGGTGAAGCCGCCGCAGATACTCCTCACCACGCCCGAATCGCTCTCGCTGCTGCTCAGCTATCCCGATGCGGAGACGATGTTTGCCGGGCTGAAGACCATCGTCGTCGATGAGGTCCATGCCTTCGCCACCGGCAAGCGCGGCGACCTGCTCAGCTTGTGCATGGCGCGATTGCAGCGTCTATCCCCGTCCTTGCGCCGTGTCGCGCTGTCGGCGACGGTGGCGGACCCGGACGGCTATCGCGCCTGGCTCGCCCCCGATGGTGATATCGACGCGGTCGGCCTGGTCACCGGCGAGCCTGGCGCGCCGCCGGACATCTCCATCCTGCTGCCCGAGGACCGCATTCCCTGGGCGGGCCATTCGGGCCGTTACGCCGCCGCACAGGTCATGCGGGTGATCGAGGCGAACCGGACCACCATCCTGTTCTGCAACACGCGAAGCCTGGCCGAACTCATCTTTCAGGATTTGTGGAAGGCGAACGATAAGAGCCTGCCGATCGGCGTCCATCACGGCTCGCTCTCATTGGAAGCGCGCCAGAAGGTCGAAGGCGCGATGGCGGACGGCCAGCTCCGCGCGCTGGTCGCGACTGCCAGCCTCGACTTGGGGGTCGACTGGGGCGATGTCGATTGCGTGATCCAGATGGGCGCGCCCAAGGGCTCGTCGCGCCTGCTCCAGCGGATCGGCCGCGCCAATCACCGGCTGGACGAATCGAGCCGCGCCATCCTGGTCCCCGGCAATCGCTTCGAATATCTGGAGGCCCGCGCCGCGCTCGACGCGGTGGAGGCGGGCGAGCTCGACCCCGACCTGTTCCGCCCCGGCGCGCTCGACGTGCTGGCGCAGCATGTCATGGCCTGCGCCTGTGCCGCGCCGTTCGAGCAGGGCGCGTTGCTCGACGAGATCCGATCGGCCATGCCCTATTCGGCATTGGACGATGCGACGTTCGACCGGGTGCTGCACTTCATCGCGGACGGCGGCTATGCCTTGCGCGCCTATGACAAGTTCAAGCGGCTGGTGCAGCAACCCGACGGCCTGTGGCGCGTCACCCATCCGCAGTTCGTCGCGCAGCATCGCCTGAACGCCGGGATCATCGTGGAAGCGACGATGCTGAAGGTGAGATTCCGCAACGGCCGCCAATTGGGCCGAGTCGAGGAAGGATTCGCCGCCACCCTCGCGCCCGGCGACACCTTCTTCTTCGCCGGGCTCAGCCTCGAGGTCGAATCGATCGACGGCGAAGACCTGATCGTCCGCGCCACCTCGCGCCCGGCGCGTATCCCGACCTATGGCGGCAGCCGGATGCCGCTGTCGACCAGCCTTGCGGACCGGGTTCGGGCCTTCCTGGCCGATCGCCGCGAATGGGATCGCTTTCCGGCCGATGTGCATGACTGGCTGGAGACGCAGGACCGCCGCTCGGTCCTGCCCCGCCCCGGCCAGCTGCTGGTGGAGACCTTCCCGCGCGAGGGGCGGCATTACATGGTCGCCTATAGCTTTGAGGGGTGGAACGCGCACCAGTCGCTGGGGATGCTGATCACCCGGCGGATGGAGGCGCAGGGGCTGAAGCCGCTGGGCTTCGTCGCCAGCGACTATGCGCTGGCCTGTTACGGGCTGGAGAAGGTGACCGATCCGGCCAGCCTCTTCTCGCCCGATATTCTCGAAAACGAGTTTGTCGACTGGGTGCAGCAATCGCACCTGTTGAAGCGCGCCTTTCGCGAGGTGGCGGTGATCGGCGGGCTGGTCGAGCGCCAGCATCCCGGCAAGCGCAAGACCGGGCGGCAGGTGACCTTCTCGACCGACCTGATCTACGATGTGCTGCGCAAGTACGAGCCCGGCCATCTGCTGCTTCAGGCGGCATGGGACGATGCGCGGGCACGGATGACCGATGTCGGGCGGCTGGCCAATCTGCTCGACCGGGCGGGGGGCACGATGCTGCATGTCGATCTGGAGCGGGTGAGTCCGCTGGCGGTGCCGGTGCTCGTGCTGATCGGGCGGGAGAAGGTGGCGACGGGAAGCGCGGATGACGATCTGCTGATCGAGGCGGAGGCCTTGGCGGCGGAGGCCATGGGGGAGTGAACCTTCCTCGCCTCTAGCCGCTCCCCTCCCGCAGGCGGGAGGGGATGGGGGAGGGAAAGCCACAGGCGATGGTCTCGGTGAGACACCTTGCCCTCCCCAAACCCCGCCCGCCCGCGGGAGGGGCTTAATAAGGAAGACCCACCCGATCACCCTGATCGCATCAAAAATGTTGCAATGCCCATCCCTACCACGCACATCTGATATCGTGCTCCGCCAGTATGAACTCGTCGACCGCGTGCTCGACTATGACCCCCAGGCCGATGAGGCGCTGCTCAACCGCGCCTATGTCTTCTCGATGAAGGCGCATGGCAGCCAGAAGCGGGCCTCGGGCGACCCCTATTTCAGCCATCCGATCGAGGTGGCCGGCATCCTGACCGACCTGCATCTGGATGACGAGACGATCGCCACCGCCATCCTGCACGACACGATCGAGGATACCGTCGCCACCTATGACGAGATCGAGCGGCTGTTCGGTCCCAATGTCGCGCGGCTGGTCGACGGCGTCACCAAGCTGTCCAAGATCGAGGCGCAGACCGAGAGCGAGCGCGCCGCCGAGAATCTACGCAAGTTCCTGCTCGCCATGTCGGACGACATCCGCGTCCTGCTGGTGAAGCTGGCCGACCGGCTGCACAATATGCGCACCCTCCATCACATCGCGAAGCCGGAGAAGCGCCGCCGCATCGCGAAGGAGACGATGGACATCTATGCCCCGCTCGCCGAGCGGATCGGCATGTACGAGTTCATGAAGGAGATGCAGATGCTCTCCTTCCAGCAGCTCGAACCCGAAGCCTATGAGTCGATCACCCTTCGGCTCGCCCAGATGAAGGAAGGCGGCGGCGACCGGATTTCCAAGATCGCCTCCGGGCTGAAGCTGCTGCTGTCGCGCGGCGGGGTGGAGGCGGACGTGACGGGGCGCGAAAAGTCCGCCTTCTCGATCTTCCGCAAGATGAACGAGCGGCATATCAGCTTCGAGCAACTGTCCGACGTCATGGCGTTCCGCGCGATCGTGCCGACCGAGGAGGATTGCTACCGCGCGCTGGGCCTGATCCATCGCCGCTGGCCGATGGTGCCGGGGCGGTTCAAGGACTATATCTCGACCCCCAAGCGCAACGGATACCGCTCGCTCCACACCAGCGTGATCCATGCCGACAATGCCCGTATCGAGATCCAGATTCGCACGCCGGAAATGCATGCCGAGGCCGATTACGGCCTGGCCGCGCACTGGACCTACAAGCAGGCGACCCGCCACGACGCGCAGGTCAGCTGGATTCGCGACCTGGTCGAAATCCTCGACACCTCGGACAGCCCCGAAGAGCTGATCGAACATACGAAGATGGCGATGTACCAGGATCGCATCTTCGCCTTCACGCCGAAGGGCGAGTTGATCCAGTTGCCGAAAGGCGCGACGCCGATCGACTTCGCCTATGCCGTGCATACCGATCTGGGCGACCAGGCGGTGGGTGCGAAGCTGAACGGGCGGGTGGTGCCGCTGTCGACCGTCATCTCGAACGGCGACCAGGTGCAGATATTGCGCTCGGCCGGGCAGACGCCGCAGGCCAACTGGCTGAACCTGGCGATCACCGGCAAGGCGCTGGCCGCGATCCGCCGTCACCTGCGCCAGGCGGAGCGCGCCGAGCAGGTGACTTTGGGCACCAAGCTCTACGAGGACATCGTCCGCCGCCTGCCCGCCCAGATCGGATCCGACGCGCTGACCCATGCGCTGCAACGCCTGAAGATGCCCGACGAGGCGCATCTGATGATCGCCATCGCCCGGCGCACGGTATCGGATGCGGCCGTGATGGAGGCGCTGATGCCCGGATCGGCGGGCGCGGATGTCGCCGCGCTGCCGCCGCAGTCCAGCGCCATATCGATCAAGGGGCTGACACCCGGCGTCGCCTATGACCTCGCGCAATGCTGTCACCCGGTGCCGGGCGACCGGATCGTCGGGCTTCGCCGCCCGGATGCGGGGATCGAGGTCCATGCGATCCAATGCCCGGTGCTCGCCGAGCTGGCCGACCGGAGCGACGAGGAAACCGACTGGGTCGACGTCTCCTGGGGCGACGACAGCGAGGGCGCGACCGCCCGCGTCTCGGTGATGGTCAAGAACGAACCCGGGGCGCTCGGCATTCTCGCGACGATCATCGGCCAGCATAAGGCCAACATCATCAACGTCCGGCTGGATACGCGCGACACGCGCTTCCACACCAACCTGATCGATGTCGAGGTGCACGACCTGCAACATCTGATGCGCCTGATCGCGGCGTTGCGCGCCGCGGATGTGGTGAGTTCGGTCGAGCGGGTCTGAGTCGCGTAGCGACAGCAAAATCTTTGTTCGCGCAGAGGCGCGGAGGACGCAGAGAGAATAGGGGCGCGCAGCGCGGCTTTCCTCGCTTCGCTCACCGGCTAATTGTGAGTCATGGCCGATGCAACGGGGCAAAACACCTCTGCGCCCTCCGCGCCTCTGCGCGAACCAAATCTTCTTTGTTCCCCGGCGGAGGCCGGGGCCCAGTTGCGGTGCATGATCGAAGATACTGGACGGATATCTCCCCCGCATCGTTTCGCGCTTCTTAAGCCGCCAAGAAACTGGACCCCGGCCTTCGCCGGGGAACAATTTTCCTGACACCCGGATGACGCCTCCGTAACAAAATGCTGGAACCCCCGACGCGCCTGCGCTTTGGAAACCCCGAACAGGGGAGCCTTAACATGCGTTTCATCACCGCCGCCGCCATGCTCGCACTTGTCGCCGCACCCGTCGCCGCACAACAAGCGCGGTCGATCTCCGCCTCGGACAAGGCGCAGGGAGCGCAGGCCAACCCGGAACTCGTCAAGCAATATGGCGGCCGCTACACCGGCCCGCAGGCGGCGTTCGTCGAACGGGTGGGCAAGCGCGTCGCGGTCCAGTCGGGCCTGTCCAATGCGCAGGGCGACTTCACCGTCACCACGCTCAACTCGCCGGTCGAGAACGCCTTCGCCATTCCCGGCGGCTATGTCTATGTCACGCGCCAGTTGCTCGCGCTGATGAACTCGGAGGCCGAACTCGCCTCGGTGCTGGGCCACGAAGTCGGCCATGTCGCCGCCCGCCATTCGCAGAGCCGCAACACCCGCTCGACCATCGGCTCGATCCTGGCGGCGGGCGCCGGCCAGGGGGTGCTCGGGGGGCGGCCTCAGGATCGCGGCGCCGAAGGCGTCGGCGACGATGAGCCCGGTGTCGTCGGGCAGGATCTCCACCGGCAGGGTCTCCGGCACCGCGAAGTAGAACCGGTCGCAATAGTCGCGGTAGTCCGGCCATTTCCGGTCGGCGCGGAAATCGGCGACGCTCGACTTGATCTCGACGATCGTCAGCTTGCCGCAAGCCCCGAGCGCGATCAGGTCGGCGCGCCGGCCGTTGGCCAGGGTGAATTCCGGAATCGTGACGTGCCCGAGTTCGGCGAACAGACGCCGCACGCCGCGCTGGACGCCGAGCGCGGTCGGCGATTGGCGGCGGTCGACGGGGAGCGAGAGGGCGAGGGCGGCGGACAAGGCTGTGGACGGACGCTGATCGAGGGATTGCCAAAGGATCGAATCGGGAACGCCATCGGACCAGCTTCACTCCCCGTTGTCACCTGCGGCCCATGTCGCAGGCCGCGCACCCTTGCGTGCGCCCGCACCAGCCTCTAGCCAGCGATCCGGAAATCCGAAGCGGAAGCAGCAGTTTATTTCCATTCAAAACTGCCCCGTGCCCACCTTCCCGGGGAGGAGAACCGGATGAGAGCGTCCAGCGTCCGCGCCTGGGCCTTCGTGCATACGTGGTCGAGCCTGATCTCGACGCTGTTCATGCTGCTCCTGTGCCTCACCGGCCTGCCGCTGATCTTCCACCACGAGA
>JAAIGG010224496.1_pt1 | contig 23517 bp, 17 predicted proteins | sample 6487391 | NCBI WGS metagenome assembly JAAIGG01 (sample SAMN13974130, study PRJNA590717) | phyllosphere metagenome | biome: asymptomatic weeds; feature: pooled weeds collected from a community garden; material: weeds; isolation source: pooled asymptomatic leaves from various weed species from...
ATCAGAGGGCGGCTCAGGCGCGGGAGCCCCCGCGTCGTTCCAGAAAGCGAGAACATGTCCAGCGACAGTTCCAGTAGCGCCGCACGCCCCGGGGTCGTCCGCTAGTTTCGCGAAACTGGCTTTCGTCCGCCCGGGTCGTGCGGACGAAAGGTTTTGAATGGTCAACGATCTGATCGCCGGCGTCGCTGCCGGTTTCCGCTCCTCCCGGCGTGGCCTGTCCGTCGCCGATCTCGTCGATACGCTTCAGTCGCTGCCCGTGGCGGAAGCGGCCGACGCCCTGACCCAGATGCCCGACGCGCGCGCCGTCGCCGTGCTCGACAGCCCGGAACTGCGCTGCGCCGCCGACATCCTGGCCCTTCTGCCCGCCGCGCGCGCCGCCGCCCTGGTCTCGCAAATGGCGGAGGACCGCGCCGCCGACGTGCTGGCGGCGATGGAGGAAGAGGACGCCGCGCCGATCCGCGCCGACCTTCCCGCCACCATCCTCGCCTCGATCGACACGCTGCTCCGCTGGCCGCCGGACAGCGCGGGCGGCATGATGACGACCGAATATGTCGCCTCCCCCGCCGACGCGACCGTCGCCGAGGTGCTGGCGCATATCCGTACCGTCGAACGGAGCCGCGAAACCGTCTATTCGGTCTTCCTGCTGGAGCCGCAGGGGCGATTGGTCGCGACCGTCTCGCTGCGCCAGTTGATCGCCGCCGAGCCGGACTCGCCCGCCATCGATCTCGCGCGCGGGCATGACCCGATCACGGTCGCGCCGGGCACCGATCGCGAGGAGGTGGCGCATCTGATCCGCCGCCACGACCTGCTCGCGCTACCCGTGGTCGACGAACAGGGTCGCCCGATCGGCATCGTCACCGTGGACGACGTGCTCGACGCGCTGGTCGCCGCCCATACCGAGGACACGCAGAAATTCGGCGGCGTCGAGGCGCTGGACAACCCCTATCTGGAAACCGGCTTCCTCGCGATGATCCGCAAGCGGGCCGGGTGGCTGAGCATCCTGTTCTTCTCCGAAATGCTGACCGCCAGCGCGATGCAGCATTTCGAGTCCGAGTTGGAACGCGCGGTCGTCCTGACCCTGTTCATCCCGCTTATCATGAGCTCGGGCGGCAATAGCGGCAGCCAGGCGACCTCGCTCATCATCCGGGCGCTCGCGCTGGGGCAGGTGCGGTTGCGCGACTGGTGGCGGGTGGCGCTGCGCGAACTTCCGGCGGGAATGACGCTGGGGGCGATACTGGGGTTGCTCGGCATCGCACGGATCGCGCTGTGGCAAACGCTGGGCTTCTACGATTACGGGCCACATTGGGTGCTGGTGGCGACGACGGTCGGGACCGGGCTGGTCGGCATCGTCACCTTCGGCTCGCTGGCGGGATCGATGCTGCCCTTCGTCCTGCAACGGCTGGGCTTCGATCCCGCCAGCGCCTCGGCACCGTTCGTCGCGACGCTGGTCGATGTGACCGGGCTGGTGATCTATTTCAGCATCGCGCTGGCGATATTGTCGGGCACGCTGCTGTAAGCGGGGCAACGAACACCCCCTTTACCGCTTCCAGTAGCGCACATAATCCACATCCATGCGCTGCGGCAGGGCGGCATCGTCGACGCCCTTCTGCCCTCCCCAGTCACCCCCGACCGCCAGGTTCAGGATCAGCGAATAGGGCCGCGTGAACGGCCAGGCCGCCGCGCCGCCGGGCTTGTCGTTCCTCACCCGCATATAGGCGCGGCCATCGACCCCGATGGTGATCATATCGGGCGTCCAGTCGAGCTGATAGCGGTGAAAGTCCGTGCACGCGCCGGGCAGGTCGGTCTGGCTGCCCCGCTGCGTCTTCCTGACGTGATTATAGGCGGCGGAGTGGACGGTGGCATGGATGACATCGGGGTTCCAGCCGACCATCTCCATGATGTCGATCTCGCCGCCATCGGGCCAGCGCGCACCGTCCATGGGGAGAAGCCAGATGGCGGGCCACATGCCCCGTCCACAGGGCAGCTTCGCGCGAACCTCGTAGAAGCCGAAACCGAGCGTCTTCTGCGTCACCAGCTTGGCCGAAGTGTAATCCTGCCCACCCCAATCCGGCTCGTCGCGGGCGGCCTCGCGCCGCGCCTCGATCACCAGCGCGCCATTCTCGATCCGCGCGTTGCTCCGCTTCGGCCCGGCATAATATTGCAGTTCGTGATTGGGCCAGCCGCGCTTATTCGCCGACACGTCCCAGCGCCAGCGGCGGGGATCGATCGCGCGGTTGAATTCGTCGCCGAAGGTCGGGGCGGACTTGGGCGCGGCCATGGCTCCGTCGTAATGGGTGTTGGTCGCACCCAGCGTCGCGGTCTGCGTCTCCTGCGCGGTCGCACCACCGTTCGCCAGCAGGGACACGCCCGCCAGCATCGCCCAAGCCCATCGCCGCATCGCCACTCTCCCCGAATATTTTGCCCGTCAGCCTAATCACCCCCAACGGGAAAGACCATGCCGACAGGCCGGGGAAATCATCCGGCGATGGTGAAGACCGAACCGGAGTCGACGCGGAGCCCCGCGCCGTTGATGAAGCTGGCCCGTTCGGACACCAGGAAGGCGACGGCGGCGGCGACCTCTTCGGCCCCGCCGCGCCGCTTCAGCACCATGCCGGGGCGCTCCTCATCCAGGAACGTCTCGATCGCCTCGTCGAAGCTGATGCCCTTTTCCTCGGCACGCTTCTCCATCATCGCATCGGTCATCGGCGTCGCGATGAAGGCGGGGGAGATGGTGTTCACCAGCACATTGTCGCCGCCATAGGCCTTGGACAATCCCTTGGCCAAGCTGAGGATCGCGGCCTTGGACGCGCAATAGGGGAGTTCCTCGACATAGGGCTGCACCGCATCCTCGGAGGCGAACAGGACCACGCGGCCCCAGCCCTTGCGCCGCATCGCGGGGATCGCCTCGCGGCACATGCGGACCGCGCCCATCAGGTTGATGTCCAGCGTCTCCAGCCAGCCATCGTCGCCAATATCCAGAAAATCGCCCTGCGCGCCCGTCACGCCCGCCGCGTTGATATAGATGTCGGGCTCGCCCAGCCTTTCGCGAACCTCTTGCCACAGCGCCTTCACCTCATCCGGCCTGGTGACGTCGCCGGTCACGGCGATCACCTCGCCCAGCGGGGCCAGCTCCGCCACCGCCTCGTCCATGGTGCCGCCCGGCTTGTCGGTCAGCGCGACCCGCACTCCGGCCTCCAGCAGCAGCCGCGCGGTTTCCTTGCCCATGCCCGAATCCGATCCGCTGATCAGTGCGATGCGGCCCTCGATACCCAGATCCATCGTCATTCTCCCTCGGCGGGCGGTCAGCCATGTCATCGACGCCGATCAATGCCGTGCCGATGAAGTGACGACGCGGCTTAGGGTTCCGCCGATAAGTCTTTGATCCAGCGGAACGACGCGCACCTCCCGCCCGTTCGCCATCGCAACCAGTTCTGGGAGAGCCCCCCACCGTGCGTTCCTTGTCCGAAGCCGAAATCGCCACCATGCCCCCGTCCGGCGACGGGCCCCATCCGCTGCTGGGGGTCGCCGAACTGGCGGCGGGCGCGGCGGAGCGGCTGGAGCGGGCCGACATCATCCTGGCGGCGACGGACGAGACGCGCGCTATGGCGGTCACCCGCATCCTGACCGCGATCGCACCCGACGCGACGATCCTGTTCTGCCCCGGATCGGACGCGCTGCCCGGCGACGACGCGCCCGCCTCGCCCGCCAATGTCGGGCAGCGCGTGTCGGCGCTCCACGCCCTGCGCGCCGCATCGGCGGCGAAGAAGCGGGGTCGGATCGCACTGGTCACCTCCGGCGAGGCGTTGGCGCGCGCCCTGCCCTCCCCTGCGACCTTCGATGCCGAGCCGCCCTGCGTCGCCCAGGGCGAGCCCTGCGACCTAAGCCGGCTTCACGACATGCTGCTCGACCTGGGCTATATCGCCGACGAGCGGGTGGACGAGCCCGGCGAGGTGGCGCTTCGCGGACAGGTGCTGGACGTGTTTCCCGCCGACGCCGAACAGCCGCTGCGGATCGAAGTAGCCGACGGGCGGATCGCGGCGATCCGGTCCTACGATCCCGCCGACCAGCGGAGCACCGGCGAGTTGGATCGCCGCGAACTGGGCCGTGTCGCCGAGCCGCCACTGGCGTCCGACCCGACCAGTCTGATAGAGCATCTGCCCGGTGCCGAGATCATCATCGAGCCCGCCGCCGACGAACGCCGCCGTCGCCTGCTGCTGCTGAGCGCCGATGTCGCCAAGCGCGGCTCCCGACGCGCCGCGCGCGACATGATCGCGGACAAACACTGGTCCGCGCTGCTCGCCGATCGCAAGACCGCGAGCCTTGGACGGATCGGGGACCTCCCGCCCCGCTTCGTGGAACGCCGCGCGCCCTTGCGGGACTTCGCCAAGACGGCGCGGGCCGCGCGTGACGAAGGGTGCCGCGTCGTCCTGATCGGAAGCGAGCGCGACCTGCGCTTCCTCGGGCGGCGGGTCGACAATGTCCTGCGCACACCTTCCGTCCGCGTCGATAGCTGGCGCGAGGTCCGCAAGGCCGAGCCCGGCGCGCTGCTGACGCTGGTGGCGCCCGCCGAGCGGGGCTTCGTGCGCAAGGACATTCTGGCCGTCACCGCCGCCGACCTGCTCGGCAGTCGGGCGGACCGCGAGGACGGCAAGGCCCACCGCGTCGACCTGTCGCTGATCCAGACCGCCGAAATCCGGGTCGGCGACATGGTCATTCATGAGGATCATGGCATCGCCACCGTCGCGGGCCTCGATCCGATCGATATGCAGGACGGAGTGACGGGGGACGCGATCAAGCTGGTCTATGCCAAATCGGCGACGCGACTGGTACCGGTGGCCGAGGCGGATCGGCTGTGGCGCTATGGCGGCGAGGACGATGCGGTCCGCGCCGACACGCTCGACGGCAAGAGCTGGCACGACCGCCGCCGCGGCATCGACGAGGCGATCGCCGAGACCGCGTGCCGCCTGACCGAAATGGCCGCCGAACGTGCCGAGCAACATGCCCCCGTCCTCGATCCCCCGGTCGCCGATTATGAGCGCTTCGCCGCCGGCTTTCCGTTCAGCGAAACGCCCGACCAGTTGACCGCGATCGAGGCGGTACGCGCCGACCTGTCGTCCGGGCGCCCGATGGACCGGCTGGTCGTCGGCGATGTCGGTTTCGGCAAGACCGAGGTCGCGCTGCGCGCCGCCGCCATCGCCGCGCTCGCCGGGCGGCAGGTGGCGCTGGCCGCCCCGACCACCGTGCTCGCCCGCCAGCATCTCGACAGCTTCACCGCGCGCTTCGCCGACAGCGGCATCGCCGTGGCGGGCCTGTCGCGCCTGTCCAGCGCCGCCGAAAAGCGCCGGGTCAAGGCCGGGCTGGCCGATGGCAGTATCCGGATCGTGATCGGCACCGGCGCGATCGCGGCCAAGGGCATGGCCTATAAGGACCTCGCCCTGGTCATCGTGGACGAGGAGCAGCGCTTCGGCGCGAGCGACAAGGCGGGACTCCAGGCGCTGTCAGCGGGCCATGTCCTGACCCTGTCGGCGACGCCGATCCCGCGCACCCTGCAATCCGCGCTGGTCGGCCTGCGCCAATTGTCGATCATCGCGACCCCGCCCGCCCGGCGTCAACCGATCCGCACCGCCGTTTCCGCCTTCTCGCCGGAGACGTTGCGGGCGGCACTGCTGCGGGAGCGGTCACGCGGCGGGCAGAGCTTCGTCGTGGTGCCCCGTATCGCGGACATGGCGCCGCTGGCCGAAAAGCTGGCCAAGATCGTCCCCGAACTGGAGGTGCTGCAAGCCCATGGCAAGCTGCCCGCCGCCGAGATCGATGACGTGATGGTCCGCTTCGGGCGCGGCGACGGCGATGTCCTGCTGGCGACCAACATCATCGAGGCGGGGCTCGACGTGCCGCGTGCCAATACAATGGCGATCGTTCATGCCGACCGTTTCGGCCTGTCGCAGCTTCACCAGTTGCGCGGGCGCGTCGGGCGTGGGCACCGGCGCGGCCAGGTGCTGCTGTTCACTGAGACCGACGACGCCATCGCGCCGCGCACGCTGAAGCGGTTGCGCACCCTGGAGGCGTTCGACCGATTGGGCGCGGGCTTCGCGATCAGCGCCCGCGACCTGGACATGCGCGGCGCGGGCGATCTGCTTGGCGATACGCAGGCGGGGCATATGCGGCTGATCGGCGTCGAACTCTACCAGCAATTGCTGGAGGACGCGCTGCGCACCGCACGCGGCGAGACGGTCGAGCGCTGGACGCCCGAGCTGCGCATCGGCGTCGAGGGGCGCCTGCCCGCCGAATGGATACCCGATGAGGATCTGCGCATCTCGCTCTATGCGCGGCTGGGGCGGCTGCGCGACGACGCCGAACTCGACGATTTCGAGGCGGAACTGGAGGATCGCTTCGGCGAACTGCCCGAAGAGGCCGCGCTGCTGATCGCGCTCGCCCGATTGCGCGAGCGGATGCGGATGCTGGGGATCGCCCGGATCGACGCGGGGCCCGCCGCCATCGCCCTGACGCCGCAGGGCAAGGATGTCGATTTGAACGGGATCGAGGGACTTGAGGAGAAGAATGGCCGCTACCTGCTGAAGGAACGCCTGGACGCTCCCTCCGAGCGGCTGGCACGGCTGGCCGATCTGCTCGCCTGACCGCCATCTTGACCCAGGAAGTTGGCCGCTATCGCCAGACGTCATAAGAGCCGCGCCGATACGAGAGGAACCGTCCCATGCCCTTCCCCACCCCCTATGTCGCCGATCCGGCCCGTTACGACGACCGGATGCCCTATCGCCGGACCGGGCGCAGCGGCCTGAAGCTGCCTGCGATCAGCCTGGGGCTATGGCAGAATTTCGGCGGCACCGATGTGTTCGAGACGGGCCGCGCCATCCTTCGCCGTGCCTTCGATCGCGGCGTCACCCATTTCGATCTCGCGAACAATTACGGTCCACCCTATGGCTCTGCCGAGGAGAATTTCGGGCGGGTGCTGGCGAGCGACTTCGCCGCGCACCGCGACGAACTGATCCTGTCGACCAAGGCGGGTTGGGACATGTGGCCGGGCCCCTATGGCGATATCGGCTCGTCGAAAAAGTACCTCATCGCCAGTTGCGAACAGAGTCTGAAGCGGATGGGCGTCGATTATGTCGATATCTTCTACTCGCACCGAGTCGATCCGGAGACGCCGCTGGAGGAAACCATGGGCGCGCTGGTGCAGCTTCACCGGCAGGGCAAGGCGCTCTATGTCGGCATTTCCTCCTATGATGCGGGGTTGACCCGGCGCGCGGCGGCGATCCTGGCGGAGGAGAAGGTGCCGCTGTTCATCCATCAGCCCAGCTATTCGATCCTCAACCGCTGGATCGAGCGCGATCTGCTCGACACGCTGGGCGAACTCGGCACCGGCTGCATCGCCTTTTCGCCGCTGGCGCAGGGCATGTTGACCGGCAAATATCTGAACGGCGTGCCGCAGGATGCGCGGGCCAGCCGGGGCGGTTCGCTGTCGCAGTCGCTGCTGAGCGAAGAGAATGTGTCCGCCATCCGCCGCCTGAACGATATCGCACAGGCGCGGGGGCAGACGCTGGCGCAGATGGCGATCGCCTGGGTGTTGCGCGATCCGCGCGTGACCTCCGCGCTGATCGGTGCACGGACGGTCGAGCAGTTGGACGATTCGCTCGACGCCGTGTCGCGGCTGGATTTCACCGACGACGAACTGGCGGCGATCGACCGGGCGGCACAGGATGGCGGCATCAACCTGTGGGCCGAATCCTCCGACATCGTCGAACTGCCCGCCGCGCAAGGCATGCCCGCCTGAGCCGGACATGACGATGCGCCCGACCTCGCGAGGGAGGTCGGGCGCATCTTTCGGATCGGCCAGGATTATTGCGCGGCGCTCTTCACATCGCCCTGCCCCATGGCCGAGACCAGGACATTGCCCGAGCCGGAGAAATTGGCGGCGGGCAGATCGGCGACGCGGTTGCCGACCTTCACCAGAACCCGCTCGACCGCGCCCTGGGCATTGGTGCGGACCGACTGGACCGCGCCGAGCGCGCGGCCACGGGCGTCGGTGACGGCCATGCCCGGATTGACCGGGAAGGCCCCGCCCTGGGCCGCACCGCTACCGGCCAGCGCCAGATTGCCCGCACCCGACAGGCTACCGCCCGCCGCCGACAGCGCGCCCGATCCCGAACCCGTCGCGGACCCCGCAAGGGCGCCGCCGGTGCTCGCCGCCCGGTCGGCCAGGTTGGACACCGCACCACGCGCCCGGTTGCCGACCGCTCCGGCGGTATCCCGGACCTGCCCGGCGACGTTGCCGACGGCGTTCACCCCGCGACCGGCCGCATCGCGCACCGCGTCGGTTCCGACCAGCTGCGCATCGACGCCGCCGCCCAGCGAGCCCGAGGCCGAGCCATTGCCACCGCCCGAGGCCTGCCCGATCCGGGTCGCGCTATCCAGCGTCGAGCCGCCCGAGGCTTCGCCCGACGCCGCCACCCGGCCGCGACGCAGATCGACATTACGATCCGCCCGTGCCGACCCGCGCGTCCGGGTCGCGGTGTCCGTCGCGACCCGGCCCCGATCCGCCATACCGCTCAGCGAACCCGCACCCGCACCAGTGGCCGAGCCGGTCAGACCGCCGACCGTGCCGCCGAGCTGGCCACCCAGACCACCGGCACCGCCAAGCAACTGCGCCGAAGCGGGCGCCGCCACCAGAGCAACGGCAAGGATCGCGCTACCAGAAAGAAAATTCTTCATCATCGTTCTCCTTAACTTCTGGAACGACAACGAAGCCGCCTGCGGGTTTAATCCCGGACGTCTCCAAATTTATTGCGCCGGGGTGCGACATTCCCCGCAAAGCATTCCACGACCATGATTTTTATCATGGCCCCGCGCCCCAAGATCCTTCGCCTCCCCATCCACGCGCGCGAGCGCGGCACGCGCCTGACCGGGCTTCAGCGCCGGATAGGCGGCGGCGATGCGCCCCGCGACCAGCGGCGCGGCAAAGGACGTGCCGCGCACCTTCATCCGCCGACCGCCCAGCCCGATCGCCAGCATGTCGGCGGCGGGGGCGACATAATCGATATGCGAGGCGCGGCCCGCCTCGATCAGCGGGCGGTTGCGCGCATCGACGCCGCTCACCGCCACCACGCCGGGATAGGATGCCGGATAGGCGGGCGGTGAGGCGGGACCGTTATTGCCGACCGCTGCGACGATGATCAGCCCCCGCGCCTGCGCCGCCGCGACCACCCGCGCGAGCAGCGGGTTGGAGGGGCCGACCAAGCTGATCGTCGCGACGGACACGCGCTGCTCGACCAGCCAGCCCAGCGCCTTGGCGATGGCGGTGGCATTGCCGCCCGCCGGGTCGGTGCCATAGACATCCGCCGATACGATCCGCGCACCGGGCAGCGATCCCCGGACGCCGCCCCCGCCGCTGATGAGCGAGGCGACGGCGGTGCCATGATCGTCGGGCTTGGGAGCGCCGGTCGCAAAGCCGCGGATCACCGCCGCCCCTTCGACACCGCCGTCGATCACGCCAACCATCGTGCCCTGCCCCTCCGCTGCCGCGCCGCCGGCGAGCGTCGCCGCGCTCGCGCCGCTCGGCAAATGGAGCTGGTCCGCACTGACCTCTCCGCCCAGCCTGTCGATCACGGCCAGCGCCTTTTTGAGCGGAAGGCCGTTCGGCACGCGCAACCGGACGAAGGGCACGCCCAGCACATCGTCCCGCTCGATCACGCTGAAGCCCTGCGCCGCGACGGCGATGAGCAGCGCCTCGCTGGGGCCATCCACCACCACCTCGCCCGCACGCGCCGGGAAGCCGTTCGGGTCTAGCGCGATCGCATCGGGGTGATCGCGGACCAGTTGCGCATAGGCGGCGCGGCGCAGGTCATCGAGCCTGGCGGCGGTCGTGCTCGCGACCCGGTCGACCCCGCGCCGCAGCGGATCGACCACCCCGTCGACCATCGGCCGGATGGTCGAGGGAAGCCCGCCCGGCAGCGACGGCAGGTTGGGCAGCGTCCCGCCCAACTGAGCCCGGGCCCCGCCGACGCCGAGCGCACAGCCGCTCATCGCGGCCATCACGCCCAGAAACCGAAATGCCCGCTTGCCCACCGCCGCCCTCCTGTTGAAAAAATAATCCTGACATGGATCAGACGAACAGGGATTAAACGATCCGGGTCGTCCGTTTCATCCCTGAATTGAAGGAACCGCGCTTGGCTGCATTCGAGAAGGAGTTGTTGGCGCTGCTGCCGCGATTGCGGCGGTTCGCCCGATCGCTCACCCATGATGCGGCGGACGCGGACGATCTTTGCCAGGTCACGGTCGAAAAGGCGCTGCTCGCGCAAGGATCGTGGCAGGCGGGGACGAGATTGGATAGCTGGATGTACCGGATCATGCGCAATGCCTGGATCGACACCGCCCGTTCCCGCTCGCGCGCGGCGGAAACCTTCGTCGGCGAGGATGCCGGGCTGTCCGTCGGCGCGACCGGCAATGCCGAAGCGCGCGTCGCGCTGAACGAGGTGGACGCCGCGATGCGCACCCTGCCCGACGAACAGCGCGAGGCGGTGGCACTCGTCCTGGTCGAAGGGCTGGCCTATAAGGAAGCTGCCGAGATCCTCGACATTCCCATGGGCACGCTGACCTCGCGGCTGGTGCGGGGACGACAGGCGCTGATGGCGCGACTGGGAGAAGCGGCATGACGATCGAACCGGAAATGCTCATGGCCTATGCCGATGGGGCGCTCGATCCCCTGAGCGCCAAACGGGTCGAACGCGCCATCGCCGAGAACCCCGCGCTGGCCGACGAAATCGCCCGCCATCGGCGCCTGAAGGCCAGGCTCGCCAGCGCCTATGCGCCCATTGCGGATGAGCCCGTGCCCGATCGCCTGGCCGCGATGCTGACCAGCAATGTGGTGCCGATGCAGCCGCCGCTACGCCAACGCTCGCGCCTGTCGCTGCCGTTGTGGCAGTCGGCAGCGGCAATGGCGGCGTGTCTGGTGGTCGGGGTGCTGCTGGGGCGACAGGTGGATCAGGGGCCGATTTCCGCGACCGAGCATGGACTTTACGCCGCCGGGCCTCTCGCCAGCGCGCTCGACCGACAGGCGAGCGGGGGTGCCGGCGCGGTGCGGATCGCGGTCAGCTTCCGCGCGACGGACAATGACTTCTGCCGCGTCTTCCAGTCCGCCGCCGCCGACGGCATCGCCTGTCGCGACGCCAAGGGCTGGGCGCTGCGCCGGACCATGCCGGGCAGCGCCCCCAAAGCGGGCGGCAGCTATGCCCAGGCGGGATCGTCCGACGCCGAACTGATGGCGGCGGCGCAGGATATGATGGCCGACATGCCGCTGGACGCGGAGGGGGAAAAGGCGGCCATTGCCAAGGACTGGCGCAATCGCTGATCTTCCTGAAGGTCAGCGACGTTCAGCGACACTCCTACTTCCCTCGCCCCTCGTCGAGGGGAGAGGGTTGCGCAGACTTGGTCTTTGCGTGAGCGAAAGGCCTAGTCGGAGCTGGGTGAGGGGTGGAGCGCTCGCAGAGCGCGCGAGCCCTTGGGCTCGCTCGACCCCTCACCCAAGCTGCGCTAGCCAGCAAGCTGGCAAGCTCCGCTAACCCTCTCCCCTGTCCAGGGGAGAGGGGAACGGCAAACAATTCCCCCAGCGTCCAATCGCGCTTTCGGAAAGCGAGCGTTTCGCCCGGCGCGCCATGCCCCGGGGTGCATCGCGATCGTATGTGACCTATTTTGATCCCATGAAAAAGATCGGTTTCCTGTCCTTCGGCCATTGGTCGCCCTCCCCCCAGTCCGCCACGCGCTCGGCGCAGGACGTGCTTCTCCAGTCGATCGACCTCGCGGTCGCGGCGGAGGAATTGGGGGCGGACGGCGCCTATTACCGGGTGCACCACTTCGCGCAACAGCTGGCCTCGCCCTTCCCGCTCCTCGCCGCCGTGGGCGCGCGGACGAAGCGGATCGAGATCGGCACCGGCGTGATCGACATGCGCTATGAGAACCCCTTCTACATGGTCGAGGATGCCGGATCGGCGGACCTGATCAGCGGCGGTCGCCTGCAACTGGGGATCAGCCGGGGATCGCCCGAACAGGTGATCGATGGCTGGCGGCATTTCGGCTATGGTCCCGCCCAGGGCGAGACCGACGCCGATCTGGGCCGTCGCCATGCCGAGGTGTTTCTGCACCTGCTGAAGGGGCAGGGTTTCGCCAAGCCCAATCCACGCCCGATGTTCCCCAACCCGCCCGGCCTGCTTCGTCTGGAGCCGCATTCGGAGGGGTTGCTCGATCGTATCTGGTGGGGCTCCGCCTCCAACGCGACCGCGATTTGGGCGGCGAAGCAGGGCATGAACCTGCAAAGCTCCACGCTGAAGGCCGATGAGAGCGGCGAGCCCTTCCACGTGCAGCAGGCCAAGCAGATCCGCGCCTATCGCGAGGCCTGGGCCGAGGCGGGGCATCAGCGAACGCCGCGGGTGTCGGTTTCCCGGTCGATCTTCGCGCTGACCACGGATCAGGACCGCGCCTATTTCGGGCGGGACGACAGCCAGGACCAGGTCGGCGTCATCGACAATATGCGCGCCGTCTTCGGCCGCTCCTATGCCGCCGAGCCCGAGCGCCTGATCGAGCAACTTCGCGCGGACGAAGCGATCGCCGAGGCCGACACGCTGCTCCTGACCGTGCCCAACCAGCTTGGCGTGGACTATAACGCGCATGTAATCGAGAACATCCTGCGCCACATCGCACCCGAGCTCGGCTGGCGCTGACGGCGAAAGGGCCTCGGCGAAAGCCGGGGCCTGGAAGCCGATATGTCGATGACGGGGAAGAAATGGCGCGCCCGGAACGATTCGAACGTCCGACCCTCAGATTCGTAGTCTGATGCTCTATCCAGCTGAGCTACGGGCGCGCAGGGGTCTGATTAAGACCGAATATGATCCACTGGCGCGCCCGGAACGATTCGAACGTCCGACCCTCAGATTCGTAGTCTGATGCTCTATCCAGCTGAGCTACGGGCGCGCTGTGGAGGTGGGCTCTTAGAAGCGGTTCGGGATCATGGCAAGCCCTTCGGCCCGGTTATCCACATTTTTTCGGAACGCGCCCGCAAAGCGTCCGTGCGGCATTTTCCCAAGCCCTCTCTTCCGTCTAGGATGGTCGCGATGATCCATCCGTCTTTCCCCTCGATCCGCCCCCTTATCCGCTCCGGCCCGATGATCGCGCTGGTCGGCCTGTCGTCCGCCACGATGCTGGCCGGATGCGCGCGCGACCGTGACACGACGCCCTATCCCTCGCTCGCGGTCCGCCCGGTCGAGAAGCAGGGCTTTGCCGAGCCGGTGACCAAGCCGGTTGCGTTACGCCCCGACCCTGCGCTCGATACGCAGATCGCAGGGATCGCCGATCGCCTGACCGCCGTGGAGGGGGAATTCGCCAAGGCCTATGACCAGGCCCGCGCCGGGGCGGCCAAGGCTCGCGGGCAGAGCGTGGGCAGCGATGCGTGGCTGGCCGCGCAGACCGATCTGGCGGCTCTGGATGAAATACGGGCGCGGACTTCGGGCTTGCTGACCGAGATCGACGACCGCGCCATCGCACGTGCGGCCGCGCTGGAACCGGACTATCCCGCGCTCACCGCGCTGCGCGAGCGGGTGGCGGGCGCCGCCGAGCGTCAGGCGAAGCAGATCGCGGCGCTGTCCGCCAGCCTGCCGAACGGCTGATCCGCTCAGAACTGCCGGATGAAGGGCAGGACGCTGGAATAATCGTCGGTCCAGGGCGCAAGGCCTGGCGGGGCGGTCGCGGGTTTCCAGTCGCCGCCCCTCGCCTCCAGCGCGCGGAGGACGCCCGCATCGCGCGACAGGGCGAGCCAGACCGAGGTGGTGGCCGATTCCTGCTCGTCCAAGTCCGAGGGGATATAGGTTAGCTTGCCCACCGCCCAGCCGCCATCGCGCGCGGCAGCGGCCACCAGCGGCTCCAGATCGACGAAACGATTGGAGATATGGACCAGCAGCAGCCCGCGCCGCGACAACACGCGCGCATAGGTCGCGAAGGCCTCGCGGGTCAGCAGATGCGCGGGCACGGCGTCGGACGAAAAGGCGTCCAGCGCGAGGAGGTCGAAGCTGTCGCTCGCCTCGGCGGCCAGTCGGATACGCGCATCGCCGATGCGGATGACCGGATCGGGCAGGCAGCGGCGCAAATAGCTGAACTGGCCGGTGTCGCGCGCGATACGGGCGATGACCGGATCGATCTCGTAGAAGCGCCAGCTCTGCCCCGGCCTGGCATAGCAGGCGAGCGTTCCGGTCCCCAGCCCGACCACGCCGATCCGTGCCGAGGTTCCGAAGAGGGCGGGCGCGGCGCGCATGGCCCGGCCCACGCCGGAATCGGGGGCATAATAGGTGGTTGGCGTCCGCTCGCGCGCTTCCGATCCGCGTAGCTGGATGCCGTGAACGGTCGACCCATGATCCAGTTCGCGGCGACCGGCCTCGTCGCGCACGGTATAGACGCCGAAATAGCTGCGCATCCGGGCGTCGCGCTCCATCGACAGCGACAGGGCGCGATAGCCGCCGAAGAGCACCAACGCCGCCGCCAGCAACAGGGCAAAGCCCGTCCGCGCGCCGATCGTCATGAAGGCGAGCAGCGCGATCATCAGGAAGATCGGCCCCTGCCGCTCCTCGCCGAACCACTCGGCCTGCCCGAGCAGCCTGAGGCCGAACAACAGGCCGATGACGATGACCAGCGCGACGAGCATGACGCGGCGATGCCGCAGCCATGCATGGCGCAACCCCATGGTCATGAACTGCTGCGGGATCAGCACGCCCGCCGCCAGGATCAGCAGCGGATATTCATAGGTCCAGTCGAACAGCACCGGCGCCAATATCCCGGCGAACACACCGCCCAGCGCGCCACCGACCGCCATCGACAGGTAGAAGCCGGTCAGCCGATCGACCGCCGGTCGCGCCCGGTAGAGCGCGGTGTGCAACGCCACCGACACCATGAAGAGCAACAGCAGCGCGACGACGACATTGAAATAGGGCCGCCCCGGATAGCCGCCCATGATGACCCCGCCGAACAGCAACAGGGTGACGGGCGCGATCCGGGTCAGCGTGTCCGCCGCCGCGCGTCGAGTCGCGAAGGCGATGATGAAGCTCAACAGATACAGCCCCAGCGGCAGCACCCAGAGCAGCGGCATCGCCACGATATCGGCGGTGATATAGGTCGAGGTCGCCAATACCAGCCCCGAGGGCACCGCCGACAGCGCGGTCCACAGCGCCACCTTCCGCCATCCCGGCGGCAACGAGGCGGGCGCCTCCACCCTCTCCCGATCTTGTCCGCTCGGCAGCCTCGTCGCACAGGCCAGCACCATCACTGCCAGCAGGGCGTAACCGACACTCCACAACCGGCTCTGTCCATGAAGCGTCATCATCGGCTCGACGAGCAGGGGATAGGCGATCAGTCCGGCAAAGCTGCCTAGATTGGAAGCCGCATACAGCGCATAGGGGTTACGCCCCGGCTCGGCGAGCGCGAACCAGCGCTGGATCAACGGGGCCTGCGCCGACACCGCGAAGAAGAGCGGCCCGATCGAAAGGCCCAGCAGCCACGGCACCCACAAGGCGGGCTCCGCATCGGGCGGCAGTTCGACCGCCATCAACCCGATGGGCAGCCACAGCGCCGCACCCGCCAGCAACGCCAGATGGATGCCCGCCTGAACCCGCGGTCGCCACCGGCCGAGCGCATGGGCATAGGCATAGCCGCCGAGCAGCAGCGCCTGATAGACGAACATCGCCGAGTTCCACACCGCAGGCGCGCCGCCCAGCCGGGGCAGCGCCATCCGCGCGACCAGCGGCTGGACGAGGAACAGCAGGAACGATCCGGTCAGGATCGTCGCGACGAACAGCGCGCGCGCGGGCAGGCCGGACGATCGGGCGATCACTCTTGTACCGGGCTCAGGCGTTCAGCAGACGCGCGGCATGGGCGGCGTGATAGGTCAGCACCCCCGCGCATCCCGCCCGCTTGAACGCCATCAGCGTCTCCAGCACCATGGCGTCGCGGTCGGCCGCCCCGGCGGCCACCGCCGTCTCGATCATCGCATATTCGCCCGACACCTGGTACGCGAAGGTCGGCACCCGGAATTCGTCCTTCACCCGGCGGATGATGTCGAGATAGGGCAGACCCGGCTTCACCATGACGCTGTCCGCGCCCTCGGCCAGATCCAGCGCGACCTCGCGCAGCGCCTCCTCGGCATTGGCGGAGTCCATCTGATAGGTGCGCTTGTCCCCCTTCAGCAGACCGCGCGTGTTCACCCCGTCGCGGAACGGCCCGTAAAAAGCACTGGCGTACTTTGCGGCATAGGCCATGATCTGGACATTGACGAAGCCCTCCGCCTCCAGAGCGGCGCGGATCAGGCCGATACGTCCGTCCATCATGTCCGACGGCGCGATCACGTCCGACCCGGCACGCGCCTGGGTCAGCGCCTGCTGGACCAGCGCGTCGGCCGTACTGTCGTTGACGACATAGCCCGCCGCATCGACGAGCCCGTCATGGCCATGCGTGGTATAGGGATCGAGCGCGACATCGGTCAGCACCCCGATCTGCGGCACCGCATCCTTGATCGCCCGGATTGCCCGGCACATCAGGTTATCGGGGTTCTGCGCCTCGCGCCCGTCATCGGTGCGCAGGTGCGACGGCGTGTTGGGGAACAGCGCCAGGCACGGAATGCCCAGCTCCGCCGCTTCGCGCGCCCGCGCCACGATCCCGTCCAGCGACCAACGCGATACGCCGGGCAGGCTGGCAATGGGTTCCTCCACCCCCTGCCCCTCGGTCACGAACAGCGGCCAGATCAGATCGGCGGGGGTCAGCACATTCTCGGCATGCAGCCGGCGGCTCCAGTCGGAGGCGCGGGTACGACGAAGGCGAAGCGCGGGATAGGAAGCGGTCATCCTTATGGCATTTGGGGGATCGTACCGCGCTTGCCAAGCGTTGGATAAGAGCGTTCCGGGTGCGAAAGGATATGAGGGTGAGAGAGATACGATCGGCCGCGATGGTGGTGAATGCCAAATCGCGGCGCGGACAGGCGCTGTTCCGACAAGCCTGCGCTGCCCTGTCGGGACTCCCCTACCCTGTCGATGCGCGCGCGGTCGAGGAGCCGGAGGATCTGGAGCCGACGGTCCGCGAGTTGCTGGCGGCCAAGCCCGACCTGCTGATCCTGGGCGGCGGCGACGGCACGATCAGCGGGCTGGTCGACCTGATGGTCGGGCATGACGTGGTGCTGGGCGTGCTGCCGCTCGGCACCGCGAACAGCTTCGCGCGGTCGCTGAACATCCCGCTCGATATCGAGGGCGCGGTGGAGGTGATCCGCACCGGTCGCCCGCGCCGCATCGACCTGGGCATGATCGACAACGACTATTATGCCAATTGCGCCGCCATGGGGATGAGCCCCAAGATCGCCGAAACCGTGCCCCATGGCCTGAAGCGCGTGGCGGGGCGGCTGGGCTATCTCGGCTGGGCGGCCTATCAGTTCCTGCGCTTCCGCCCCTTCACCCTGATCGTGGAGCAGGACGGCAAGCGCGAGCGGCTCCGCGTGGTCGAGGTGCGTATCTCCAACGGTCCCTATCATGGCGGGACCGAGCTGGTGGAGTCGGCGGCGGTCGATTCGGGCGAGATCGTGGTGCAGGCGGTATGCGGCCATGTGAAGCGCCGCCTGATCGTCAACTGGGCGGCGAGTGTCCTGCGCAGCGACTATCGCAAGGAAAAGGTGCGCGAGTTCCGGGGGCGAGAGATCAAGCTGAACACCATTCCCCCGCTGCCCATCTCGATCGACGGCGAGGTGCTCGCCCGCACCCCCGTCACCGCGAAGATCGCGCCCGGCATCATCGAGGTGATGGCCCCGGCGGAATGAAAATCCTCCCCTGCAAGGGGAGGTGGCAGGGCGAAGCCCTGACGGAGGGGTGTCCACGCCGCTGGTGACACCCCTCCACCATCCTTCGGATGGCCCCCCTTGCCGGGGAGGAAAAAGGACGATTATCCGACCGGCATCGCCTTGTTCGTCGGTTGCCCTTCCGCCAGCGCCTGTTCCTCGCATTCCTGCTTGTCGACCACGGCCATCCGCCCCTTGCGCCAGTTGCCATAGCGATAATAGCCGATCGTCATCACCATCGAGGCGAGCGAGCCCACAGGAAAGCTCCACCAGATCGCGTCCGCCCCCAGGCTGGGCTGCAGCAGATTGGCAAGGCCGAAGCGGACCGGGAACATCGAAATAGCCAGGATGACGAGCGGTCCCACCACCGCGCCATTGGCCCGCACCGTTGCCGCCAGCACCATCGACACGCCGAACAGCATGAAGCTCCATCCGGCGATCAGGTTGATTCGCGTCGCGATGCCGATCGCATCCCGCTCGCTGCCCAGGAACAGCCACAGGACGTGCCGGTCGAGCAGCGTCACCGCCAGCAGCAGCACGCCGGTCAGTAGCAGGTTCATGCGAAGCCCCGCATTCGTGATGCGGTCGACGCGGTCCCACTGGCCCGCCCCGATATTCTGGGCCGCCATCGCGCTGACCGCCGCGCCGACCGCCATGGCGGGCATCTGGATATAGGTCCAAAGCTGGTTCGCCGCACCGTAAGCCGCCGTGGTGGCGGTGCCGTGCCGGTTGACCAGCCCCATCATCGCCAGCGCCGAGGTGGAGACGACCAGCATCTGGAGCCCCATCGGAAAGCCCTTGACCACGATCGTCTTGAGCAGCGTCGGCGTCGGGATCAGATAGCGCCACTCTGCCCCGCGCAATCGGATGACCAGATCCTTGGCGTAGAGATAGACGACCATCGCGAGGAGCGAGCCGCTATTGGCGATCAGCGTCGCCACCGCCGACCCCTCGATCCCCAGCGCCGGTGCCGGGCCCAGTCCCAGGATGAAGACGGGGTTCAGCACGACGTCGAGTACGGAGCCCAGCGCCATGAACTTCAACGGCGTGACCGAATCGCCCACCCCGCGCAACGCCATGGTCAGCAGCACGCCGATGAATCCCGGCGGCATCGCCACGAAGATCACGCGCAGATAGGCGAGCGCCAGCGGATAAACCTCGGCCGGGGTCGCCAGCGCGCGCAGGATGGCGGGCGCGGCCAGCCAGCCGATCGCGACCGTCATGGTCGAGATGACCACGAACAGGCCCAGCGCCGATCCCAGCACCCGGCGCACCGCCTCGACATCCCGCCGACCCATATTCTGGCCGATCAGGATCGTCGCCGCCATGCCGAAGCCGAAGGTCGCCGCGACCAGCAGGAACATGATGATATTGGCGTTGGTCGTCGCGGCCAATGCCCGCTCGCCCAGAAACTGGCCGATCCAGATCGCGTTGATCGAGCCGTTCAGCGATTGCAGGACGCTCGACCCCAGAGTGGGCAGTGCGAACAGCAGCAGCGTCCTGCCGATCGGCCCCGCGGTCAGGTCACGACGTCCGTTGGGGGCACTCACGGCTTAGGCTCTCCTTTGGCGGTTTCCTCTTCGACGAAACGCGCCATTGCGGCATATTGGAACATGGGCCGGCGGTCGCCAGGCCCCGAATAGAGCCCGCGCAGATACCCCCAGTCGAACGGCGTCATCGCCTCCGGCGCGGCGCCGTCGCCGTCGAACAGCGACAATATGGTGGACACGCCCTCGCCCTTGCGCGGGCGGACCTGGGCAAGCAGCCGTATCGTCGTGTAATCGGCGATCTGGTTGACGGTCTTTCCCTCCGCCGCACGATTGTCGATCAGCACCAGGGCGGCGGCGATATGGGCTTTGGTGGACAGGCTGATCCGGCTGGCGGTCGGAATGCGCAGCGTGGGCAGGCCGCCGCCGATCTGGATCAGGGGATCGCCGTCGCGGCTGGTGATCGCCGTCAGGCTCCAGGCATGGACCGGTCCCTTGTCGCGGGCCAGCGCGCTGACCTCATGCGCGGACAGGGTGCCGAACACGCTCGGACGATGATCGGCAAGCCAGGCGACCTGCTGGGCCCCATTTTCGACGAACAGAACGAGGACATTGGGGCTGCATTTGTCGCCGCCCAGTCTGATCCCCAGCCGCTCGGCATGCTCCAGGATGCGGTTCGCGATCGGCACCGCCGCCTTTGCCGACATTCCAGAAATGGCGATGCACAAGGGCTCGGTCATGCGGGCCAGCGGTTCGTCGCCGGACGGATAGCCGGAGATCGAACCGAACCAGCGCAGGGTCTGCCTCCGGTCGGGCAAGGGTCGCGCGGTCACGACGACCGGGTCGCTCGCCGTGGCGCCGCTCTGCGCCAGCGCGACCGCACCGTTCGATGCCCCGGCGAAAGAGGCAAGCAATGTCAAAGCCTTCAAAATGGTCTTTCGCATCGCCTACCCCCTTCGATATGGCTTCAGCCTGCCAGCGCGTCCCGAACCGCCTGGAGCGCCTCGGCACCCTTGGTCCCGTCCGGGCCGCCGCCCTGGGCCATGTCCGGGCGGCCACCACCGCCCTGCCCGCCCAGCGCCGCCACCGCCTTGCGCAGCAGCTCGACCGCATTGTGCTTGCCCGTCAGATCGTCGGTGACACCGACCGCCACCGAGGCGCGGCCGTCATTCACCGCGACCATCACCGCGACACCCGATCCGCCGAGCCGCTGCTTGGCATCGTCCACCGCGCCGCGCAGCCCCTTGGCCTCGAAGCCTTCAAGCACCTGGCCGATGAACGCCACATCACCGATCTGCTCGGGCCCCACCGCCGCGCCACCGGCCCCGCCGCCCATGGCGAGCGCCTTCTTGGCCTCGGCGAGTTCGCGCTCCAGACGGCGGCGATCCTCGACCAGCGCGGCGATGCGCGCGGGCACTTCGTCGGGCGTGGTCTTCAGCGTGGCGGCCGCCGCCTTCAGCATGTCGTCACGATGCGACAGATATTGACGCGCACCCTCGCCGGTCAGCGCCTCGACCCGGCGCACGCCGCTCGACACCGCGCCTTCGGAGACGATCTTGAACACGCCGATCTCGCCCAGCGCATTGACGTGCGTGCCGCCGCAGAGTTCGAGGCTATAGGTGCCGTCCGCATCCTCACCCATCGACACGACGCGGACCTCGTCGCCATATTTCTCACCGAACAGCGCCATCGCGCCCATTTCGATGGCTTCGTCGGGGGTCATCAGGCGGGTGACGACGGGTCCGTTGCCGCGCACCTGCTCGTTCACCTTCGTCTCGACCTCGGCGATGTCGTCGGCGGTCATGCCGACCGGCTGCGAGAAGTCGAAGCGCAGCCGCTCGGGCGCGACCAGCGAGCCCTTCTGCGCGACATGGGTGCCCAGCCGTTGGCGCAGCGCCTCGTGCAGCAGATGCGTCGCCGAGTGATTGGCGCGGATCGCGGCGCGGCGGGTGGTGTCGATGGCCAGCTTCACGCTGTCGCCGACCTTGATCCCGCCTTCCTGGATCTCGGCATTGTGCACGAACACGCGGCCGAGCTGCTTGGAGGTGTCGGTGACGACCGCCTTCAGCCCGGTATCGCTGGAGATGGTGCCGGTGTCGCCGACCTGGCCGCCGCTTTCGCCATAGAAAGGCGTCTGGTTGACGATGATCGCCACACTCTCGCCAGCGGCGGCACTGTCGACCCGCGCGCCGTCCTTGACCAGCGCCAGCACTTCACCCTCGCCGGTGTCCGAGGCATAGCCCAGAAACTCGGTCGAGCCGGTTTCCTCGGCGATGTCGAACCACACGTCATCCGACGCCTTCGCGCCCGAGCCCTTCCAGGCGGCACGCGCGGCGCGCTTCTGTTCGGCCATGGCGGCATCGAAGCCGGCGCGGTCGACCGACAGGTTCTGCGCCCGCAGCGCATCCTCGGTCAGGTCATAGGGGAAGCCATAGGTGTCATAGAGCTTGAACGCCGTCTCACCCGCCAGCGTCGCGCCGGGGGCCATGCCCGCCGTCGCTTCGTCGAGCAGCTTCAATCCCTTGTCGAGCGTCTGGCGGAAGCGGGTTTCCTCTTGGCGTAACGTCGCTTCGATCAGCGGCTGCGCGCGGACCAGTTCGGGATAGGCCGCGCCCATCTCGGCGACCAGCGCCGGGACCAGACGGTGCATCAACGGCTCCTTGGCACCCAGCAGATGCGCATGACGCATCGCGCGGCGCATGATGCGGCGGAGCACATAGCCGCGCCCTTCATTGGCGGGCAGCACCCCGTCCGCGACCAGAAACCCGGCCGAGCGCAGATGGTCGGCGATCACGCGGTGCGACGCCTTCTGCCCGTCCTCGGCCTTGGTGTGGGTCAGCTCACACGAGGCGGCGATCAACGCCTTGAACGTATCGGTATCGTAATTGTCGTGTACGCCCTGGAGCACGGCCGCGATCCGCTCCAGCCCCATGCCGGTGTCGATCGACTTCTTGGGCAGTTCGCCGACGATCTCATTGGCTTCCTGCTCGAACTGCATGAAGACCAGGTTCCAGATCTCGACGAATCGGTCGCCATCCTCCTCGGGGCTGCCGGGAGGGCCGCCATAGATATGGTCGCCATGATCGTAGAAGATTTCGGAGCACGGGCCGCACGGCCCATTCTCGCCCATCGCCCAGAAATTGTCCTTGGTCGGGATGCGGATGATCTTGTGATCGGGCAGGCCCGCAATCTTCTTCCACAGGTCGAACGCTTCGTCATCGGTGTGATAGACGGTGGCGGTCAGCTTTTCGGCGGGAATGCCCCAGACCTTGGTCAGCAGGGTCCAGGCATGGGTGATCGCCTGTTCCTTGAAATAGTCGCCGAACGAGAAATTGCCCAGCATTTCAAAGAAGGTATGGTGCCGCGCGGTATAGCCGACATTGTCGAGATCGTTGTGCTTGCCGCCTGCGCGCACGCATTTCTGCGACGAGGTGGCGGTGGTGTAGGGTCGCGACTCCAGCCCGGTGAACACGTTCTTGAACGGCACCATCCCGGCGTTCACGAACATCAGCGTCGGATCGTTCTGCGGCACCAGCGGCGCGGAGGGCACGCGCGCATGGCCCTTCCCGGCGAAGAAGTCGAGGAACGAGCGGCGGACTTCGTTGGTCGAGGTCTTGGGGCTGGTCGAGGTCATGGGAACGCTCGATACGCAGCGGCGCGGCACTTGCCAAGCGGTCGCGACGCACGGGGCTTGACCGGGCGGGCACATTCGCTTCCCTTGGCGCGCGTATCATTCGGGAATCCTTCATGGCCAAGCGGCTCACGACCTATATCCTCATCGCGCTGGTGGCGGGCCTCGTGCTCGGCTGGGCGCTGAACGCCGGGATCGACGACGGCGGCGGCGCGGGCACGGCGCGGCTGAAGGAGATCGCGGGCTATTTCTCGATCCTGACCGGGCTGTTCCTGCGGCTCATCAAGATGATCATCGCGCCGCTGGTGTTCTCGACGCTGGTCGTCGGCATCGCGCACATGGGCGACAGTTCGGCGCTCGGCCGCGTCGGGCTGCGCTCGCTGGCGTGGTTCGTCGCCGCCAGCCTCGTGTCGCTGACGCTGGGGCTGCTGCTGGTCAACCTGCTGCAACCGGGCGTCGGGCTGGGCCTGCCGTTGCCGAGCGCCGGGGCCGATGCGGGGCTGGCGAAGGCATCGTTCAATCTCAAGGACTTCGTG
>JAAIGG010448641.1_pt1 | contig 23406 bp, 18 predicted proteins | sample 6487391 | NCBI WGS metagenome assembly JAAIGG01 (sample SAMN13974130, study PRJNA590717) | phyllosphere metagenome | biome: asymptomatic weeds; feature: pooled weeds collected from a community garden; material: weeds; isolation source: pooled asymptomatic leaves from various weed species from...
ACATCACCGGCTCGGTCCTGCCCGTGGCCGGTGGCGATCTGGGCTGACGGGGGCGATATGAAAAGCAAGATTTACCCCACGCCCGCCGCAGCACTGGACGGGCTGCTGTTCGACGGCATGACGATCATGTCCGGCGGGTTCGGCCTGTCGGGCAATCCCGAGAGCCTGATCCCCGAGATCCGCGCGAGCGGGGTGAAGGGGCTGACCGTCATCTCGAACAATGCAGGCGCGGACGGTTTCGGGCTGTGGATACTGCTGGAAAGTCGGCAGGTCGCGAAGATGATCTCCAGCTATGTCGGTGAGAATAAGCTGTTCGAGCAGCAATATCTGTCCGGCGAACTGGAGCTGGAGCTGAACCCGCAAGGGACGCTGGCCGAGCGTATCCGCGCGGGCGGGGCGGGCATCCCGGCCTTCTACACGAAGACCGGCGTCGGCACTGTCGTCGCGGAGGGCAAGCCGGTCGAGACGTTCGAGGGGCAGGATTATGTCCGCGAAACCTGGCTGCGCGCCGATCTGTCGATCATCAAGGCCTGGAAGGCCGACCCGGCGGGCAATCTGATGTTCCGCAAGACCGCGCGCAACTTCAACCCGAACATGGCGACCGCGGGCAAGGTGACGGTGGTCGAGGTGGAGGAGATCGTAGAGGCGGGCGCGATCGACCCCAATTGCGTGCACACGCCAGGCATCTTCGTCGACCGCATCGTGCTCAGCACGATCAACGAGAAGCGGATCGAGAAACTGACCACCCGCGCGCGGGAGGATGCGGCATGAGCTGGACCCGCGATGAGATGGCGGCACGCGCCGCCCGCGAGCTTCGGGATGGATTCTACGTCAACCTCGGCATCGGCATCCCGACGCTGGTCGCCAACCATGTGCCCGCCGGGATCGACGTAACCTTGCAGTCCGAAAACGGCCTGCTCGGCATCGGCCCCTTCCCTTATGAGGGCGAGGCGGATCCGGACCTGATCAATGCGGGCAAGCAGACGGTGACGACGCTGCCGACCTCCAGCTTCTTCTCCAGCGCGGACAGCTTCGCGATGATCCGGGGCGGCCATATCGATATGGCGGTGCTGGGGGCGATGGAGGTGTCCGAGGGCGGCGACATCGCCAACTGGACCATTCCGGGCAAGATGGTGAAGGGCATGGGCGGCGCGATGGACCTGGTCGCGGGCGTCAAGCGCATCGTCGTCGTCATGGACCATGCCAGCAAGGCGGGCAGCCCCAAGATCCTGCCCGAATGCACCCTGCCGCTGACCGGCAAGGCCTGTGTCGACCTGATCGTCACCGATTTGTGCGTCATGGCCTGCGACAAGCCGGGCCTGCGGCTAATCGAACTCGCCCCCGGCGTCACGCTGGAGGAGGTGCGGGCCAAGACCGGCGCACCGTTCGCCATGGATATACTGGAAGGTGTCGCCTGATGCCGTTCGTGACATCCGATGGCGGCGATCTCTATTGGAAGGTCGAGGGCGAAGCGGACCGGCCGCCGCTGGTGCTGCTCAACTCGATCGGCACCGACATGGACCTGTGGAGCCCGGTCCTGCCGCTGTTGCGCGAACATTTCGCGCTGCTCAGGATCGACACGCGCGGGCATGGCGCTTCGGACGCGCCGCCGGGCGATTATACCCTGGCCGGGCTGGCGCATGACGTCGCGGCGGTGATGACCTCGGCCGGATGGGATAGGGCCCAGGTGGCGGGCGTGTCGCTGGGCGGCATGATCGCGATGCAGATGGCGCTGGACATGCCCGACCGGGTGACCGGCCTGATACCGATCTGCACCTCGGCCACGATGGACCGCGCCGCCTGGACCACGCGGGTCGACACGGTGCGTCGCGACGGCATGGCGGGGATCGTCGATCTTGCCATGTCGCGCTTCCTCTCCCCCGCCTTCATCGCCGAGCGGCCGGGCCATGCGGCGACGATCCGGCGCGGGCTGCTCACGATGCGGGCCGAGGGTTATGCCGGATGCGCCGCCGCGATCCGCGACATGACGCTGGCCGATCGGCTGGGCCGGATCGCGTGCCCGACGCTGGTGATCTCCGGCGAGCACGACACCTCGACGCCCTATACCGGGCATGGCGAGCATCTGGTCGCGCGCATTTCCGGCGCACGGCATATCGCCCTCCCCGCCGCCCATCTCGCGCCACTCGAAGCGCCCGATGCGCTGGCCGACGCCATCCTGAATCACCGGAGTTGACCGCATGACCGCCGCTTTCCTCTGCGACGCCGTCCGTACCCCGATCGGACGGCTGAACGGCGCACTGGTCGATATCCGCGCCGACGACCTCGCCGCCGTGCCGATCCGCGCGCTGGTCGAACGCAACCCGGGCATCGACTGGGGCGTGGTGGACGATACCATCCTCGGCTGCGCCAACCAGGCGGGCGAGGACAATCGCAACGTCGCGCGCATGGCCGTGCTGCTGGCCGGGTTGCCCGAGGCGGTGCCCGGCACGACGGTCAACCGGCTGTGCGGCTCGGGCCTGAACGCGGTCGGCTGCGCGGCGCAGGCGATCCGCTCAGGCGATGCCGAGCTGATCGTCGCGGGCGGGGTCGAGAGCATGACCCGCGCGCCCTATGTCATGGGCAAGGCCGCCTCTGCCTTCGACCGCGCGCAGCGGATCGAGGACACCACGCTCGGCTGGCGCTTCGTCAACCCGGCGATGAAAGCGGCGTACGGCGTCGACACCATGCCGCAAACGGGCGAGAATGTCGCCGATCAATGGCGCATCTCACGCGAGGAGCAGGACCGTTTCGCCCTGGCCAGCCAGCAGAAAGCCGCCGCCGCGATTGCCAGCGGCCGGATGGCGGCCGAGATCGTGCCCGTTACCATTCCCCAGAAAAAGGGCGAGCCACGCATCGTCACGCAGGACGAACATCCGCGCGCGACCAGCCTGGACGCCCTCGCCCGGCTGAAACCGGTCGTCCGCGCCGACGGCACCGTGACGGCCGGCAACGCCTCCGGCCTGAACGACGGTGCGGCAGCGATGATCGTCGCGTCGGAAGCCGCGGCGGGGCGACATGGCTTGATACCCCGCGCACGCATCCTCGGCATGGCCGCCGCCGGAATCGCGCCTCGCATCATGGGCGTTGGCCCTATCGAAGCGGCTCGCAAACTATCCCGCCTCACCGGCGTCACGCTTGACGATCTCGACGTGATCGAACTCAACGAAGCCTTTGCCAGCCAGGCCATTGCGACCTTGCACGATCTGAGCATCGCCCAGGACGATCCTCGCGTAAACCGCAACGGCGGAGCCATCGCTCTAGGCCATCCGCTGGGCATGTCAGGCGCCCGCATCGTCATGACCGCCGTCGAGGAATTGCACCGGACGCAGGGGCGGTATGCGCTGGCCTTCATGTGCATTGGCGTGGGCCAGGGCATCGCATTGATGGTGGAGCGGGTCTGACGCCATGAACGGGCGGGGGCATGGCGCCCCCCTGCCCGCTTTCCCATCAGGCGGGCAAGCGCAGGATAGGCTTGATCGTCACGCCGCTTTCGCTGTCCGCGACCGCCTGGTTGATGTCGGCGAAGTCGTAGAACTTCACCAGCCGGTCGAAGGAAAACCGCCCCTGGGCGTGGAGCGCGATCAGCTCGGGGATGAAGACCTGCGGCACGACATCGCCCTCCACGATGCCCATGATGCGCTTGCCGGGCACCATGACCATGTTCACGTCGAAGCTCGCCTCGGTGCCCAGTCTGGGCGCGCCGACGATGCCGCATCATCCGCTTCCTCTCCATAGAATGTCGCATTCTGTCGTTGCGACGTGTCCGAAGCTCTCGCTTCTGTGGAGGCAAGCATGTCGGGGCCGGTACTTCCCGTCCAACACCAACTTCATATCCTGTCGATGCCTGCAGGGTTGTTAGGGGTATTCAATCCTGCCCGGCGAACAACGTGCGGGTAAGGGAGACAGCCCTTAATCTTGTCCTCTCCGTCCCACACGCTATGTTGTTGCCCTCAACCGCGTTGGTACAGCAAGCAGGTACAGCGTGGCTGATCGCAAGGCACAAAAAGCCCGAAAAATCAGGCTTTTTGTGGAAGTGGCATCCCTCCCGTAGGGGTCACCAAGCTAACAGCTTGATTTGGCTGGCAAATGCAGGGTCACGCGGAATCACGCGGCTGAGACCCTCAGCTAACTTTTGGAGAACCAATCGCTTTCCGTGGCACAACGCTTGTATGGGCACCCTGCTCTGCCCACGACGTGAGCGATCGGCAGCGCGTAGAAGTGGCTGGATGCGCAAGGCTGTCTCTCGGGACCTAAAGCCTAATTGGCCTTTGCCGCGCAGTTGACGTTTACCATGAGCAGTTTGGCCGCTTTCGGCCGCAGGACCATTTTCGGCCACTCGTACCTCGTGTGCGTCCCTGCAACAGCAGGCGTTGGTTCATCAGGCACCGCCTATCGCTAAAAGCTGCGACATACGGCAACGAGACGGCATGAACCGTCTCGCCTTTGTTGCCCTCACCCTGGCCGGACTTGCCTGGGGGCTTGGCTTTCCTCTCGGCAAGTTAGCCCTGCGTGAACTCGACCCGGCGCATATGGTGCTGCTCCGCTTCATCGTTGCCAGCATCGTCGCTTGTCCATTCGCCCTCGCCACGAAGGAGGCTCGTGCGCTGTTCCGTTCGCCGCCAGTGCTGCTGGCGGGTGCGCTTTACGGTTTGGCCTTCGTGGTCCAGTTCGAGGGACTGGCCGGGGTCACCGTCACGCTTGCTGCCTTGCTGGTCGGAGCGATGCCCGCGCTGATCGCAGTCTCGGCATATCTGATCGGTGAACGTGTCACGCGCGCCTCGTGGATCGGCGTCGTCGCAGCGACGGGTGGCGCGGTCTTGATTGCCGGGAAGCCGGGCGGCGCCGGTACGGCGATCGGCATCGCACTTTCATTGGCATCACTAATGATCTTCCTGGCGTGGCTGCTGGCGCTGAAGCGCGTGCCTGCGACGCGATCAGCGATGGCTGTGCCTGCCGTCACATTGGTCGTGGCAACGCTCACCGTGCTGCCGGTCGCTCTGCTGCTCCATGGTGCGCCCCCACTCGCGCTGAGCCCGGTCGCCTGGAGCGGGATCATTGGCCAGGGTCTCCTGTCCACCTTCCTTGCCACCGCCGCGTGGCAGTATGGCGCGGCCCGCGTCGATAGCGCCAGTGCAGGCGTGTTCATCAACATCGAGCCGCTGATCGGTGCCGCGCTCGGTATCGGCCTGTTTGGTGATCCCGTGGGATGGCCTGTCCTGCTGGGCGGATTGCTGATCGTGCTCGGCAGCATTGTCGTCGTTCGCGGCGAGCGACCCAACGATAGTCATGCAGCAGACGCTACGCATGGTCTGTCAATGGATTAGGTGTTTGATCTAGCCCTGCGCCGCGGCGGGGAAAAGGCCCAAAGGCGGTTGTTGGACTGCCTGCTGCGCTCCCCAACTTCTGACATCGACTCGTCAGGTCCGAAGGCCGAACCGCTACGGCAAAAAGTGGGACGAAGCCGTCGTTCCCACGCCGCCGATTAAGCGTCAGCTTTTGCCGTAAGCCGATCGTTAGCCCTATTTCGTCTTCGGCGGTCGCAGTGAGGGCGATATCGCCCTCGCCCATCGCCCGCAGGCTGCTGCCGTCACCGCGTCATGACGCGGTTGGCCCTGTCAGAATGACCACGCCCCGCCGATCGTGAGGGTGCGCGGTTGCAGGGGTGTGCTCTGGCGGCGTTGCGACACGGCCAGCGGGTTGCCCACGGCGAACCGGTCCCCCGTCGCATCGAACAGGTTCGACACGTCCAGGGTCAGCGTCGTCGGTCCATGCGTCCAGGCCAGCCCCATATTCGCTTGGACATAGTCGCCCTGCGGCAGATGGAGCGGCCCCACCCCGACCCAGGAGCGCCCCGTATAGCGGACCGATCCGCGCAGGAGCAGACCGTCGTCGTTCGCCAGCAACCATCGCCGGTCGAGCGACACGCTGGCGGCGATGGCCGGGGTATTGGGCAACGCCTGTCGCCGCTCGCGCGCAAAGGCCGGGACGGGGTCGGTCAGCGCACTCCAGGCCAGGAAGAACGAACCGCTCAGGCGCATGTCGCGCCGGGGGCGCCACTGTACGGTCGTCTCCAGCCCCCATATCCGCCCGTCGCCGATATTGACGGTATGCGGTCCGGTCGCGCCGTACAGATCCGCCTGGATGCTGCGCCAGTCGGCGACGGAAAGCGCTGCCCATCCCTGAAGCGGCGACCGGGCCTCGCCGAAGCGCACCCCGGCTTCATAGGTATCGAGCGTATCGGGGCGAAAGACCACATAACCGCCCTGCCCGCCCGCGCCTGTCGGCCCGGTCGAAAGTTCGGTATCCAGCGCATAGCCGCCGACCCGGGAGCCCCGCTGATAGCGCAGATAAGCCGTCAGGCCCGGCCTGGCCGTCCAGCGCAGGGCGGCGCTCGGCAGGAAGGTGACGTCGCCGCCCGTCGGCACGTCCACTTCGATATCGTCCTGCCGACCGCCGGGCAGGAAGGTGCTGCCGAAGAAATCGAGATAGGTCGCGCGCAACCCCATGGTCGCCGCCAGGCCATGACCCAGCGACAGGGTCGATTCCCCGAACAGCGCGATATCGACGACGCGATTGCCCACGCCTCGCTGCAACTCGCCGCCATCGCCATTGAGCGTCGCCTGGATCAGGCGATCGTCGCTCAGCGTCGTATAGGCACCGAGGACAAAGCCATTGCCGCTGTCGCGGTGGCGCGCGAAGCGCAGTTCGCCGGTGACGACCTGCGAGCGGCTGGCCGTCTCCACCGAGGCCGCATCGGACAGCAGGCCCGTGGCATTGTACCGCGCCGTCACATCGTTGCGCACCAGCGACAGCGCGGCCGTCAGAGTCTGCCCCCCTGCCCCCTGATGCTGGAGGGTGACCGAGCCCATGCGGAAGTCGTTGGAGGAAGGCTCGGCGACCGGCGTGGCGCGGGTCAGTCGCGGGGCAGCGCCATCGCCATATTGCGCGTCGCGATTGTCGATCCGCTGATAGACTCCGCCAAGATCGATCGTCCAGTCGTCGCCCGGCCGGATACGGAGCACCGCCCGCCCGCCCGTCATGTCGCTGCGGTTCACGTCCTTTCGTCCACGCAGCGTGTCGTCGATATAGCCCGGCGTCCGCGATCCATAACCGACGATGCGCAAGGCGGCATGATCGCCCAGCGGCGCATTGAGCACGCCCATGGCATCACCGCCCACCCCGCCATGCGCGACCATGGTCGTACCGCCGCCGATCCTGCCCGCCCATTGCCCCAGCACCGGCGCATTGGGCGTGACGCGCATGACGCCGCCCAGCGCGCCCGCGCCGTAGAGCGTGCCCTGCGGCCCCTCCAGCAGTTCGACCGAGACGATGTCATGCAGCGCGAGGTCTGGATCGGGGGCGCTATAGTTGAGCTGAACCTCCCCCAGATACTGGCCGACCGTGGCCTGGCTGCCACCGACGAAGCTGCTGTCGGCGATGCCGCGGACGAACAGCTTCTCGCGTCCCGGCCCCAGGCTCGTCATGCCCAGCACGGGCAGCAGGTTGGCCAGCGCGCGGGTATCGGCATGGCCTCCGCTGCCCAATGTCAGGTCGCCGCCACCCAGCACGTGCGCCGAGCCGGGATAATCATTCAACCGGATGCTCCGCTTGCTCGCGGTCACGACGATCTCCGGTCCGTTCACTGGCGGGGGCGGCGCGGACGGTGGCGGATCGCGGCGCACCGGCCTGGCGCGCGGCGGGGCTCGTTCGATCCGATAGATGCCGGGCGCGCGGCGCAGCGCAACAAGGCCGGTCCCGTCCAGCAGCCGGGCCAAGGCCTGTTCGACGGTCAGCATCCCCCGGATCGGCACGCGGAGGCGGCGCTGGGTCAGCAGCGGGTCGGTGCCCGCCACGCTGATGCCCGCCTGCAACCCCAGATCGACCAGCGCGCGCGACAGCGGGCCGCTTCGGATATCGAAACGGTGAACACCTCTGGCCACGGAGCCCTGCCCGGTCGCGGCGACCGCGGACAGGAGCACCGGGATCAGGATTCCCATGCGGCAGGCAGACCTCACCGCCGCATGGGCCCCTCCGGCACCGGATCGGCGTGGCCCATTCTACCGCCCAGGAACAAGGGTCAGGCGACCGCCGCTGCTCTCCAGCCGAACGGGCAGCGCGGCCTCGACCTCGCGGCGCATCCGGGCATGGTCGGCGATCCTGAAGACCGCGCTGACCTTCATGCCCCTGAGCGCCGGAGCGACCGCAATGGGGCCGCCCATATAGCGCGACAGGTCGCGCGCGACCGCCTCGATCGGCTTGTCGGAAAAGACCAACTGGCCATGTTCCCAGGCCATGGGTTCGTCGGGGTCGATCCGCTCGACCCGGTCGGTCCGCTCGCCCGGTGCCCGGACCAGGGCGGTTCCGGCGGAAAGCCTGGTGGCTACTCCGCCCGCCCCGGTCGGCGATACCGACACCAGCCCACGGCGCACCGCGACCGAGAAGGTCCCCGCCTGGTCGATCACGTCGAACTCGGTGCCCAGTACGCGCACGTCGCGCCCAGCGGCGGTCACCGTGAACGGCCGGGTCGGCTCGTGATGCACGTCGAACAGGACCTCGCCGGCCGCAAGGGTCGCGGTTCTTCGGTGATCCTCCAGCCGGACGGTCACCTCGCTGTTGCGGTTCAGCGTCAGGTGCGATCCGTCCGCCAGCGCCACGACCCGAATGCCCTCGCCGCCGGTGCGATAGGTCTCCCCGGCCGGCGCGATCAGCCGCGCGATCTGCGGCACGGCGAACACCGCCACGGCCGCCGCCGCCGCGAGCCCCATGGCCGGGCGCAGCCAGGATCGGGCTTGCGCCCGCCGGGCCCGCGCCTCATCCAGCGACACGACAGGCGCTGCGGGGGTGGCGACGGACGGCACCGGTGCCACCTCTGGCCGAGGCGGCAAATCCTCCGCCGCGATCCACAGGCTTTCCACCTGCGCATAGGCCTCGGCATGGGCAGGATCGGCCATCAGCCAGTCCAGATGCTCTTCCCACAGCCGTTCGTCCTCGCAATCCTGGAGACGAACGAACCATCGGGCGGCGGCCTCGTGCACATCGTCGGTCGGTATCGATGTCATCGCTCAAACGCCCCGTCGGTCAAGGCGCGTCGCCAGATGTCGGAGCGCGGCCATCATATGTTTTCGATCAGGCTCTTGGACACGCCCATCCGCTCCGCCACCTGGCCATGCGTCAGTCCCTCGATCTTGTGCAGCCGAAAGCTGGTCTGCACCCCCTCGGGCAGGTCGGCGAGCGCGACTTCCATGCGTTGCAACTGGTCGCGGGCGATCAGCACCTCGTCCTGCGGCACCGTGTCACTCACGTCCTCCCCGCCGAGCGAGGAATGATGATGGGCTTCGCGCCAACGACTGTCGCGAAGCGTACGGGCGCGCTCCTGGCGAAGGCGATCCAGCAGGATGTTGTTGCCCAGCTTGTAGAGATATCCGCCGGGATGCAATATCTCCACATCCCTGCGCGCGGAAACAATCCGCAGATAGATTTCCTGAACGATATCTTGAGCTTCCGTCTCCCCTACCCTCGCGGAGAAGTAACCCAGCAATGCATGCCTTCGGGCAAGAAAGGCCTCCAGAAGCCCGGATGCTTGAGACGTGGAGTGCACGATGTCTTTCGTTACGCGAGAGGTTCCCGCGCGCTGGCTAGCATCTGCGGCACGTTCGGCCAATGGCATACGAATACTTGCTCCGGCGAACGGTCGACGTGCGTCGTACCGTCGTGCAGGATCGATGCCGCCGATGGCAGCGCGCGCGATCATGCGGCCATGGTCGACGCAAGGCGCGGAATGGATCACTGTGCAGCCTGCCAGTCGCGAATACGCAGGCGCGCGGCGAACAGCCCACGTCGTTCGAAACGGCCGCCCAACCAGCGAAAATAGCGGTCTTTCAGCCCGAAGGGCGTCAGATGATAGGCAAGCCGCTCGAAAAGCGACCAGCGCACGGGAACGCGCCGCCGCGCCGACGGGCTGCACCAATGAAAGGGCGACATGCGCTGACGCCCCAATTTCATCACGCGGTGCATGACCTCGTGATCCCCCAGCACATAAGGCCATCGCAACACGTCATAGCCCCCCGCTTCCTCCAAGGCGTCCGTCCGGAAGCAATGGCCCGCGGCGCCCACATGGGTCTGACGCGGCAGCAGACATCCCGCCAACCACTGATGCAGGATCATCGCCGTCGCGCCGATCTTGCTACGTCCCGGCGTCACGAAACAGGCGGACACCGCGACATTCTCGTCATCATAGTCGTCCAGCAGACGCTCGGCCCTAGCGAGATAGTCGGTAGGGTAGAAGGTGTCGGCATCGCATGTCGCCACGAACTCGGTATCGACATGGGGCAGGCCCGCCGCGAACGCCGCCGTCTGTCCCGCCACCTCGCCCTTGGACAGAAGGACATAATCCAGATCCCGGCCGGCCAGCAGGCCGTGACACAGCGCCACCGAGTGATCCGTCGATCCATTGTCGATCAGGATCAGTCGGAAGGGCCGGGTCTGCTGACGAAGCTGTTGCAAGGTCGCGACGATGACATCGGCTTCGTTATAGAAGGCGAGCATGATCGTCCAACGCGGCGCGATCGGCTTGGCGCGCACGGAAGTGCTCCACCGGTGAGGATTGACAGCATCTTGGTTCGGTTCGGGGCCTTGCATGTACCAATGACGGAACCGGGCCTCGCCTGCCTCAAGGCCGGGACCGAAATATTTTCGCGGCGCGCCATCGGGTGATGGGAAGCGCCAAAATTCTCATCCCGGATTGAGGCGGTGGATCACCGACATCGTCCCTGCACCAAAGGACGCCATCTCGCGCGTCGTCGATGCAGAGGAATGGATCATGACGATTGAGCCCCCGACGCCAGCTATCAGATGCCGCCCGGCGGCGGGCCGTGCCGCCGTCCGGCCGATCGCCCCGGCGCAAGTCCGATAAGCGATGGCCATGGCCTATCTTGCACAGGCGAGCACGATGCTGGGCTCGCTAACCGACCGGATCCGGGTTTCGTTGTCGCGCGCCGGGCTGCGGTATGGCGAATATTCGGGCAACTATGATCGGCTGACGCGCCTCTATCGGCGGCGGGATCCATGGAACCTCGCCAATTCGGGCGATGGCGTTCGTTTCGCGGAAACCAACCGGCGGATTGCACGCGCGTCGCCCGACTGTCCCTCGCTTCTCGAACTCGGCGCCGGCGAAGGCATACAGACCGGCTTTCTGGCCCGCGTGGCCGACCGCGTGACGGCGATCGAACTGAGCCAGGAGGCGATCGATCGTGCCCGACAGCGGGTTCCGCACGCCCATTTCCTGAAAGGCCGCGCGGAGGATCTGTCCCCCCTCGTCCAGGGACAACGCTTCGCCGTCGCGACCGCCTGCGAGATGCTGTATTATGTTCGCGATCCCGGCGCCGTCCTGGCCGCGCTGTAACAGGTGGCCGACCTCATCGTCGTGACCAACTATGCCCGACTGGATCACAAGGTGTCCTTCCTGTTCGATGGCACCGGCTGGCACCGCACCGCCGACATCCGACACGGCCGGACGCGCTGGCACTGCTATCATTGGCAGTCGCCGCACCGGCACCGCGCGCCCGACATCGCTGCTCTTCATCAAGGAAACTCATCGTGATCGCGCTCTCGCTGATGACGGTGTTGTCCGTCACGCCCTTCTCGGACGACATTAGGGCCGAACGGCCGAATTTCTGGGCTTCGAGCTTCGATGCGACCGCACCCTTGACCGCGATCGAAACGGGCCGCAGCTATGAAATCCCGATAGTCGCAGCCGTCACGGATGCCGCGCCCGTAATAAACGCCACGGCCGATACCATGACCGCCCCCGAGCCCGGCGAAGGCGACGAGATCGTGGTGACGGCCAGCCGACACCGCGCCAGCGATCCGCTGCGATCGGTGAACGCCGCCTCCTTCGAGCTGACCGAGCAGGTGGACAGCGCCGTCGTCGCCCCCGTCGCCCTCGCCTATAAGCAGGTGGCGCCGAAGCCGATCCGCAGCGGGCTACGCAACTTCTTTTCCAACCTGCGCGAGCCGGTCAATTTCGCCAACTTCCTGTTGCAGCACAAGATCGGCAAGGCGGCGGAGACGGTGGGCCGCTTCGCCCTCAACTCGACCCTTGGTCTGGCAGGGGTCATCGATGTCGCCAAGCGATGCCCGTTCAACCTTCCCCGTCGCACGAACGGCTTCGCCGAGACGCTGGGATTTTACGGCGTGAAACCGGGGCCTTTCCTGTTCATTCCCCTTGTCGGACCGACTACGTTGCGCGATCTGGTCGGGGGCGCGGTCGACGGCGTCGCTTCGCCGGTCGCCATCGGAGGGCCGTTCCGCGACCGCGCCTATATCATCGCCAGCAACATCTTCCGCACGGTCGATCGCCGCGCCGAGATGGATGAGGAACTGACCGAGCTTCGACAACAGCCCGATCCCTATGTCGCCCGCCGTGATCGCTATCTTGATCGCCGCGCGGACCGACTGAAGCGCCTGAAGGGGCTGGCCGATGCCGATGTGGCGGAAACGCCCTATGGCCAGATCGAACCGGCCACGACGAACCGGAGTTGCCAACGCCGGAAAAAGGCCGATCGTTAACGGCGCGGTGGGCCCAGCGGGTGCATCGCTTTTTCGTACATGCCGGATTGCGGTGCGTCCCGTCTGACTTCGTCCCTTCCGTGTCACCCCCGTCGGGGCGTGCGATGAAAGGACGATCGATGCGACTTCTCGCCTTATGTCTGGCTTCCCTGCTCCTGTCGGCGATGCTGATCCCGAACACGGCCCATGGGCAAAGCTGGTCCTGGCACCGCCATGACCATGATGCGGCGCGCGACTAACGCGACGGCTATGAAGACGGCGAAGCCGACGGTTACGACGATTGCCGTGACAATGGCTATGAAGAGGGCCAGGGCGATGGCTATCATCGCGGCTATGCCGACGGGCATCAGGACGGTCGTCATGGCGTTTATCCCTGCCGGGCGACGGGCGACAGCGGCGCACTGCTCGGCGCGCTGACAGGTTACGCCGCGCGTGATGCCATTCATCGCCGCGATCGGTGCCGCTGATCCGTCGAAAAGTAAATGCATCCTCCGTTGAGGTGCTTCCGAACCCATTTCGTCAAAGCATCGATGGGCAACCATCCGCAACGAAATAATCATGATCGGGACTTTTCGAAATGCCGAAGAATATCACTATTCTGACTGTTGCGATCGCAGCAGCGGCAATTGCCGCCGCCATTCCTGCCATGACGCAGAGCACGTCATCCACGCTTCGCAGACTCCACGGAAAGCGAACGTACATCAACACCAGCGGCCGGATCGCCTCCAGCGACGAGTTAAAACGGCGAAACGGGCTAGGCGGCCACGCCCTCGATTTCCGGCTCATCCGCCACGAATATCAGCCGCGTGCCCGACCTGCCACGTCGGCTTGACGGAACCCTTACAGGATAGGCGGCATAGCCGCGGCCGTCTTTGCGATGTCCGCCCGCAACGCCGCCAATTGGCGCCGATTGTCATCGCGGCCCAGGACTTCGACAAGCGGATTATGGTCGCCGGGGCGCTCACCTTGGCCATCTAGCACGGCAAACCAGCTTGCCTCGCGGAACAGCTCATCGCTCGATAGGACGATCCGACCCGAGGTTCGGAAATGCTCAAGCTTTTCCGCCAGTGTGTCGGGGATCGCCATCGACTGCCGCTCGCACCACATGGGTTCGTCGCGGCCGGTGGTGGCGTGATAATGCAGGATCAGGAAATCGCGTACGTCCAACATCTCCCGGCCGAACACCCGGTTGAATTGCCGCGCCAGCAGAGGCGAGCAATCGCTGGCGGGGAACAGCGACAACAGCTTGGCGATCCCACTCTGGATCAGGTGGATGCTCGTCGATTCCAGCGGCTCCAGGAAACCGCTCGACAGGCCGATGGCCACGACATTGGCGCGCCACGCCTCGCGCCGCATGCCGGGGGTGAACCGGATCAGGCGCGGTTCGGCGATCGGCGGTCCATCCATCCCGGCGATGAGCGAGGCCCGCGCCGCCGCCTCGTCCTGGAACCGGCTGGAAAAGACATAGCCATTGCCGACCCGGTGCTGGAGCGGAATGCGCCAGCGCCACCCCGCCTCGGCCGCGCTTGCGCGGGTATAGGGCGTACGATCGCGCTCCGCCGCGCTCGGTGCCGCCCAGGCCCGGTCACAGGGCAGCCAGTGCGACCAATCGTCAAAGCCGACGCCCAGCGTCTGACCGATCAGCAGCGCGCGCAGCCCCGAGCAGTCGATGAACAGGTCACCCGCCACGACCTGCCCGCCGTCCAGGGTCAGCGACCGGACGAAACCGCTCCCGCTATCCTGCTGCACCGACGCGACGACACCTTCGACCCGGCGCACGTCTGCGCGCTCGGCCAGCCCCCGCAGATAGCGCGCATAGAGACCGGCATCGAAATGATAGGCATAGCCGAGCGTCGAGAGCAGCGAGCGGCGGTCGGCCACGGGCCGCGCAAACCGCCCCGCCCGTGCGGCCTGCGCGGTCAGCGAATAGGCCTCGGTCGGCGCGCTATCGCCATCGGCGCGCGCGCGGATCAGGCGGTGGAGGAACATCGCTCCATCGCCCGGCGGACCGAATGTACCGAAGGGGTGGAAATACCGGCTCCCTTCGCCATTCCAGCCGACGAACTCGATGCCGAGCTTCACCGTCGCCTTCGTCTCCGCCATGAACTGGCGCTCGTCCAGGCCGATGATCTGGTTGAACCAGTGGATGGTCGGGATGGTCGCCTCGCCGACACCGATCGTACCGATGGCGTCGGACTCGACCAATGTAATGGCCACCCCCTGCCCCGCCAGCGCCCGCGACAGGGCGGCAGCCGTCATCCAACCCGCCGTTCCCCCGCCCAGGATCGCGATCCGGCGAATACGCTTGTCCGTCATGGTCGCCAGCCTAACCGATGATCCCGACGTGGGCGAGCGTCATCGGGCGGAACAGCCGACCGCCTGCCCCGGCGGGCGACGAAGCGCGAGATAGACAGTGCTCCACAGCTGCGCCGCGTTGGACTCGTCGACATCCGCACCTGCCGCGCCGAACGGCACGACCTGATAGCGGCCATCGGCATAGCGCCACGACCATAGCTCGGAGCTCTGGACGCTGCGTGTCGCTTCGATCCCGTCCCACAGACAGGATTGCGCACGGGCCAGCGAGGCGCGGACATCGGCGGGCAGATCCCGCCGCTCCAGTTGCCGGGCCAAACCCGCGGCGACCAGCGCCTGTTGCCAACTCCACACCACCGTACCGTGATAGGCGTTGGGCGAGAATTTGCGCTGGATCGCCGCGTCGGCAAAGACCGGATTGGCAACGAGCATTCCCACCCCCGTCCGCAGTCCCGCCGGAAAGGGATCGATGAAGCCGCGCGCCATCACCTTCAGCGCTTCAACCGGAGGCCGGGCGAAGAGCAGCGCGAAGCCGGGATCGCTATGCTGCACGGGAATCGGCCGCCCGCCTGCGTCGAGCGCGATCGCCGGGAAGCGGACCGGCGCATCGCCGATCGCCGCCAGTGCGGGCGCGTCCGGCACGCCGATCATGTGCGCATAGCGGCTGACGGCCTGGCGCGCCTCGGCCGGGGCCAGCGTGACATCGAACAGCGGGGGCGCCTTGGCCCGCCAGATATCGGCCACCGCCCGTGCCTCGCGAAAGGCCTGGACGTCGCTGTCGGTAAGATACGGACGAAGCAATCCGCTCGCCTCCAAGGCCGCCGCCGAATCCAGCGCAGCGGGCACGAGCACCGCGTTGACGTCATAGGGCAGACGACCGCTCGCCAATCCGTCGTTGCTGTCCCGCCACTCACCCGCATCCATGCCCGGCTTCAGCGCGATCAGCTTCGCCGGGACGGGATCATGGGCAAAGGGCTGCGCCTGTCGCAGGACGAAGCGCAGATTGCGTACCATCCGCGCGCCCAGCGTCTCGCCATCCGTCCTCTGCGCGAGGAACGCCGCCGCTCGCGCTCGCCCGCGAGGATCGTCGAGCAGCCACGCCCGCGCGACGGGGGCCAGCATATAGTCGCTGTCGACCATGTTGTAGTTGTAGACCGGCACGTCCGACGAACTGCCATCGGCCTTGCGATGGTCGAGGATCGCGAACTCACCGATGTCCTCCTCATGCGCGACCTCGCCCTGCGGCGACAGGCGTGCCAGCACCGAGAACAGGCCCGTTTCCACCGCCGCGGGTTGCAAAGCGGGCATCAGGAGACGGACCGACATCAGGGTGTCGCGGCCGAAATAGGTGTCGAACCGCCACGACCCGGCCAGGAATTTTTCGGCATAGCTTAGGAAGGTCAGCGCGTTGCGCGCGCCCTGATCGGGCTGCGCCGTGGCGTTGAGCAGCTCCGCCCCGCCGCGCGGGGTCAGCGGCGTCTCGCCGGTCAGTGCCGTCACGGCGAAGCGGATCTTGCCCCCCTTCCCCGCCAGGATGGCGCCGCCCTCGATCCGCCCGTCGGTGACGGTCATCGCCAGATCATAACCCGCCGCACCGTCCAGCCGGTCACGGCTCCAGCGCATGCTATCCGCCGTCATTCGAGGCGGGGTCAGCACTTCGGCCGGGGCCGTGCCCAGCGCCTGATAGTCGCGGATGACGCGAATGCTCGACAGCACCGCCTGGCGCGGAACCAGGCGAGCCGCATCGATCGTCACCGCGAAACGGACGCCATGGAGCGGACGTCCTTTCGCATCGCGCAGGGTTACCGGCTGCGGCTCTCCCTCCAGCCGCCATTCGGCATCGCGGTCCAGCGGTTCGAACCACAGGGCCGTGCCGCTATTGCCCGCCGGAAAGGCGACGAGCAGGCGGGGCTGCTTGCCCGATCGCAGCACGACATGCGCGGCGACCGGACCGGCGCGCGTGAAGCTGTTGATGTTCAGCCCCTCGCGCACCGCATAATGCTCGACCGGTGCCGTGGCGGTCAGGCCGAGCAAGGCGGCCATCCCCAAGCACAGCCGCAACCCCGCCTTCCCTCTCACAGCTTCAGCGTCGCGCTGAACAGCGCATTGCGCCCGACAATGGCGCGGCCATAGAAATAGCCGTCGACGATCGTCTGCGTCTGGCCCTGACGCGGATTGCCCTCGGTAAAGCCCTTCACGTTGGCCAGATTGTCGACGCTGACCGACAGGTTCAGGCGCGGCGTGGCGTCGATGCTCGCGCCGATCGAGAAGACCCCGTAATCCGGCAGTGCGATGCCGTTGCCGCTGTCGGCGAAGATCCGGCCGATATATTTGTAGCGCCCGTAAATCTCACCCAGACCACCGGGCAGGACGAAGGACGGGGTGACGGTCAGCAGCTTCTTGGGCGTGCGCTCGGGGGTGTTGCCGTCATATTGCGGCTGGGCGACGCCGTTGAAGCGCAGGTTGCTGAGCTTGGGGTCCTGATAGACGCCCTGGACGTTCAAGCTGAAGAACTCGACCGGACGCAGCGTCGCGTCGAGCTGAACGCCGTTGGTGAAATTATCGGCCAGCGCATTGGTCGCCTGGGCCGGGTTGGCGGGATCGATGAACTGGTAATTCTGGTCGCGGAACTCGGTGCGGAAACCGATGACCGAGGCGTTGAAGCCGTTCGCCTTGAACCGCACGCCGCCCTCATACAGGGTCAGCGCAGTCGGCGCATGGGTACCGCCGGTATCGCCGCCATTGGTCTGGAAACCCCGCGCGCCGCGCACATAGAGCGCGACATGATCGGTCAGTTCGTAATTGACGCCCGCCGTATAGGCCCAGTCCGAATAATTGGCCGTCTGGCGCGTATAGGTGCCGTTGAAGGTGCTGCCGACATTGTCGTACAGCCCCGGCGTCCCTGCGGGCACGGCGGCGTTGACGGTGGCGGTGTTGCCGATGTCGACGCGGACATGCTGATGCTCGTAACGCGCGCCGAAGTCGATGTGCAGCCGGTCGCCGATGGTCAGCTCGTCGTTGAAATAGGCCGACAGCGACGTGACCTCGTCGTTGAACAGCCCCTGTCCCCAATTGCCGTAATTGACCATGCCGTTGTTGGTCAGCGAGCCCAGCACGCCACCCGCCGCATTCAACGCGACCATGTCATAGACATTGGAGTCGTTGCGCACGTCGTTCAGCACGGTCGCGACCGCCGACTGGTTGTTGGACCGACGGACATTATAGACCATGCCGCCGACCGTCAGCGAATTGTCGATAGTGCCGCCCCCAGCGTCCCATTTGACACCGAAGTCGCTGCCGAAATCCTTGGTCTTCAGCGTCTGATGATTGAGGACCGTCTGCTGAAGCAGACCATTGCCGTTCAGCGCGTTCAACGTGGCGGTGTCCGACGCCGCGATCACCTGGCCAGTGCGGATGTTGCGCAGGCCATATTGCGCGGTGCCGGGGAAGCGCTGCGCCGCGACCTGGAAATAGGTCAGGGGCGAGCCCTGGAGCGGCGTCAGTCCGGCCAGCGGCGATCGCGCAGGCGTCAGGTAATTGAGCGCCGAGGTCAGCCCCGCCGTGCCCGATCCGCTGCCCGGAAAGATGCCGTTGAAGTCATAGGACCCGTCCAGATAGCGGGCGCGACCGAACAGGCGGACGCTGGGGCTGACCGGCACTTCGACATCGATCCGATAGGTGTTGGCCTTCACATGGATGCCGTCGGCCGAGCTGAACCGGCGCAGGCTCTCGCCGGTCTGTGGCGAATTGGGCACTAGAAACTGGGTAAAGCCACGCCCGCCGACATCGTCGCGTTGCAGGTCGAGGCCGGGCACGCTGGTGATGTCGCCATTAGCCGACACCCGGAACGGCATACCCGCATAATAGGGGAAACGCTTGTCGCCATGCTTGACGGTGAAACGGACGAGACCGCCACCCGAGAATTTCTTCTCCAGCATCGCCTTCACGTCATAGGCATTGAAGGTGAAGGGCGTGCGCCGCACCCCCTTTTGCGAGGTGACGTAACCGCCGACGTTGAACGCCCAGCCATCGGCGATCGGGGCCGAGAAATAGCCATCGGCGCGCAGGTCGCCGTAAGTGGTGCCGGTATAGCGCACCATGGCCGTCGCCTTGTCATGGTCGGGCTTCAGCGAGATGAAGTTGATCGTCGCACCCGCGCCATTAGGGGCCAGCACGCCCGACGTGCCACCTTCCACGGCTTCCAGCCGGTTGATGGTGATGTCGTTCTGGAAATAGAAATCCGCGCCCGCGCCGCCATAGAGGATCGGCATCCCGTCCTCTTCCAGCGTGATGAAGGTCTGCCCGCCGCCGCGCAAGCCACGCACCGAGTAGTTGTTGGAGATCGGCCCCGCCGTCCCCTCAACGAAGACGCCGGGCACCAGCTCCAGCGTCTCGGCGGTCGAACGCGGCGCCTTGCGCAACAGGTCCGCCGCGCTGGCCAGCGTGACGTTGGACGAGGAGTTGAACAGCGTGCGGCGATCCGACGTATTGCCGGTGACGATGATCTCGCTCTGTGCGCCCGCGTCGGCCTGCGCGGTATCGGCCGGGGACGCGGCATCCGTCGTGCTCGCCTGCCCACCGCCGGGCGTCATCCCGCTATCCTGCGGCAGGGCATAGCCGACCGGCCGGGCCGAGGCAGAGGCACTCGCGCCGATCACCGCCGTTCGCCCGTCGAACGACACCAGCCGCAACCGGCTGGGCCCGATCAACCGCTTCAGCCCTTCCTCGATGCTCAGTTGCCCCTTGACCGCCGAAACGGTCTGGCCGCGCGTGACGTCGCTGGGTGCGAGGATCTGGATACCCGCCTGCTGGGCGAAACGGACGAGGCCGGTGGTCGCCGCCTGGCGCGGTACGTGGAAGTTCCGGACGGTCGATTGCGCGGCTACGGCGGGCGATGCGATCCCGGCAGCAATGGCCACCATGGACACGAACGGAACTGTCAGAATCTGGCTGCGCATGACACCCCTCCCTAGATTTTTGACGCGCTTCATATGGCGCTAACCCAAGGATGTGCGGCCGCGTCGTTTCCGTCGCCACGGCCCAAGATTTTTTGAAAAGAATTTTACTGGGGAAGGATGCGGGTCACATCGCCCTTGCCCGGCGCCTCGCCACGCTCGACCCGGCCGCCGACCATCGCCGCGCTGGCGGCCGCGAAACCGTCCACGTCATAGATCCGGAACCAGCCCACGACCCGCCGCCCGGCCAGTTGCGGCGCGACCTCCAACTGATCGCTGTTGTAGCGGTTGAACTCCGCCGCCGCCTGGCCCAGCGTCATGTCGTCGAGCACGATGCGCCCTTCCCGCCACGCCAGTTGCTGGTCCAATGCCTGGGGCTCGATCGCCCGCACCGCCATTCGGCCCGGATGCAGGACCGCCCACTCGCCCGCCTCCACGCGGCGCGGCGGGTCGGCGCTGTCGACCGACCAGATCTTTACCACGCCCTTCGTTACCACGACCCGCGCGGCCTCTCCCTCCCGCCGGACATCGAAGGCGGTGCCGACCGCCTGGACGCGATAGGGGCCGCTTGCCACCACAAAGGGGCGCTTCGGATTATGCGCGACCTGGAACCAGGCCTCGCCCTTACCCACATCGATATGCCGCTCGGCGGGGGTGAACGTCACGCGCAGGGTCGTGCCACTGTTGACGAGCGCGACCGATCCGTCGGCGAGGGGCATCCGTCGAATCTCGCCGATCCGCGTATCGATCCGCTCCGCCTGGTCGGGCCAGAAGCCAAGGCCCAACCCGACGACGATCGCGGTCGCCAGCGCGCCGCCGCCCCAGCGCCACCAATGCCGTCGATCACGGTGCGGCGCCCCCTCTTCTTCGGCCCCATCCTCGTCGTAACGCCCTGACAAGGCACGGACACGGTCGAGCAGCCCCAGCGCCGCCGTCGCGCGCAGGAGAGCCCCCCTGTGCCGCTGATCCTCCTCTAGCCAAGCCGCCAGCCTGGCGTCTTCGTCACCATTCAAGCCCCGGTCGATGGCCGCGGCCCAGCAACAGGCGATTTCGTCGATCACCGCCAGCCTCCCGTTTCCCGGCGGCCAGGTCGCGCTTTTCTGGGGACGCGGCGACGGATCGGCAGCTCGGCCTTTTCCTCCTCGCTCAGCTGGTCCAGAATCCGCTTCAGGCCACGCGCGACATCATTTTCGACCACGGTTTCGGGGATATGCAGTCGCATCGCGATGTCGCGCTGCGCCATGCCGTCAATCTTGCGCAGACGGAAAATCTGGCGCGCCCGGTCCGGCAGCGCATCGATCAGCCGCTCAATCCGGGCCAGCATATGCCGGTCGGCGACGATCTCTTCGGGCGAATGGGACAGATCGGGTGCGCTGTCCAGTTCGGCCAGGCCGCTCGCCGCGTCGATGCTGACCACCCGCTCGCGCCTGATCTGCTCCAGTACGACGTTGCGCGCGGCACGGAAGAAATAACGGCGCGGGTCGTCGATATGCGCGAACCCGTCGAGCCTGCTGATACGGCAATAGGTTTCCTGCACCACGTCATCCACGTCGACAGCCGGGAACGCCGCGCGCAGCCAAACCCGTAACTGCCGCTCATGCGGCAAGATGTAACGACCGACCCAGGCGACAAGCTGATGCGAACTCACGCGGCTCCCCTCATCACCCAAGATGAAGCAGGCTAGCATTTCCGTCGAGACCGTCGATGATTTTGCGGTCGGCTGATCGGGCACGGGCCGTGTGTGCCGGACCGTACCGTCTCGGGCGGGGGTAGCCGCTTTGCCCGACCGTGACGACGACCCGGAGCACGAAGCCGCTGCGCAGCAGTGGTACTTGGCGGTGAGGTAGCGCGTCAGCGCTGAGGTTTGTCCACACGGCAGCGGAGGCAGCCGATGGGGTTCCTTCAACATGAGGAACCCAGTCATCACGACGTCACCGACCGACGCACCCATCACCTCGCTGCGTCAGCGGCTGGTCGACGATATGGCGATGCGTTCGATGCGCGCGGGCACGCAGCGTGAACGACAGCCTCTTCATCATGGAGCGCGGACGGTTGCGCAGTCAGTCGGGACCGGACGCATTCTGCGAACGGATCGATCATTGGATCGCCGACATGCCTTCCGAAGGATCGGCGCAGGCGGAAGTGCTGGGCGTGTTATGCCATCGCTGGATAGACACGCTCCATCATCACACCGTAATCCACCGGGGCGAGACGTTCGCAGGCTCCCTGCACACGCACGGCGCACGGCACGTCCCACATCCTGACGGCACTGGGTCTGGCGGGCGGAGCCACGCTGATGGTCGTCACTACCCTCCCCGTGTTGCTCATGCTGAGCGCATCTGGCGGGAAGCGGATCGCCCCCCAACGGTCGCCATTGGCTGCTGCCCGGTGCCGCGTGGATGATCGCGGTGATCAGTTGTCTGGCGCGGCTGCCGCTAAGGAGAACCTATCCATGACGAAGCCGTATCGGTGACTGCGCGGGGTCGCAGCCGTGCTGATCACCTGTGTCTTCACGCCTTGCGTCGTCAGGGAAGCGACACGGTCTGTGGCTGCCATGAGCCAGCGCCAGCGCGCCCGGCCGAGCCTGGCCGCCGTTGCGATGGCGACGCTACGATGGGTGAATTGGTTCAATAACCACTGCCGCTTCGGACCCATCGGCTACGATACTTCGGCAGAGGCCCAAGCAAAGGAATATTTCGCCCAGCAACGCCTTGATATGGCGGCGTGACACAGACCAATCCGCCTCCGGCGAACCCGGGACGCTTCACGTCACATGGCGGCCGCTATCGTATCGCGTTCCGGAGTTTCTCCGTGACATTGCTGTTGAGGCGATAGCCGCCGCGGCCCGTCTCGATCGTGTCGCGGGGAAAATCCAGAAGCTGCAGCGCCGCGCGCAAGTGGCAGATATAGACTTTCACCGCCTTGTTTCCCGACGACCGGATCCCCGCCACCTGGACCAGTTCATGCGACGACACATATTCGCCCGGCTCCTCGAGCAGCCGCAACAGGATCGCGGCACCGTTGCGACCGGCGCGCGGCAACAGTTCGACCACCCGGTCGAGCGCCTTGCTACGCCGACGATAGCGCGACCTCGGCTTGTGAGGGTCCAGCGATCCCAGGATGTTGGGATGAAACGGATCCGCCCTGTCGGGTGTCGGCTCATATCCCGCCTCGCCCAGCCGACGCAGCACGCTGCGCGCCGCCGCCAAGGCCTGCGCACTCATATCGATCAGCGCCGCAAGCTCGAGATATTCGTCGCTCCGATCAACCCCGCCTTGAAACACGACCTGCCTCCCCTCCGCCGCCCCCGCGGCATTGTGGGGATCGGGGGCACCGGGCCCGTACGATCCCCGTGGCCGCTCAGCGAGCGGGTTCATCCATGAACAGCGTGCCGATCCGGCGCAGCGAGAAGAGATGGGCGAAGATCAGCGCCAGCGCGCCCGACTGGACGAGCTTGCGATACTGATCGCCGCGCAAGCCCTTGAGCTTGTCCTCGGACACCATCTGGAAGCCCCGCAGGATGCGCGGCGTGCCATCCTCGCCCGGCGCGCTCGCCTCCGCCTCGATCAAC
>JAAIGG010117610.1_pt1 | contig 23191 bp, 19 predicted proteins | sample 6487391 | NCBI WGS metagenome assembly JAAIGG01 (sample SAMN13974130, study PRJNA590717) | phyllosphere metagenome | biome: asymptomatic weeds; feature: pooled weeds collected from a community garden; material: weeds; isolation source: pooled asymptomatic leaves from various weed species from...
AGGATCGCCGCGGTATCCAGAAGAACCTGACCTACGTCGGCGGGCGCGCGCAGGCGACCTACGAATTGCCCCTCAACGAGGTCGTGTTCGATTTCTACGACCGGCTGAAGTCGCTATCTAAGGGCTATGCCAGCTTCGATTATCACCAGATTGGCTATCGCGAGGGCGATCTCGTGAAGATGTCGATCCTGGTCAACGAAGAGCCGGTCGATGCGCTGTCGATGATCGTCCATCGCGGCACCGCCGAGACGCGCGGCCGCGGCATGTGCGAGCGATTGAAGGAACTCATCCCACGCCACCTGTTCAAGATCCCGATCCAGGCGGCGATCGGGGGCAAGGTGATCGCGCGCGAGACGATCAGCGCGATGCGCAAGGACGTGACCGCCAAATGCTATGGCGGCGACGCAACACGTAAGCGCAAGCTGCTGGAAAAGCAGAAAAAGGGTAAGGCGAAGATGCGCGAGTACGGCTCGGTCAGCATTCCCCAGGAAGCCTTCATCGCCGCCCTTCGCATGGGCGACGAAGCGTAAACCCTTCATTCCTCCCCAAACTGTGTTTGGGGAGGAATGAAGCAGCCTTCAGACTCCCCAAACGGGAGAAAATCGTTCCTTGCGCGTTACAGCCAAAAGCCGCCATCACGGCGCTTCAGGGGAACGCCGTCGATGAATGCATTTTCCATCCTCGCGCTATTCGGCGCGTTGAGTGTGTCGGTGCCCGCCATCGCGCAGAATCGCGCGCCCCTGGTTCTTGCCGCCGCCAGCCTTCAGGAATCGATGACCGCCGCCGCCGATAGCTGGGCGAAGAAGGGGCATCCCCGGCCCGTCATCTCCTTCGCCGCCTCCTCGGCCTTGGCGCGGCAGGTGCAGGCCGGAGGCAAGGCCGATCTGTTCGCCTCGGCGGACGAGGAATGGATGGACGTTCTGCATAGGGACGGGCTGCTCGCCGACCGGACCCGCAGCGCCTTTCTGGGCAATCGGCTGGTCGTCATCGCACCAGCGGGCAAGGGCGGTCAGGTGACCACGCGGACGCTGGCAAAGACGCTGTCCGCCGGCCCGCTCGCCATGGCCGATACCGAGAGCGTACCGGCGGGCAAATATGGCAAGGCCGCGCTCGAAAAGCTGGGCGCTTGGAGCACCGTCGCCCCGCATGTCGTGCGGGCGGAAAATGTCCGCGCCGCGCTTGCCTTGGTCGAGCGCGGGGCCGCGCCTTACGGGATCGTCTATGCGACGGATGCCAAGGCGTCGCCGCGCGTCCATGTCGTCGGCCTGTTCCCGGCGGCCAGCCATAGCCCGATCACCTATCCGCTCGCCCGGTTGAAGGCCTCCACCAACCCCCAGGCCGAAGGTTTCCGCCGCTTCCTGCTGTCGAGCGAGGGCAAGGCGATCTTCCGGCGCTACGGTTTCTCGACGCGATGATCGCCTGATGCTGTCACCCGAAGAATGGGGAATCGTCCGGCTATCGTTGCTCGTGGGCGGCACGGCGATGCTGGCGACCCTGCCGATCGCGTTCGTCCTGGCGTGGCTGTTGGCGCGGGGGCGGTTTCCGGGGCGGGTGCTGCTCGACGGCATCGTCCATCTGCCATTGGTGGTGCCGCCCGTCGTGACTGGCTGGGTGCTGCTCCTCGCTTTCGGGCCAGAGGGACCGATCGGTCGCTGGTTAAGCGAATGGTTCGGGGTGACCGTGCTGTTCCGCTGGACCGGGGCGGCCATCGCGGCGGCGGTCATGGCCCTGCCGCTGGTCGTGCGCGCCATCCGCCTTTCGATCGAGGCGGTCGATCCGCGTCTGGAACAGGCCGCGCGGACGCTGGGCGCGGGGCGGGCCCGGGTCTTCGCGACCATCACGCTGCCGCTGTGCGCGCCGGGCCTGTTGGCGGGCCTGGTGCTCGGCTTTGCGCGCTCGATCGGGGAGTTCGGGGCGACGATCACCTTCGTCTCCAACGTGCCGGGGGAGACGGCTACCCTGCCGCTGGCCATCTATTCCGCGCTCCAGCGTCCCGGCGGAGAGGATATGGTGTGGCGGCTCGCGACGGTGTCGGTGGTGCTGTCGCTGATCGCGCTGGTCGCGTCGGAATGGCTGGCACGGCGTATGGGGCGGGGCCTGCATGTCCTTTGACGTCGATGTTTGCGTCAAGCGCGGGGACAGCCGGATTGCGGCGCACTTCGCGACCGGCCCCGGCGCCACCGTGCTGTTCGGTCCGTCGGGCGTGGGCAAGACCAGCATCCTGCAAATGGTGGCTGGGCTGCTCCGTCCCGAAAGCGGCCATGTCCGCGTCGCAGGCGAGACGCTGTTCGATGCGGACGCCCGCATCGATGTGCGACCGGAGCGGCGGCGGATCGGCTATGTCTTTCAGGAGCCGCGACTGTTCCCGCATATGCGGGTCGCGGCCAATCTCCGCTATGGGCAGGGGCGCGGGGAGGGCGATAGCGACGGGATCGTCGCGATGCTGGGCATCGGCCATCTGCTCGACCGCTGGCCGCGCAGCCTGTCCGGCGGGGAGGCGCGGCGGGTGGCGATCGGGCGCGCACTGCTCAGTGGCCCGCGCGTGCTGCTGCTCGATGAGCCGCTGTCGTCGCTCGACCGCGCGCGCCGAGGGGACATTCTCGACGCGCTGGTGGCCGTGCGGGACCGGACGGGCATTCCGATCCTGATGGTGACGCACGACCCGGGCGAAGCCGAACGCATCGCCACCGATATCGTCCGGCTTTAGATCAACTCGAACGTCTTGCGGTCGCCATCGACCGAGCTGGTCGCGACCCACAGGTCATACTGTCCCGGCTCGACCACCCAGTCGTCCTCGCCCCAGAAGCGCAGGTCGTCGCGGGTCAGCGACAGGCGGACGGTCCGCGACTGGCCGGGGTTCAGCGTCACCCGCTCGAACCCCTTCAACTCGCGCACCGGGCGGGTCCGGTTGGCGACCTTGTCGTGGACATAGAGTTGCACAACCTGCGATCCCGCCCGTGAGCCGGTGTTGGTGACGGTCGCTGTCACCTCCATCCTGTCGGTCATGCGTGGCGGTACCGTGACGTCGGAAACCTGCCACTGGGTATAGCTGAGGCCATAGCCGAAGGGATAAAGCGCCTCGTTCCTCGTCTCGCGATAGCGGGCCTTATATTCCTGGGTCCCGGTGTCGGGCGCAGGACGGCCGGTATTCTTGTGATTGTAGAAATAGGGCTGCTGCCCGCTCTCGCGCGGGAAGCTGACCGAGAGTTTGGCAGAGGGGTTCACGTCGCCGAACAACACATCGGCGATCGCGTTGCCACTCTCCGAACCCAGGAACCAGGTGGCGAGAATGGCGGGCGCAGCCTTGACGGCACCGTGCAGCGCCAGCGCGCGGCCGTGGCGGAGCAGGACGATCACCGGCTTGCCGGTCGCGGCCACGGCTTCGGCGAGGTCCATCTGCGCTTGCGGAATGGTGATCTCCGCCCGCGACTGCGCCTCGCCCGACATGAGCTGCGTCTCCCCAATGGCGAGCAGCACCACGTCCGCCGAGCGCGCCGCCGCCACCGCCGCATCGATCCCGCCGGGAACGGCGGCTTCGACATCCGAACCCTTGACCACATCGACCGTCAGCTTGCGATTGCGAAGCCCCTGCGCGACCGAGACGTTCAGCCGGGCGTCCGACATGAAGGCCCAGGTGCCGACGACATTGTCCCGGTCCTCGCCGAACGGGCCGATCAGCGCGATGCGCCCCGGATCGGCCTTGAGCGGCAGCAGATCGCCCTCATTTTTCAGGAGCACGATCGAGCGTGCCCCCGCCTCGCGCGACAGCTTCAGCATGGCGGGCGTCGATACCTGCGTCCGCTCCGCCTTTTGGCTGATCGAGCGATAGGGATTGTCGAACAGCCCGATGGCGTCCTTCAGCGAAAGGACCCGGCGCACCGCCTCGTCCAGCCGGGCCATGGGGACCTCCCCCTTCTCGACCAGATCGGGCAGCCACAGGTTGAACAGGTTGGAGGCCATGGCCATGTCCATCCCCGCCAGGAACGCCTTCTTCGCGGCGTCGCGGCCATCGGCGGCATAGCCATGCGCGATCAGTTCCTCATCGGCGGTGTAATCGCCGACGACCATCCCCTTGAAACCCCATTGCTTGTGAAGAAGGTCGGTCAGCAGCCACTGATTGCCCGACGACGGCACGCCGTGGATGTCGTTGAACGCCGACATGATCGTCGCGACCCCGGCATCGACACAGGCCTTGAAGGGGGCGAGGTGAACCTCGTGCAGGGTCTGGGGCGAAATCTCGGTGTAGTTGTAATCCATGCCACCGCTGACCGCGCCATAGGCCGCGAAATGTTTGGCGCAGGCCGCGACGCTGGTCGGGTCGCGCAGGTCACGCCCCTGAAAGCCGCGCACCCGCGCGACGGCGAGCCTGGTGCCCAGATACACATCCTCGCCCGAACCCTCCGCGACGCGCCCCCAGCGCTGGTCGCGCGCGACATCGACCATGGGGGCGAAGGTCCATTGCATGCCCAGCGCGGTCGTCTCGATCGCCGCCGCTCGCGCGGTGCGCTCGGCCAGGTCGGGGTCGAAGGCGCAGGCCTCCGCGATCGGCAGCGGATAGGCGGTGCGAAGGCCATGGATCACATCGCCTGCGAAGATCAGCGGGATCTTCAACCGAGTCTGCATCATGGCATCCTGCGCCGCCTTCGCCCCCGCATAGCCGACGCCGTTGAACAGCATCCCGATCTCGCCCTTGCGGATGCGCGCCAATTGCGCGGCGGCATCGTTGCGCGCTGGCAGGCCGGGATTGAAGGGCAGGCCGATGGGCCGGATCTGGTCGGAGAAGCAGGACAATTGCCCGGCCTTCTCGGCCAGGGTCATCTGCCCGATCAGCGTTTCGATCCGGTCGGATTGCGCGAGCGCCCGACCACCCAATGACAGCCCGGCGATGGTCGCGCCGCCCTTGAGCATCTGGCGACGATCCAGGGTGGGGGACATGGTACGCTCTCCTGCAACATGATGATTTTGTCATGTCGCTACCGCCGAGGGGCGGCGGGGGCAAGGTCGCCGCACCAGAGGGCGCCGTGGTTCAGGCGCGGGGTGCTGCAATGGGCGGGATGCGGAGGCGGGGTGCCGGGCACCCATAGTTTCAGGCGGCGCAGCGTCTCGAGCATGTCGGAGTCGATCACGGGGAGGGAATTGCCGTCACCATAGCGCGTCACGCTGCGATAGCGCAGCACGGGGGCATAGCGCCCCGACGTGCCGAGCCGGTTCACCGTGATCCAGAAGGCGAAGGGCGCGTCCGACGTCGGTTCGGCGGAGATGATCGTGCCGCGCAAGGGCCCGCTTTCGATATAGCGAACCGCCTGATTGTTGTTGCGACCGGTCTTCAGGCCATAGACCGGCACGAACCTGTCGCCTGTTCGGTCATAGCCGAGGACGATGGTCCCCACGACCTGATCGCCATTGCCGCCGTGAAGGCTGGCGGCCTGCACCCAGAGCAAAGGACGATCGGGTTCGGGCCGGACGATGCGCACGTCTTCGAGATAATGCGGCCGGTCATAGATGGTCGCCGGTCCCGTCCTGACCAGCATCGCGTCGAGCGATGGGCGACAGCTTTTGCCACCGTCGCGCGTGACGCAAAGATGGAGTTCGCCGGGGACCTTCTCCGTTCCCCCGCCGAACGGGTCGGGTGTCTCCGGCCCCTGGATCACAAGCAATTGCCAGCCCGGTTTCAGGCCAAAGGGTCGTGAAAGCTCCACCGGGGGCGGGGCGGTGTTGGCGGTCATCGTCAGGGCGAGGAGGGAGAGCATGGAAGACAGGCGACGATAGCTCATGCCGATGACCCCTGGTAAACGCGGTGTCGGACGACGACCTGCTGGCGTTGTCAGGGGAAGTCTGCGCCGAGGCGAATGGCCAACGGATGAAGTCCGGGTGACATTCCAGTTCTTCAAAGGCTGACATTGGGCGGGGAGCGACGTTTCCTCCCTGGCAGGGGAGGAATGAAGATCGTGCAGCTTGAATGTCGATGGGGCCTAAAACAGCGTCGTCAGCAGGACCCCGCCGATGATGGCGACACCAGACAGGATCTGCCGCGCGCCCAGAGCCTCACGGAACAGGCGGTGCCCGGCCATGGCGGCGATCGGCGCCTCGATGATGCCCAGCGCCCGGACCGGCGCGGCGGGCGACAGGGCGAGCGCGACGAACCAGCCCGCCGAAGCGCACGCGCCGCACAGCCCGGCCCCCAGGGACGGACGCCACCGGCGCAGCACCTCGGTCAAGGTGGCCGGATCGCGCCAGGCCAGGATCAGCCCGAGGGCGAGGCTCTGCATCGCCTGCACCACCGCGACACAGACCAGCGCAGCGAAGACCGGATGCGAGGAGTCCAGCGCGAGCGCCGCATGGCGGAACGCGTTGAGCGAGAAACCGAAGAACAGGCCCGACGCCAGTCCCATCGCGGCCCCGATCAGCGAGGCGCGACGCTGTTCGGGTGGTGGCCAGGACAGGGCGACCAGACCGATGGTGGTGGTGACCACGCCGACCCATGCGATGGCGCTGATCCGGTCGTGATAGACGATGAGGCCGAGCAGGGCGGCCAGCGGCAGCGAGCTTTGCTGAAGCGCGGTGCCGACCGCGAAACCCGAGTGGCGCATGGCGTCGAGCAGCGCGGCGGTGGCGAGCACCTGGGCCGTCGCGCCAACGATGGCCGATAACCAAAAGGGCCCGGACCAGTGGAGATCCGCTCCCGGCGTGAAATGACGGGCGACGGTGACGAACAGGATCGAGAAGGGCAGCCCGAACAGGAACCGTACCAGCGTCGCACCCCATGGCCCCGACGACGACATGACCCCGCGTTGCAGGGCGTTGCGACCGACCTGAAAGGTCGCGGCGGCGACCGTGGCGGGAATCCATAACGGGTTGGACATGGGTTATTCGTCCTGGACTTGCCTCAAACGAAAAAGAGCGGCCCGTTGCCGGACCGCTCCTTCGGTAGCAAAGCCTTGCCACGCCGTCGGACATCGTCGGCTGTGCCGACCCTGTCGCCCACCGTGGCAAGTCCGTGGATCGCTTGTGCAATCCACGGCTGCCCGCACTTAGCGCTTCGAGAACTGGAAGCTGCGACGCGCCTTGGCGCGGCCATACTTCTTACGCTCGACCGTGCGGCTGTCGCGGGTCAGGAAGCCAGCGGCCTTGACCGGAGCACGGAGAACCGGCTCGTACTTGGTCAGCGCCTGGCTGATGCCGTGCTTGACCGCGCCGGCCTGGCCCGACAGACCGCCGCCCTTGACGGTGCAGATCACGTCATACTGACCTTCGCGCTCGGTGATGCCGAACACCTGGTTGATGACGAGACGCAGCGTCGGACGCGCGAAATAGACTTCCTGATCGCGACCGTTGATCGTGATCTTACCCGAACCCGGCTTCAGCCAGACGCGAGCCACGGCGTCCTTACGACGGCCGGTGGCATAGGCGCGGCCGAACTTGTCCAGTTCCTGCTGACGCAGCGGGGTGGTGCTGACGCGCTCGACGGGAGCGGCGGCGGGGGCTTCACCCTCGACGGCGGGCTGCGCGGTCGCGGCAGCGGCCTGCTGGTTCAGCGTGGCGCCGAGATCGGCGAGCGACTGGCGGTTGTCGGACATTATGCGCCCACCTTGTTCTTGCGGTTCATCGACGCGATGTCGAGGACTTCGGGGTTCTGAGCGGCGTGCGGATGCTCGGTGCCGGCGAAGATGCGCAGGTTGCGCATCTGCTGACGACCCAGCGGACCACGGGGGATCATGCGCTCGACGGCCTTTTCCAGGACGCGCTCGGGGAAGCGGCCTTCCAGGACCTTGGCGGCGGTGATGCCCTTGATACCACCGGCATAACCGGTGTGCTTGTAGTACACCTTCTGACCCAGCTTGTTGCCGGTGAAGCGCACCTTGTCCGCGTTGATGACGATGACATTGTCACCGCAATCGACGTGCGGGGTGAACGACGTCTTGTGCTTGCCGCGCAGGATGTTCGCGATGATGGTGGCGGCACGGCCGACAACCAGACCGTCGGCGTCGACGATATGCCACTTCTTTTCCACCTCGTGCGGCTTGGCCGCCTTGGTGGTCTTCATGAGCGCCTTCATGGGCGTGAGACCTTTCGGTTTGAAATGCAACACGCCGCCCTTTGTCTCGGGCGGCGCGAACGAGGGTCCAATGCTGATCGACACTCAAAATGTCAAGCAAAGTGCGGCTTTGCTGACGGGTATTATGATACCTTGAGGGCGCGCGGGCTGCTGCCGACCCGGTGCGCAGCGGCGGTGGCGGCGATCAGCAGCAGGGCGGCATTGGCCTGATGCGACACCGCGATGTCGATCTGCACGCCCGAGAGCAGGGTCGCGACGCCGAGGGCGATCTGGACCAGCACCAATGCGATGACCAGCCATCCGGCACGCAGCGCACCCGCCCGAATCGCCCGCACCGCCAGCCAGATCAGTCCAGCGGCGGCGGCGAAGGCGAACCAGCGATGGATGAACTGCACGACCACCGGATTATCGAAGGCATTGGCGATGGCCGGGCTCATCATCGGCACCCCCGCCGGGAACCAGGCATCGCCCATCAGCGGCCAACTGGAAAAAGCATAGCCCGCGTCCAGCCCGGCGGTCAGCGCGCCGAACATCAACTGCACGAACAGCAACGCCAGCGCGACGATCCCCGGCAGGGTCAGCCGGGCAGGGGCCGACAGCGGGTTTCGGTGAAGCGCCATCAGGTCCAGCGCGGTCCAGACGATCCCGGCAAGAATGACCAGCGCGGTCAGCAGATGGACGGTCAGGCGGATATGGCTGACATCGGTCCGCTCGACCAGGCCGGAGGCCACCATCCACCATCCGATCGCGCCCTGCAGTCCGCCCAGCGCGAGCAGCGCGACGAGGCGCGGCTTATAGCCCACGGGAATGGCCTTCCGCGCCCAGAACCAGATCAGGGGCAGGGCGAAGGCCATCCCGATCACCCGTCCCAGGACGCGGTGCAGATATTCCCAGAAGAAGATCGCCTTGAACCCGCCCAGCGTCATGTCGCGGTTGAAGGTCCAATATTCGGGAATACGCTTGTAATTGTCGAACTCCGCCTGCCACTGCGCTTCGGTCAGCGGGGGCACGATGCCGGTGATCGGCTTCCATTCGGTGATCGACAGGCCGCTATTGGTCAGTCGCGTGATCCCGCCGACCACGACCATGGCGACGATCAGACCGGCGACCGCGAACAGCCAGCGGGCCAGGGATCGCGGGCGGGCGGTGATCATGAAGGCAGGGCTCGGTTGCAGCATGATCCCGTCATAGAAGCCCGCGCGGTCGTGCGATAGTGGACCGAATGCCTCGTGCGGCGGCGGCGGTGGACCTTGCTCCACCGGTCCACAGAGCCTAAATCCCGATCATGGCGCATATGCATAACCATCACGAGCCCGAAGGGGCCGATCTGGCCGACGCGGCAAAGGCGACGCTGGAGCGCGCGGGCGAGCAATGGACGGCGATGCGCGCCAGCGTGTTCGAGGCGCTGGCCGGGTTCGAAAAGCCCGCCTCGGCCTATGACATCGCCGATGTCATGTCGAAGTCGCAGGGGCGACGGGTCGCAGCGAACAGCGTCTATCGCATCCTGGACCTCTTCGTCGGCGCCAATCTCGCCCGGCGGGTCGAAAGCGCCAATGCCTATGTCGCCAATGCGCATCCCAATTGCATGCACGACTGCATCTTTCTGGTCTGCGACAAGTGCGGACAGACGACCCATATCGATGACGACCGCCTGACCGGCGCGGTGCGCGAAGCCGCGAAGGGCGCTGGCTTCAGCCCCGAGCGACCCGTGATCGAGGTGAGGGGACGCTGTGCTGCCTGTGCGGCGAACTGAACCGTCCGGTTAAAACGGGAAGTTAGCACGATCGATACTCCTGCTGGATAGCGCAGCTTGGGGGAGGGGCTGAGCGAGCCATAGGCTCGCGCGCTCTTCGAATGGGTGCCCTTCAACCAGTTCAACTAACTTCCCGCTTTGCAAAGGCAAAGTCTGCGCCACTCTTTCCACTCACGGAGGAGGGAGGGAGGAGAATGCCGCGCTGAACGCCGGTCTGTCCTGGGCGCCTACCTCCATTCCGCCCGGCGACGGCGCATCTGAAACTTTCGGGTCGATACGGGGCATTGACTTGCGCGCCGAAACGCGGAATGAGTCTGGTAACGTTACCAGATAAAACGGAACGAAAAGGGAGAGGTTCGAGATGATGACGGGATCGCATACCCGCAGCCTGCGTCGGCGCAGTCTTGGCGCGGCCAGCTTCGCGGTACTTGCCGTGGCCACGGTCGCAGCTCCGGCCTGGGCGCAGACGACGCCCGAGGTAGCGGCACAGGCCACTCCGGCGCAGGATGCGGCGGCCATTCCACCCAATCAGGCGTCCGAACCGAGCGAAGAGGTCAACAGCCGCGACATCATCGTCACGGGCTCGCGAATCACGACCGGCGGCTTCACCGCGCCGACCCCGACGACGGTGATCGGCGAGGAGCAGATCGCCGCGAACGCGCAGCCCAACATCTTCACCACCGTCGCCCAGCTTCCCTCGTTGCAAGGCTCGACGGGCACCGCGACCAACACCTTCAGCACGTCGAGCGGGCAGCAGGGCCTCAGTTCCTTCTCGCTGCGTGGCGTGGGCGCGATCCGCACCCTGACCCTGCTCGACGGGCAGCGGGTGGTCGGCGCGAACGTCACCGGCGTGCCGGACATCAGCCTGTTCCCGCAGCTGCTGATCAAGCGGGTCGATGTGGTCAATGGCGGTGCCTCGGCCTCCTATGGTTCGGATGCGGTCGGCGGCGTCGTCAACTTCATCACCGATACCCGGTTCAAGGGGATCAAGGGCAATATCCAGGGCGGCCTGACCACCTATGGCGATGACGAGCAGGTGCTCATCCAACTGGCGGGCGGAACCAGCCTGTTAAACGATACGCTGCATGTGATCGCCAGCACCGAATATGCGCATGAGGAAGGCGTCGGCGGCGGCGATTTCGGCATCGGCCTGACGGGTGGGCGCGACTGGTTCCGTCAGTCGACGCTGATCAACCGCAACGTCCTGAACGACGGGACGCCGCAATATCTGTTCCGCGACTATGCGCAGCCCTATAACTATACCAAGTACGGCCTCATCACCGCCGGGCCGCTTCAGGGCATAGCCTTCGACCAGTCGGGCAATCCGTTCCAGTTCCAATATGGTTCGGGCGGGGTGCCCGCGCGCGACGCGGCGGGCAATGTCCGCGGCTGTTTCCCCGGCTTCTGCCTGGGCGGCGACCTGTCGGGCAATGTCGATGCCGGGCGTTCGCTCCAGTCGAAGATCCAGCGGGTGAACAGCTATGGCCGTATCGGCTATGACTTCGCACCCAATGGCGAGATCTATGGCACGATCAACATCGGCCAGGTGAAGACCAACAACCAGCCGGTCGGAGGCGCGAATCGCCCGAACCTGACCATCCAGTGCGCCAATCCCTTCGTCCCCGCGCTGATCAAGACCGCCTGCGCGACCGCCGGCATTACCAACTTCCAGTATGGCACGAGCAATGCGGCGCTGGGGAATACACAGGTCTTCACCGATCGCCGCCAGTATCGCTTCGTCGCGGGCGCCAAGGGACGCGAGGCGGTTGCCGGGTCCGACTGGTCCTACGACATCTATTATGAGCACGGGACCAACTATACCGATGTCGATGTCAGCAACATCATGTTGTCGCGGCGTTTCAATCAGGCGATCAACGCGACGACGCTGAACGGCGCGATCGTCTGCGCCGATCCGACCGCGCGGGCCAACGGGTGCCAGCCGCTCAACATCTTCGGCGGCAACCCGTCCCAGGCGGCGCTCAACTACATCATCCCGCAGAACGGCCCGTTCCAGCGCACTCGCCAGACGCAGGACGTGATCAGCCTCAACTTCTCGGGCTCGCCCTTCTCGTCCTGGGCAGGGCCGGTGTCGATCGCGTTCGGCGGCGAGTTCCGCCACGAATATTACCGCGTTCGCGCCGACCCTTATGGCGCGGGTTTCGCCAACAGCCCGGCCAATGGCGCCTATCCCGCGGACCCGGTCCTGCTGGCCGACGGCAACAACTGGTATGCCGGCAATTACAAGAATGGCGGCGGCGCCTATAGCGTGAAGGAGGCCTTTCTGGAGGCCGACCTGCCGATCATCAATTCGGAAGCCGGGGGCCGTGCCAATATCAATGGCGCGGTGCGCGTCACCGACTACAGCACCTCGGGCACCGTCTGGGCGTGGAAGATCGGCGGAACCTGGGACCTGCCGGTCGATGGCCTGCGCATTCGCGGCGTGACCTCACGCGATGTCCGCGCGCCCAATCTGTCGGAACTGTTCGCCGCGCCCGTCACGACGACGCTGCCGGGCTTTTTCGATCCGTTCAACAACGTCAACGTGCTGGCGCTTCAGAACACGATCGGCAACGTCAACCTGACCCCCGAAATCGCGCGCAACACCACGCTGGGCATCGCCTTCTCCAACTCGCAGGCGATCCCTGGGCTGAGCCTGTCGGTCGACTACTATAAGATCAAGATCACCGACGTCATTTCCAGCCTGGGCGCACAGGACATCGTCAACCTGTGCTTCCTGAACATCGCGCCCGAAACCTGCGGCGTGTTCAACCTGAACAACCCCAACGGCCCCAACTTCATCAACGTCCAGTCGTTCAACCTGGCCTCGATCCTGACCGACGGCTTCGATATCGAGGCGAGCTATCGCTGGCGCAATCCGCTGGGCCTGCCGGGCAGCCTGACGCTGCGCGCGCTGGCAACCAATATCCGGCGGTTCATCACCGATACCGGCCTGCCGAACACGATCCCCAACGACACGGCGGGCGTCAATATCGGCAACACGCCCAAATGGAAGTGGCTGGCGGTCCAGACCTATGCCACCGACGACTGGTCGCTGCTGCTCCAGGAACGCTGGTTCAGCGACGGGAAGCTGGGCAATCAATATATCGAATGCACCACGGGCTGCCCGGCCTCGACCGCCAACCGCCCGACGATCGACAATAATTTCATCCCTGGCGCCTTCTATTTCGACGTGGGCGGCACCTATAACGTGACCAAGGCGGTCACCGCTTATTTCAAGGTCGACAATGTGTTCAATCGCGATCCGGCGCGGTCGCCCTTCTTCGTGAACCCGGCGCTCTATGACGTGCTCGGTCGCGTGTACCGGGCGGGTGTGCGGTTCAACTTCTGAGGGGGGATGTGATGAGAACGGCGCGGATTATCGGGGCGGCGCTGCTCGCCGCCCTGCCGGTGGCGGTCATGGCGGCGGATACGCCGCCGGCCGCGCCGGGATCGAACCCGATCATCCGGGACAAGTTCACGGCGGACCCCGCGCCTTTGGTCGTGGGGGACCGGCTGTACCTCTATGTCGGCCATGACGAGGCGCAGCGGGACGAGATGTTCAACATGAAGGAGTGGCTGGTCTATTCCACCACCGACATGCGGACCTGGACCCCGCACGGGCCCATCATGAACGTGCGCGACTTCAAATGGGCCAAGAAGGACGCCTGGGCCAGCCAGACAATCTACAAAGACGGCAAATACTGGTTCTACGCCGCGGTCGAGCATGACGACAGCCATCCGGGCAAGGCGATCGCAGTCGCCGTCTCCGACACGCCGACCGGCCCGTTCGTCGATGCCAAGGGATCGGCGCTGATCACCAACCAGATGACGCCCAAGGGCACGCATAGCTGGGAGGATATCGATCCGACCGTCATGACCGATGACGACGGGACGACCTGGATATCCTGGGGCAACCGGCAATGCTATATCGCCAAGCTGAAGCCCAACATGATCGAGATCGACGGCCCGATCACCGAGATCACTCCGCCGCATTTCGAGGAGGGACCCTGGGTGTACAAGCGGGGCAAGCTCTATTACCTGACCTATGCCTCGCTCGACCGGACGACGCAGCGGGACGAGCATATCTCCTATGCCACCGCTCCGTCGCCGAAGGGGCCTTGGACCTATCGCGGGTTGCTGACGGGGTCGGGCAAGTACAGCTTCACCATCCATCCGGGCATCGCGGAGTTCAAGGGCAAGTCCTATCTGTTCCTGCACAACGCGAACCTGGCGATCGGCGACCAGAGCGGAGCGATCGGGCGACGCGCGGTGACGGCCGAGCGACTATACTATAATCCCGACGGCACGATGAAGCCGGTCGTCCAGACCGCCGCCGGCGTGACGGCATCGGTGCGATAGAGCGGGTGAATCCATCCTTTCCATACCCCGGCTTTCGCCGGGGCGGTCCGGTCGCGATTGTCATGCCATCGGCCTACGCACCATTCCTCCCCTGCAAGGGGAGGGGGACCATGCGAAGCATGGTGGAGGGGTGTCACGGGCCGCGAGGAACGTCTTTTGTCTCCGAGCATGACACCCCTCCGTCAGGCCTTCGGCCTGCCACCTCCCCTTGCAGGGGAGGAATGGGGGGATGCCTATTTGGCCGGAGATCGCGGCGGAGCGGTGGAGTGGCGTTCGATCAGCGCATGCTCAAGGACCATGACGCGCGGCTTGCCATCGACCTTCGGAGCGGCGCCGCGGATATCCTGGATCAGCATCTGGAGTGCCGCCGTCGCCAGGGCGCGGACGGGCTGGTGGATGGTGGTCAGCGGTGGCCACAGCGTCGTCGCGGCGGTGCTGTCGTCGAACCCGGCCACGGTCAGGTCGCCCGGGACGTCGAGATGACGGCGATGCGCGACCGAGACCACGGCGGCGGCCATATCGTCGTTGCTGGCGAAGATCGCGGTGGGCGGTCGCTCGCTGCCCAGCAGTTCCTCCCCCGCCCGCAGGCCCGAGGCATAGCTATAGTCGCCCTGGACGATCTGCGTCTCCAGACCCTCTTCCTCCGCGACCGCGCGCCGGAACCCTGCCAGACGCTCGATACTGGCGGTCTGGTCCGGATTGCCATGGACGAAGCCGATGCGGCGATGGCCGAGCCCGATCAGGTGGCGGGTCATGTCATAGGCGGCGCGGTCATTGTCGATCCAGACGCAGACGGCATCGGGCGCGACGCCACCGACGACCGCCACGGGCAGTCCGGCCTCGCGGATGATCTCACGAACGAAGCTCGATTCGCCCAGCGGCGGCGCCAGGATCAGTCCAGCGATGCGCTGCGCGATCAGTCCCTGGATCGCCTCGCGTGTCGGCGGGCGGCCTTGTTCGCCCTTCAGCAGGAAGAGCTGCGCCGCGCGGGTCGAGGCTTCCTCGAACACGCCGACCAGCAATTCGCTCATGAAGGCGGCGCTGGGGTTGGAATAGATGACGCCGATCCGGATCTCGCGCGAGGTCACGAGACTGCGCGCCATCAGATTGGGCGTGTAGTTCAATTGCGCGATGACCTCGCGGACATGGGCGCGCACCTCGTCGCGCACGCCCGCATCGCCGTTGATGACGCGCGACACGGTCATGGGCGAGACACCGGCCTGTTTGGCCACGTCGATGATCGTCACGCCGCGCGGGCGTCCTTTGCTACGCGTCAAGGGCATCCTGTCCTGTCGTCGGCGCATTCGCCGCGCCGAAGCTTGCGGATAGCGGGGCGACGGGATCGGGTGAAGGGGGCATGGATGACAAGGATGACGCCGGGATGTCGGGCATGAAGCGCTTTCCCTATATCCGCTGGACGATCATCGGCCTGTTCGTCGCCGCGATGGTCATCAACTATCTGACGCGGAGCATCCTGGGCGTCGCCGCGCCCGCGATCATGGCCGAGCAGCATATCTCGTCCGCGCAATATAGCTGGATCACCGGCGCGTTTCAGTTCGGCATCATGTTCCAGCCGGTGGCGGGCTATCTGCTCGACCTGTTCGGCCTGAAATTCGGGTTCAGCCTGTTCGTCGCGGTCTGGTCGCTGATCACGTTGGGCCATGGTTTCGCCAATGGCTGGCTGGGCTTCGCCGGGCTTCGTGGCGCGCTGGGGCTGGTCGAGGGATCGGCGCAACCGGCGGGGATGAAGGTCGTCGCCGAATGGTTTCCGGCGCGCGAGCGCGGCGTGGCCGGCGGCATCTATCAGATAGGCGCGTCGTTCGGCGCGGTGTTCGCGCCGCCGCTGGTCGCCTGGGCGGTGTTCCATCATAGCTGGCGCGCGGCGTTCTTCGTCTCGGGCGGGCTGGGCCTGCTGTGGGTCCTGGCCTGGCTGTTCTGGTATGCGCCACCCGCGCGGCACCGCTCGCTGTCGAGGGACGAGCGCAACCTGATCGTCGGAGGGCAGGAAGCCTCGCTCGCCAAGCATCGCCGTCGTCCGCCTTTGGGCGAGTTGCTCCGCCGCCGGAACCTGTGGGCGATCGCGGCGGCACGATTCCTGGCCGATCCGGTCTGGGGTATGCTGTCGCTGTGGATGCCGCTCTATCTCGTCCAGGCGCGGCATTTCGATCTGACCCAGATCGCGCTGTTCGCCTGGCTGCCCTTTCTGGCCGCCGATCTGGGGTGCCTGTTCGGGCCCGCCGTGGTCGCCTTCCTGCAACGGCGCGGGATCAACCTGATCGACGCGCGGCGCGGGGCCTTCACGCTGGGCGCGGTGCTGATGACCGGCATGATGTTCGTCGGCAGCGTGAACAGTCCGGTCGCCGCCGTCGCGCTCCTGTGCCTGGGCGGTTTCGCGCACCAGACGCTGTCGGTGACGGTCATCACCCTGTGCTCCGACCTGTTCCCGCAGGATCAGGTGGCGACCGCGACCGGCGTGTCGGGGACGGCGGCCAATTTGGGCGTGCTGCTCTTCACCCTGACGCTCGGCTCGCTGGTCGATCAGGTCGGCTATCAGCCCTTCTTCATCTTGCTCGGCCTGCTCGATCTGGCAGGCGCGGCGCTCCTCTGGACCTTGGTGCGAAAACCCGCATGACTCCGACCAATCCGATTTTGCGCGGTTTCAACCCCGACCCCTCGATCGTGCGCGTGGGCGAGGACTATTATATCGCGACCTCGACCTTCGAATGGTATCCGGGCGTCCAGATCCATCACAGCCGCGATCTGGTGAACTGGACTTTGGTCGCGCGCCCGCTGAACCGGGCGAGCCAGCTCGACATGCGGGGCAATCCCGACGGCTGCGGCGTCTGGGCCCCCGATCTGAGTTACAAGCATGGGCGCTTCCACCTGATTTTCACCGATGTGAAGCGCTATGGCCGCACCACGGTCGACGGGGCGAAGGGCGCCTCGTTGCGCGACTTCCATAATTACTGGGTATCGTGCGACCGGATCGACGGCGAATGGACCGACGCCGTGCATCTGAACAGCAGCGGCTTCGACCCGGCGCTGTTCCATGACGATGACGGGCGGAGCTGGCTGCTCAACATGCTGTGGGACCATCGCCCGGACCGCAAGCGCTTCGCCGGGATCGTCATCCAGCAGATGGACCTGTCGAGCGGTCGGTTGCTGGGCGAGCGTCGGCTTATCTTCGCGGGCACCGAGCTGGGCTTTACCGAAGGGCCGCATCTCTACAAGCGCGACGGCTGGTATCATCTACTCGTGGCCGAGGGCGGGACCGAGCGGGGGCATGCGGTGGTGATGGCCCGCTCTCGTACCCTGTTCGGACCCTATGAGGTCCACCCGGACGGCCCCGTCCTGACCGCGCGCCATGATCCCGCCGCGCCGCTGCAACGCACGGGCCATGGCGATCTGGTCGAAACGCCGGAGGGCGAGACGTGGATGGCCTATCTGTGCGGCCGTCCGCTACCCGGCAGCGATCGCTGCGTATTGGGGCGCGAGACCGCGATCCGGCGGATGCGCTGGGATGCGGATGGCTGGTTGCGCTGTGCCGAGCCCGAGGCCGAGGTCGGTGGCTTCGCGCCGGTGGACGAGTGCGACAGGTTCGACGGGCCGATACTGCCGCCCGCATTCCAGTGGCTCCGCACGCCCGAACCCGATCGCCTCTTCAGCCTGGCCGAGCGGCCGGGCCATTTGCGGCTCTATGGACGCGATACGATCGGCAGCCATTTCGAGCAGGCGCTGGTGGCGCGGCGGCCGACCGCGTTTCGCTATGACGCCACCACGCTGGTCGCGTTCGAGCCCGAGCATTTCCAGCAGGCGGCGGGGCTCGTCTGCTACTATAACAGCACCAAATATCATTATCTGCACATTACCGCCGGGGATGAGGGCGAGAAACTGATCCAGCTTCTGTCCGTCCTGCCGACGGGCGAGGGACAGAGCCTGATCACGCCGCCGCTGGCCGCGCCTGCCGGGCCGGTCGAACTTCGTGCCTCGGTCGACCATGAGACGCTCCGCTTCGCGTTCCGGGCGGAGGGCGCGGAGGACTGGCATTGGCTGCCCGAGACATGCGATGCCAGCCTGTTGTCGGACGAGGCGACGCTGGCGGGCCTGCCCAATTTCACGGGAACGTTCGTCGGTATGGCGTGTCAGGATATGGCCGGGACGGGCCACCCCGCCGACTTCCGCTATTTCCGCTATCGGGAAGAATGATGGGGGACGGCATCGTCGCGATGGGTGGCGAACCTGCGACAGTCGCTTTAGGCTAACCGGAAATACGGCCGAACCGGGGAGAGTGAAGCGATGGGCAGGACGGGTTTCGCACGCATCATGGCCGGCATGATGCTGACCCTGGCTACGCCATGTTTCGCTCAGGATGCACCTCCCTCGCGAGGCCCATTACTCGTCGCCGCCGACCTGCGCGAAGGCGTGGATCTGTCGGGGCCATGGCATTATTCGATCGACCCGTTCCGTTCGGGCATTTCGGGCTTTCACGGCGGCATGCCCGATACGGGGCAACAGCGCTGGCGCGACGTCGATGTCCGTGCGGCGATGGCGAAGGACAGCCGGGTCCTTTACGAATTCGACCTCGCCCATTCGCCGCTCGCATCCTTGCCGTCCTCCTGGCTCACCCATGCGCCGGAACTGCGCCACTATGACGGGCTGATGTGGTATCAGCGGACCTTCGTGGCGCCCGAGACGCGAAAGGGCCGTTATTTCCTCCGCTTCGGCGCGGCCAATTACGCGACCATCGTCTATCTGAACGGCAAGGAGATCGGCCGGCACGAGGGCGGCTTCACCCCCTTCGCCTTCGAGGTGACGCGAGCCCTGCGCGACGGTCAGAACCAGATCACCGTTGGCGTCGACTCGCAGGCCAACGAAACCACCGTCCCGCCGCCCGTCACCGATTGGGAGAATTATGGCGGTATTACCCGCCCCGTCCGGCTGATCGCAACGCCCGATACCTATGTCGACGATGCCTGGGTGCGGTTGACCCGCGACGGGCGGATGGCGGTGGACGTGCATCTCGACGGTCCGCAGGCCGCCAATCGCCCAGTGCGTCTGAAGATCGCCGAACTCGGGCTGGACCGGGCGGGGACGACCGATGCCCATGGCGACTGGCGCGCGACCATCGCCGCCCCGCGCGCCCTGATCCGCTGGTCGCCCGAAAACCCCAAGCTCTATGACGTCGCCGTCACGTCCGGCGAGGATCGGTGGCACGACCGGATCGGTTTCCGCACGATCGAGCGGCGCGGGGCGGATATCCTGCTCAACGGCAAGCCGATCTTCCTGCGCGGCATTTCGATGCATGAGGAGGAACTGGGTGTCGATCCCACCCGCGCGATCACCCCGGCGGCGTCCCGCGCGCTGCTCAGCGAGATCAAGGACGGGCTGCACGGCAATTTCGTCCGCCTGGCCCATTATCCACATTCCGACGTCACGGTGCGGATGGCCGACGAACTGGGGCTGATCGTGTGGAGCGAGGTGCCCGTCTATTGGCGCGTCGCCTGGTCCAATCCCGATACGCTGACCCGCGCGCGGACCATGCTCGCCGAGAATATCCTGCGCGACCGCAACCGTGCCTCCGTGGCGATCTGGAGCGTCGCCAACGAAACCCCGGTGACCGATGCGCGCAACAGCTTCTTGCGCACGCTGGTCGCCGATGTCCGCCGTCTGGACGATACGCGGCTGGTCAGCGCGGCGTTGCTGGTCGAGCGGGGGCAGGGGGCGGACCACCCGGTCATGACCTTGGCCGATCCGCTGGCCGAGGTGCTCGATGTCATGGCTATCAACACCTATAATGGCTGGTATTCGCAGGATCGCCTGTCCGACCTGAGGCGCAGCGAATGGCATGTCCCGGCGGACAAGCCTCTAATATTCTCCGAATTCGGCGCGGATGCGCGGGCGGGCTTCCATGATCCCGCCAACAAACAGAAATTCTCCGAGGAGTTCCAGGCCGACTACTACCGTGCGACGCTGGGCATGGCCGATCGCGTTCCGACGCTTCGTGGCATGTCGCCCTGGATCCTGAAGGATTTTCGCTCGCCCCGCCGCCAGAACCCCGATTTCCAGCAGGGTTGGAACCGCAAGGGCCTGATCTCCGAAACCGGGCAGCGCAAGGAGGCCTTCGATGTGCTGGGCGACTATTATGCGCGCAAGGCATCGTCTCGATAGGCGGCGTTTCGATCCGTTGAACCCATAACCTATGTCACGGCGTTGAGCCCGCCATGACCCAGGAAGACGAAAAATGGATGCGCATGGCGATCGAGGTGGCGCGGTCGAAAGGCTCCGATCCCTCGACCTCGCCGCTCGGCTCGGTGATCGTGCTGGACGGCCGCGTCATCGCCGCCGAGCGTAACCAGACGCACGAACTGCCCGACGCCACCGCTCATGCCGAGATGATGGCGATCCGGCGTGGCTGCGAAGGAGAGGGGGCGTTGGAACTGCGCGGCGCGACGCTCTATTCGACGCTCCAGCCCTGCGGCATGTGCACCATGGCGTCGATTTGGTCGAAGGTCGGCCGCGTCGTGTACGGTGCGGGTCGCGATGACGTGCATCCGATGTATTTCGAGGCAAAGCACGTCGACACGCTCGGCTTCATCGCCGATGCCTATCGCGACGACATCGTGATCGAGGGCGGATGCCTGCGGGCGGAATGCGCCGAGCTTTACTACCCGCCGGACGCCGACCTGCCCGTCGAGGAACAGGCGAACCTGTAATCCCCCGAAATACCCCTTGCCCCCACCGCCCCGCTTCCCCTAAGGGCAACCCCCTGTCGGGGAGTGGCGCAGTCTGGTAGCGCGCCTGCTTTGGGAGCAGGATGTCGCAGGTTCGAATCCTGTCTCCCCGACCATCCGCATCTAAGTCGTTGATTTTACGTCGCCTAACTGGCGATCGGGGACCGTTGTACCCACGGCTGTACCCATTGGGGGTGACGGAATGGGATTACGGAACCTGCAGCTGCGTGGTGGCAGCTATCATTGGCGGCGCAAGATCACGGTGGCGGGCACCCACGTGCCCCTGTGCTTTTCCCTTCGAACGGGAAATTATAAACATGCGCGGTGTATGGCTGATCGCCTGAATGTGGCGGTCGAGGGGGTGCGCATGGCCTATGGCCAATCGACGGGGATGAGGCCGGATCAGCTCAAGAAGGTGTTCAGCGATGCGCTGCGCTGGCAGTTGCAGCGCATCCTGGAAGATCAGGCAGGCACCACCGCGCCGTCCGATGATCACGCGTCGATCAACACCCTCTATGCCGAGGCCTGGGGCTTTCTGGGCCGCCGCGGGGTCGGCGCGCAATGGACGCTGGACGAGCATGACCGCCTGATTGCGGCCGGCTGGTCGCCGGCGCGCGAAGCAGGTCGCCGATCTGGTGTTCGAATTCCAGAACAAAGATCCCGTCTCCAAGGCCCAGATCGACAGCTACACGACCGCGTTCGGCATCATGCCTACGCAGGACAATGTCGCCCGTATGGGCAAGACGATCTGCGCCGCGCGGGCAGCCGCCTGCCGAGAAGCGACGGCGTTGCTGCCCGACACCGAAGACGAGACGGCCGCATGGGTCGACGACGCGTTGGCGGACGACGCGCCATTCGCCTTCGAGCAGATCGCGCCACAAGGCACGCGCCCTGCGCCTAAAGAACCACTCTCGGATGACATCGTCACGCCGGCTCAGCCCCCGGCACCGCCGCCACAGCCCGAGCGACCGAAACAACGCATCGTCGATGCGGCCGAGCACTGCATCGCCGCGTACAGCAAGGAGGGCGGCTGGGACACGGATTCGATCAAGCAGGTGCGGACCGCCATCCGCCTGTTCGATCACGCTTGCGGCGGCGACGCTTTCATCGAGGATCTGGACCAATCCCATGTTCGCGCCTTCACGACCCTGTACCGGGCATTGCCGAACCGTTGGGGCCGTACCCGCGAGGAACAGGCGGGTGGCATTGCCGCCAGCTTGGAGCGGGCGAAAGGCATGGGCCCCGCGCAGATCGGCATCAGTCAGGTCACCATCAACAAGCATCTGACATGAGTCTCTGCCGTCCTGACCCATGCGGCGGGCGAAGAGGATGATCCCGAGGCGCATTGACCGGCCAAGCCGCTGTCCTTCAAGGTTGCGCGGGCCGGCCTTGGCAAATCCGATCGCAAGCAGCGCAAACGAGACCGGGACAAGCGCGCCAACTGGACTAAGCAGGAAGTCGTCACGCTGTTGTCCGCGCCGATCTGGACCGGGTGCGCCGGTATCGGCGGACGTTTCAAAGCCGGAACCGAAATCTTCCACGACGCCTGGTACTGGCTGCCGTTGATGCTCCCCCTTTATGGTGGTCGCAGTTCAGAGCTTGCCGGACTGGGCTTGGCCGAGGTCTTCGAACAAGACCCGATCGCCTATTTTCTGATCCAATATACCGAGGATCGCTCGCTCAAGAACATCCAGTCGATCCGACGGCTGCCGATCCATCCCGAACTGATCCGTTTGGGCTTTATCGACTATGTGAAGGCGATGCGCGCCGCAGGGTCCACGATGCTGTTTCCGGAGATGCAGTCGCCGAACTCCACGACATTCGCCGGCACGTTCTACAAGTCCGTGTTCAGGCCGTTGCGGGACTGGGCTTTCCCGGAAGGCACGTCGTGGCGGCATCGCGTCGGCGGGGCATGGAAGGACAAGGACGTCCACAGCTTCCGCGGCTTGGCAACGACGACCATGAAAGGGCGTGTTCCCAGCGAAGTGCGGTGCGACATCTTCGGCCACGAGGGCGAGACGGAGACCGCAAGGACCTATGACGAGGAAGCCGAGCTTTCCCTCAAGCTTGATGCCCTGAAGTTGCTGACGCCGCTGACCGCGCACATCCCTGCGACGCTCCCCATTCGACTAAGGCCGCCCGAGCGACGGCAGCATCGTACGCGAGCCGCGAAGGTGCGGTTGAAGTGAGTGTCGGCATATCGGACGAGCCGCCATATTCGGACAGGACCGCTGTTATTTTCGAGCGGGTGTCCGAATTGGCTGGCTCGTCCGTATAGGGTGATAGACCTCG
>JAAIGG010213441.1_pt1 | contig 23183 bp, 23 predicted proteins | sample 6487391 | NCBI WGS metagenome assembly JAAIGG01 (sample SAMN13974130, study PRJNA590717) | phyllosphere metagenome | biome: asymptomatic weeds; feature: pooled weeds collected from a community garden; material: weeds; isolation source: pooled asymptomatic leaves from various weed species from...
AACAGCAGGTATGGCGCGATCAGCGACCATTCCTCATCGCTGACATCGGACGGATATGGCTTGCGGCAAATGCTCATCCAATACCGGATGAATCAGACACACCTCCAAGTCCATAACAGCCTCTAGCGAGCAGGACGAGGCCGTCGTGAACTCAGCAGCCGGGTACGCGGTCGGTCGCGACATCGGTTCGATCGGGTCCGTCCAGAGCAGCGTTGACGATCTCCGATCATGCCCGTGCATTCGATCCGTCCGTCCGGTTTCGCTAAATCATAACCGACTTGACATGTAAGTGTGCACTTACTAACTAGGGGTTATGGATAGCGCTATAACTCGACGTTCCGGAAAGTTGTCGGCAACTGATCGCAAAGAGGCGATTGTAGCGGCCGCTACGCCGGTGTTCGCGCGCCTCGGCCGAGCCGGCGCAACCACCAAGATATTGGCTGAGGCAGCGGGAGTGTCGGAGGCACTCCTGTTCAGGCATTTCCCAAGCAAGGACGCGCTCTACGCGCAGCTTGAACGCCATTGTGTTGATGCACAGGCGGTCGGGAGGCACTTGCTCGAGGGTACGGCACCGTCGACCTCCACGCTGATTATGGGGGTGGCGGTGCTAGTGCAGGCAGTCTTCCCCGGCATCGGGGAGAAGGAGGCGCATGACGATACCAAGCGCCTCGTCACCGCGAGCCTCCTGGATGATGGGAAGTTCGCCAAGGCTTTCATCGACCGTCACGTGCGGCCCTGGATCGACCTGTTCGCAGACTGTTTGGAGGCGGCGCGGACTGCCGGCGACCTTGAGGACGGTGTGGGATCGGGACGGGCCGAGCTGTGGTTCGTCCATCATCTCGCAAACACACTGCATCTGATCGTCCTCTCGGAGGGCGAAGTCGTCGACTACGGCATGAGCCGCGACGAGGTGACGGCGAGCGCCGTGCTTTTCCTCCTGCGCGGCCTGGGCGTCAAAGAGGCGGCCATCGACCGGCACTACGATCCCGGCAAGCTCAACAGCATCATCACTCAGACAACGGAGACCGAACAATGAAGGCAGCAATCGTGGACGGGGCGGGTCAAACGCCGCGCTATGGAGACTTTCGGGAGCCGAAGGTTGGTTCGGACGAAGTGCGGATCCACGTAATCGCGGCGGCGCTGACGCCGCTGGCCCGCGCCCGTGCGGCCGGCACGCACTACAGCGCTGGCGGCACCTACCCTCTGGTCGCGGGCGTAGACGGCGTCGGCCGGCTGGATGACGGCACGCGTGTTTTCTTCATCATGCCCCGTGCGCCTCAAGGCGCGATGGCGGAGCAGGTGACGGTGCCGAACGGCCAATGGTTGCCCCTGCCTGAAGACCTCGACGACGAGACGGCAGCGGTGATTGCCAACGCCGGCGTATCGTCTTGGGCGGCCCTGACCGAGCGGGCGCGCCTCCGGCCCGGCGAGACGGTTATGGTGAACGGCGCCACCGGTGCCTCGGGACGGCTCGCGGTTCGGATCGCCCGTCACCTTGGCGCGAGCAGGGTTATCGCCACCGGCCGCAATCAGGCCGTGCTCGACACCGTTGGCGCCGACGCAGTCGTACGGCTGGACGGGGATGCGGATGTGCTGAAGGCGTCGGTCGCCGAGCATTTCGCGTCCGGAGTAGATGTGGTACTCGACTATCTCTGGGGCCCGAGCGCACGCACGCTGCTGCTGGCGGCGGCGGCCGGCCGTAGGGGAACGCCGGTGCGTTTCGTGCAGATCGGGTCGATCACCGGCGAGGAGATCGCGCTGCCGGCGGGCATCCTGCGCTCGTCGGGCATCCAGCTCCTGGGCAGTGGTATCGGCAGTCTCTCGCTCGGGCAGTTGATGTCGGCTGCCGGAAACATGTTCGCCGCTGCCGGGGCGGCCGCGCTCACGCTGGATTATCGCGCCGTGCCGTTGACCGACGTGACTGCGGCGTGGGGTGGAGGCGACGACGAGCGGATCATCTTCACGACGTCCTGAAGGTGCGCCTTTCAAGGCGGAGAGCCGGGCGCAGCCGATCCAGACCGACCACCAAGGAAAACAGACATGTCCGATACCGGAGCGACGTCACTACCTCAGGCCTATGGCACAGGCCCAAGCCCCGTCAGCCTCGATCTCTTCGTCGGTCTTTACCGGACCGAACATCCCGAACGGTTCCAGGCGAGCTTCGCCAAGCATCTGGCATGGGCGACCGAGCAGGAGGCGGCGGGCCGGATATTCCTGACGGGACCGATACCCTCCCACGGCGAGGAGAGAACTTCGGGCCTGACCCTGTTTCGGGTAGGCTCGCTGGCCGAAGCGGACACTCTGGCGCGAACCGACCCCTTCGTCATCGAGGGCGTAAACAGCGTGCAGATGCTGCCATGGAAGGTTGCTGGGGGCGCGATGACCGTCTCCCTGCGGCTGTCGAACAGTAGCATCGTGATCCGCTGACGTGGGTAACAGGTTCCGCTATGGCGACCGTCGCCATCTGGTCCTTCGCAGGGGCGACCGGGGCTTCGATGAGCACGTCCTCGCCACCAGCTTTAGCGCGCACGATCCCGAACGCCGTCCGGACTGCTTCGTCAGGGCGGTGAACGCGGAAGATGTGACCGCCGCCGTGCGCCTGGCGGACCGAGAAGGGTGGCGCGTCTCCTGCTGCTCGGGCGGTCATTCGTGGTCGCAGAACCACATCCGCGATGGGGGATTGCTGATCGACCTCGCCTGCCTGGACGACATCACGATCGACGAGGCGGCCCGCACCGCGGTGATCGGCGCGGGCTGCCTGTCGGGAAATCTCGACGCCGCGCTCGCGCGGCGCAAGCTCTTCTTCCCGGTCGGTCACGCCTACACGATCGGCATGGGCGGGTTCCTGCTTCAGGGCGGCTTCGGCTGGAACAGCCGTGTCGTCGGGCTGGGGTGCGAGAACGTGATCGCGATGGACATCGTTTTGGCGGATGGCCGCCTAGTCCGCGCCTCGGCACATGAACACAGCGAGCTGTTCTGGGCCGCCAGGGGTTCGGGCGTCGGCTTCTTCGGCATCGTAGTCGCGTTCCACCTGAAGCTGGTCGACCGGCCCAAGTTCACCGGCATGAAGCTCCAGGTCTTCCGGCTGGAGCATATGGAAGCGCTGCTTCGTTGGGTTCACGAGATTGGGCCGACTATTGCGCCCAGCGTCGAGTTCCAACTTGTTTTTCAACAGAAGGCAATGGGCATCCGCTCTACCGGCATTGAGGTAACGATTTTCGTTCTGGCCGATAGCCGGGCGCAGGCAAAGGCGTTCTTGCGTTTTCTCGATGAGGGTCCGCTCCGCCGCAAGGCGAGCCTTACTACTCCGCTGGTGAGGCTTTCGCTGGGCACGATCATGTGGGCTGCGGAACGGGTCGCCTTCTACGCCGGAACCCGCTGGTTCACCGACAACCTCTGGTTCAAGGGCCCGCTCGAAGAGGCTCTGCCCCTGTTGCGACGGGCGGTCGAACGTCAGCCGTCCGCCCCAGCTCACATGCTGTGGCAGGTATGGAACCCGGTCTCCCGCGACCGCCCGGACATGGCGTTCTCGCTAGAGGGAGACACCTATCTCGCTTTCTACGGCGGTTTGCGAGGCAAGCCCGAAGCGGGTGAGAACAGCCAATGGGCGCTCGAAAACGCAAGGGCGCTCGAACGCTTCGGGATTGGCAAGCAGCTCGCGGACGAGAATTTGGCCAGACGGCACGCGCCCTTCATGGCGCAAGACAGTTTCGACCGACTCCAGCGCGCACGCGTCCAATATGATCCGGAAGAGCGATTCTACAGCTTCAACCATCCGTCTTGAAAGGACGACGGAAGATTGCCTTCGCCATATGGCGGCGGTGGACGGCCTGTCGCTCTTTCCCGAAACTCGAGCCCAACGGGAAAGCCCCGGCCGTCTCGCTGGCCGTTCATTATCGGTAACAGACTGTCACCGCTCATTTGCAGGCCGTGCCCACCCGCGCATAAGGTTGGCACCGGGGACAGAGGTTGGGAATATATGGATACCCGCATAGCGTTATTCGATGACGTGGCAGCTATGAGCCGAGTGCTGCGCGTGATAATCGCGCATTCAGGTCGAGAACGGCCCAACGATGAAGCGTTCGTGACCCGGCAATACATCGCCAACCCGGCCAGTGTTCATTGCACAGTCGCGACTGACGACGAAGGGGATGTTATCGGCTTCCAGTCCTTGGTTCGAGCCGAAGCAGACAACCGTTACGACGTGCCGGCGGGCTGGGGGATCATCGGCACTCACATCAGTCCGCGCGCGCATCGGCAAGGCGTAGGGAGCGCCCTGTTTCGATCTAGCCGGGAGGCGGCAGAGCGGGCGGGACTGGAGAAGATCGATGCCTATATCGGCGCCGATAACCCATCGGGCCTTCGCTATTATGAGGCGATGGGCTTCCAGACCTACCGTGCGCCAGAAGGCATCGTGCAAAAGGTCTATACGGTCGGCTAGCACCACCCCGCGCGCGCCTTTCCCGTTTCCCGATCGCAATGGGAAAGCCCCGGCCGTCTCGCAGGCCGTTCGATTCCGAGAACGCTCGCGGCGTCTCGCTGGGGTTTCTGCGTGAGAGATCGGCCAGTGTCTTTAGGCGATCCGAGCTGCCGCCTCGTCTTAATGGCCGGCGGTAGGCGAAAAAGGCTTGATCGCTTCCTCCGCTTCTTACATGATACAGTGTATCATATCGTGACTGCGGCACTGGTTATGGTCGGCAATGCGGCGGTCGCATCCCAGGGGGTAATACATTGAAGGTTTTCGGTGCGCGGCTACGAGTGGCTGCCGTTTGTTTCACTGCGGGCATGTCCGTCGCTATTCCTAGCCAAGCGCGTGGTACCGGAGCCGCACCACTCGACCAGGCGACTGATCCGACACCATCCTTAGAGGCTCAAGCCGCTGCCGAACTGATTGGCGGCAACGACATTGTCGTGACCGGAAGCCGGTTCGGCGGGCGTACCCGTATCGAATCCGCTACTCCAGTAGATGCGATCTCGCAGGAGGAGCTTCAGCAGAGCGGCCGGGTAGACCTGATCCAGATGCTCAAGGTGCAGGTGCCGAGCTTCAGCTCTCCGCGCCCGCTGGCGTCGGGCATCGGGGACTTTCTGCAGCCGCCATCGCTGCGGGGCCTTGGGCCGGGTGAATTGCTGGTGCTGGTCAACGGCAAGCGCCGTCACACCTCATCCGATCTCAACTCCAGCAATGGCATCGGGCGCGGCGATGTGTCGATCGACTTTAATGCGATCCCGTCGCTGGCGCTGTCCCGGATTGAGGTCCTGCGCGACGGTGCTGCGGCGCAGTACGGCTCGGATGCGATCGCAGGCGTGATCAACATGTTTTTGGACCGGTCGGTCGGCACGCGGGCGCAGGCCACGTATCTGACCACCACCGAGGGTGACGGCGATACTTATGAAGCCAGCGCTTCGGTCGGCGTGCCGGTAGGGGCGAATGGCGTGTTCCGGCTGACCGCGGCCTATCAGGATCGCGGCGGCACCAACCGTGCGCGGCCCGACACCCGCCAACAGTATTTCGGCACCAACGCGGCCGGGCGAGCGGTGCTACCGTCGGGCAACTTCGGCTCAGGTGTGGGGCTGACGGTGTCGAACGGTACGCTCGACCCGCGGGAAGCCGGCTTCAACCGCAACGTCTACCAGCAGGGCGACCAGCCGAACACCAACAAGCAGATTTTCTACAATTTCGTCGCACCCGCGTCAGGTGACGTCGAGATCTACTCGTTCGGCGGCTACAACCAGATCGATGGTGACATCCAGTATCTGTTCCGCCGCGCCGGGCAGGACGAGACGGTTCGGGCCCTCTATCCTGACGGCTATAGCCCCGGCCTCAAAACGCGTATTGAGAATTTCTCGACCGCCGTCGGCCTGCGCGGCAGCGATCTCATGGGGTTCGAATGGGACCTGTCGAGTGTCTACGGCGTCAGCACGCAGGATCTGACCTACGTCAACAGCGTCAACGTTTCGCTGGGGGCGGCATCGCCCCGCCGTTTCTATCGCAACGGCAGCGACTTCTATCAATGGACCAGCAACCTCGACCTGACCCGTGAAATCCCGGTCGGCGACGGCAGTCCGCTGCGGCTCGCCTTCGGCCTGGAATATCGCGAGGAGGCTTATCGGCTCTTCACCGGTTCGCCGGATGGATACCGCAACGGTGGTGTTCCCATTCTTGATGGTCCGAACGCCGGCAGGCCTGCCGTGGTCGGATCGCAGCCCGGACCGAGCAACGGCCCGGATGATCGCGCCTCGCTTAACCGGCACAGCCATGCGCTCTACGGCGAAGCTGAGAAGGAGCTGTTCACGCGACTGCTGCTGTCGGCCGCGGTTCGGCACGAACGATATTCGGATTTCGGCGACACGACCAACTTCAAGGTCGCCGGGCGGCTTGGCCTGATCGGCAGTTGGGCGCTGCGCGGGTCATACAACACCGGCTTCCGCGCACCCGCGTTGGCGCAGTCGGGCTTCAATGCGTCGAACACGCTGATCCTGAACGGTACGCAGGCGATCGTCCGCGTCGCGGCGGTCGATACCCCTGCCGCACGCCTTGCCGGCGCGACCGACCTGAAGCCGGAGAAGTCGGACAACGTCTCGGTCGGCACCGTCTTCCAAACCGGAGGGCTGACGTTTACGCTCGACGCCTATCAGATCAAGGTGCGCGACCGCATCGCGATTTCCTCGACCTTCCAGGACCCGCGGCTTACCGGCTTCCTGGCGGCGAACGGCCAATCGGGTTTCGCCGCGCTGTCGTTCCTGACCAACGCGGTCGACACGAACACGCGGGGTATCGACCTGGTGATGAACTATCGCCACAGCTTCGGCGACGGCAGCCGCCTGACCGGGACACTGGCCGGCAACTACAACCGGACTAAATTCGACCGCATCGCCGGCACGCCTTTGCCGGTAGCGGCGCTGGGCATCACCACGCCGCTGTTCGACGTGACCCAGCAGTTGCGCTTCTCCGACAGCCAGCCGCGCGAGAAGGTGACGCTGGACCTCAACTACACGCGCGGGCCGGTCACCCTGTCGGTGACCAACACGCGCTATGGCAAGGTGTCGACCGTGGCGATCCAGAACAGGACGCCCGCGCAGGTTGCGGCGCTGGTGCCGGGCTATGATACGCGCCTGGTGCCTTCCGCTGGCAACGCCACCAACTCCGACATCATCCAGACCTTCGGGGCCAGGGTGCTGACGGACGTGGAGCTGTCATGGCAGGCCACGCGGGCCTTGCGGCTGAGTACCGGTGCGCAGAACCTGTTTGACGTATACCCGGACGAGAACATCGCCTCCACCGTGGCCAGCGTCGCGGCGGGGACCAACGGCTCCGACAATGCCGGAACCCAGCCGTACAACGCGATCTCGCCGTTCGGCTTCAACGGACGCTCGGTGTTCGTCCGGGCCGGTCTGAACTTCTGAACGAGGATGAGCATGGCTGACACGCCCGCTCCGATACGAGCGGGCACGCAAGTGGAAGACCGGATCCTCAGACCAAGCTGATGCGACCTGCTCGGAGTGATTATGTCCCTACCAAAACAAAGCCTTCTGTCGGCATGTTCGGCATTGCTGATGATCTCACCCATCCCGGTGTCCGGCCAGGCGACAATCGACCATCATGCCGCCCTTACCGACGGCACGCGCATCGGGCGCAGCGCGGTTCCCAAGGCGCCGGAGTTCCAGGCACTCTATGATTACGACTCTGCCGCAAAGACGCTCGCTGACTCCACCTTTCCCTACGAGGGACGCGTGCATCGCGCGCATGTCGTCATGCTGGCCGAACAGGGGATCGTCACGCGTGCCGACGCCGCCACCATCCTGCGCGGTCTCGACAGGGTGGATGCGCAGGCGAAGTCGGACGCCATGCTGCGCACCTACCTTCCCTACGAAGGCGCACTCATCAAGGCGATCGGTCCAGTCGCCGGACGGATGCACACCGGGCGCAGCCGCAACGATCTGGGCAACACCGTCAATCGGCTGTTCTACCGCGACCAGGTCATCCGGACGATCGATGCGTTAATCGCGTTGCGGACGGCCGTGGTCGATAAGGCGGCGCAGAACGTCGACACGGTGATGGTGGTCTACACGCACCGCAAGGAAGCGCAGCCGGTGACGCTCGGCCATTACCTCATGGCCATCTCGGAAAGCCTGGGGAAGAGCATCGACCGCTACGAGCAGCTGTACGTTCGCATGAACCAGAACCCGCTGGGCTCCGCAGCGTCCGCGGGTACGGGCTGGCCGCTCAATCGCGAGCGCACGACCGCACTGCTCGGCTTCGACGCGCTGGTGGTCGATACGATCGAGGGAACCGCAGGCTTCGACCATATCGCCGAGTTCGCGGCCGACAACGCGATATATCTCAGCGGTCTGGGTCGGCTCGCGTCGGAAATCCAGCTTTGGACGACGGACGAATATCGCTCGGCCGAGCTCGACCCCGCCTATGCCGGCACCAGCAGCATCATGCCGCAGAAGAAGAACCCGGATTCGCTGGAACGCACACGCCTAATCGCGGCGGGATCGGTCGGCGCCGTCACCGCCACACTCACCTCGCTCAACGCCATCGAATACCAGCATAGCATCGTCCGCGTACCACTGGAGCCGCGTTCAATCGACGCGATGATTGCGGCCACCCACGCGATGACGGGCGTGGTCCGTACGCTGCAACCCAACAAGGCGCAGATGCTCCGCTACGCGGCGCAGAATTATTCGACCATGACCGACCTCGCCGACGCGCTGGTGCGGACGGGTGGGATCGACTTTCGCGAAGCGCATGAAATCGTCGCGCACGTCGTTGACGACGCTATTGCGAAGGGACGTACGGCCGACCGCATCGATCTCGATATGGTGCAGCGTGCAAGCCGCGCGCGGATTGGCCGCACTCTCCCGATTGACGCCACCACAGTCCGCGACGCGCTGGACCCTGTGCGTAACGTCGCGCGTCGCAACGGCGTGGGTGGACCGGCGACGTCTTCCGTCAACGCCATGATCGCCACAGCCAGGACGCAGATCGCTGCCGAACAGCAACGATCAGGAGAACGCCGCAGCAAGGTGGAGCGTGCCACAACCCTGCTCGACCATGCTGTCACAAGCATGGCCAGCGGTCAGACCAGTGTGCCGAGGAAAGACATTTGACTCCGAGACTGCCCGGAGAAAGGCACGGCGCGTACCAGCCATGCGCTGGGCGTCAAGGTCGTCGTGATCGAACCGGGGGCGGTCACCACCCGAATGCTCGGGCAGGTCGGCGCGAGGGCCGCGACGGTCGTCGGCGCGATGAGCACCGCGCAGCAGGGTCGGTACGCGGCGCTCATGCAGGCGATCGTCGCACAGGCCGAGGCGTCGGAGCCGGGCGGAGCGTCGCCCGAAGAGGCTGCCCATGTCATCGCCGACGCGGTTGCCAGAGCGCGTCCGCGGCCGCGGTACACCGTCGGTCGCGGAGCGGGCATGATCGTTCGGCTCACCCGGCTCTTGTCGGATCGCATGCTCGACCGGCTCTTAACGGCCAGCCTTAGATCGCATATGTCGAAGGTATCGTCGGGTAGGTGAGAAAATCGGAACGCTGACCTTCTTGTGTCCGCTGCCAATAGTGAGGCGATTTCCGTGATACTATCCCATCGGGAAAAGTCCCGGTCGTCTCGATGGCCGTTCCCGACCGGGGAGGTTGCTGTCCCGACTATCCGATCCTAACCGCAAACTCGTTGCCGCGCCCCTCGTCGATCGGCAGCGTCTGACAGATGTAGCCGTGCGCCGGGTCGCGAACATGATCCAGATAGTCCTGTGCGAACGCATTCTCGGCCAGCACGATCGCGCCTGGACGCAGATGGGGTTCGATCAGCTTCAGGACTGGCAGGTAGAGTGGCCAGGCACCGTCGATCAGCAGCAGGTCGACCTCGCCACCTATGCCCCGCAAAGTGTCGAGCGCATCGCCTTCGCGAAGGTCGACCAGATCGAGCAGGCCGGCCGCGTCGAGATGCGCGCGGGCACGCTGGGCTTTGGCCGGTTCCAGTTCTGAACCGATCAGATGGCCACCACCATTGTCGCGGAGCGCAGCAGCGAGATAGATGGTCGACACGCCCATCGAGGTGCCGAACTCGACGATCCGTTTCGCCCGAACGGCGCGGGCGAGGGCATAAAGAAACCGGCCGTAGCCCGGCGAGACGGCCAAGAAGTTCTCTTTGAAATCGCTCGCGACCCGACGGTAGTCGGCGCTGGCGGCGACCATCTCGTTGATAGCCCCTTCCATGCCGCCGTCTCCTGATCGCTTCAGCATCTCTTCGAACAGCGGACCATCCGTCGCGTGGGCTTCGCAGTGAAGCCGGCCCAGCAATCGCTCGACCCGATCATCGTTCAACATCGTCACGTGCGTCTCCTTGATGGCTACCGATCCCGCTCGACCGATACGGTTGCAGTGGATAGGAGAGGTCCGCTCTGCCGTCATTCGGAAGGAGGGACAGTTTGTTGCGCAATCCCGCCATGGCTATGATCAGACAACGATGCCGCTCCTGACCGACCTGTCGGACGAGGCCGACTGGGTCGAGCCCGACGACGTGCCGCGGCCGCTCGTCGTCTACGGCATCGAGTCAGGCACGTTCGGAGACTTCGAGCTCGATCCGCACCATCACGCCAAGAGTCAGCTCCTGCTCGTCCAGCGTGGTGCGCTGGCGTGTGAGATGGAAGGTGGGTTGTGGATCGTGCCGCCCCGCAGCGCGATCTGGATACCGGGCGCAACAGTTCATGCCATCAAGGTCACGGGTCAGCTGGAAGGCTATGGCGCCTTTGTCCACACCGATGTCGAGATGTCCTTGCCCGGCCGCTGTTGCGTCCTGTCGGTGACGCCGCTGCTGCGCGAACTGCTGATCCGTGCCGCCCACCTGCCGCTCCTCTACGAGGAAGCTGGCGCGAACGCGCGGCTGACGGCGGTGCTCCTCGACGAGCTGGCGGTTGCGACGGCGGAGAAGCTGCACCTGCCCATGCCGGCGGACCCACGGCTTCGTCGGATCGTCGACCTGATGATGGCATCGCCATCGGATCGCAGCACGCTCACCGCGTGGGCCGAGCGGGCGGGCATGAGCACGCGAACGCTGGAGCGGACGATCCGCCGCGAGACGGGCATGAGCTTCGGACGCTGGCGGCAGCAATTGGCGGTCATGCTGGCGGTGAAATGGCTTGCCGGTGGTGCCTCGATCCAGCGGGTTGCAGCCGATCTCGGCTACGAAAATGCCCCAAGCTTCGTCACCATGTTCCGCAAGGCTCTTGGCGCTCCGCCTGGCCGCTACATGGTGGAGCGCCATGCAAGTGGCCGATGATTCTGAGCTTCATGGACGTAAAATCGGCGTTTCTCACAACTCGACCCAGTTGAGTAAGGCTGCCGCCAAAATTAGAGGCGGCAGCCCCTACGGCGGTTAGCGTGCGCTCTGACCACCATCGACGATCAAGGCGTGGCCGTTGACGTAGGACGCCCGATCGGAGAGCAGGAAGAGTGCTGCCTGCGCCATCTCGATCGGTTCGGCCAGGCGCCCGAGCGGGATGCTTCCAGCAGGTGCCAGCGGGCTGACCTCCGTGCCATCATTACCCGTGGAAATCAGCTTGGTCGTAAGCGGGGTGCGGGTCAGCGACGGATTGACGGAATTGACGCGGATGCCGAGCGGGCCCAGTTCGACGGCTGCCGCACGCGTCAGGCTGGTGATGGCGCCCTTGCTGGCGCTATAGATCGACGTGCCGGGAAGGCCGATGCCGGCCAGCACCGATCCGTTGAAGACGATCGCGCCCCCGCCACCCTGTCGCTGCATCTGCTCGGCTTCGGCCTGAAGGCAGAAATAGGCACTCTTGACGTTGAGGTCGATGACGCGGTCCCACTCGGCTTCGCGCGCTGCCTCGATCGGCCCCCCGGTCGCCGTGCCGGCATTGTTGAAGGCGGCATCGAGCCGGCCATATACTTCCACGATGCGCTCGATGATGGCGGGGATCGCGGGGGTGTCTCCTAGGTCGGCGCGGATAAATAGCGCCTCACCACCCGCTGCCTTAATTTGTGCTGCGACCGCCTCGCCCTCAGCCTCACGCCGACCCGTAAACGCAACCTTTGCGCCTTCGGCTGCGAATAGAACGGCGCTCGCCGCACCAATGCCCGACGTACCGCCGGTAACCAGGGCGACCTTGCCCGCTAGCAGTCCCATGATGATCTCCGTATATGATGACGATCGTACTCTATCATATAGAGTGCGGTTGTCATCTTAAAATAGGGTGGATCATGGGCAGGGTGTCGAACGAGCAGGCGAGCATAAACCGGCAGGCGGTCGTAGAAGCGTCGTCACGCTTGTTGCGCGCCAAAGGCCTGGACGGCGTCGGCGTCCGGGAGCTGATGGCTGCTGCCGGCCTCACGCAGGGGGCCTTCGCGAGGCAATTCGCCTCGAAAGAGGCTTTAACGGCGGAAGCGTGCGCTCTCGCTTTCGAGGGCGCCGAACGAGCCTTCGCCACGATCCTGCAGGACGGCTCGCCCGGAGAGAGCCGGCGTCTAGTGGATGACTATCTCCGTTCGAAACCGGCAGAACATGCCTGCCCCATGGCGACTCTCTCCGTTGATGCGGCCCGCCTGCCGAAAGACAGCATGTTTCGCATGACGTTCGCTAAAGGCCTAGAGGGTCTCGCCCACATGGTTGCGGGCGATCAGCTATCATCGGACCGGCTCGTTCTCCTCGCTGCGATGGTCGGAGCCTCTATCCTCCGGGAAGCCGCGCCTGAGACGGAGGTGGCGACAAGGATGGGAGCCGCCGTCGTAGCTTTCAGCGAGACGCTGGACTGAGGATAGTGTCGAGCCGACGCAAGCCTTCGGAAATATCATCCTGAAGATGCGCCGACCACCTCGTTACCCGGTTGTTTCTCGGCTTGGACGGTCCGCAACTGGAGCGGTCTCTGGCCGGGCCGGACAAATCGATCGCGGGGCGGATGGTGCCGGCGACCGTCGCGGCGATGCGCTGGCGATCAAGATCTCCAACTGGGCGAACAACGTCAGGCCAGCGCGGCACGATCAAGCTAATGAGAGATCTCGCTCACCGATCCTGACGCGCGCCTGATGATCACGCATTCGAAGGTCTAGGTCGGCTACAATGCCCATGTGGCGGTTGACGCCAGACATCGCCTGACAGCAAAGGTGCTTCTTCACGCCGTGGCCAGTGGCGTTGACTTCTGCCTTTATTTCGCGGGTCCGTACGTAGCCCACGCGCCCGGTATTCACAGGTTGGAGACGATTATTCCTGCCAACGTTGTAGGATTGTGGCAGCACTGCTGGTTTGCTTGGCGTTGTCCCTTTCGACTGTCGATACGGGCTGTGCCGAACATGTCGATCAAGCGGCCCGATCATAGTCCTTGAGCTTGAGGCTCCGAGCGGGACGCTCGACGAGTTTAATGATTGGCTCAAACCGCGCCATTGCGGAGACTAGCAGATTACGGGCGCGAAGGCCCCAGCGGGTCGCCGGCGCCATAATGCGGCCGGCGTTAATTTGCTGCGAAACCGCCGAGTAGCGACGGTACACGGCTTCGTAGCGCGTCAGGGCAAGTGTGGTGCCATTCTGTCCACGGGTCCGGGAGAGCTCACCCGCAAGGACGTAGGCTGCAACAAGGGCAAGTCCCGTTCCGAAGCCCCCCAGTGTGTTACCGTAGGCGGCGTCGCCGACCAGTACCACTCTGCCATTCACATAGCGATCCATCAAAACTCGGCTGATCGAGTCCATGTAAAAATCCACGGCATTGGGCAATTTTGCGATCACCTCGGGAATGCGCCAGCGCCCGCCTTGGTAAGCGTCGGACAGGAACCGCTTTTGCGCATCAATGTCGTCGCGCGCGCCGTCGAAGGGCGCTGACGCGAACACGAACAATGCTGGCGCCTTCCCGCCGAGCACGAGGGCTCGGCCAGGCTCATTGTAGGCTTCGTGCTCCTGTCCGATGCCGAGATCGGCAAGCGCGTAATGGTAGCCGAGGTGCTTCACGAACGCCTGCTCAGGCCCGAAGGCGAGGCGCCGGACGTTGGAGTGCATGCCGTCTGCGCCGATCACCAAATCGAAACGACGGGGCGGGGCACGGCGGAAGGAAACATCGACACCGCAATAGTCCTGCTCGAGCGAGACGATCGTCTCGTCAAACAGATACTCGCACCGATCGGCCGTAAGGCCATAAAGGATGTTCGCCAGGTCCCCCCGCGGAACGTTGAGCTCCCCGCCGGCAAACCGCCCTGGAAACCGGGCGATTACACGGCCGTTTGCGTCGACGAGAACGCCATCTTCGCTCGGCACCTGTGCTTGCCGAACCGCATCCAGGATGCCCATCTTTTCAAGAACGCCGAGGTGGACCGGTCCTTTAAAATCGACCTCCCGGCCGCCCGACCGGACGCCTTCCGCCTTTTCGACGACCGTCACCTGGAAGCCATAGCGGTCGAGCCAATAGGCAAGCGCCGGACTAGCGATGCTGGCGCCAGAAATCAGCACGCGTGTCGTAGTGTTCGTTGTCGAGGCAGATTGCCGAGGTTGGTCGCTCATTCATCGCGTCCGTTCTAGTAGGCATGGTCGGGGATGCCGAGGGCCGGGAGCAGCACCTTGTCGAGAACACCGGTCAGAAACGCCAAGTCGAAGGGCTGCCGCTGGATAAGCGACCGGTACCCGCCCATGGAGGGTATGACCTGAGACAGCGCCTCCACGTCGGCTCCCGCGGTCGCCTCGCTTCGCGCGACGGCACGTCCGATCAATATGCGATTAGCTTCGACCCACGGTTCGATAAGCGCGGCATGACCGGTGTCGGCGATACCGGGCTGCTGCGCCAACACCGCAGCCAACGCGGCGATCGTCCGCGTAAACTGCTCGTCGCGCTCCGTCGCCCGCGCGGCGAACAAGGCGAGCATATCGCCCCGCAGCGTGCCTGTGTCGGGTAGGTGGTCGAGGTCGACCAAATCACGCTTCATCAATGCCACGGCGTCCAGGACCATATCGGCTTTGGACGACCACCGGCGATAAACCGCACCCTTGCCGGCCCTGGCCCGAGCCGCAATCATGTCTACCGTCATGCTCTCGAACCCGACTTCGACCATGATTTCGATTGTGGCTCTCAGGATTGCATCGTCGCGTCCGGTATCGCGCTTACGCCCACCCGACCGTTTCCGGATCGGCGTCGGTGCCGGATCGGCAGTGGTGTTCACAAGACGAGAGCCTTCATGCATCCACGGTACGGAACTGTTCCGGTACTCACAAGTTCCGATATATAGCACGTTTACCAGGAGTGGCCTCGTGTCCGAATTATCGCTTCACGATCTTTCCAAAAAAATGGCCAAGATGGATTTTGCCATGATGGCGACGCGTTCGTCCGCAGGAACGATGACGGCGCGCCCGATGAGCAATAACGGTGATGTGGAGTATGACGGGGACAGCTACTTCTTCGCCGATGGCGGTTCTCGCAAAATTACGGATCTGCGGTCCGATCCTCATGTCACGCTCAGCTACACAGGCGCAGTCGGAATGCTGGGTGGCTCGCCGACCTTCATCGCCATCGAGGGCTCTTCAACGCTCATCGAAGACAAGGCGGCATTCGCCGAACATTGGACCAAGGATCTCGATCGGTATTTTCCCGAGAGCATCGATACGCCTGGCCTGATCATGATCCGGGTGTCGGCCGAAGCGATCCGCTATTGGGACGGCAGCGATGAGGGCACCGTCAGCCTTTAAGGCGACGCTCAGCAAAGCTGCATCATCGTGTTCGAGCGCATGGAGGGGGCCGCTTTCGGATCGCTCGCACCGAATTGAGCTCCCTGTTTGCAGTATGGCCGGCGCTGCAGGCCCGGCCTTACCGCGTCTGCCATGAGCCGGATGTTGATGAAGCATCTCACCCACAAGGTTGGGGGCGAGACGCTTTGAACGGACCGGCTCATTCTCGCTGCAATGCTCGGTGCTTCCATCCTCCGGGAAGCCGCGCCTGTTGCGTAAGGGGCGGCTAGGAGGAAAGTCGCCATCGTAGCCCTTCAGCGCGACGCTGGGCCGCCAAATCGGCGAGCCGACCCAATCTGCCGAATGATATTCTGGTAGTAGGGATAGCGTATCGCTAGGCTATTGCTCACCGCGGAGCTGACGCACAGCTCGCCCCCAATCCTCGACGTGGTAGGTGCGGACGATTTTCCCATCATCTACTTCATGGATATCGAGCGTCATGATTCGGAACGATCGACCCTCAGGGGCGGCACCCATGAACGGTTCGGTCGGCGTCCCAGACGCCTGGCTGCGGACGATGATCCGATTGCCGGATACGAGGATTTCGCGGACATCGAACCGGAAGTCGGGAAGCCGGGCGATGCGTGCGCTCCAGCGTAGGATCGTGGCTTCTCGCGTCTCGCAGATATCATTAAGCGCACGATTCTGCCAGTCGGGCGAAGTCACGGCGTTCAACCGTGACCGTACGTCATCCGCCGTCGAAGCCGTCAGCGCCTCGTAGAGCGGCTTGACGATGGCGGTTGCCTCGGTCGGCGTGATCACCTGGGAGTTCGGGGTGTCCGATCCTTGCGCGGTCAAGGCGGCGAGCGCCCCGGCCGCAAACGTCAATGTTTCCATGGCTAATATGCCTTTGACAGGAACAGTCTTATCGACGCTCAGGATGCCGGCGGGGCAAGGTCGGAGAGACCAAAGCCTTCGAGAAGAGCGGCCTGTCGAGCATCCTGCACGGCGACAATGTCCTCGACGCCCTTTTTCTGACCGTCCACGAAGATGCGGTAGGGGCGTTGGCTCACTGGCATCGCGAGCGCGTCGCGCAGAGCTTCACCGACCGCCGTCACGTCGAGCGAACCACCATGGGCGGCGTCGATCTCGCGCAGCCGATCGCCCAGCGTTTCGGCACGACCTGGCAGATCGCCGTACTGTGCCGTAACCGCCGGATGCGCCGGTCTACCGGCATGGGCGAAGTGCTCGGTGCCGTCGGTGAACGCGCCGGGCTCAATGATGACCGTCTCGATGCCGAACGGGCGCGCCTCCATACCCATCACCTCTGCCAGCGCTTCCCCGGCTGCCTTGGCAGCGGCATAAGGGCCGAGGAACGGCTCGGCGATATGGGCGGTGGTGCTGCTGGTGTAGGCGAGAACGCCGTGACCCTGTCGCCGCATGACCGGCAAGGCGGCACGGTTGACGCGCAGCCACGAGGTAGCGTTCGTATCGAAGATGGCCTGCAACTGCTCTGGCGCGAACGCTTCGGTGATGCCGGTCATCAACATGCCGGCATTGTTGACGATCACATCGAGCCGGCCGCGTTCGCCCACAACCTGATCGATCGCGGCGCGGCAACTGGGCTCCGACAATACATCGAGATCGACGACGCGTAGGTCGAGCCCTTCCTGGCCTGCGAGATTGCGGATCGCCGCTGCCCGTTCTCCGCTCTCCGGTCGCGAGAGGCGCAGGCCAGCATGGACGCGGTGCCCGGCACGCGCGAGGACGGTCGCGATGGCGAGGCCGATGCCACTGCCGGCTCCGGTAACGACGATGACCTGCTTATCGGTGGGGACGCTCATGCGATGCCTCCATTCGCCCGCACGATCTGGCCGTTCACCCAGCCAGCCTGCGGGGAGGCGAGGAAGGCGACTACCTCCGCGACGTCGCCCGGGCGGCCGAGCCGTTTCTGCGGCGCCATTCTCGCCATGTGCTGTACGTCAGCGTCCGACTTGCCGTCGAGGAACAGGCCGGTCTCGACCGGGCCAGGAGCGACGGCGTTGACCGTGATCCCGCGCCCACCCAGTTCCTTGGCGGCGACGCGGACCAAACCCTCGACCGCGCCTTTGGTCGCGTTGTAGAGGCTGTAGCCGGGCGCGTTGAGCGCTAGCGTCGTGCTCGACAGGCCGATCAGGCGGCCATCGTCGCGCAGACGGCGGGCCGCCTCGCGAAAGACGTTGAACGTGCCGCGCAGGTTGATGCCGATTACGCGGTCGAACTCGTCATCGCCGACCTCCGCGATAGGGGCGGTCGTCATCACGCCCGCGCTGGAAAGGACCACGTCCAGACCGCCGAACGCGCCTTCGGCCTGGTCGAACAGGCGAACCACGTCGGATGCCGATGCTACATCGGCTTGGATTGCAAGTGCGGTGCCTCCGGCACTTTCGATCTCGCGCACCGCCTGGGTGGCCTCGTCGGCCGACGAGGCATAGTTGACGACGACCGCCATACCCTGTGCGGCAAGTTTGATAGCGCAGGCACGGCCAATCCCGCGCGATGCCCCGGTAACGATAGCTGTTCTCATGCTGTCAACTCCGCTGAAAACCATGAAGGCGAAGCTAGGAGCCGGTCGGCTATCGCGCCAATCGATAAGCTGTATGTCCGAACATCAGTTTCGTGGATCAGGCGGTCGCAGTCTCAGCGATCGTCTCGCGCAGCCAGCGTTGTGCCTGATGCGCGTCGTTGCGACGGTGCCACGACATGACGAAAGGTACCGGCGCGAGTTCGAGGGGCGGTGGGAAGATGGCGAGCCGATCTCGGCTGCCCGACGCCGCGACGATGCCTTCCAGCACTGTTGCGACCATGTCGGAGCCGGCAACGACGCTGGGCGCGACGTGCATCTGCGGGAGGCTGAACGCAATGCGCCGACGTTGGCCCTGCGCCGCCAACACTGCGTCGACCTGACCGAAGCGGTCGCCTTCGGGTGAGACGAGCAGGTGTGACAGGGCGAGGAAGGCAGCCAGACCAAGCGGCTGCGAGGCGGCAGGATGGTCATGTCGCAGGATGCAGACGAAGCGATCCTCAAACAAAGGCCGCGTCAGGATACGGCCACCCGCTCCCTGTCGGGCCGGCACGCCGATTGTCAGGTCTGCCTCACCCGCATCAAGCAGCGAGACGGCATCGTCGCGGTGGGTATAGGCGTTGATCCGCAACGTCACGCCCGGAGCGGCCGTCCGCAATTTATCTGTCAAGCGCGGCAGCAGCACGAAGGCGGGATGGTCGGACAGCGCGAGCGTGAAGCTCTGCGTGGAGGTGGCGGGATCGAAGCGTTGGGTGAAGTCCAGCGTGCGACGGATTTCTTCAAGAGCCCGCCCGAGCGGTTCCGCCAGTTCGATGCCGCGTTGAGTTGGTTGCAGGCCGGAGGGCCCGCGCACGAACAACTCGTCCTCGAACAGCGCGCGAAGCCGGGCGAGCGCCGCACTCATCGCCGGCTGGGTACGGCCGGTGCGCTTGCCGGCGCGTGTGACGTTGCGCTCCGCCATCAGCGCATCGAATGCGACCAGCAGGTTCAGATCGACGCCGTGTAAATCCATGGTGATGATGCTGCCACATACCAACTATCGATTTCAACGATGCGATGTCGGCAATTACTTCTTGTCACCTACCAAGGAGACAAAGCATGGCAGAAACCAACGCTGCGGTAAGCGGCACCCTGAGTGAAGAGGATCGCACCGCGGTGGAAACGCTGTACCGCGCCTTCTCGGAACACAACCCCGACCTGCTCGATCAGGCGGTGACGGCCGATTGGCAAGACATTCCCCTCGCACCGGGTCAGGAGCCCGGCCGCGACGGCATGAAGCCACTGATCCGGGGCTTCAGCGCCGCCTTTCCCGACGCGAAGGTCACGATCCACGAAATCATCGGCGCACCCGGCCGGGCCGGCGTGCGGGCAGAGATCACAGGCACGCATAAAGGTGAATGGTTCGGCGTTGCGCCGACCGGCCGCCGTTTCACGTTGCCGATCCATGAGTTTCACCATGTCGAAAACGGCCGGGTAACCCACACTTGGCACATGGAGGACTGGTTTGGCTGGTTGCATCAAATGGGCGCGATGGGCGCAACTGAGGAGAAGGCATGATGAAGGCGTTTCAGCTCAGCGGCTACGGAGCCGATCCCGTGCTGGTCGAGGTCGAGACGCCACGACCTGGCGCGAACGAGGTGCTGGTGCGCCTTGCCAGCGCGGCGCTCAACCCTCTCGACGTGAAGCTCGCGAGCGGGGCGATGCACGGCTACTTCCCGCTCACCTTTCCGGCGACGGTCGGCACCGATCTTAGCGGCACGATCGAGGCGCTTGGCACGCAAGTGACCGGCTGGACGGTCGGCGACCGCATCGTCGCCCGCACGGCGCCAACCAGTGGCGGTGCCATCGCCGAGTTCGCGGTCGTGCCGGCTGCCCAGCTCGTGAAGTTACCCGACGCGCTCGGCTTCGAGGATGCTGCCGGTATCCCGACGGCGGCAGGTACGGCATGGCAGGCGTTGTTCGAGGTCGCTGACCTCAAGACCGGACAGACTGTTCTCATCCACGCCGGGGCGGGCGGCGTCGGCAGCTTCGCCATCCAGTTCGCCCGTGCCATCGGCGCACGCGTCGTTGCCACAGCATCGGGTGATGGCATCGCCATCGCCGAGAGGCTCGGCGCAGACACCGTGATTGACTATCGGCACGAGGATTTCGCTACTCGCTTGTCGGACGTCGACGTGGTCCTCGATACGGTCGGTGGCGATACGCAAGTCCGTTCGTTCGACGTGCTGCGCACCGGCGGCATGCTGGCCTCCACGGTATCACCGCCCGACGAGGCTATGGCCAAGGCACACAACGTCCGCGTTGCGTTCGTCTTCCACGCCTCGGATGCGGCCCGGCTCGCGGCCGTCGCAGACAAGATGGCAATCGGCGTTCGCGTACTGACGGATCGTGTCGTGCCGCTCGTCGATGCACCGGAGGCATTTGTCCATCAGGCATCCGGCCGGACGCGTGGGAAGATTATCCTACGCATGGCAGGCTGACAAATAGGGCATATTCTAGCTGGCCTTGGTCACCTGAACCAGGCCAGCTCAATTTTTTTGCGGCGATCACCATCTGCAGCTTCATAACAGCCGCGATACGCGCAGCACACTCGAAGATGACGTATCACTTGTAATATCAAGAGCAGCTGCGGAGCTTATGAAAGAAATGAACTTAGGGGTGATTTCTGGATGCGAGATAGGCCAGGATCGCGCCGTTTGTCTGGTTGTGCCTGTAAATCAACAAAAGGGTCACATTCCGCACATCCGCCATCGTAGGGCGAGCAATCAAGCGCGACGCTTATCCTAGTCGCCGGTCTCCCAAATTTCGAGAAACCTGCTTCATTTTTGAAACTCGATCGTTGGGGGGGGGGCGCTATCCATCTCGCTGGCCATTTCTTTGTGGAAATGCAGGCGTGGCGTGGGAACGATGCCTATCGTGATCCGAAACGGGCCTTTGCAGCATCGGTAAACGGCATGAAGATGCTGACGGCCGAGCCTTCGGGATCACGAACCTGAAACGTGCGATTGCCCCACGGCAGCAGCTTGGGCTCATGCACCAGTTCAGCCTTGCCGTTTAGCCGATCGAAGACGGCGTCAACGTCCTCGACCATAAATTCCAGGATCGCGGTGCGATTAGCTCTTGGTTCCGAGCTATTCTCGGCGAAGACCGCCACGGTTTCCGTGCTTCCGATCGCGAGCGTTGCGGCCGGTGTAACGATCTCGGCGAATTGCGGCGCGAGCCATTCAGCTGTCTGATCCATGACCAGCTCGTAGAATGCGACCATGGCCTTGATGTCGGCGGCGATCAGGCGGACGGAGGCGAACTTCATAATTATATCCCGGATGGTGGCTTGTGTACGCTGGCCTTGTACCGCACCACTGCTGACAGCGTTGTGTCAACAGGAGTCATCAAGCGTTGCGTCGCGCGGATCGTCTCTTTCAAATTATTCAGATTCTTCGGCGATCGACGCGGCCAGTGACCGGCGCTGCCTTGGCAGCCGAGCTGGAGGTATCGACGCGCACCCTGTATCGCGACATTGCAACCCTCATGGCGCAGCGGGTGCCGATCACGGGCGAAGCGGGTCTCGGCTATCTGCTGGACGCCGATTACGACATGCCGCCGCTGATGCTGACCCAGATTGAATTGGAAGCCATTGTTCTCGGCGCGCAGTGGGTCGCCGGGCGCGATGATCCGCTTCTGTCGCCCGCCGCGGACGATATTTTGGCAAAGATCGTCACGGCCGTTCCTGCGCATCTCCGGCCATTCGTCATGGCGCCAAGTACTGGCGTGCCGCCGCGCCTTGTTCCGGTCGAGGAGGTCGTGGACGCGGCGATGCTTCGTGATGCGATCCGCTCACGGTCGAAGCTGCGCCTTATCTACCGTGCTCAAAAGGGCGAGGAGACCGAGCGAACGATCTGGCCGGTCGTGCTCGGTTACTCGGATGCCAATCGCGTGCTGATAGCATGGTGTGAAGAGCGGCAGGGATTTCGTCACTTCCGCACCGATCGAATGATGGCTGCTGAAGCTCTGGATCAGCGCATTCCACACTCAAAAAGCGATCTGCATCGGAGATGGGAGGAATGGCGGGCTGTTGAACTTTACAAAAGCTAGTAAAATTTTTGCCTGAATACCCTCCTTATAGGAACGCTCCGGCCGTCTCACTCGCCTTTCCAAATGGGAATGTCCGGCTGTCTCGCTGGCCGTTCCTACTTGGAAATGGACGGATGCCTCGAACGCCGCGCTCGATCAGGTGTTCAAAACGGCACTCACGGCTTTCGCTAACTCGGCAGGGGCTTCGACATGAGCAAGATGGCCTTGCCCATGCAAAGAGATCCTTCGTGCATCCGGGAGAGCATTGAGGAATTGGCCTGCTGCCGTGCCGTAGGGCTCGCGGCCTTCGTTCAGGCTCCCCACCAGTACCGTTACGGGCGCGCCGATCGCGGCATAGGCGGGAAAATCCGGCTGGTGATCGTTGAGCGCCGAGAGTTCCGTTGCTGCGGGAACAGCGAGTGGTTTAAGGTAGGCCCATGCGGGTGTTTCGCGCAGTGCGGCAACCTGATCGACCGGCGCACCGCTTACTTTGGTGATGACAAGCTCGACGGCATGATCGAGGTCGCCCGCCGCGACGGACTGACGGATGGGTTCGATGGCGGTGGGAACGAACGGTCCGCAAACCGGCTCATAAAGGATGATGGAAGCGATTCCAGCGGTGCCGATCGCCGCTTCCATCGCCAAAAGCCCGCCATAGCTCCAGCCAACCAGAACGAACGGTCCTTGCAGGCTAGACAGCATCGCCCGCACGTCAGCTACTTCGTCCGCAACGGCGGAGTTTACCGGGAGGTCATCGCTTGGAGCGCGTCCCCGCCTGTTGACGATCGCGATGGACATGGTGGTGTCCAACGCGGTCGCAAAGGGTAGCCATCCTTGAGCGTCGGCCATCGCACCGGGAACGATCACCACCGTGCCCCCCGTACCCC
>JAAIGG010109219.1_pt1 | contig 22753 bp, 20 predicted proteins | sample 6487391 | NCBI WGS metagenome assembly JAAIGG01 (sample SAMN13974130, study PRJNA590717) | phyllosphere metagenome | biome: asymptomatic weeds; feature: pooled weeds collected from a community garden; material: weeds; isolation source: pooled asymptomatic leaves from various weed species from...
AACGCGGCGACAGCACGTCGAGCCGGACGGTCGCCTCGACCAGCCGGGCGATGAAATCCGCCCGCTCAAAATAGCGCCCCAGCCAGTAGAGCGAGGACGCGGTCCGCGACAGCATCAGCGGTCCCCCTGCATCTGGATCTGCGACATCTGGGTCTGGGTCTGCACCCAATTATCGGGCTCGGGCGGCATCAGGACGAAACTGTCCTTGGTGCCCCCGCCCTGGCTGGAATTGACGACCAGCGAGCCTTCGCGAAGCGCGACGCGGGTCAGGCCGCCGGGCGTCACCTCCACGCCGTTGCGTCCGGTCAGGACGAAGGGGCGGAAATCGACATGGCGCGGCGCGACGCCGCTTTCCACCAGCGTCGGCACGGTCGACAGCGCCAGGGTCGGCTGTGCGATGTAGCGATGCGGCTCGGCGATCAGCGCGGCGCGGAAATGCTCGATCTGTACCTTGGTCGCGGTCGGGCCGACCAGCATCCCGTAACCGCCCGATCCGTCCACCAGCTTGACCACCAGTTCGCCCAGATGGTCGAGGACATAGGCCAGCGCCTCCGGCTCGCGGCAGCGCCAGGTATCGACATTCTTCAGCTTGGGCTCGCCGCCCGAATAATAGCGGACGATATCGGGCATATAGCTGTAGATCGCCTTGTCGTCGGCGATGCCGTTGCCCGGCGCGTTGAGGATGGCGACATTGCCCGCCGCATAGGCCGCGATCAGACCCGGCACGCCCAGCATCGAATCCGGGCGGAAGACCAGCGGATCGAGGAAATCATCGTCCACCCGGCGATAGATGACGTCGACCTTCACCCGCCCCGCGATGGTCCGCATCCAGACGATGTCGTCGTCCACGACCAGATCGGCGGCCTCGACCAGTTCGACGCCCATCGAATCGGCCAGAAAGCTGTGTTCGTAATAGGCGGAGTTGTAATGGCCCGGCGTCAGGACGACGCAGGTCGGCTCGGCGACGCCGTGCGGCGCGACCGACTTCATCGTGGCGAGGAGACGGTCGGGATAGCTGTCCACCGCCGCCACCCGGAACTGGCGGAACAGCTCGGGGCAGAGGCGCAGCATCGCCTCGCGGTTCTCCAGCATGTAGCTGACGCCCGAGGGCGTGCGGGCATTGTCCTCCAGCACGAAGAAATCGTCCGGCCCGGTGCGGACCAGGTCGATGCCGCAGATATGCGCCCAGACCCCGTGCGGCGGGCGTATCCCGGCGATTTCGGGGCGGAATTGCGGATTGCCGAAGATCAGGTCGGGCGGCAGCACGCCATCGCGCAGGATCCTCCGCTCGCCATAGATGTCGTCGAGAAAGGCGTTGATCGCCTCCACCCGCTGGATCAGCCCTTCGGACAGACGCGCCCATTCCGCGGGCAGGAAGACGCGCGGTACGATGTCGAACGGGATGATCCGCTCCGCCGCATCGCTTTCGCCATAAACCGCGAAGGTGATGCCCAGTTGGCGGAAGGTCGCTTCGGCCGCCTGCTGACGGCGGCGCAGTTCGCCATCGGGGGTATGATCGAGCCAGCGTTGTAACGCAGAGAGTTCGGGCCGCGGTGCCGCAGCGCCGGAAGCCCCCATGATTTCGTCGAACGCGGCGATTGTCCCCATCCGGTCGTTACGCTCCCCCTAATGGCCTGGTTCCATGCTGCACCGCATGGTGGGGGTGTGCAAGAGGGACACGCTATAATTCCTCCCCTGCAAGGGGAGGTAGTAGGGCGAAGCCCTGACGGAGGGGTATCCCGCTCTCGATAGGGTTACACCCCTCCGACGCGCTGCGCGCGCCACCTCCCCTTGCAGGGGAGGAATATTCGGAACTTACGCCCCCAGCCTTTCCAGCATCGACGGGGTCAGCACCTGGGGCAGCACCTTCGGTTCCCTCGCGCCGGGCGCGTAATAGAGGTAGAGCGGCACCCCGGCCCGGTTATGCCGCTCGATAAACCGTCCCAAAACAGGATCGCCATCCGTCCAGTCTCCGACCAGCACCGCCACCTTGTTGCGCTCGAACGCCTCGCGCACGGACGTCCGCTCGATCGCGGCGGCTTCGTTGACCTTGCAGCTCAGGCACCAGTCGGCGGTGAAATAGGCGAAGACCGGGCGGTTCTGTCGACGCAGGTCTTCCAGTCGGGCCTCGGTGAAGGCGGTATCGGCGCTCGCCTTCGCCACGGCAGCGGCGGGCTTGACCGTCACGACGATCGCGGCCGCTAGCACCAGCGCGGCGATGGCGGGCCAGCCCGCGCGCCCCTTGCCGCCATGCTGGCGCAGCCCCGTCCACCAGAAGCCGAGCGAGGCGATGAGCGCGGCGGCGAGGCCCAGCGTCATGCCGGTCACCCCCGCTTCCTGCCCCAATATCCAGACGAGCGCGAGCGCGGTTAGGAACATCGGCACCGACAGGATATGGCGCAGCCGGACCATCCACATCCCCGGCTTGGGCAGCCGCCGCCGCAGCGCGGGCACGAAGCCGATCGCGATGAAGGGCAGTGCGATGCCGATCCCCAGCCCCGCGAACACCGCCAGTGCGGCGGCGGCGGGCAGGACCAACGCCGCGCCCAGCGCCCCGGCCATGAACGGCCCCGAACAGGGTGTCGCGACGAACGCCGCCAGCGCCCCGGTCGCGAACGACCCCATCGCCCCCGAACGGCCCGCAAAGGCAGGCGTCGGCAGCTCGAACAGCCCCGCCAGGTTGAAGGCGATGGCGGCGACCAGCAGCAGCAGCACGCCGATCACGCGCGGGTCCTGCAACTGGAACGCCCAGCCCGCGCTCTGCCCGCCCGCGCGCAACGCCAGCAGCACGACGCCCAGCCCGACACAGACCAGCACCACCCCCGCCGTATAGGCCAGCGCCTCCGCCCGCGCATGGCGCTCATCGCCACCGCCCTTGGCAAGGCTTAGCGCCTTCAGGCTCAGGATCGGGAAGACGCAGGGCATGATGTTGAGCAGCAAGCCCCCCAGCGCCGCGCCCAGAAAGGCCAGCACCACCGCGCCGAAGCCGGTGTCCGCTCCAGCCCCCGCCTGCGCGATCGCGCCCGGCCTGGCGGCGAAGGACAGGCCCTTCCCCTCCCCGATCGACAGCACGCCCGACACCGGCCCAGCCGTGGAGACGGCGGCGGCGGGGATGGCGAGGATCAGCCGGTCCCCCTGACGGCTCATCATCTGATCGGCGGCATGGTCGATCACCCCGCTGCGGTCGGGGAAGAAATAGGCGTCCTTCACCGCAACCGAGGCGGGGAGCGGCACCGCGATCCGCACCGCCTTGCCCTTGGTCTCGATCACTCCGTCCCCGCCCAGCGGCCGGGGCAGCGCGGCGCGCCAGCGGTCGAACTCGGCACGGGTGGCGGGATCGACCGCGCCGTCGCCCACGGTCAGCCGGGTCGACAAGGTCTGGCTTTCGGGAACGCAGATCGTGTCGGTGCAGACCAGATAATCGAGCTTCACCGTCAGCGGCAGGGCGGTGCCTTTGGCCAGCCCGCCAGGCAGCTTCAGATCGACGAGCAGCGCGAAGGGCCGCTCATAGACATAGTTCATCAGCCCCGCGATCTTCAGCCGCCCCGGCACCGGATAGCGCAACTCGCTGGCCGTCACGCCCTTGGGCAGGGCCCAGTGCGCCTCGGTCGGCAGACCCGCATCGCCGCCATTCTTCCAATAACCGTGCCAGCCCTTGTCCGGGGTTGCGACGATGGCCAGCGCCACCTGCCCGCCCGCTGCCGGGGTGGCGCTCTCGGCGACCAGACGCATTGGCAGATGGATCGCACCGGGGGCCGCCGGGGGACCGCTCTCCGCCATGGCCGGTTCAGGGGCCAAGGTGAAACCCAGGACCATGAACAGGGCCGTCATCAGGATGTAAAACCAACCGCGCATCGACCGACCTTGCCCTAACCCCGTTTGGGGTTCCATAGCGGGCCTGTTCCCGCATTGCATCAAGGTTGCCCATGAAGTCCCTGACTGCCGCGCTTTTCGCCTCCGCCGCCCTGATCGCCGCCCCCGCCTTCGCGCAGACGGCCAGCCCGGAACCCGGCAGCGCATCCGCGTCCGTCGCCACCACGCCCGCGACGCCGCAGGCCCCCTTCCCCACCACGCCCAAGCTGATCGTGGCGATCTCGGTCGACCAGTTCTCGGCGGACCTGTTCCAGCAATATCGCAACCATTTCACCGGCGGCATGGCGCGGCTGCTGACCGGCGCGGTCTTCCCCTCGGGCTATCAGAGCCATGCCGCGACGGAAACCTGCCCCGGCCACTCGACCATCCTGACCGGCTATCGCCCCGCCCATACCGGGATCATCGCCAACAACTGGGTCGACCAGACGGTCGGACGCGCAGACAAGATCGTCTATTGCTCGGAGGACGAGCGTGCGCCGGGTCAGGATCACAATAATTACATCGTCTCCGACATGCACCTGAAGGTGCCGACGTTGGGCGAGCGGATGAAGACCGCCGATCCGCGCGTGCGCACGGTCTCGGTCGCGGGGAAGGACCGCGCCGCTGTCATGATGGGCGGGCACAAGGTCGACGAGTTGTGGTGGTGGGACGGCAAGACCTATGTCTCCTATGCCGGTCGCGCCGTGCCGCCGGTGGTGGCGCGGACCCGCAAGGCGGTGGCCGACCTGATCGCCCGCCCGCAGGACGCGCTGCCGCTGCCCGGTTTCTGCAAGCCGCTCGACCGGGCGATCACGGTGGGGAGCCAGACTCTGGGCACCGGCCGGTTCCAGCGCGCGGCGGGCGACCTGAAGGCGTTCCGCGTCTCCCCCGCCGCCGATGCCGCCGTGCTCGCCATGGCGGCGGGCTTCGTCCAGGACATGAAGCTGGGTCAGGGGCCGCAGACCGACATCCTGTCCATCGGCCTGTCCGCGACCGATTATATCGGTCACGCGCTGGGCACCCAGGGAGCCGAGATGTGCATCCAGATGGCCGAGCTGGACCGCTCGCTGGCGGGGTTCTTCGAGGTGCTGGACGCCACGGGCGTCGATTATGAGGTCATGCTGACCGCCGACCACGGCGCGCACGACATGACCGAGCGGCAGCAGATCCGCGCCATGCCGATGGAAAGCCATATCGCGCCAGAGGCCAAGACCAAGGCGATGGCCGCCGTCGTCGCGCAGGCGTTGGGCCTGTCCAACACCCCGCCGATCATGATGAGCGCCGAGGGCGACATCTATATCAACCGCGACCTGCCGCCCGCGACCCGGGCCAAGATACTCGCCGAGGCCAAGCGCCGCTACGAGGCGCTGCCCCAGGTCGCCGCCGCGCTGACCCGTGACGAGATCGCCGCGACGCCGTGGCCGACGACCCCGCCCGAAACCTGGACGCTGAAGGAGAAGGCCCGGTCTTCCTACGACCCCACCCGTTCGGGTGATCTGCTGATCCTGCTCAAGCCGCGCGTCACGACGATCGAGGAACCCACGCCGGGCTATGTCGAGACGCATGGCTCGCCCTGGGACTATGACCGGCGCGTGCCGATCCTGTTTTGGCGCAAGGGGATGAGCGGGTTTGAGCAGCCGCTGTCGGTGGAGACGGTCGATATCGCCCCCACGCTGGCCGCGACGATCGGGCTGCCGATGCCGGGCGTGGACGGACGCTGCCTGGACCTCGATCCGGGGGCGGCGGATACGTGCAAGCGGTAAGAATATCCTCTCCGGCACGGGGAGGTGGGAGCGCGTAGCGCCGACGGAGGGGGGCTTCCCCACAGGACATGCCCTTGTGGCGATCCCCCTCCACCACCGCTTTGCGGCGGTCCCCCTCCCCGTGCCAGAGAGGATTTAGGGGCGCTCTACCCTATACCGGATCGGCTTGAACGACCCGCCATTGGACGCGGGTGCCGAGCATGCCGTCAGTCCGATCACCAGATCCATATGCGCTACGAACCGGATATGGTCCCCCGGCCCGCTGAGCGGCGGCAGCACCTCCAACTTGCCCGTGGTCCCGTCGACCGGCACGTTCATGAAGCAGTTGAACGCCACCGGTATCCGGTCCGGCACGACCCCATAGGGCTCCAGCGCCGCCGCCAGATTACCGAAGCAGCCGCGATGGCGCGGCAGGTCGGGATAGAAATGGTCGAACGTATCGACCGAGCAGGGCGTCAGCAGGAAATCGTGCATGCCGACCGTGTCGGCGACGATCTCCAGCATCACCCGCGACCGGTTGGAATAGAGCTTATGCCCCGTCGTCAGCCGGATCGTCTCGGCATAGTCGAGCGTCCGGCCGGAGGAAATCACCTCGTCCAGATCGTCCGCGTTGAACGCCAGCAAGTCCGCGACCTGCCGCCCGCGCGGGTCGATCACGGTCAGGCTGTCTCCCTTGGCCATGCGAAAGGCGTCACCGCTGCGCGGCGGGATTTCGACCGTATCGGCGCTCACCGATCGGCCCCGCCCGCCGAGCCCGCATAATGGAAGGGACACCGCCAGCCGTCCTCGACCACGCGGCCGCTATATTGCCGCGCCTCGCTCAACTCGCCATGCCGCGCGAGCATTGGGTTACGCGACCCGGCCAAAGCCTCGTCGCGCACCATAATCTTCTCGCGCATCGTTTCATATTTGCCCTGTGCGCGCAGCGTCTCGAACTGGTCGTGCAGGTTGAAGATCATCGCCGGGCGCGGGAAGCGGCGCGCCGGTCGGCTGGCGTTCGGATGCAGGCCCACGACGAAAAAGGCTTCGCCGCCGAAGGACAGCGAGAAATGGGGATCGTCGGGGTTGGGGCTCACGCGCTTGTCCCAATCCTGTCCCAGCCAGACATCCTTGTCCGATAGGGACTGGATACGCGCCCAGACCGACCGCTCGAACGCCGCTTCGTCCAATTGCTCCGGCCCCGCGAACACCACCGCCAGGCTGCGGAAGAGTTGCGGTTCGGCACGGTAGCGCTCGGCGAAGCGGCGCAGGCTGTCATGGATGCGCAAGTCGTCCCAGGCGCTGGCGATATCGCGCGCGCCCAGGATTTCCAGCGTTCCACGCGCCATCGCCGCCTTCGCGCCGACACAGGGGAAGTCCGCCGCCGCGATATGGGCGCGCAACAGCGCCGCCGATTCCGGCTCGCTGGGGTCGCTGGCGGGAAAAAGACTGCTTTCGGTTTCTGACATGGGATGCCCCAACGCCGCGCCGATGGAGGACGTTCCGCGAAAATGAGTCCGATATTCCGATGAATTGGGACTCATTCTTATCGGAATTGATAAGTATCAAGATCATAACCCGATACCCGTCGCGAAGACAGGATCAGCTATTTGCTTCCCCCGCGACATCCACCAGCCGCAACGTCGACCTGTGCCCGCTTCGGACCGGTGCGGGGTGGCCGTAATAATAGCCCTGTTGCCATGTCGCGCCGCTGACATAGCCGATATCGGCCATCTCCGGCGTTTCCACGCCTTCGATGATGACAGTACCGCCGAGTTCGCGGATCAGCCCGATCAGATGCGGCAAACTGTGGCAGGGCTGGACGTTGCTGATGGCGCGCTGGAGGAACAGGCCGTCGATCTTCACCAGCGCGGGCACCAGATCCATCAACTGCCGGATCGAGGTGTAACCGGCACCGAAATCGTCCAGCGCTAAGGTCGCGCCGACCGCGCGAACCTCCCGCGCAAAGGCGATCGTCTCGCAGATATGGACGATCGGATCGGTTTCGGTGATCTCGACCACCAGCCGCTTGGCGATATCCGGGCGCGTGGCGAGTTCCGCCAGGATGCCCCGCCACCACCCCTTCAGATGGGCCGAACTCGCCGAGATATTGACCCCCAGGGTCGCCGACGGGTCCGCGCGCAATTCGTCCAGCACATGGCGCACCATCACCCAGTCGAAGGTCGTGGCCATCCCGGTCCGCTCCAACGCCGGAAACACGACGGCGGGCGACAATCCGGCATTGTGGTTCCCGAAACGAACCAGCCCCTCATGATACAGGACACGCGAAGGGTCGCGATAATCGCAAACCGGCTGCCAATAGGGGATCATCCGCCCGTCGGCGGCACAGCAAAAGGCATGGGCCGCGATCTGCATGTCGCTCTTGTAGATGGCGAACCACCGGTCCCCATGATCGCGCTGGATGTCGCGGGGACCACGATAGCGGGGCGGTTCGTCGCTATCCCATGTCATCACGGCATGGAGCGCCGCCCCCGGCTGCCCCGTCTTCAGCGCGATGGAAATGGGTTCGGCGGTTAAGCGATAGGAAAGCTCGGCCACGCGATGCAACTCCACCGCATTACCCGCTCGAACATCGCTGACGATCCGAAATCGCTGTCGAGTTTCGTCCTGTTCGAACCCCAGGCCCAAATGACGCAAGCGCATTTGAATGTGGCTAACCACTTGATCGGCAACGGTGATGCCCCAACAAGCCTCGATCAGATCAAGATTGCTGATCTCCATTTCGAAATGGCTGCTTGGCACCGTAACTACACCCCTACCCATCGGCAGGCCATTAGCCATTTTCGTTGTGGCTTAACCAACCCCCGCACCGAGATTTATCGTCAATCGAAGGAGTTGCAAAGATAAAAAAGCTTTTCCGGAGCAATAAAGCACTTTGGTTACATTACGTAACCTCGACTTACCGACTTAACTCATTATCACTCAATCAATATTCGGTCGAAGCCAGCGCGTCGCCTGCATCATATCTACACCACGACGAGCGGCATAATCCGCCACCTGATCCTCCCCTATACGCGCGACACCGAAATATTCGGCCTGTGCGTGACCGAAGTAAAACCCGCTGACCGCCGCCGTGGGAAGCATGGCGAAGCTGTCGGTCAGTTCCAGCCCGACTGCCTGTTCGGCGCCCAGCAGGTCGAACAATGTGCGCTTGATGCTGTGCTCCGGGCAGGCGGGATAGCCCGGCGCGGGACGGATGCCGTGATATTGTTCGCGGATCAGCGCCTCGTTGGTCAGTTGCTCGCCCGCCGCATAACCCCACAGGTCGGTGCGGACATGCGCGTGCAGCCGCTCGGCGAATGCCTCGGCCAGGCGGTCGGCCAGCGCCTTCAGCAGGATGTCGTTGTAATCGTCATGGCCCGCCCGGAAGCGTTCGATATGCGCGTCGATGCCGTGGATGCCGACCGCGAAGCCGCCGATCCAGTCGCCTGCGGGATCGATGAAGTCGGCCAGGCACATATTCGCGCGGCCCTCGCGCTTGGCGATCTGCTGGCGGAGGAAGGGGATGCGGGTTTCCTCACCCCCGGCGGTCAGGATCACATCGTCGCCGTCGCGGCGACACGGCCACAAGGCGGCGACACCTCGGGCGGTCAGCCATTTCTCGGCGATGATCGTGTCCAGCATAGCCTGTGCATCGGCATAGAGACCGGACGCGCTCTCGCCGACCACTTCGTCGGTCAGGATCGCCGGGAAATTGCCCGCCAGTTCCCAGGCGCGGAAGAAGGGCGTCCAGTCGATATAATCGCGCAGGTCGGACAGGTCCCAATCCTGATAGACATGCACGCCCGGCTGCTTCGGATCGCCCGCCTTCAGCGCCATGTCCGCGACGAAGCCACGCGCGCGCGCTTCCTCCAGCGGCAGGAGCGCATTGGCCCCCTTCCCCTCACGCGCCTTGCGGACCGCTTCGTAATCGGCGGCGACCTGCGCGACGTAAGGGTCGCGCTGGGTATCGGACACGAGCGTCGTCGCCACGCCGACCGCGCGGGAAGCGTCGAGGACGTGCACCACCGGCCCCGAATAGGCGGGCGCGATGCGCAGCGCGGTGTGCACCTTCGACGTCGTCGCGCCGCCGATCAGCAGCGGCATGGTCATGCCCGCGCGCTGCATCTCCTCGCCCACCGTCACCATCTCGTCCAGCGAGGGGGTGATCAGGCCCGACAGGCCGATCATGTCGGCGTCATTCTCGTTCGCCGCCGCGATGATCTTCGACCAGGGGACCATGACGCCCAGGTCGACCACCTCGAAGCCGTTGCACTGGAGCACCACGCCGACGATGTTCTTGCCGATGTCGTGCACGTCGCCCTTCACGGTCGCGAGCACGATCTTGCCCTTGCCCTTGGCGCCCGGTTCCTTGGCCGCCTCGATGAAGGGAAGGAGGTGCGCGACCGCCTTCTTCATGACGCGGGCGGACTTGACCACCTGCGGCAGGAACATCTTGCCCGATCCGAACAGGTCGCCGACCACGTTCATGCCGTCCATCAGCGGCCCTTCGATCACCTCGATGGGCCGGGCGAAGGCCTGGCGGCATTCCTCGGTATCGTCGACGACATGCGCGTCGATACCCTTGACCAGCGCATATTCCAGCCGCTTGGCGACCGGCAGGCTGCGCCATTCGGCGGCCTGCTTCTCGGCGACCGCATCGGTGCCGCGATAGCGCTCGGCCAGCGCCACCAGCCGCTCGCCCGCCTCGGGATCGCGGTTCAGGATCACATCCTCGCACGCCTGGCGCAGCTCGGGGTCGATCGTGTCGTACACGTCGAGTTGGCCCGCATTGACGATCGCCATGTCCATGCCCGCCGGAATGGCGTGGTAGAGGAACACAGAGTGCATCGCGCGGCGCACCGGCTCGTTGCCGCGGAAGCTGAACGACAGGTTCGACAGGCCGCCCGAGATATGGACGTGGGGGCAGCGTGCCTTGATCTCGCGGCACGCCTCGATGAAGTCGACGCCGTAATTGTTATGTTCTTCGATGCCGGTCGCGACCGCGAAGACATTGGGGTCGAAGATGATGTCCTCAGGGGGAAAGCCGATGGACATCAGCAGCTTGTAGGCGCGCTCGCAAATCTCGACCTTGCGATCCTTGGTGTCGGCCTGGCCGACCTCGTCGAAGGCCATCACGACCACCGCCGCGCCGTACGCCATGCAGCGGCGAGCATAATAGAGGAAGGACTCCTCGCCTTCCTTCATGCTGATCGAATTGACGATCGGCTTGCCCGACACGCACTTCAGCCCCGCCTCGATCACGCTCCATTTCGAGCTGTCGATCATGATCGGCACGCGCGCAATATCGGGCTCGGCGGCGATCAGCTTGAGGAAGGTGGTCATGGCGTATTCGGCGTCGAGCAGCCCTTCGTCCATGTTGACGTCGACCACCTGCGCGCCATTCTCGACCTGGCTGCGCGCCACCTCCACCGCGCGGGTGTAATCGCCCGCCAGGATCATCTTCTTGAACGCCGCCGATCCGGTGACGTTGGTCCGTTCGCCGACATTGACGAAATTGGTGGAGGATGCGGTCTGGGTCATGGTGTCTTCTCAAATCCTCCCCGCTCGCGGGGAGGGGGACCAGCGCAGCTGGTGGAGGGGGGTCTCCTCAAATCGTGTCGCTGGTGGATACCCCCCTCCACCAGCCTTCGGCCGGTCCCCCTCCCCGTGCCGGGGAGGATTATTTACGCCGCCATGGTAAACGGCTCCAGCCCCGCAAGGCGGGTGACGACCGGTGGGGTCGGGATGGCGCGGGGCTTCATGCCCTTCACCTTGTCGGCGATCGCCTTGATATGCGCAGGCGTCGAGCCGCAGCAGCCGCCCAGCACATTGACCTGCCCCTCGACCGCCCATTCGCCGACCAGACCGGCGGTGGTGACGGGCGCCTCGTCATAGGCGCCCAGTTCGTTGGGCAACCCGGCATTGGGATAGATCATAATCAGCGTGTCGCAGATCTCGCTCAGCGTCTTCACATGCGGGCGAAGCTGCTCCGCGCCGAACGAGCAGTTCAGCCCGATGGTCAGCGGGCGGGCATGGCGCACCGCGTGCCAGAAGGCCTCGACCGTGTGGCCCGACAGGTTGCGGCCCGACAGGTCGGTCAGCGTCATCGACAGCATGATCGGGATCTCACGGCCCAGCGCCTCGCCCACCTCGATCGTGGCCATGATCCCGGCCTTGGCGTTCAGCGTATCGAACACCGTCTCGATCAGGATGAAGTCGGCGCCCCCCTCGACCAGCGCGTCGATCTGTTCGCGGTAGACGTCCTTCAGGTAATCGAAGTCGATCTCGCGATAGCCGGGATCGTTCACGTCCGGGCTCAGCGACAAGGTCTTGTTGGTCGGCCCGATCGCGCCCGCGACGAAGCGGGGGCGGCCATCCTTCGCCTGATACTCATCGGCGAGGCGGCGAGCCAGCTTCGCGCTCTCGACATTGATCTCGCGCACCAGATGTTCGGCGCCGTAATCGGCCTGGCTGATCCGGTTGGCGGAGAAGGTGTTGGTCTCGGCAATGTCTGCGCCTGCCTCGAAATAGGCGCGGTGAATGGCCTCGGGCACCTCGGGCTTGGTGAGGGCCAGGATGTCGTTATTGCCCTTCTGGTCATGGGTCAGACCCAGCGTTCCCGCATAGGCGGCCTCGTCCAGCTTCCAGTTCTGGATCTCGGTGCCGAACGCACCGTCGGTGATCAGGATGCGCTTGGCGGCTTCGGCCAGGAAGGTGTCGCGGGTCGTCATCGTCTTGCTCCTGCTCGGTGCGAGCGGTTGTTCTCGTGGGGAAGTAAGGCTTCAGGCGTCATCGCCCGTGGCCCTGCCCTCCCCCATCCCCTCCCGCTTGCGGGAGGGGCGTGCTTGGGTCGTAGGCTAGGCGCTATCGCCAACCCCGCCCCTCAATTTCATCACTCCCCTCCCGCAGGCGAGAGGGGGCTAATCTATCACGCCGCCGCTACCACCTTGGCGCTCTTGCCCCGCACACCCAGCAAATGGCTGATCGCATAGGCCAGCTCCGCCCGGTTGAGCGTATAGAAGTGGAACCCCTTCACCCCACCCGCATAGAGCCGACGGCACATCTCGGCGGCGATGGTCGCGGCGACAAGCTGGCGCGCGGCGGGATGGTCGTCCAGCCCCTCGAACAGCCGGTCCATCCAGTCGGGGATGCGCGCCCCGCACATCGCCGCGAACTTGCGGGTCTGCGCGACGTTCGACACCGGCAGGATGCCCGGCACGATCTCCGCCGTGATCCCCGCCGCCGCCGCCGCGTCGCGGAAGCGGAAATAGGCCTCGGGCGAGAAGAAGAACTGGGTGATCGCACGGGTCGCGCCCGCGTCGATCTTGCGCTTCAGATTGTCGATGTCCGACGCCTGGTCGACCGAGTCCGGGTGGCATTCGGGATAGGCCGCGACCGAAATCTCGAACGGGTGCAGCTTCTTCAGACCCGCCACCAGATCGGCGGCATTCTCGTATCCACCCGGATGGCTGACGAAGCGCGCGCCCTCGGCGGGGGGGTCGCCGCGCAGCGCGACGATATGCCGCACGCCCGCCGCCCAATATTCATGCGCGACCTGGTCGATCTCCTCGCGTGTCGCCTCGACACAGGTCAGGTGCGCGGCGGCGTCCATCGTCGTCTCACGCTGGATGCGCGCCACCGTCGCATGGGTCCGCTCGCGGGTCGAGCCGCCCGCACCGTACGTCACCGAGACGAAGCGCGGGTCGAGCGGCTCCAGCGTGCGGATCGCGTCCCAGAGTTGCGCGTCCATCTTCTCCGTCTTGGGCGGGAAGAATTCGAAGCTCACCGCGATATCGCCGCCGACATCGGCGAACAGCGGCTCCTCATGCGCCAGCGCGGCCTCTGCCCGCGTCAGGATCGTGTTCGTCATGCCGCCTTCACCCTATTCGTCTCGACGGGCCGAAGCCCCTTCTTCACACCCAGCCAGAGCTTGACGGTCAATTCGCCGCCCTCCAGCGTCTCGGTCTGCGCCAGCGTCAGCCCGGCAGGGCCGAACCAGCCGGCTATCTGTTCGTCGGCAAAGCCCAGGCGGCTATGCGCCGCCTTTTGCCGCAGTTCCTCGCGGTCGTGCGGCGCAAAGTCCGCAATCAGCAACCGTCCGCCCGGCCCCAGCACCCGCGCCGCCTCGGCGATCGCCGCCCCCGGCTGTTGCGCGAAGTGGAGGACATGGTGCAGGATCGCGATATCCGCCGCGCCGTCGCCCATGGGCAGTGCATAAAGGTCCGCCTGCCGCAACTCGGTATTAGCGCGCCCGTGCAGTTTCGCGCGGGCCAGCCGCAGCATTTCCGACGAACGGTCTATGCCCATGGCCGCGTCCGCCCGGTCGCCGAACAACTCCAGCATCCGCCCGGTGCCGGTGCCAATGTCGATCAGCGTGCCGAGATCGCCCTGGCCGATCAGGCCCGCCATCGCTTCCTCGATCTCGCTGTCCGCGATATGGAGCGAGCGGATCGCGTCCCACTCGCCCGCATGATCCTCGAACCAGGCCGCCGCGCTCGCCGCCCGGTCGGCACGCACCGCCGCCAGCCGCGCGACGTCCGCGACCACCCAAGGGTCGGGCGTCTCCGCCGTCCACCTGTCGAGAGCCGCCATCACCGGCTCCACCGCGTCGCGATTGCCCAGCGCGACGAAGACCCAGCTACCCTCCTTGCGCCGCTCGGCGAGATCCGCATCGACCAGGATTTTCACATGGCGGCTGACCCGCGGCTGACTCTGCCCTAGCACCTGCGCCAGCTCGCCCACCGACAGCTCCATCGAGCGGAGCAGCGCCAGGATGCGCAGCCGCGTCGGATCGCTGAGGGCGCGAAAGATTTCGAGCGCAGGGGCCATGATCACGATATAAAGATATCTTTATATGCGGTCAACGACACGAACTCATTTAGCCCGACACGGACCCGAAACGGTCCATCTGCGTTGGCACGCCGATCGACACTAGAAACGGGAGTGAATGCCATGAAGAAGGCCCTGATCCTCGCACTGACCGGCGCGGCCGCCATTTCGCTTTCCGCGTGCAGCGAGAATAGCCGCACCCAGACCGAACAGGCCGCCGATGCGATCGGCTCGGACGTGAAGGCGACGACGCAGAACGCCTCGGACGATGTCGAGGCGGCGACCGCCAAGGCGCTGAATTCGGCGGAGAACACCATGGACAAGGCGGGCGACAAGCTCGACCGCGCCGGTGATCGCGCCGCCGCCCAGGCAGATCGTGCGGGCGACAATATCGATCGCGGCCTCGACCATGCCGGCGACAAGATCGAAAAGGGCACCAACGACGCCCGCCAGGCGACCGGCAACGCGCTGGTCCGTGCGGGCGAGGACGTTCGCCGCTAAGCGGTCCGTCCTTCGGGATGATGGGAACGGGTCGGCGAGATTCTCGTCGGCCCGTTTTTGTTGGGGGGGGACAGGCTGCCCTTGGCCTTCGACTTCGCTCAGGCTGAACGAGGGTTGGGAAAAGCGGGCAGAACTCGCTCGCTCCGTTCAGCCTGAGCGAAATCGAAGGCCAAAGGAATCCTTCAGTCGAACCGAACCTTCCCCCGCCCCGCCTTCACCTGGGCCCGCCCCTTCTTGGCATCCACCCGCCGGGTCTGCGAGGCGCGCGTCGGTTTGGTCGGTCGCCGCTTCTTGGGCACGATCGTCGCTTCGCGGATCAGTTCGATCAGCCGCTCGCGCACCTCGCGCCGGTTCATTTCCTGCGACCGGCTGGCATCGGCGCGTAAGGTGAGCACGCCGTCCTTGCTCAGCCTTTGCCCCGCCAGCACCGCCAGACGCGTCTTCACCGCCTCCGGCAAACTCGGCGAACCGCCCACGTCGAAGCGCAGCAGCACGGCGCTGTCGGTGGTGTTGACATGCTGCCCGCCCGGCCCGGAGGCGCGGGTGAAGCTCTCGGTGATCTCGCGCTCGTCGATCGCGATGGCGCGGGTGACGGGGATCAGCGCCATCGCGTCCGCACCCTAGTCGCGAAAGGCGCCGAAGCGGTCGGGCACCGGAGCTTCCGCCGTGATCGGGTCCTTATTGTCGCCCCGCGGCACGGTCAGGCTGGCGGCGTGGAGCAGCATGCCCCCTTCCTCGCCCGCACCATAGACGAGGTCGCCGACGACCGGCGCATTCAGGCCGGTCGCGGCATGGACACGGATCTGGTGCGTCCGGCCCGTTTCGGGGCGGAACTCGACCAAGGTCCGCCCGCCCTCGTGACGCAGCGCACGCCAGGCGGTCCGCGCCGCCTTGCCCGCCGGGTCGGCGACGATCCGCCAGCCTTCCTCGCGAGTCGACACCTTGGCGAGCGGAAGGTCGATCATCCCCTCGCCCTCGACCAGGCCGTTCAGCACCGCCAGATAGCGCTTCTCGACCAATCCGGCCTCGAACGCCTGCTGGAAACGGGCATGCGCCTTGGGGTTGCGGGACAGCAGCAGGCAACCGCTGGTGTCGCGGTCCAGCCGGTGGACCGCGGTCGGCCAGCGCTTGAACCCGAATTTGAGCGATTCCAGATGGTTTTCGAGGCTGATCGACCCGTTGCGGGGCCGATCGACGGGCAGGCCCGCCGGTTTGTCGATCACCAGCGCTTCGCCGTCGATGAATAGAACGCGATCTCCGTGCATCGCGCTCCCTTGCCACCGCCAGCGCCGACATGCCAGAGCCGCGCACGTCATGCCGTCCCTTCGCACCGTTTTCCTGCCCGCTACCTTCGCCGTCGCGCTCGCGTTGCTGCCCGTACTGGCGCAGGCCCAGTCGTGCGACGGCGCACTGCCGCCGCCGGGGCCCGATGGCCGGGTCGCCGGGCATTTCTTCTATGGCGACGCCCCGCCCGCCGAGCTGGTCCTGGCCCCACCGGGCTTCGCATTGGGCCAGCCCTGCTATGTCCGCCGTGACGTGCTGCCCGACCTGGAGCGGCTACTGGCCGCCGCGAAGGGCGATCCGGCGGTGATGGGACAGTTGCGCGGGCTGTCCTGCCACCGCGCGATCCTGCGCCAGGGTCATGTCTTTTGCCGCGACCGGGACAGCACTGCCGCCGAGCGCGCCATTTCGGTCGCCCCGGCGGGGCATAGCGAGCATGCGACCGGCTATGCGATCGACTTCGCGATACGCCCCTCGCCCAATTGCCCGGATGCCGAGGCCTGCATGGCCGCGACCCCGGCAGCGCGCTGGCTGTTCGCCAACGGCCCACGCTTCGGCTTCGAGATGAGCTTTCCGGCGGGCAACACGCAACGGGTGAAGTGGGAGCCATGGCACTGGCGCTGGGTCGGAACCAGCCCGTCCGCGCCGGGGGCGGCACAGGCACGGTTCGTCTTCGCCAAGGCCCGCGCGCAGTTTCCCGCGAATCCGGGGGTGCGCGATCCGCTGAAGGTGGTGGTAGCGAACCAGCCGCCGGTTCCCGTACAGCCGACCTCGCCTGCCCCGGAACCACGGGCGACCAAGGGCAGGAAGCCCCGTCAACGGCATTGAAACAAGGCATGACAGGATCGCCCGCTGGCGCTTAGGATCAACACGCACCGCATGAGGGCTGACATCGCATGACAAGACGCGCGGCATATCTGTTGGCGGCGACCACCCCTCTGGTGATACTCCCCACGCCCGCTCCGGCACAGCGGACGGAAGCACTGGCCGAGACGCCCTCAATCAAGACGCTGGCACCCATCTCCATCCTCGAATTCAAACCGGCGTTTCGCTATACTGATCCAGCAAAGGGCCCATTCACCGATCGCAATATCCATTTCGCCTCGGCACTGCCCGATGTGATCGACGGAACCCGCATCGTCGATGCATGGGCGCCGGGCTATCTTCCGGTCACCCTGTATCTGAGTAACGGAACCTGCCTTCTCTATTCGGTCAATCGCGGAAGCTACGGACCCGTCAGTGGACGGTTGGAGCCCACCGCCTGTGCCGAGCGGCGCGCGGAGGATCGTCGGGCACCACCCTATCCTGTCCCGGCCGGACTACGCTTTGTCGGCACGTCCTGGGGCATGAGCGCCTGGGTCCGTGACGAGGATGGAACGACGGTCGTAACCAAACCCCATGCCAAGACGTTCACACCGCTATTTACCGCCAATTTCCCGGTGCTGGCGATGACGGCCATCATCGATCCGCATGGGGTCGGGGCGGATATGACCTTGATCGGACGGCGAAACGGCAGGCTTGTCGCGGTCATGATCGGCGTGGGGGTGCGGTAGCACCGCCTCGGGACATTCGCCCCTTTGCCACAGGGCGGCCAGGCGATACGGTGCGGGCCAAGCCTGAAGTTCGGCTTCGCGGACGGTCGGGATGGTGGTTGAGGCAGCAAAAAAGGCGGGGGCCCCTTCCGGCACCCCCGCCTCCGAAATCACCCGAACAACTTGGCGGCCGTTTCGGCGATGCGCTTGCCCTGGTAGCGGGCACCGTCCAGATCGACCTGGCTCGGCTGGCGGCTGCCGTCGCCGTCCGCCAGGGTCGACGCACCGTAAGGCGTGCCGCCATGGACTTCCTTCACGCCCATCTGGCCCTGGAAACCATAGTCGAGACCGACGATGGTCATGCCGTGATGAATCAGGTTGGTCAGCACCGAGAACAGGGTCGTCTCCTGCCCGCCATGCTGGCTGGCGGTCGAGGTGAAGGCGCCGCCGACCTTGCCGACCAGGCCGCCGCGCATCCAGACGCCGCCGGTCGTGTCCCAGAAGGCCGCCATCTGGCTCGCCATCCGACCATAGCGGGTCGGCGTGCCGACGATGATCGCGTCATAGTTGGTCAGCGCGTCGGGGCCTTCGATCTCGGGATGCGCGGTGTCGGTCTTGAAGTGCGCGGCGGCGACTACCTCGGGCGGGGCGGTTTCGGCGACGCGGCGGATGTCCACCTCGGCACCGGCCGAACGCGCGCCCTCGGCGATGGCGTCGGCCATCTGCTCGATGTGACCATAGGACGAATAATAAAGGACCAGAACCTTGGCCATGTGATGTACTCCCTTCCAGAATTAACGGTTATTCGGAATCAACCAGAACGATCTCGGCATCCTCGACGGCGGTGATCGTCACCGTCCGACCACCCGCTTCCTTGGCCGACAACGCCGCGCCGTCGCGAGCCGCGAACGGAACACCATCGATTTCGATCCGTCCGGTGGCGGGGACGAGATAGGCGTGACGCCCCTCCCCCAGGACATGCTCGACGCTTTCCCCGGCGCGCAGGGTCGCGCCCAGCACACGGGCATCGGCGCGGATGCGAAGCGCATCGCCATCCTCCTCGAACCCGCTCGCCAGCGTCACGAACCGGCCCGAACGCTCGCCCTTGGGGAAAGGCTTGGCGCCCCAGCTCGGCTGGCCGCCCCGGCTGCGCGGTTCGATCCAGATCTGGAAGAGCGTGGTCGGCTCGGCTTCCAGATTATATTCGGCATGGCGCACGCCCGATCCGGCGCTCATCACCTGGACATCGCCCGCCGCGGTGCGGCCGACATTGCCCATCGAGTCCTGGTGCGTGATCGCACCCGTGCGGACATAGGTGATGATCTCCATGTCGGCATGGGGATGCGGCGGGAAACCGGCATTGGGGGCGATGACGTCGTCGTTCCAGACGCGGATCGCGCCCCAGCCCATGCGGGCGGGATCGTAATAATTAGCAAACGAGAAATGGTGCCGCGCGTCCAGCCAGCCATGATTGGCATGACCCAGGCTTTCGAAGCTGCGCCGGTCGATTCCCCGATCCTGGGTGGGGGCGTCGATGACTTGGGTGCTCATGGGGTATCTCCCTTGGTTGAGCCCAAGATAGGGTGCATAATCGTCGCGTAAACGGAAACGCTGGAAACCGATCGTTTCCATGTGCATTGTAGCGCGGAGCCGACCGCCAAGGGGTTGGGGCGAAGGGGTTTAGGGATGCGTCTGCCGGATCTGGAAGCCTGGGCCATCTTCGCCGCCGTGGTCGAGCATCGCTCGTTCAGCGGTGCCGCCGATGCCATCGGCCTGTCCAAGGCGACCGTGTCCAAGGCGATCACCCGGCTGGAGGCGCAGCTCAACCAGTCGCTGTTCCACCGCACCTCGCGCCGCCTGGCGCTGACCGAAGCGGGCAAGCCGCTGGCCGAGCATGCCGCGCGCATCCTGGCCGAGGCCCGCGCCGCCGAGGAAGCCGCGCGCGACGCCGCCAGCGCGCCCGCCGGTCGCATCCGCCTGGCCGCGCCCATGTCTTTCGGGGTGACCAACATCGCACCGGTCATCGCCGAGTTCCTGGCCGCGCATCCGGGGATCGAGATCGAACTCAGCCTGTCCGACGCGCGGGTCGATATCGTCGCGGAAGGCTATGACATCGCGCTGCGGATCGCCGACCTGCCCGACAGCTCGTTGCGCGCGCGACGGCTGTGCGGGATTTCCACGCATGTCGTCGCCTCGCCCGGCTATCTGGCGGAGCATGGCAGGCCGACCCACCCCAATGAATTGGGCGAGCATCGGCTGCTCAGCTATTCCAACATCACCGGCCCTTGGCGCTTCCGCCGATCCGACGGGGCGGAAGTGTCGGTCCGCCCGCAAGGTCCGCTGACCGCCAATAGCGGCGATGCGCTGGTCCCCGCCGTGCTGGCCGGACTGGGCATCGCGCGGCTGCCGGGGTTCATCATCGGGCCGCATCTGGCATCGGGCCGCGCGGTGGCGATCCTGGAGGACTGGACGCCGCCGCCGATCGGGCTTCATCTGCTGACGCCGCCCAGCCCGTTGCGCCCGGCGCGGGTCGAGGCGCTGATCGCCTGGCTGGCCGACCGGGTCCGCGACCCCTGCATGATCGCCAAGGCGACGGAGAAGGCGACGGAGGACGTGCGATGAACCGGCTTCGCCCCGACGAGGCCGATTCGCGCTTCATCCGTCGCATCGTCCTGACCCTGGTGATCCTAGCCGTTGGCGCCGCGCTGTTCCGGGCGGGCGACCTGCTGATCCTCGCCTTCGGGTCGATCCTGGGGGCGATCGTCATCCATGCCATCGCCGACCTCTATGCCGACCATCTGCCGATCGGGCCCAAGCGCTCACTGACCCTGTCGGTCGCGACGGTGCTGGCGGTGCTGGGCTTCCTGGCGTGGCTGTTCGGCGTCGCCTTTCGCCAGCAGTTGAACACGCTGGTCACGCAATTGCCGATCCTGATCGACCAGCTGGCCGCCTGGGCCTCGCAATCGCCGGTCGGGGCCAAGGTCGTCGATGCGGTCCGTGCCGCCTATGCGGGCAGCCGGGTGGCGCAGGATATCGGGGGCATCGTGTCGGGCGCGGGCGAGTTCGTGCTCAACTGCCTGCTCCTGCTGGTCGGCGCACTGTTCTTCGCCGCGGATCCCAAAGTCTATGAGCGCGGTTTCCTGCTGCTCATCCCCCGGTCGATGCGCCCCGCGATGGAGGATGCGCTGTTCGACACCGGCTCGACCCTCCGCCTGTGGCTCCGCGCGCAGCTGATCCAGATGACGACGATGGGCGTGCTGGTCGGCGTGGGGCTGGCGATCGCGGGGGTGCCCTCCGCCGCCGCGCTGGGGCTGCTGACGGGCCTCAGCGAGTTCGTCCCCTATGTCGGGCCGATCGCCGCGATGCTGCCCGCGCTGGGGCTGGCGGCGCAGGGCGGCAACGGCGCGATCGTGGGCACACTCATCACCTTCGCATTGGTCCGCCTGGTCCAGACCAACGCCATCACCCCCTTCGTCACCAGTCGCGTCGTGGCGATCCCCCCGGCCGTTACCCTTTTCGCGATCATCGGGATCGGCACCATATTCGGCCTTTTCGGATTGTTCTTTTCCGCGGCATTGTTGATCGTCGCGTTCACCCTGATCAGAAGCCTGTATTTGCGGGAAGTTCTGGGCGAAGACATTCCGCCGGTGGAACATCAGACCTTGCTCGACCCCCGGGCCAGAGTGAAACAAGACAATAATAATCCGGGTTAGGAGCGAATTAACCTTTTACGTTCACGCAAGCGTTGGCTAATGATTAACACATCCGGTCGCCCGGGGACCATGGTGGCGATCATTCGCGAATGGGGATTGTCGATGCGCGTGTTGCTGATCGAGGACGAACCGACCACCGCCAAGGCGATCGAGCTGATGCTCGGCAGCGAAGGCTTCAACGTCTATACCACTGATCTGGGTGAAGAAGGCCTCGATCTGGGCAAGCTGTACGATTACGACATCATCCTGCTCGACCTGAACCTGCCGGACATGCATGGCTATGACGTGCTGAAGCGTCTGCGCGTCGCGCGCGTCTCGACCCCGGTGCTGATCCTGTCGGGCATCAACGAGATGGATTCGAAGGTGCGCAGCTTCGGCTTCGGCGCCGACGACTATGTCACCAAGCCCTTCCACCGCGAGGAACTGATCGCGCGCATCCACGCCGTGGTCCGCCGCTCCAAGGGCCATTCGCAGTCGATCATCCGCACCGGCAAGCTGGCGGTCAATCTCGACGCCAAGACAGTCGAGGTCGACAATGCGCGTGTCCACCTGACCGGCAAGGAATATGCGATGCTGGAGCTGCTCTCGCTCCGCAAGGGCACGACGCTGACCAAGGAGATGTTCCTCAACCATCTCTATGGCGGGATGGACGAGCCCGAGTTGAAGATCATCGACGTCTTCATCTGCAAGCTGCGCAAGAAGCTGAGCCTGGCCTGCGATGGCGAGAATTATATCGAGACCGTCTGGGGTCGCGGCTATGTGCTGCGCGAACTGGATGAGGGGGAACAGGCCGCCGTCGCCTGATCTTATCTCCGTTTATGGAAAAGGCCGGTTTGCGAAGAGCGGACCGGCCTTTTTTGTTGCCTGTCGCGCGTGGCCTTCGACTTCGCTCAGGCTGAACAGAACGAGGGAGTTCTGGCCACTTATCCCACCCCCGTTAAGCCTGAGCGAAGTCGAAGGCCACGGGCCCACATTTGCGGCACGGGGCGGGGCGTGCGCTTCGACTATGCTCAGCGCGAACGGAGGCCGGGGATACGCCCCATCCCATCCAGCCGCCCCGCGAGCGTCATCTCAGCGCCGCTCCCAGACCTTCTGCCCGCCGATCCAGGTTTCCTCCACCCGCGTCGCCCGCAACTCGCTGGGGTTGATGTCCAGCGGGTTGCGGTCGACGATGATGAAGTCGGCCTGCTGGCCCTGGCCCAACCGTCCGAACAGATCCTCGGCGAAACCGGCATAGGCACCGTCCATCGTAAAGGCACGCCAGGCCGCCTCGCGCCCGATGATCTCCTGCGGCTGCCAC
>JAAIGG010379424.1_pt1 | contig 22326 bp, 27 predicted proteins | sample 6487391 | NCBI WGS metagenome assembly JAAIGG01 (sample SAMN13974130, study PRJNA590717) | phyllosphere metagenome | biome: asymptomatic weeds; feature: pooled weeds collected from a community garden; material: weeds; isolation source: pooled asymptomatic leaves from various weed species from...
GTTCAGTCTTTTCGGTCATGAAACGGGCTCCTGTCAGAACCGGGCGGCGGCTTCAAGCGCGAGCAGATAGGAATGCGCGCCAAAACCCGCGATTGTGCCTTTTGCGGCACGCCCGATATAGCTTTCATGGCGGAATGGCTCCCGCGCATGGGGGTTGGAGAGGTGAACTTCGATCACCGGCGTCTTCACCGACTTGATCGCGTCGTGAATTGCGATCGAGGTGTGGGTAAAGCCTCCGGCGTTGAGCAGCACGGCCTTCGCCTCATAGGCCTGCGCCTCGTGCAGCCAGTCGATCAGATGGCCTTCATGGTTGGACTGGCGCATGTCGATCGTGAGATCGAGTTCGCGCGCCCGGTCCTCCAGCATCCCCGCGATATCGTCCAGCGTATCATGGCCATAGATATGCGGCTCGCGCATACCCAACAGATTTAGGTTCGGCCCGTTGAGGACATAGATCGTCTTGGGGACGGTCGCGGACATTCGCACTCCCATGGTTGCGGCTCGGGATGGCCGGGCCTAGATCGAAGGCCTTCCTTAACCGCTATTCCCTCTCCGCGTCGAGATTGGCCAGGGAGATTGGGTTGGCGACTGCTTGGTAAGTGACACACAATGCCGCACACCGATGGAACCGTAACGATCACCGTAAATGGCGAACATAAGCGCGTCGCCGCCGGGCTGTCGCTCGCCGATCTGGCGAGCCAGCTGGGGCTGGTGCCCGAAAAGGTCGCGGTGGAGCGCAATCTAGAGGTCGTGCCCCGCTCGACCCTGAGACAGGTGCAGGTCGAGGATGGCGACGAGATCGAGATCGTCCACTTCGTCGGCGGCGGCGACCATGCGGTCGCGGCGGAGGATGATTCGTGGGAGGTCGCGGGGCAGCGCTTCCGTTCGCGGCTGATCGTCGGGACCGGCAAATACAAGGATTTCGCGCAGAATGCGGCGGCGGTCGAAGCCTCGGGTGCCGAAATCGTCACGGTCGCGGTGCGCCGGGTGAATGTGTCGGACCGCAACGCGCCGATGCTGACCGACTATATCGACCCCAGGAAGATCACCTATCTGCCCAACACCGCAGGCTGCTTCACCGCCGAGGATGCTATCCGCACGCTGCGGCTGGCGCGCGAGGCGGGCGGCTGGGAGCTGGTCAAGCTGGAGGTGCTGGGCGAGGCGCGGACACTCTATCCGGATATGGTCGAGACGCTGCGCGCGACCGAGATCCTGGCCAAGGAAGGCTTCAAGCCGATGGTCTATTGCGTCGACGATCCCATTGCGGCCAAGCGGCTGGAGGATGTCGGCGCGGTCGCGATCATGCCGCTGGGCGCGCCGATCGGGTCGGGGCTGGGCATCCAGAACAAGGTCACGATCCGCCTGATCGTCGAGGGGGCGAAGGTGCCCGTACTGGTCGATGCCGGGGTCGGCACCGCGTCCGAGGCGGCGGTGGCGATGGAGCTGGGCTGTGACGGGGTGCTGATGAACACCGCCATCGCTGAGGCCAAGGACCCCGTGCTGATGGCTCGCGCGATGCGCGCTGGGGTCGAGGCGGGACGCATGGCTTACCATGCGGGGCGGATGGGAATGCGTCGCTATGCGGACCCGTCCAGCCCGCTCGCCGGCCTGATCTGACATTAATTTCAGGGAACTTGCCGCGTAACGAAGTGTTTTGTCTCCGAGTGTTCAACGGGATCGATCGATCCCCAGTAAATGGAGGCCACGATGGGTGAGCTCACCGACAAGATCAAGGGCAACGTCAACGAACTGGTTGGCAAGGCCAAGGAAGCGCTCGGCGATCACAACCACGACGCCGATCTGAAGGCCGAAGGTCAGGCCCAGCAGATCAAGGGCAAGGGCCAGGAAGTAAAGGGTTCGGTGAAGGGCGCCCTTGGCGACAACATCTGAACCTGCTAATCGTTATCTGACTAAAGCAATCAGCAACGAACTCACCGCCTCGGTTTATGCCGGGGCGGTTTTGTTTTGTCTGAACAAGACTCAATTATACAATCGTTTTTATGATAGCGTTACTTTGAGAATATTGTGGGTGTCTGATGCGATATTTGCGAGGAGAGTTGGCGTCTGCGAGGCCAGTGGAAGGGTAAAACGCTCGATAGCGGGATAGCCCTCCGGCAGCGCTCACGCGCTGCCGACCGCCCATGCGGGGTAGGGCACTGCGCTACCGCCCCGCGATTCGCGACAGGGTCGTGGCGGGGGTGATGACCTCGATATCGGTCTTCAGATGCAGCAGCCGAACCCCCGTCTCGGCCATGGCGCGCGACAGGGCGGGGGCGAAGTCTTCGGTCCGCGTGACCGTCTCGCTCCAGCAGCCATAGGCCCGCGCCAGCGCCGCGAAATCGGGATTGGCAAGCGCCGTTGCCGCCACCCGGCCGGGATACTCCCGCTCCTGATGCATCCGGATCGTACCATAGCCGCCATTGTCGACCACGATTACCAGCATCGACGTGCTATGCTGAACGGCGGTCGCCAGTTCCTGCCCGTTCATCAGGAAGCACCCATCCCCGGCCAGCGCCACCACCGTCCGGTCGGGGTGGCGAAGCGCGGCGGCGGTGGCGGCGGGGACACCGTACCCCATGGCGCCGCAGGTCGGGGCCAACTGGCTCCCTGGCTCATAGCGCCAGTATCGGTGCCACCAGCCGGAATAATTGCCTGCACCGTTGCAGATGATCGAGTCGGCGGGAAGCCGCTCCCGCATCGCCGCGACGCATTGCCCCAGGTCCAGCGTCACGCCCTCGCGCGGGACGGGCTCCGACCAGGCGAGATATTCGGCATGAGCCTCGACGCCCGAGGCATGGGGAGTGCCCAGTTCGGTCGCCATCAACTCCAGCATCGCGACGGCTTCGGCGACGTCGCCGCAAAGCGCCAGATCGGTGCGATAGACGCTGTGCAGTTCCTCCGGGTCGGGATGGACGTGGATCAGCGTCTGGCCGGGATGCTCGGGGGTGATGACGGTGTAGCCATCGGTCGTCGCCTCGCCCAGGCGCGCGCCGAGGACGATGAGCAGGTCGGCCTCCCGCACGCGAGCGACCAGCGCGGGGTTGGGGCCATAGCCCAGATTGCCCGCATAGACGGGGCATGTCGCCGACACCGCATCCTGCCGCCGGAACGCCGCGACCAGCGGGACGCCCGCCGCCTCGCCCCATTTCTCGACAAGCGCGACGGCGTCGGCGTCCCAATATGCGCCGCCGATGATCGCGACCGGCCGCTCGGCCTTGCTGATCATGTCATGGGCCGCGAGCACGTCGATGATCGACACGTCCTGCGCGGGCCGCTCGATCCGGGGGCGGGGATGGCCCTCGACCAGATCGCACAGCATATCTTCCGGCAGCGCCAGCACGACCGGGCCGGGCCGGCCGCTCATCGCGGTGGCATAGGCACGCGCGACATATTCGGGGATGCGCGCGGCATCGTCGATCCGCGCGGCCCATTTGGCGAGCGGGGCGAACATCGCCTGGAAATCGACCTCCTGAAAGGCCTCGCGGTCGCGGGTGCCCCGGTCGACATCGCCGATGAACAGGATCATCGGTTGCGAGTCCTGACGCGCCACATGCACGCCGATCGCCGCATTGGTCGCACCGGGGCCGCGCGTCACGAACGCCACGCCTGGCCGCCCGGTCAGCTTGCCATCGGCGCAGGCCATGAAACTCACGCCGCCCTCCTGCCGACAGGTGACGAGGTCGATGGCGGGCGTGTCGTGCAGCGCGTCGAGCACCGCCAGGAAACTCTCGCCCGGCACGGTGAAGATACGGTCGCACCCCTGTTCGAGAAGCGCATCGACAAGCAGGCGTCCGCCGGTGATCTGGGTCATCGCATCCAGCCTAAACCCGCTTGCCGTTCCAGCGCAAACGCCGGGTTGACCGGGCTCCGTCGCTCCGCCTAACGCTGGCCCCCATCACAGGGAGGACGCCCATGCAGAAGCTTTATCCCGACGCGGCGCACGCGCTGGACGGTCTGTTGTTCGACGGCATGACGATCTGCGCGGGCGGCTTCGGCCTGTGCGGCATTCCCGAACGGCTGATCGACGCGATCGAGGCGGCGGGGGTGAAGGACCTGACCATCGCCAGCAACAATGCCGGGATCGACGGCGTGGGACTGGGCAAGCTGCTCCGCTCGCATCAGGTCAGGAAGATGATCTCCTCCTATGTCGGTGAGAACAAGGAGTTCGAGCGGCAATATCTGAGCGGCGAGCTGGAGGTCGAGTTCTGCCCCCAGGGAACGCTGGCCGAGCGGTGCCGGGCGGGGGGCGCGGGCATCCCCGGCTTCTACACCAAGACCGGCGTCGGCACGAAGGTGGCCGAGGGCAAGGAAGTGAAGAGCTTCGACGGCGAGGACTATATCCTCGAACGCGGCATCCGCGCCGACCTGTCGATCATCAAGGGATGGAAGGCCGACGAGGCGGGGAACCTGATCTTCCGCAAGACCGCGCGCAATTTCAACCAGCCGATGGCGACGGCGGGTCGCATCTGCGTCGCCGAGGTGGAGGAGGTGGTGCCGGTGGGCAGCCTCGACCCCGACCAGATCCATCTGCCCGGTATCTATGTGAAGCGGATGATCATCGGCGCGCCGTATGAGAAGAAGATCGAGTTTCGCACGGTGCGCGAGCGGGTTTGATGGATGACGGTGGGGGTGGGGCAGGCCCTCCCCCCGACCCCCTCCCGCCTGCGGGAGGGGGAGCGCATGTGGCGGAGGGGTGGTTCATGAAACGCATGAAGGTTCAGCAAGACGGTAGCCGCGCTTCCTCTCCCCTCCCGCAGGCGAGTTGCGGGTCGGCCATGCCCCCGGCATGGCCTGACCGATGCGGGGCATCGTTCACCCGCAACTGGGTTGGGGGAGGGCGTCCCGGCCTGAGGCTGGGCATGACACTTGCCCTGGGATTTGCCCTATCCGGCTGCGTCGTCGCCGTCGGCAACAACACCCCCGCACCCCCACCTGCCGCCGCCACGAACCCCAAACTCGCAGGGATGCAGTATCTCTACGGCTCGGCCGAGGCCGATGCGATCTCGCGCCAGGCCTGGAATGCGCTGGTCACCTATGCCGCCGACAAGGTCCGCCACCCACCACGCGACAGCGTCGTGCTGGAACAGGGCGCGACCCTCGAAAACCCCCGCTTCGTCTCCTGCACCGGCAAGCGCCCGGCGGCGGTGTTCGATGTCGATGAAACCGTCCTCCTCAACCTCGGTTTCGAGCAGGACGACCTGACCGGCCGCGCCGATCGCGCCTTTCCCGACCGCTGGAGCGCGTGGGAGCAGAGCGACGGCCACGCCGTGTTGCCCACCCCCGGCGCGGCGGCGGCGATCGCCGATCTGCGCACCATGGGCGTGACGGTGATCTTCAACACCAATCGCGACGATGCCGCCGGGGCCGCGCGCGCCATCGATGCGGCGGGGCTGGGCCCGGCGGTCCATGGCGACACGCTGTTCGTGCGCACCGACACCAATACCGGCGACAACAAGGACGCGCGCCGCTGGCGGATCGCGGAGCGTTATTGCGTGATCGCGATGGGCGGCGATCAACTGGGGGATTTCAGTGACGTATTTAACGCTTCCGCCAGCGTGGGCGAGCGCCGGGCCCGGGCCGATGGCCTACGTGTCGCCGCGCTCTGGGGGCGTGGTTGGTTCGTCTTCCCCAATCCCGTCTACGGCAAGGCGCTGAAGGGCAGCGCGGACGACATCTTCCCCGCCGACCGGCGGTGGCATCCGACAGGAGAGCAGTGACCATGGCCTGGACCCGCGACGAAATGGCCGCCCGTGCGGCCAAGGAACTGAAGGACGGATTCTACGTCAATCTTGGCATCGGCATCCCCACCCTGGTGGCGAACCATATCCCGCAAGGGGTCGAGGTCACGCTGCAATCCGAGAACGGAATGCTGGGCATCGGGCCGTTCCCCTATGAGGACGAGGTCGATCCCGACCTGATCAATGCGGGCAAGCAGACGATCAGCGAGTTGCCGCACTCAGTCTATTTCTCCTCCGCCGACAGCTTCGCGATGATCCGGGGCGGGCATATCGACCTGACCGTGCTGGGCGCGATGGAGGTGTCCGAGGGCGGCGACATCGCCAACTGGATGATCCCCGGCAAGATGATCAAGGGCATGGGCGGCGCGATGGACCTGGTCGCGGGCGTCAAGAAGATCATCGTCGTCATGGAGCACAACGCCAAGGACGGCAGCCCCAAGTTCATCCCCGAATGCACCCTGCCGCTGACCGGTCGCAATGTCGTCGACATGATCGTCACCGATCTGGCGGTGTTCCAGCGGCCTGACCATGACAGCCCGTTCCGCCTGGTCGAATGCGCGCCGGGCGTGACGGCGGATGAGGTGGCGGCCAAGACCACGGCGCGGTTCGAACGCTGATGGCCTATACCCTCATCACCGCGAACCGGAATTATTCCAGTTGGTCGCTGCGCCCCTGGCTGCTGATGAAGGCGCTGGGGATCGCTTTCGCCGACCGTATCGAGCCGTTCGAGGCGGCGGAGAATTACGCGGCGTTCCGCGCCTTCTCGCCGACGGGGCAGGTGCCGGTGCTGCTCGACGGCGAGCGGGTGGTGTGGGACTCGCTCGGCATCGCGCTCTATCTGGCCGAGCGGCATCCAGGAGTCTGGCCGGAGGACGAGGGCGCGCGCGCCTGGGCGATGTGCGCGGTGGCGGAGATGCATGGCGGCTTCGGCGCGCTCCGGGCCGAGCGGACGATGAATATCGGCGTTCGCGTCGATCCCAGGCCCGCCTCGCCGCGCCTGGAACGCGATGTCGCGCGGCTGGTCGAGCTATGGGACGAAGGGCTGTCGCGCTTCGGCGGGCCCTGGCTGGCGGGCGAGACCTTCTCGGCGGTCGACGCCTTTTACGCCCCCGTGGCGTTCCGGGTGCGGACCTATGGCATCGATGTCGGTGCGGCGGGCGCGGCGTGGGTCGAGACGGTGCTGGCGCATCCGGCGGTGAAGGACTGGGAGGCGCAGGCACTGGCCGAGACGTGGCGCGATCCGGATCATGAGGTCGAACTGCTGGAATGCGGCGGTGTGACGGCGGATTATCGCGCCAAGGGGTGAGGGTGGGGCGTAGCCTTCGACTTCGCTCAGGCTGAACGGAAGTTGTAAAGGATCTGCTCCCCCGCGCCGTTCAGCCTGAGCGAAGTTGAAGGCCAAGCGGAACCCTAACCCCGCGCCGTCTCCGGCATGACCAGCCGGTACAGCACCAAGCCACCCCCCGCGATCGCCGCGAGCAGCCAGAAGGCGGCGTGATAGCCCGCCCCGACGATCATCACCCCGGCCAGCGAGGTGCTGAGCGCGCCGCCGATACCCTGGATCGTCGTCACCGCGCCTTGGGCGACGTTGAACCGCCCCGACCCGCGCATGATCGCGGCGACGATCACCGGGCCCAGCGCCCCCAATATCCCCGCGCCCACGCCATCGAGCAACTGGATCGCCAGCAACCAGCCCGGTGCATCCGACACGGTGTAGAGCAGCCCGCGCGCCGCCAGCACGGCAAAGGCCACCAGCATGATCGGCCGGTGGCCCCAGTCATCCGCCTTGCGCCCGACGATCATCGCGACCGGCACCATCACCAACTGCGCCCCGACGATACAGGCGGAGGTCAGCGACGTCGCCTTGTCGCCGCCCACCTCGCGCGCGAGCAACTGGCCGACCGAAGGGAGCATCGCCGCATTGGACAGATGGAACAGGAACCCCGCCGCAGCGAACCAGGCAAGCGTCGGCGCTCCCTTCAGCGTTTGCCAAAGCGAGGGGGGATCGCAATCGTCGTCCGCTTCCTCGTCGTCGCCGGAACAGCCGCGCGCCATGGCATGGTCGATTCGCTTGGGATCGAGCGACAGCGTCGCCCCGATGCTGAGCGCCGCCAGCCCGGCCATCAGCCAGAAGACCACCACCGGCCCGAACTTCCACGCCAGCACCCCGGCCAGTGCGGCGGACACGGCGTTCCCGGCATGGTTGAACGCCTCGTTCCGGCCGATCCGCGCGGTGAAGGCCTTGGGGCCGACGATGCCCAGCGAGATGGCGGCGATGCCCGGCGCGAAGACCGACGCGGCGACGGCGGCCAGCGACTGTCCGGCGGCGACCGCCCAGAACCCCTCGACAAAGGGCAGCGAGGCGGAGGCCAGCGTCACCGCGACGGCGGCGGCGACCAGCACGGCGCGCTTGGCATGGACCCGGTCGATCAGCGCCCCGGCGGGTGCGTTGGCGATCAGTCCGGCGATCCCGGCAATCGTCATGACGACCCCGGCGCTCGCCTCGTTCCAGCCATGGCTGGGGCCGCGCACCGAGACGAGATAGATGGCAAGATAGGGCCCCAGGCCGTCGCGCACATCCGCCAGGAAGAAGTTCATCGCGTCGAGCGCGGGCAACCGCTCGCGACGCGCGTGGGAAGGCCGGGGCAGCGCGGCGGTCGCCATGGATAGCACACCTGGATCGAGGAACGGGACCGCCGGAACGCCGCATCCGGCCGACAGGTCCATGACAAATCTGACATTTGCGCGGGCGTGGCGAAATAACATTGCGCCCGGCCTTTGCCTCGCGCATGTTTTCGGATAACAGCGCCCCCATCATGGCCCAACGACCCCAGACTCTGTACGAGAAGATCTGGGCCGCGCACGTTGTCGAACGGCGGCCCGATGGCACCTGCCTCATCTATATCGACCGTCACCTCGTTCATGAGGTGACGAGCCCGCAGGCCTTTGAAGGGCTACGCGTCGCGGGCCGCAAGGTACGTCGTCCCGAACTGACGCTGGCGGTTCCCGACCACAATCTGCCGACGACGCCGCGCGTCGATGCGGCGGGCCGATTGCTGCCGATCGCGGACCCGGAAAGCGCGCAGCAACTGGATGCGCTCCGCCGCAACACCGCCGAGTTCGGCATCGACTATATCGACGCGACGGCGGCGGCCCAGGGCATCGTCCATGTGGTGGGGCCGGAACAGGGCTTCACCCTGCCGGGCACGACTTTGGTTTGCGGTGACAGTCATACCTCGGCGCATGGTGCCTTGGGGGCGCTGGCCTTCGGTATCGGCACGTCGGAGGTCGAGCATGTGCTGGCGACCCAGACGCTGCTGCTCTCGCCCTCCAAGACGATGGAGGTCCGGGTCGACGGTGTGCTGGGTTACGGCGTATCGGCCAAGGACGTGGTGCTGGCGATCATCGGCAAGATCGGCGCGGCGGGTGGCACCGGCCATGTCATCGAATTTACCGGCAGCGTCATCCGCAACCTGTCGGTCGAGGGTCGCCTGACCATCGCCAATATGTCGATCGAGGGCGGCGCGCGCGCCGGGCTGATCGCGCCCGACGAGACGACCTTCGCCTATCTGAAGGGCCGTCCGATGGCGCCGCAGGGCGCGGATTGGGACAAGGCGGTCGCCTGGTGGCGGACGCTGCCCAGTGATCCCGGCGCGGTGTATGACAAGGTCGTCACGCTCGACGCCGCCGATATCGCCCCGAACCTGACCTGGGGCACCAGTCCCGAGGATGTCGTGCCGATCACCGGCATCGTCCCCGATCCCGACAGCTTCGCCGATCCGTCGAAGCGCGAGGCGGCACGCAAGTCCCTCGATTATATGGGGCTGGAGCCGGGCACGGCGATGCGGGACGTGGCGATCCAGCATGTCTTCATCGGCAGTTGCACCAACAGCCGGATCGAGGATCTCCGTGCCGCCGCCGCCGTGGCGCGCGACCGCAAGGTAGCGGACGGCGTCCGCGCGCTGGTCGTGCCCGGATCGGGGCTGGTCAAGCGCCAGGCCGAAGCCGAAGGGCTGGACCGGGTCTTCGTTCAGGCGGGCTTCGAATGGCGCGAGCCGGGCTGCTCGATGTGCCTGGCGATGAACCCGGACAAGGTGCCGCCGGGCGAGCGTTGCGCCTCGACCTCCAACCGCAATTTCGTCGGGCGGCAGGGGCCGGGGGCACGTACCCATCTGCTGTCCCCCGCCATGGCGGCGGCGGCGGCCGTGACCGGGCGCCTTTCCGATGTTAGAGAGTTGATGCATCACGATTTCGATCGTGAAGCTATCTGACCGGCAAGGCAGGGGAGATACATATCATGAAGCACGTATTGGTCATGCTCGTCACCGGCGCAGTTCTCTGCGGCGCCGCCGCCTATGCCGCAGGCATCGCATCGCGCCCCGCCACCGCGGAGCAGCGCCGCTGACGCGGACGCCTTGAAGACAGGATAATCGCATGAATCCGGTTACGACCGTTTCCGGCACCGCCTATCCCTGGGGTGCCAAGAATATCGACACCGACGTCATCATCCCCGCGCATTGGTTGAAGACCATCACCCGCGCCGGGCTGGGGCGCGGCGCGTTCGAGACGGTGCGAGCGCAGCCGGGCAATATCTTCGACGATCCCGCCTATGCGGGCGCGCCGATCCTGATCGCAGGCGATAATTTCGGTTGTGGGTCGAGCCGCGAACATGCCGCATGGGCGCTGGCCGATATGGGCATCCAGGCCGTGATCGCGCCAAGCTTCTCGGATATCTTTTCCGGCAACGCCTTCAAGAACGGGATCGTGCCGGTCGTCCTGCCGCAGGAATCGGTGGACCGTCTGCTGGAAGTAGCGAAGGATCAGCCGATCACGGTCGATCTGGAGACGATGAGCGTCACTACGCCGTTTCAGGATCGTTTTCCCTTCGAGCTCGATCCGTTCCGTCGCGAATGCCTGATGAACGGGCTGGACGAAGTGGGCCTGACGCTGGCCCGGGACGAGGCGATCGGCGCGTTCGAGGGACGGATGGCAAGCGGTCGTCCCTGGGTCGAAGGCCGGGCGCGGCTTCGGGCGGAAGCGGCGCTGGACGCTTGAGCGGGGCCCTGCGGCCCTCTCGAATCAAGGCGCTGGCGGCTCAGGACGCTGTGATGACCACCGCCGCGATCACGGCCCAGATCGCCAGCGATCCGATGATGCCGTTGACGATGCCGACCATCGGGCCGCCATCACGCCCGCCGTCATGGGGCAGGGGGAAGGTGTTGCGCATGGCTCTCTCCTATGCTGCGGATCTGGCGACTTTGGCAGGGCCGCCAGGCGCTCCGTCTCATTTTTGCTTGTAATAACAGTACGATCGAAGGGCGTTTAGAGTTCCCATTGTTGCGCATTCGTAATGATGCGGAGCGCCTTTGCTCATACCGTGCGGGGCATTGGTTGCACCCGGCGACGGTCCATCCTATCTCCGCCCCATGGATATTTTGCCCGGAGCGGGCAGGGGGATGGCGGACCGATGGACAGTTTTGACGAGCGCAGGCGCGGGTTCGAGGCGAAGTTCGCGGCGGATCAGGACATGATGTTCCGCATCACGGCGCGGCGCAACCGGCTGGTCGCGCAATGGGCGGCGCAGCGGATGAAGCTGACCCCCGCCGAAACCGACGCCTATGCCAAGGCGGTCGTGCAGGCCGATTTCGAGGAGGCGGGCGATGAGGACGTCATCCGCAAGCTGCTGGGCGACCTGACCGCCGCCGGGATCGACGTGGGCGAGGCGGAGGTCCGCCGCGCCCTGGACGAGCAACTCGTCGAGGCCCGCCGTCAGTTGCTGGAGAGCCGCTGACATGCCGATGGCCGCCGACGATATCGCCGCGATGATCCGCGCCGCCATTCCCGATGCACAGGTCGACATCACCGATCTGGCCGGGGACGGGGACCATTATGCCGCGCATGTAACTGCCGCCAGTTTCGCGGGAATGAGCCGGGTGGCCCGCACCCGCGCCGTCTATGCCGCGCTGGGTGGGCGCATGGGGGGTGAACTCCACGCCCTGCAACTGACCACTGCGGTACCTGCCGCCTGACCCCTTTCCTGAGGAAGACCGATATGACCGACGATACGAACGCGCGGATCGACGCGCTGGTGAAGGACAATGCCGTCCTACTGTTCATGAAGGGCACGCCGCTCTTCCCGCAATGCGGTTTCTCCAGCCGGGCGGTGGCGATCCTGAACCATCTGGACGTGCCGTTCGAGAGCGTGGACGTCCTCCAGGACCAGGGCATCCGTCAGGGTATCAAGGCCTATTCGGACTGGCCGACCATCCCGCAACTCTATGTGAAGGGCGAATTCGTCGGCGGATCGGACATCATGATGGAGATGTACGAAAGCGGCGAACTGGCCGAACTGGTCCAGGACGTGAAGACCGCGTGATACGACAAGGGGCCGGATGAAAATCCGGCCCTTTTTCATCCTCCCCGGAACGGGGAGGGGGGCCGCCGCGAAGCGGTGGTGGAGGGGGCGTTCCACAAGTGACGTCTTTTGTGGAGGTCCCCCTCCGTCAGGGCTGCGCCCTGCCACCTCCCCGTGCCGGGGAGGATCGAGTGCCCTATTGACTACGTCTGTAATCGCTTTAGGATTACGTCTGTAATCAACGAGAGGGCGAGTCGATGGCCGAGCGTATCAGCGATGCCGAACACGCGGTGATGGAGGTGCTCTGGGAACAGGCGCCGCTCACCGCGCAGGACGTGGCGGAGCGGGTCGATCCCGAACGCGGTTGGACGACCAACACGGTCAAGACGCTGCTCGGGCGTCTGCTCGCCAAGGAAGCGATCGCGCATGAGGAACAGGGGCGGCGCTATCTCTATCGGCCGCTGGTCGCACGCGACGATTATGTCGTGGGCGAATCCCGCCGCCTGATCGACCGTCTGTTCGGCGGTCGCCTGACCCCGCTGGTCGCCCATCTGGCCGAGCGGGACGAACTGACCGCGCAGGATATTTCCGAGATCGAGGCGCTGCTCAAGGAGCTGAAGGCGTGAGCGGCGCGACTCTGGGCTGGGCGGTGGAGGCGATGATCGCGTCCACCCTCCTCATGGCGCTGGTCCTGCTGGTTCGGCGTCATGTCCGCGAGGCGTTCGGGCCTCAGGTCGCTTATGCGCTTTGGGCGCTGCCGCTGCTCCGGCTGTTGCTGCCCCGGATGCCGCATCAGGTGTCGGAACAGGCGACGCCGCCGCTCTCGGCGGTCGGCGAGACGCTGAACGCCTATGTCGTCGTGCCGATGGCGACCCAGCTTCCCGCACCGATCGCCACGTCCAGCGTCTGGCCCAGCCTGGGGCAGGGGATCGCGCTGTTCTGGATCGTCGGGGCCGCCGGGTTCCTGGCGTTCCAGCTCCTCCGCCACTGGCGCTTTCGCAGCCGGTTGCTGGCGACCGCCGAACCGCTGGAGGCGGTGGACGGCGTGCATGTGGTGGCTAGCGACGGCGCGCCGGGGCCGCTCGCCTTCGGGATCTGGCGCCGGTACGTTGCCTTCCCGCGCGACTTCGCCGAACGCTATGACGCCGACGAGCGCGACCTGGCGCTGGCGCATGAGCTGGGCCATCATGCGCGGGGCGATCTGTTCGCCAACTGGATCGCGCTCGCCGTGCTGGCGCTTCACTGGTTCAACCCGATCGCCTGGCGCGCCTTCCATGCGTTTCGCGCCGATCAGGAACTCGCCAATGATGCGCGGGTCCTGAAGGGGCGCAGCCGGGCCGACCGGCATGTCTATGCCTGCGCCATCGTCAAGGCCGCCCATGGCCGGGCCCTGTCGGGAGCGTGCCATCTCCATACCATCGATGATCTGAAAGGGAGGCTGAAGATGTTGACCACTTCTCCGAAATCGCGTCGTCAGCTGATGTTGGGCGGGGCGACGGTGTCGCTGCTGGTGCTGGGCGGGCTGGGGGCGACCGCCTCGGGCACCCCGGCGGCGGCCGCGCTGACCAAGAAGGTCGAGCGGACGATCGGCGTCGATCTGACCACGCCCGCATTGCCCGAAGTCCCCGAACAGGCCGAATTGCCCGAGCCCCCCGAAACTCCGGTCACGCCGTCGACGGTGGCGCAACCCGGCGTCGCCGCGCCTGCCGCCCCGGCCGCACCCGCTGCCCCCGCCAGGCCGGCGGTCGCGGCGGCACCGCTGGAACCGATGGCCCCCATGACGCCGATGGTCCCGGAAACCCCGGAGACGCCGCAGGTCGCGGCAACCGAGGGCGCGCATGTCGTCGCCACCCGCAATGGTCGCCGTTTCCAGATCGTGACCACCGACGGCCGCGTCCCGATGGGCCCCATGCCGCTGGTCCGGTCGGGCGCGTGCGGCACCGCCGGCAGCGACACGCGGACGAGCTATGTCACGACCAATGGCCGGACGAAGCAGCAGGTGACCGTCATCTGCACCGACCGGATCGAGAAGATGGCACGTCAGGCGTCCTTGTCCGCCTTGAGCGCCCAGCGCACGGCGCAGGTGAATATGCGGATCGCGCTGGCCAGCATCGAGAATGCCCGCGCCTCGATCATGCGCGACCGCAACCTGTCCGAGGATGCTCGCCGCGACGCGCTGAATGGCCTGAACGAGGCGACCGCCGAGTTGAAGGCCGAGATGGCGGACCGCGACGAGGACTGATCCTTCACCATGTTACCCCAACTCGACCCCTGTGTTCGCCCGTCGGGCGCAGGGGTTGCCTCTTGCCCGTCACTTGCCCACATATGGCGTGATGGCTGAGCACCCGACCGGCATTCCGATCCTGCTTGAGCCGCTGGTTTGCCGCGTGCTCGCTCCCAATCCCTCGCCCTTCACCTATACGGGGACGCAGACCTATATCGTCGGCGACCGTGACCTTGCGGTGATCGATCCGGGGCCTGACGATCCCGACCATCTCAATGCGCTGCGGAGCGCGATCGGCGGACGCCCGGTCAAGGCGATCCTGATCACCCATCATCACCGCGACCATAGCCCGGCCAGCCGCCCGCTGGCCAAGGCGACGGGCGCGCCGATCATGGGGGCAGCGTCTTTCGCCGCCGATTATGAAGGCGGTCGGTCGGACGCTGCGTTCGACCGGGACTATGCGCCCGACCATGTGCTGGCGGAGGGGGAGGGCGTTGCCGGCGACGGGTGGACGCTGACCGCGCTGGCGACGCCGGGCCATACCTCCAACCATCTGGCCTTCGCGCTGCCCCAGACCAGGGCGCTGTTTTCCGGCGATCATGTCATGGGCTGGTCGACCAGCATCGTCTCGCCCCCCGATGGCGACATGGCCGATTATATGGCGAGCCTGGAAAAACTGATGGAGCGCGATGACCGCGTCTATTATCCCGGACATGGCGAGGCGGTCGACAATCCGCGGCGGTTGGTGCGGGGGATGCTGGGCCATCGCAAGCAGCGCGAGGGGCAGATTCTGCGCCTGCTGGGTAAGGGTGACGAGCTGACCATCGCGGCGATGACCGCGCGCATGTATGTCGGGCTGAACCCCAAGCTGCTTCCGGCGGCGGAACGCTCGGTCCTGGCGCATCTCTACGACCTGCGCACACGCGGGCTGGTTCGCGAGGAAGGAGCATCATGGACGAGCGCGGCGTGACCTCACCCACCCCTGTGACGCGGTCGCGCGGCGGCGTCGGCCTGTTCCTGACCAAGGTGGCCGGGGTGTTGGTACTGCTGGTCCTGGCGGGCCTGATCGCCGCCTGGGGCGTTCAGCGCTATGTCGCCGACCGGCTGACCCCCGATCCGACGACGATCGCGCGAGCGAGCCTGGACGGACTTCGCGAGCAGAACCGGCTGTCCGCCTTCGCCGCGCGTTATGTCGCGGTCGTCACCTCGCGCCAGTCACAGCTGGGCTTCTCGACCGAGCGGACGCTGATCATGCCGGGCATGGTCCGCTACGAGGTCGATCTGGGCAAGCTGCGCCAGCAGGATGTCCGCTGGGACGCGGGCAACCGCACCCTGTCGGTCACATTGCCGCCGGTGGAGATCGACGGGCCGCAGGTCGACCTGTCGGCGATTCGCGAATATGGCTCGGGCGGGGTGCTGACCACCTTCACCGACGCCGAACAGCGGCTGGACGCCGCCAACCGCACCGCCGGACAGGTCGAACTGATGCGCCAGGCCCGTGCGCCATCGCCGATGAAGCTAGCGCGCGATGCGACGCGCCGTGCGGTGGAGCGGAGCTTTTCCATGCCCCTGCGCGCCGCCGGGGTGGATGCGACCGTGAAGGTGCGCTTTTCGGACGAGCCGACCAACGACGAACATTGGGACACCACCCGCACGGTTCAGGAGGTTCTGGGCAACGCGGGATAACGTCACCGATTGTCGGCGCAGCCCTGTGCGCCTAGGGGAAATGTCATGACCATCCAGACGAATCTGACGGGCCTCGACCTGCGCGCCGAGATCGACCGCCTCCGCAAGGAGCGCAACGCCGTCATCCTCGCGCATTATTACCAGAAGCCCGAGATTCAGGACCTGGCCGATTTTGTCGGCGACAGCCTGGACCTCAGCCGCAAGGCGCAGGCGACTGATGCGGATGTCATCGCCTTTTGCGGGGTGCGCTTCATGGCGGAGACGGCCAAGATCCTGTCGCCCGACAAGATCGTCGTGTTGCCCGACATGGCGGCCGGATGCAGCCTGGAAGATAGCTGTCCCCCCGAACAGTTCGCCGAATTCCGCGCGCAACACCCCGATCACATCGCGCTGACGTACATCAACTGCTCGACCGAGGTGAAGGCGCTGTCCGACATCATCGTGACGTCTTCCTCCGCCGAGCAGATCCTGTCGCAGATCGACCCCGCCCAGAAGATCATCTTCGGCCCCGACCGCAATCTCGGCGGCTATCTGGCGCGCAAGACCGACCGCGAGATGCTGCTGTGGCCCGGCGTGTGCATCGTGCACGAGGCGTTCAGCGAAACCGAACTGCTCAAGCTACGCGCCCAGTGCCCCGATGCGCCGATCGCCGCCCATCCCGAATGCCCGGCGGTGATCCTCGACCATGCCGATTATGTCGGATCGACGCGCGGCATCCTGGAATTCGCGCAAGCCATCCCCGGCGACACGTTGATCGTCGCGACCGAGCCGCACATCATCCACCAGATGCAAAAGGCGATGCCGGGCAAGACCTTCATCGGCGCGCCGGGGGCGGACGGCAACTGCAACTGCAATATCTGCCCCTATATGGCGCTGAACACGATGGAGAAGCTGTATCTGGCGCTCCGCGACCTGACGCCGCGCGTCGAGATCGAGGAAGGGTTGCGGCTTCAGGCGAAGAAGAGCCTCGACGCGATGCTGACGCTCGCCAGCGGCACGGTCGGCAAGGGCGATCTGGGGCCTGTGCGCGCGTGATCGAGGGTTTTGACCTCGACGCCTTCGTCACCGCGACCCTGGCCGAGGATCTGGGGCCGGGCGGGGACATCACCTCCGCCGCCGTGATCCCCGCCGACGCGCGCTTCCTCGGCACGATGGCCAGCCGTGACGCGATCACCGTCGCCGGACTGCCTATCGCCGAGGCGTTCTTTCGCCGCCTCGACCCGGATGTGGTGATCGAACATCTGGTCGAGGACGGGGCGAGTGTCGCCCCCGGCACCGCGCTGCTCCGCCTGTCCGGCAAGGCGCGTGCGATGCTGACCGCCGAGCGTTCGGCGCTGAACACGGTCCAGCATCTGTCGGGCATCGCCACGATGACGGCGGCCTATGTCGCCGCGATCGCGGGGACCGGTGCGACGTTGCTGGATACCCGCAAGACGATTCCCGGCCTTCGTCTGATCGAGAAATATGCGACCCGCATGGGCGGCGCTCAGAACCATCGCATGGGCCTGTGGGATGCGGCGATGATCAAGGACAATCACGTCGCGGTCGCGGGCGGGATCGGCCCGGCGGTGACGGCGGCGAAGGATGCGGGGATCGCCCGAATCATCGTCGAGGTCGACCATCTCGACCAGATCGAGCCCGCGCTGGCGGCGGGGGCGACGCATCTGCTGCTCGACAATATGGGGCCCGCGCAACTGGCGGAGGGCGTCGCCCTGGTCGCCGGGCGCGTGCCGACCGAGGCGTCGGGCGGCGTCAGGCTGGACACCATTCGCGCGCTGGCGGAGACCGGCGTGACCTATATCAGCGTGGGCCGCTTGACCCAGTCGGCCCCGGCGGCGGATATCGGACTGGATTTCGCCGCCGCCTGACGACGACGGCGTTTCGTGAAGGGGAAAAGGGCGTGCGACCGAAATCGGTGATATTGGGCGAGCGGCTGTCGTTCCTCGCCATGCTGTTGCTGCTCGTGCTGGCGGTGCTCGGCTGGAACGACACAGTGGCGCAGGCGGGGGTGGCGATCGCGGTGATAGCCAACGGCTTGCTGATCGGGCTGTTCCTGTTGGCGACCCTGCTGGTCACGCGGATGGCGAGCCGGGGTGGGCTTGTCTTCTTGGCGATCCTGACCGTGCTGAACCTGCTCGGTTTTTTGTATCAGGTGTCCGAAGGCGCGCTGGCACAGGGGCTGTTCGGGGTGCTGACCAGCGTGCAGGCGGCGGCGTCGCTGGTCGCCGTCGTCATGCTGATGCGGCCCAATGCGATGGCCTGGTATCGCACCATGGCGGAGGTGAGCGAGGCATGAAGACGACCCTGATCGCACTGGCGATGCTGGCCGCACCGCAACTGGCGGGCGCGCAGACGCTGCAATGCTCCGCCCCGACCGGAGCGCAGAGCATTCGCCCCGACCTGCCCAGCAACAGCCAGCCGGTGCGCGTCCTGCCGATCGGCGGCTATACGCTCGCCATCACCTGGAGCCCGCAATATTGCCGCGACCCCAAGGGGGACAGCCGCTTCCAGTGCGGATCGGGCAACCGCTTCGGCTTCACCCTGCACGGGCTTTGGCCCGATGGCGTGGGCAAGGACTGGCCGCAATATTGCCGCCCGACCGCGATCCTGCCCCAGCCGGTGGTTCGTCGCCATATCTGCGCCACGCCTTCCGCCCAACTTATGCAGCATGAATGGGCCAAGCACGGCACCTGCATGACGGGTTATAGTCCGTCGCGCTATTTCACCCAGTCGAACGGCTTGTACCACCGCCTGCGCTTTCCCGACATGAACGCACTGTCGCGACGTGGTGCACTGACGGCGGGTGATCTGGCGAGTGCGATGGCGGCGGCGAACCGGGGTATGACCGCCGACATGATGCGTGTCACCGCGACCCGCGATGGCTGGCTCGATGAAATCTGGATCTGCCTGAACAAGGCGTTCCGCTATACCCGCTGCCCGGTCCATCAGGGCGGATTGTCGCCGCGTGCGCCGATCAAGATCTGGCGCGGCGCACGCTGAGCCCGCTTATCCCTCCACCGTGACGGTGGAGGGGTGATGCTTGTCGAGATGCTTGCGGATGATTCGCAGGTTGCGGGTGTTGGACCGGAACATCACGTCGGCCGCATCGCCGATCAGCGGCACGAAGCCCAGCACGGCGTCGAAGCCGACATTGCCCATCATCCGCAGCATCTGCAATTTCGACAGGCCCAGATTGCGCGCCTCCCAGATGATGTAGCTGCCCAGCGCGGCGGCGGCGATATCGCCGACGACGGGGACCAGCCCCAGCACCACGTCCAGCCCGATCGGGCGGTTGATTCCGGGAAGGACCACCACGCGCTCCAGCAATGCCTCCATCGCCTCGATCCGGCGACGGCTGGCGACAATCCCCTTGTCCAGAGGAAGCGCGTCGAAGGCGCCGGGATCGATACGAGATGCGTTGGCCATGGCTATCAGTTGGGGGTGCCCCGCAGATGGTTCAATGGATGCCATGCGCGACTATTGGCCTGATATTGCCGCAAGCGATTGGCGACGAGCGACCAGCGCAGCGGCCGGGCCAGTGGAATGAAGGGCGTGTCGGCGTTCAATGCGGCATCGGCGAGGGCGATGGCCCGGCTCCTTTCGGCCAGTGTGGGAGCGAGCCGCGCCTGCTCGATCGCCGCCTGAGCCGCCTCGCCACAGGGCGCACAAGCGGTGGCGATGTACCAACGGGCGCTGTCGAAAGGTGCAACCGCATCGATCAGCCGCAGATCGGCGGGCGCGTCGCTTGCCACCCGTTCCGGTGTGATGCCGATGCGCAGCAGGGTCGCGCCGATCTGACCGTAAAGCAGGTTCGCACCGGGGCCCTCGGGTAGCGCGATTCGCAGCCTGACCGGCTGTCCCCATGCCGCGACCCGGGTGCGGGCGCCCGCGCGCCGCTCGTCCAGCGTCAGCAGCGCCCAGCCGGGGATTTGCGGCGGAGCATCCGAGTCCAGCGTATCGGGCAGCAACCGGTCGGTCGCCTCCCAATTGGGCGCCACCGCCGAGAGCAGCGCCGCCCGGTCGAATGCCGACGACAACGCCTGCCGATTGGCGGGATCGGCCAGAAAGCCTTGACGGTTGGCAATGGACAGTCCGAACAGCCCGGCGGCGGGATCGATTCGGACGGCGGCGGGGTTGATCTGCGCACCGTCCAGCAACGGCCATTCCGTGAACCGCCCCCCCAGCATCAGGTCGGACCCACCCCGGGCGAAGCGCAGGATCGCGCGGGCGGGGCTTTCGGAGATTAGGCGGACATCGTCCTCGGGCGCCGGTGCGGCATCGTCGTCGGGCTCGGCGCGCCGGGGATCGGGAATGGGGCGAAGCAGGGGCGGCGGCCCGGCCCGGATGATCCGGAACGGCCCCGTGCCGTGCCGCGTCCGATCGATGATCGCCATTTCGGGCTGGGCGAACAGCTTGAGCAGATCGGGGCGGGGCCGTGACAGACGTACCTCGATGACCTGCGGCGTCATCACGACAATCTCGTCGATCGCGGTCAGGAACGGCGCGAGCGGATTGCCGGAACGCGGCGAGGCGAGGCGGCGGAGGATCGGCACGACCTGCTCGGCGGTGACGGGGCTGCCGTCATCCCATTTCGCCTCGCGCAGGCGGAAGATGAAGCTGCCGCCGTCATCGATGACGATCCAGCGTTCGGCCAGTCCCGGCTCGATCTGTCCATTGGCATCGAACCGGACCAGCCCCTGGGCCAGCGAGTCCCGCAACAGGCGATGCGACGTATCGCCATCGGCGAAGCCGGACCGCCTGGGCCCTGATCCGCCGCCGCCTCGGCCGTGAACCGCACTGACGGTCACCGCGCCGGTATCAGCCTGGCGGTCACAGCCGCCGACGGACAGAAGCGCGGCGGCCAAGGCGATGGTGCGGACGGCGGGACTCGAACCCGCACTCCATAGGAAGCCGATTTTAAGTCGGCAGCGTCTACCGGTTTCGCCACGTCCGCGCACGGGCACAGGAAGAGACGAGGTCGCCGCAAAGGTCAAGTAAAGACCGGTCGTCAGGCGATGATAGTATTGCCTGTGTCCCGCCGCACTGCCGGATGCGCGCGAAAAGGGATCAGCCGGCCTCGACGTTCAGGCGAGCGCGCATTTCCTTGCCGGGTTTGAAATAGGGGACGCGCTTGGCGACAACCTCGACGGTTTCGCCGGTGCGGGGATTGCGTCCGGTACGGGCGCCGCGCGAACGGGTCGAAAAGGCGCCGAAGCCGCGCAGTTCAACACGACCGTTGTCCGCAAGACGTTTTGTGATTTCGTCAAAGAAGATAGTCACGATCAACTCGACTTCACGCGGGTTCAGCCCCGGATTGTGTTGACCGATTTTCTGCACCAGTTCCGAACGGATCATTGTCTAGTCCCAAGCTATAGACCAGCCGTTCCTAACCTGTGTTTCTCGCTGCTGAAAGTGTTTTTATTATACAATTAAGCAACGGATATGTCTAATTATGTCAAATGTGCACAAAACCGGGACATGCTTGAAAAAACATGCCCCGGTCCAGTGATTTACTTCTGCGTGCGAGCCTTCAGAGCTTCACCCAGAATATCGCCCAGCGACGCGCCCGAGTCGGACGAACCGTACTGAGCCACCGCCTGCTTCTCTTCGGCGATCTGCATCGCCTTGACCGAGAAGGTCGGCTTCTTCGAACGATCGAAGCCGGTGACCATCGCGTCGAACTTCTGGCCGACCTGGAAGCGCTCGGGGCGCTGCTCGTCACGGTCGCGACCCAGATCGGTACGCTTGATGAAGCCGGTCGCACCATCGTCGCCCGCCTGGACTTCGAGGCCCGCATCGCGGACTTCGAGGACGGTCACGGTGACGACCTGGTTCTTGTTCAGGCGATCGCCAGCCGCAGCCACGCCGCCGGCGACCGGGCCGCCGCGCTCGAGCTGCTTCATGCCGAGCGAGATACGCTCCTTCTCGGGGTCGATGTCCAGAACCACGGCCTGAACGACTTCGCCCTTGCGGTGCAGGTTGAGGGCATCCTCACCCGACACGCCCCAGGCGATGTCCGACATGTGGACCATGCCGTCGACGTCGTTGTCCAGGCCGATGAACAAGCCGAACTCGGTCGCGTTCTTGACTTCGCCCTCGACGGTCGAGCCGATCGGATGGGCCGCGGCGAACGCTTCCCACGGATTGGCCTGAGCCTGCTTGAGGCCGAGCGAGATGCGGCGCTTTTCCTGATCGACCTCGAGGACGACCACATCGACTTCCTGCGAGGTCGACACGATCTTGCCCGGATGGACGTTCTTCTTGGTCCAGGACATTTCCGACACGTGGACCAGGCCTTCGATGCCCGGCTCCAGCTCGACGAA
>JAAIGG010159002.1_pt1 | contig 21681 bp, 19 predicted proteins | sample 6487391 | NCBI WGS metagenome assembly JAAIGG01 (sample SAMN13974130, study PRJNA590717) | phyllosphere metagenome | biome: asymptomatic weeds; feature: pooled weeds collected from a community garden; material: weeds; isolation source: pooled asymptomatic leaves from various weed species from...
ATCTGCTTCCTCTTCCACCCGCTGATCGGGGCGGCCGCGCTCGCCGGCGCCGTGATCCTCGTCGTCGTCACGCTGCTGACCGAGGCCACGACGCGCTCGCCCTCCCGGGTCACCACCGGGGCGGCCCTGCGCCGCAACGCCCTGGCGGAGGCCGGCCGCCGCAACGCCGAGGTGCTCGCCGCGCTCGGCATGCAGGCGCGCCTCGCCGCCCGCTGGGACGCCGCGAATTCCGAGTACCGGAACGCCCAGCAGCGCCTGGCCGATTGCGTCGGCGGCTTCGGCGCCGCCTCGAAGATCTTCCGCATGACCCTGCAATCGGGGGTGCTGGCGCTCGGCGCGTGGCTGGTGATCAACAACATGGCCACCGGCGGCATCATCATCGCGAGCTCGATCCTGGTCTCGCGCGCCCTGGCGCCGGCCGAACTCGCCATCGCCAACTGGAAGGGGTTCGTGGCCGCCCGGCAGAGCTGGCGCCGGCTGTCGGACCTCCTGGTGAGGCTTCCGGCGAGCGCCGCGCCCATGGCGCTGCCGGCCCCATCCCGCTCCCTGTCGGCCGAGGGCCTCGCCGTCGCGGTGCCCGGCCTGCCCCGGGTCGTGGTTCAGGACGTGAGCTTCCGCCTCGAAGCGGGCCAGGGGCTGGGCATCATCGGCCCCTCGGCCTCGGGCAAGTCCTCGCTGGCCCGTGCACTGATCGGTCTCTGGGCCCCGTGCCGCGGCAGCGTGCGCCTCGACGGCGCGGCGCTCGACCAGTGGTCGCATGCCGCCCTCGGCCCGCATCTCGGCTTCCTGCCGCAGGAGGTCGAGCTGTTTGCCGGAACCGTCGCCGAGAACGTCGCCCGTTTCGAGCCCGACGCACCGGCCGAGATCGTCATCGCCGCCGCGCGCGCGGCCGGCGTGCACGCGATGATCCTCGCGCTTCCCGAAGGCTACGACACCCGCATCGGCGAGGGCGGGAGCGGTCTCTCGGCCGGCCAGCGCCAGCGCATCGGGCTCGCCCGCGCGCTCTACCGCGATCCCTTCCTCGTCGTGCTCGACGAGCCGAATTCCAACCTCGACGCCGAGGGCGAGTCCGCCCTGACCGAGGCGATCTGCGGGGTGCGCCGCCGCGGCGGCCTCTGCATCGTCATCGCCCACCGGCCGAGTGCCCTGGCCGCCGTCGACCTTGTCCTGGTGATGGGCGGCGGCCGGGTCCAGGGCTTCGGCCCTCGGGACGAGGTGCTGAAGCGCATGCTCCGGCCGACCGTCATGCCGGCGGCCGAGACCGGCCGAATGGAGGGCGCGTCCCGCGGGACGGACCCGGTGACCCTGCGGGAGAGTGCCTGATGTCCGCCGCCGCGACCTTCGATCCGACCTCTGCGCCGGCCCCTGCTCCTGCCCCGCGCCGCACGGCGCGGCGCGCGATCCGCCGTCACCTCGTCCTTTCCGGCGCACTGGCCGTCCTGCTCGTGGCCGGGGTCGGCGGGTGGGCTGGCCTGACGATGATCTCCGGCGCGGTGATCGCCTCCGGGCAGGTCGTCGTCGAGACTGACGTCAAGAAGGTTCAGCATCCGACCGGGGGCGTCGTCGGCGCGCTTCTCGTCCACGAGGGTTCGCGGGTGAGGGCGGGCGACGTCCTGATCCATCTCGACGAGACCCAGACCCGCGCCAACCTCGACGTGGTCCTGAAGGCGCTCGACGAACTGGCCGCGCGGCGCGCCCGCGACGAGGCCGAGCGCGACGGCCGCGACGCGATCGCCTTTCCCGCCGATCTGACGGCGCGCGGCGGCGATCCGGTCGTCGCGCATCTGCTCGACGGCGAGAGGAGCCTGTTCGCCGCCCGACGCGCCGGCCGCGCGGGCCAGCGGGCCCAGTTGCAGGAGCGCACCCACCAGCTCGATGAGGAGATCGCGGGCCTGACCCAGCAGGTGGCCGCCAAGGTCCGGGAGATCGGCTTCATCACGAGCGAGCTGACGGGGGTGCGCGAACTCTACGCCAAGAACCTCGTTCCGCTGACCCGTGTGACCGCGCTCGAACGGGACGGGGTACGCCTGCAGGGCGAGGACGGGCAGCTTCTCGCCTCCATCGCTTCCGCCAAGGGCCGCATCGCCGAGATCGGCCTGCAGATGCTGCAGATCGATGGCGACATGCGCACCGAGGTCGGAAAGGACTTGGCCGACATCCGCGGCAGGTGGTCCGAACTCGTGGAGAAGCGGGTCGCGGCCGAGGACGTGCTCAAGCGCGTGACGATGCGTGCGCCGCAGGACGGCACCGTGCACCAGCTGACCGTGCACACGATCGGCGGCCTCGTCACCCCCAACGAGCCGGCGATGCTCATCGTCCCGGCACAGGATCGCCTGCAGGTCGAAGTGCGGATCCAGCCGCAGGACATCGACAGCGTCCATGCCGGGCAGCGGGCGATCCTGCGCTTCTCCGCCTTCAACGCCCGCACCACGCCCGAGATCGCGGGCGACGTGGCGCGCGTGTCGGCGGATGTGAGCCAGGATTCACGCACCGGCCTGACCTACTACGCCGCCCGCATCGCGATCCCGCCGCAGGAACTCGACCGGCTCGGCCCCCTGCACCTCGTGCCCGGGATGCCCGTTGAGGCGTTCCTGCAGATCGGCGACCGCTCGGTCCTGAGCTACCTGGTCAAGCCCCTGAGCGACCAAGTCGCCAAGGCGTGGCGGGAGCGGTAGGCGCGCGCCCCGCACGACGGCCGGACGCGCTCGACATCCGCTGCACGGGTGCCGGGCGGGCGTGCCGGTCGGAAGCGGGGCAGGGCGGTTCAGGCGGGTTGCGGTCCCGGCCTCATCGAAGCGGCGGGCGCGCGTCTGGAACTCGCGGCGGCAGACCGGCGCGACGGCATCGAACGCCTGGCCGACCGCATGCAGGCGGACTTCCTCGCCGTCGCCAGCCAGCCCCATGTCGTCTCGAACTTCCCCGATCTGATCGAGACCCTCGATCCGGCTAGAGCATCGTGCTGGATATCGTATCCAGCACGATGCTCTATGGTGTTGTGATGCATCGGCTTTTTCCGAAAGCCGGTTCCCACCTTTCGGACCGATGCTCTAGGCCCGATTTCGCCGAGATCGTCGCGGCCTTCCAGGCCTCGGCCACCGCCGAGGCGCGCCTCGCCCTCGACAATCCCCTGCGGCCGCGATGGACGGGCGCCGTCACGCCAAGGTGCAGGAGGTGGCCCGCCGGCTCCTGTCCGAGCCGGGCTCTGCCGACCTGATCTTCCTCGATGAGGGGGGACGCGTCGTACGCCCGTGGTGAGGGCCGCAATTGCCTTTGAGGCGGCGTGTCAGGCGGCGATCGGTTGAGGTCGGAATTGGGTCCAGTTTCAGAGAAGCACCTCGGCGAGCCAGGCCTGCGGATCGACGCGATTGAGCTTGGCGGTCTCGATCCGCGTGTAGAGCTGCGCAGCGCGATGGCCGCCCGCGTCCGAGCCGGCGAAGGTCCGGTTGCGGCGGCCCACCGCGATGGGGCGGATCGCCCGTTCGGCAGCCTCGTTCGACAGGCAGATGCGCCCATCGTCGAGGAAGCGGCTGACCTCGCAGGCCTGGCTTCAGAAGATCAGAACGAGCACGACGGTCAGGATCAGGAAAGCCGCGAGGCCGGAGAGGAGCACGATCTGGTCGATCCCGGTCTTCTCGCCGGAAGCGCCATCCCCGACAAACGCTTCCGGCACCTTGGCCGCAGGTGAAGACGCCGTCGGCTCGCCCTCCGCAGCTCTCACGGCTGACAGCGAGACACCGCCGGCAACAGGTGGCAGTTCCGGCGCGGCAGGCAGGGGCCGGTCCGCTCGCGGGCCAAGCACGTCCGGCTCGACGCTGACGCCCGCCGCCTCCAATTCCAGCATCACCAGGACGAGAGCGTCCACATCCATGCTGTCGACGGGCAGGGCCGCCTGGAACTCTTCAGCCGTCAATTCTCCGCGTTCGCGGCCGAGCGCGATCAACCGGTCGAGCGTTGCGCGGTCGATCGTGCCAGCCATCGCCCGTCGCTATCGCCTCCGCGTCTCGGTCGCCCGCCCCATAGACGCCCTGGCCTGCCGGATAACCTCCTCGGGCGTCGGCGGGTTGGCCGGATGGTAGCTCAGACAGAGCGGCGTGCGCAGCTTCGCCGGTCGCCCCGAGCCCTCTGTCGCGAAATAGAACTCGCCCGCGCCCAGCTTGCCGATATCCGACACCGCGCCGCCATTCGCGGCGATGATCTCCTGGGCGGCCGCAATGGTCGCGGGCGCGCTCTGCCGGCCGAAGAACTGCGTGGTGCAGTTGGAGACCACCTGATTGTGGATGCCGCGCGGCACCTGCGTCGCCACGATCATCCCAAGACCATACTTGCGGCCCTGCGCCACCAGCTTGATGCCACTGCCAAGGCTCGGCGAGGCCTTCTGCGCAGGCAGGAAGGTCTGCGCCTCGTCGACCACGTAGAGCATACCGCGCGGCGACGGGTTCCTCTTGATCCAGCCGAACAGCGTCATCTGCAGGCGGTTCACGAAGTCCTCGCGCGCCGCCTCCGAGGCGAGCCCCGAGAGGTTGATGACCGAGATACGCGTGCGAGCCGGGTCGGGACCGAAGAACAGGTGGCGCGGGTCGAGCACCGTGCCTTCGGCCTTGAGGAGCGGATTGGTCGCGACCGCGGCAAGAAGCTGGTCGGCCATGCCGGCCGCGAGCCGGGCAGCGTTGCCGATCTGGCTGATCCCATCGGGTAGATCGCCGAGCAGGGCGATGAGCGCGTCGAGCCCGCCGCTGCCCCGATCCGCGAAGTGCCGGAGTGCGTCCGCAAGCACGCCGCGCAGCAGGTTCGTCTTGGCGCCAGCGAGCGGTCCGAGGGTCTCGGCCGCCATCTCGATCGCCTGCTGGCGCTCGTCGCGGTCCCCGCTCAGGTCCGAGAAGTCGGGCAGGACGGACAGGAAGAGTGGGTTGCCGGCATGCACGCCCGGCGTCCACACCACGACCTCGACCCGCGCATGGTAGGCGGCGGCCCTGCGCGCATCCTCGTCGGAAAGCCCCTTCGGCCGCTCTGGCCAGGGCGTGCCGAGCCGCGAGAGGTCGTTGTTGGGATCCATTACGATGGCCGGAAGCCCGGCCAGCGCCGCCTCCTCCACGAGGCGGCGCAGGAGCACGGTCTTGCCGGAGCCTGAGCCGGCGATGATCGCGGTGTGCCGGGGCAGCAGGCGCAGCGGGAGGCTGACGCCGGGCGCATCCGGCGTGAGGCGGTGCCCGAGCGGGATTGTCTCCGGTCCGTCTTCGGGCGCCGGAGATCGGGGGGAGGCGCGGGTCGCACCGTCGGGCTCGGCTACGCGCGTGCCGTCGGGGCGATGTGCAGCCGGCCTCGGCGAGGCGGCGGACGGGCCCGGCGCGCCCTCGCGGACAGGCCCAGACGAAGCCGGGACTTCCGGCGCCTGATCCGGCCTGCCGCCGCCGCTCGGGCCGTGGGCGAGACCGGCGGCTCGGAATAAGGATGTGCGCACGACCGGCTGCTCCGCGCGAAGCCAGCTTTCGAACCGATCGGAGGCGCCCTCGTCCTGCGCCCGCCCTCGAAGATCGCGCAGGGCGACGAAGACCCGCAGATCCGCGTCGGAGGGGTCGATCAGCCGGCCGCCGGCCGCCGTGAAGGCATCGACGAGTTGCTTCGTCTTGGCCCCGCCGGGCATCGGCCCGCGGCGCACCAGCAGCAGCGCCCGGTCGGGGATGCGCGCCGAGATGCCCGACGCCGTCAGCGCCGCCCGCAGACGCGCCTGGAACGCGATGGCGTTCTGGTGCTGGAGCGCCCGGTAGCAGACGTGGCGCTCGCGGTCGTTCTCGTCCCGGTGGATGAAGATCAGCCGGCCGTGCAGCGGCGGGATCTTCTGGTCGGGCTCTCCCTTGCTCGCGACGTCGAGTGCGTCGTCCGGATCGTCCTCCAGGGCGTAGAGGTCGAAGGCGTCGCGCAGCACCTGCCCGAGCCAATGGTCCTCGTCGCTCCGGATGCCGGCGATGTCGGCCCGTGCGCAGGCGGCGGCAAGGTCGAACTCGACCTCTGGAAGCGGAGCCACCGTGGCCGCCGAGGTTTCGACGAGACTGTCGCAGACGGAGACCGTGCCCGCCGCAAGGCAGCGGCGGCGGAAGGCGTCGCAGCGCATCAGCAGCGTGCGCGGCATCATCGCCGAGTCCGACGCCTCGGCGATGGCCCGCTCGCTGAACGGCCATGTCGGGGATGGTGCAGCGAAGCCCGCCTCCGCGTAGGCCGGCCGCAACCGGCCGGCGATGAGCGCGGTGGCGGCGGCCCGCTCGTTCATGCCGATGAGGCCGATCGGCTCGGCAAAGCGCTGCAGCACCGGTGTCATGGCGCGAGCGCCGAGACGCAGCCAGGATTCCTGCAGGCAGGTCACCACCGTCATCGTGCGATCGCAGACGATATGGAGTTCGAGAAGGCCCGCGGCGAGCACCTCGGCGAGGCCGGCTTCCGCCTCGATCCCGTCCTCGGCCGCAAGACGGCTCGTCTCGATGAGTCCGTCAATCTGATCGACGGCGACGAGGGTCGGCCCGCTGAGCGCCATGATCCAGCACATGCCGCGCACCAGTTCGACCGGCGCCGGCGGCGGCGTTCGGAAGCCCAGCGCGGCCCGCTCCGCCGGATCGGCCTCGTAGCCCTGCAGCCAGGCATGGGCGAGCCCGACCACGGCGAAATCCTGCGACCGCAGCAGGCAGAGCGCGCGGAAGACATCGAGATGCTTGAGCGCGCGGGCCGCGTCCACGCTCATGAGCGCGCGCACCAGCACGTCGACGATCCGGCGCGCGTCCATGTTCGGGGTGTTGAACGCGGCCTCGACCTGCGCCTCGACGCCGAAGCGGCGCGCCACGCCGGCGAGCACCGCATCCGATTGCCGCCGTCCGTCCGGCATCGTCTGCAGCAGCGCGGTGACGAAGCTCAAGGCCGCGCTGCGCCAGAAATCCGTGAGCCCCAGCACGTCGAGAGGCACGAACCAGCCGCCCGCGCGCCAGACCTCCTGCCGGAGCTGCCCGACGAGATGGGTCTTGCCGACGCCGGACTGGCCGACGAGCACGCGCCCCTCCGCGCGGTCCGCCGGCGCCCGCGCCTTGCGGTGCAGCTCCGCCACCACCTCCGGGGCGAGCCGCTCGTTCGGGCCACCGGTCGGCGGCGTGTCGATCCAGATGCTGTCGAGCGTGCGCACCCAGTCGAAATCGACCCGGCGCAGGGCGTCGAGGGCATCGCTCATGACTGGATCCAGATGATGTGGAAGGGCTCGCCCGCCGGGCTGAAGGCCGCCGCGCGTTCGGCGGCGTCGAGCGATTTGGGATCGCTGAACTGGCTCAGCCGAGCCGTCTTGTCGCCGCGCAGGATGGCGGCGAGGCCGGCATCGACGGTCGCGCGGTCGAGGTCGCCGAGATGCGTGCGCAGGGCGCTCAAGCGCACGGCCTTGGCCCGCGCGCCGCCCGTCAGCGCGAGATAGGCGGCCTCGATCCGGGCCCGGAGCTGCTTGGACGTCAGCGTCTTCGATCCCTTGGAAGGTTTGGCGGTGGTCTTGCGTGCCGGTGATCGCCGCTGCGGCACTGCGCGCGCCGGCTCCCCGGGCGGCGTTCCCACGAGTTCGGCGAGCGTCCGTCCCGTCGTGGCGAGATCCGCCTGCATCCGCTCCAGCCAGTCCTGCAGCACGCGGAAATTCGGCGGCAGGGGCTCGCACATATGCCCGCCCGCCCAGTCCCAGCCCCTGTCGGTGACGGTCAGCCGCAGTGAGCGCCCCTGCCGCTCCGCCTCGAGGTAGCGGCCGGCAATCAACGCCTCGCGATCCGCCCGATCGACGCGCGGTACAAGGGCGCTCTGCAGGGCGCTGCCGTGCCGGCCGAGGAGACACCAGAGGATCAGGGCCTGTTTCGGTGTCGGCGTCCCGCTCATCGCTCCCCCTCGGTCGTGCCGCGCCGCAGTCGAACGACGGCGCGGATCTTCTCGATCGCCAGGGCCAAGTCGGCCGCAACCTGCTCGTTGGTCAAGCGCAGCACGAGGTAGCCCGCAGTCAGCAACTCGTAATCGCGGTGGCGGTCATTACCGAATTTCGGCTCGGTCCGATGCTCCGGTCCGTCGAATTCCACGACGACGCGATGCGCGCGACAGAGCAGATCGACGCGCGCTCGCGCGCCCCAGGCTCCGACCGGCACCGAGGCGTTGCAGGCGAACAGACCCGCAAGCTCGACGTCCTGTTCCAAGGCTGCCGCAACCCGTCGCTCGATCTCGCTGGCATGGTGTGTTCCGGCCGGTGCAATGAAGCGCGCGACCGCCGCACGTTCCTCCCGGACAAGCTCGTAGGCGCCGTAGAGGAGACGGTCATAGGGGGGCGTCTCGGTCGGCTCCACGGTCAGGGCCGCCACGACGGCGGCTCCGTGCCGGGAGCACCATTCCAGCGCCTCGATGACAGGCCGCGCCCGCATTGCCAAGGCGGGATCGACCTCCCAGATCAGGAGGATTCTAGCCGGATCGATCGCCCCGAGCAGCCGGCCGAATTCGAGTTCTCGCGCCATCCGCCGGAAGCGCGGTGGGTGGCCGAGCCTAGCTCGCTTCGAGGCTGCCTTCAGCCAGGGATCGGCCACGCCCGAAACGATGCCTTCAATCTGACCGTGCCTGCGCTGCCAACAGCCGAGCGCCAGTTCGGCGAGATCATCGAGAAGTCGTTCGATGATGGCCGTTGCCGAGGAAAGCCCCTCACAAGAAACCAGAAGTGCGCTGCGGCTGCCATCAGTGGCCTCAAAGACGAGAGAACCGACACCCTCTCGGCCGGTCCCCACAACAACCATGCGCTGCCCAGGCACGAGGCGGAGGATGCCTTGAGCCAGATCGCCTGCCGTGATCCGCGGTCGAGCCGCAGCGTCGGGATTGAGGGACGGCTGCAAACCGGAACCAAGTTGCCAGGGCGACTGCTGACGTTCGGACGTCGAGCAGCCTTCGCTCTCGGCAATTCAGCACAGGCTTTCGATCCTGGCTACCGGATTCGCATCCTCAGGTTGCTCGTGCTGTGGAGGCCGGCTAGTGCTCCGCCGAGTGTCCGGAACGTCGTCGCGGCCGCCCGATGATCCCGCAAGACCCCCAGCGGCATGCTCGCGGCACAAGCGCCTCAACTGCGCCGCACGCCGTCCGCATCCGCGGACACATTGCCGTCGCCTGAGTGGCTCCTCCACCGCTCCCAGGCGCACCCGACACGATTCGAGCGTGTGACCTCTGCCTGAGGAGGGCTACGCTCCCATCCTTTTGAGCGACCAAAGCATTTTATCACTCCGCACTGCGCCGTTGCGTCGGCCGCTCAGTTGGGCTACTCACGAGCCACGGTCAGCACCCGTAGCTCAGCTGGATAGAGCGTTGCCCTCCGAAGGCTGATGTCAAGGGTGCCTGTTTGAACGTGCGTGTCGAAAAGACAAGGTAAAACAAGGATTTGCGGAAGGCCTGATCGCTGCTTCACATGATCGGAAATTTCGCGTAAGCACTGCGTAAGCAGTTAGCACCCGTAGCTCAGCTGGATAGAGTGACGCCCTCCGAAGGCGTAGGTCACAGGTTCGAATCCTGTCGGGTGCGCCAGCTTCCCAAAATGCGAAGTTTGATAAGGTTGGGGCGAGTACTCGTCCGGCGCGGCCGGTCCCATTGAGGACAGCCCAGTGTCACCTCCAGCCGGGCTTCAACCAACTTGCCAGGCGACTTGGCTCAAGACCTCAATAATCAGCGCGCGTCTCGCTTCCTCACCGTCGAGCCCGACCAGCGGTGCAGCACCTTCGACCAGAAGATGGGCAAGCCCGTTCACCACGGACCAAGCGGTGACGATCCCGAGCGTGGCCGCACCCTAGTGCGATGTTGGATGGGTCTCGGGATCTGATCTGGGCGTGCAAAGCCGCCGAACTTGAAGCCCTGCAGCCTGATCGCCGTATCGCCTCGGGGGTTGCGGGATGTCCTCGCAGAAGGAGTCGGCCGAGACCCCTAGGCTCGTACGCAGGGGAGGGCTTTCCCCTTTCACTCCCGAATGGCGAACTTTTCACTACCAATATGGGGGTCATTGACTCCCAATTTGCCGAGTCAGATTGTCTCAATCTGTTGCGTCGCGGAGTTGGGAATGTACGGAGGGTTTGTAGAACGGCGGGTGGAGGAGACCCTTTCGGATACGCCGGTCGTCCTGATTGTAGGACCACGCTGGGTGGATAGACCACACTCGTCCGCAAGATGGGCGAGGCTGGCCGATCCTATCTAACGCTAGACGATCAAACGGTTCTCGCGGCGGCCCAATCGGATCCTACCGGTTTCATCCGGGGTCTGGATCAAGCCATCATCGACGAGATTCAGCGCGCGCCGGACCTGTTGCTGGCCATCAAGAAGACGATTGATGAGGACAAACGACCGGGACGCTTCCTGCTGACGGGATCAGCGAACGTTCTGACCTTGCCACGGATAGCGGACAGTCTGGCCGAGCGGATGGAGACCATCCAGATGCTGCCGCTGGCCAAGGCTGAGGTAGAAGGTCGGACACCGAACTTTCTGGAGCGGCTCTTTGAGGGAAGGCTCCAAAACCGGCAGGACGCCATCGTCGGTGACGATCTCGTCCAACTCGTCCTGCTGGGTGGGTTTCCGGAAGCGATCAGCCGTGAAACCGAACGACGGCGGCAAGATTGGTTTCGATCTTATCTCACGTTGATCCTCACGCGCGACATCGCAGACGTCGAGAAACTGACTGAGTTGCCGAAACTCGCGAGGCTGACTGCCGAGCATTCGGGACAGTTGGTCAACTATTCCCAGTTTGCCGCTGGTGGCCTGCCGATTGTTCTCACATGAAGGAAGATCAGACCAAGGTCCTGTGCGTTACCCGTCTGCTGCTCAAGGCTTCAGATGCTTGCGCAATAGATCGACGAAATTCCGGGCGATGTCCGACAACTCCTCGAACGGCGGATGTAAGATTGCCACGCCATAATCGATTGCCGGACGGAACGGCCTCTTGATTACATTGGCCGTGAAAGGCGTGCTGACGACCGGATCGATGACCCCGACGCCGCATCCCGCCTCGACGAGTTCGCAAGCTGTCGAGAAGAATTCCGTCTCAGCGACGACGTTCCAGTGCGCGCCATACTTCGAGAAGGCGACTGCCAGTTGTTGATGGATGGGATCGCCTCGGAACAAACTAACGAAGGGTTCGCCATCCAAATCCGCCGGCGTGATCACGGTCTTTTCTGCAAGCGGATGATCCGGCGGCATCATGCATTGGCACTCGTAGGAAAAAACTTCCATACGATTGCTTGGGTAATCCAGCGGCATCTCCGCAATCGCCAGATCGAACTGCTGCGTTGAGATGAGCTGACGCACCGTCTCCGATGGCCGCGAGATGATCTTCACACGCACGTGACGACGCTTGGCCGTGAATAGCGACACGATGCGCGGCAACAGACTGATCGACATGCTCGCATAGGCCGCGATCGACAGATGCCCTCTCTGGCCCGACCGGATTTCCTCAGCGGCTTGGGCAGCGCGCTCCATGGCCTCCACCGAGCGATGTGCATGGTCGAAGAAGAGCTTCGCCTCGGGCGTGGGTTGCAGCCGGCCTGAGCGGCGCACGAACAGCGCGAAGCCGAGGTTCGTTTCCAGTGTGTTGATCGTATGGCTGACCGCAGGCTGCGAGACGCCCAGCATTTCGGCGGCGCGGGTCATGGTCCCATGTCGCATCAGGGTCAGAAAACACTCGAGTTGACGATTGTCCATGACTACGACGATAAGTTTTGATTATACGTGACGCAAGCCAGATTATTTGCGTTTTGGTCGCATACTGCTTCAACTCCAAACCGGCGTCAGGATTCGCGCTGAGAGGGAGTAGAGGGCTATGCCAGGACAGCAATACTCAAGACGTGCAATGCTGAAGGGTGGGTTGGCTGCGTCAACATTGCTGGCAGCTCCCAACATCCTGCGTGCTCAGCAGCTTCGAGAGCTGACGATGCTGACTTGGCCCGGACACGTGACGCCGGAGGTCGTCGGCCCCTTTGAAGAGGCGCACAATGTCCGCATTCGTGCGAAGGAATATGTCGGCGGCGATCAGATGCTGGCCCAGTTTTCCCAGTCCCCCGCCGGTACATACGACGTTATCCTCGCAGATGCGGAATACGTCTCGCAACTCCATGAAGCCGATTATATCGAACGGCTCGATCCGAACGATTACCCTATCGACGACTTCTTTCCTGAATTCCAGAGTTTCGAAGGACACTGGTACGATGGGGGACTGTATGCCGTCTTCTTGCGGTTCGGCTTCCTCGGACTCTCTCATAATCTGGATGCCATCAGCGCCAGCCAGGCGCGCAGCTACCGGGCGATGTGGGACGAGGCTTTCCACGGGAAAATCGGCCAGTTCGACTGGCATCTTCCGAATTTCGGCACGATCAGCCTGATCGAGGGCAACGACGCACCCTTCGACCTGTCCGAAGACGCATGGAAGGGCGTCCAGGACGACGCGCTGACGCTGCGGCCGCAGGTGCGTGGTTTTTATGATTATGGAGGCACCCTCTCGGCGCTGCGATCCGGCGAGGTTCTCGCCATGCCCGGCATCGGCGACTGGATCACCGGCGTCCTGCAGCGCGACGGCAGCAACGTCGTCACCACCATTCCCGAAGAAGGCGGACTCCAGTGGACTGAGTCCCTGTCCATTGGCAAGGGCTCGCGCAATCCCGAACTGGCGAGAGATTTCATCCGCTACATGCTCAGCCCCAAGGGACAGGTGGCCACGGCGACGCTGCGAGCCTACCCCGCCATGGTTCCAACGCGAGCGGGATGGGCCTTGCTCAACGAACTGGCACCGTCCGAAGCCGCCCGCCAGAACATGAAACTGAACGGCCCCAACGCGCTGGACGAAATCCGCTCAGGACGTATCCGCTTGCGTCGCCTTCCCGTTCAGCAGTCCCTCGAAACCTGGAACGACGCCTGGGTCCGCTACAAGAACGCCTGACGGCCTCGCGGATCTCCAAACGTTGCATGCGTCGCAACCCTAGACGGGGCGCACGCACTTTCAGGAACGACCGATGTCCCTTGTTCCCGCTCAGATGCGGCTGCGACGGTGCGCTTGGTTCTCCCTCTGGGCGACACCGCTGCCGGCCTGGCTCACTTTATTCTTCCTCGGACCGCTGGCGCTCCTGGTCTCAATCTCATTCTGGTCGGTGCGGAACTATCGCCTGACCCCGGATCTCCGTCTTCAGGCTTGGCACTATGTGCTGAACCTCGATTTCCTGTGGTCCGTCTTCTGGCAGAGCTACGGATTGGCTTTGCTGAGTGCAGCCCTGGTGTCGCTGCTCGCCTTTCCGGCATCCTACGCGATGGCTTTCGTCGTCACGCCGCGTTCGCGATTGATGCTGCTGGCGTTCGCGGTAGCCCCCTTCTTCACCAGCTATCTGGTCCGCGTCTACTCGCTGCAGGTTTTCCTGGCGGAAGGAGGCGTGCTGCCACGTCTCTTCCAAGGCCTCGGGCTCGGCGGCTCCAGCATGCTCAACACCTATCCCGCGCTGTTTCTGGGCCATGCCACCCTCACGCTTCCGGTCGTGCTTGTGCTTCAGACGCTTGCTCTCACCAATATCGACCGTGCCGAACTATCGGCCGCCGCCAACCTCGGGGCGCGGCCGGTTCGGGTGTTGACGCGCATCATCCTGCCCGCCGCCCGACCCGGCCTGGCAATCGGCGCGCTCTTCGCGTTTCTTCTCTGCTACGCCGAATTCGTCAGCGCCACCTATCTAGGCGGCGGACGCTTCCAGACCCTGCCGATCCTTCTCACCGACCTGATCCGGGGCGGTCAGCAATGGCCGCGCGCAGCGGTGATGTCGCTGCTGATGATGGTTGTCCTGTTGGCATCGTCCTTCATCACGGTCCTCTGGGCCTACCGGAAGAAGGGCCGCTGAGATGGGACGCGATCTGAAACACGCGGCTCCCGGATGGCTCTGGCTCTGCGGCTTGGCACTCGTCTTCGTCATCCTCTACGCACCGATCCTGTCGGCCCTGGTTTTCTCGTTCAGCGCCGACCGGTTTTCCAGCCTCGACATCAGCGGCTTCAGCACGCGCTGGTATGAGCAGGTATTCCATGACGCCCGTATCGGCGCGGCGCTGAAGAACAGCCTGATCGTCGCGACCGGAACGGCGCTGCTCGCAACCTCGCTGGGCTTTGCCGCAGCCTACGCCGACTTCCGGTTCCGCTTCTTCGCGCAGCGCGCCATTCTCGGACTGTCCCTGCTGCCACCCACGGTGCCCGTGGTCGTCCTCAGCCTCGCGATGCTGGCCTTCTTCTCGCGGGTCGGCCTGTCCGGGACGCTGACGGCTATCGTTCTCGGCCATGTGGTGATCGCCGCTCCCTTCGCAATGGCGATCTGCCGGTTGCGCCTGGAGCAGATGCCCGCCGAACACGAGATTGCCGCCCAGAACCTCGGCGCCGTGCCAGGCCGAGCCTTGCGCCGGATCGTGCTGCCGCAGGTCGCGCCGGCCGTGATCGCGTCGCTGCTGATCACCTTCGCGGTCTCGCTGGACGAGTATGCGATCGCCTGGTTCGTCGGCGGACTGGAACAGACCATCCCCGTCATCGTGCTGAACACCCTTCAGGGACAGGTCGATCCGACGATCCACGTCATCGGCACGCTGACGTTCACCGTCACTCTGACGCTGGTCCTCGCTGCGCAAGCCCTGCTCCTGCGCGAACCTCGATCGACCGAACGGAAGGAGACTTCCCCATGACCGCCCACTTGCTCGAACTCGCAAACATTTCGAAGTCCTACGGTCCGTTCGACGCCGTGAAGAATGTCGATCTCACGATCGCGACGGGTGAGTTCGTGGCGATCATGGGTCCGTCGGGCTGCGGAAAGACCACCACGCTACGCATGATGGCAGGTTTGGAAGAACCGAGCCGCGGAGACGTGCTGCTGCAGGGGCGCAAAATCAACGACCTACCCGTCTGGCAGCGCGAGACACCGCTCGTGTGGCAGAGCCTTGCGCTTTTTCCCCACATGACCGTGAGGGAGAATGTCGAGTTCGGTCTCGAGATGCGCAACGTGCCGCCGTCCGAACGCCACCGGCGCCGCGACGAATGGCTGGAGCGACTGGGCATTGCGGCCTATGCCGAGCGTAACGTGGCGAACCTGTCCGGCGGCCAGCGCCAGCGTGTTGCGCTCGCACGCTGCCTCGTGCTCGAACCCAAGCTGTTGCTGCTCGACGAGCCGCTTTCGGCGCTGGACACGCATATGTCGATCCGTATGCAGGGCGAGCTGAAGCGGCTGCAGCGCGAGCTCGGGATCACTTTCATCTACGTGACGCACAGCCATTCCGAGGCCTTCTCGCTGGCCGACCGCGTCATCATCATGAATGTCGGCGAGATCGAGCAGCAGGGCAGTCCGCAGGACATCTTCCTGCGTCCCGAAACCCGGTTCGTGGCACAGTTCGTCGGGGGAATCAGTATCTTCACTGGCCGGCCGTGCAACGGGCCGGACGGTTCCGTGGGTATCGACAGCGCCGACGGCATGCTGAAGCTGCCCGGCTCGGCAACCGCGCCCGCCGACGATACCTTGGATCTGGCGGTGCATGCCGACCGGATCACGGTGGCCGCCCATCCGTTCGCAACCGGCAACCAGGTTTCCTGCACGCTGGTCTCGGAGGAATTCGCCGGCGCCGTCGTCAACCTTCATCTGGAAACGCTTGCCGGAACCGAGATCGTCGCGCAGGTGCAGCAGCGCGATCTGGGCCGTCTCGGCGTGCGCCCAGGCCAGCCGGTGTTCGCGTCCTGGGCGCCGGAGGACGGCCTCGTCCTTGGCCGGCGCGACGGCACGAACCTCACGCAATGACCGTCGATCTGTTGCGGACGGTCCGCGAGTCTCTCGGATCGGCAGGAGCTGCTCCCGACGTCTTTCTGTCCGTCACTCATGAGCGCGCGCGCGAGGAGGCGGCTTCGGCCATGGCGAGGCGGGAGCGTGGTACTGTACGCGGCCCTTTGGACGGTGCGACGATCTCCTGGAAGGACATGATCGCGCTCTCGGGCGTCGTGCTGACCGCCGGCTCGCGCACGCGGATCGGCCGGGCCGCGGAGACGGCGGATGCGCCTCTGGTCGCGCGCGGCGCGGCGGCGGGGTTGATCACGATCGGAACCACCAATCTGACGGAGTTCGCCTTCTCCGGCATCGGGCAGAACCCGCATTTCGGAACTCCGCTGTTCGATGGGAAGGTTCCAGGCGGGTCGTCCTCAGGCGCCGCCGCCTCCGTGAGGCGCGGCATCGTGCGGCTGGCGGTCGGGACCGACACGGCGGGCTCGTGTCGTGTGCCGGCCGCGTTTCAGGGATTGTTCGGCTTCCGCCCCACGCGAGGGCGCTATCCGATGGAGGGTGTTCTGCCGCTTGCGCCCGCCTACGACACAGCGGGGCTGATCACAGGAACCGCACGCGATCTGCGCGACCTCGACGCGATCATGGCTGGCGACGCCTCCATCCCCGACCAGCCGATCGAGATTGTGCTGGACCAGCATGCGACCGACCAAGCGGACCTCCCGATCGCACAGGCTATCCGGCAGACGTTGAACGGGGCGATGGCGCGGTTTCCGTTCCGTGAGGCGACGCACACAGTGCTGTCGACAGCGGTCGCCCTGATCGAGGAACACGGTTGGCCGGGCGCTGTCGATGCGGCGCGGACCCACGCCGATCTCATGTCGTCCGATCTGTTCGAACTGGTCGATCCGCTTGTTGCGGCCCGGTTGAGGACATCCGCCGCCCAGGACTCGCGGGCGCTGGACCACGTGCGCGATGTAGCCGCCGGGCTGCGTGCCAGCCTGCCGCAGCCGAATCTCGTCATCGCGTTGCCAACGGTCGCCGTGGCCGCTCCGGAGGCGGAGCTGTTGCTGTCCGACCCATCGGCCTACGCCGAAATGAACGCACGTATCCTGCGTCTCACCATGGCGGCGAGTCTGCTGGATCTACCTGCCGCGACGCTTCCGGTCGCCCTGACGCAGCGAGGGGCCTGGTGCGGCCTGCAGCTCGTGGGAACCCCGGGATCTGACCGAGCCCTCTTGACCCTCGCCTGCGAACTCGAAGCTATTCTCCCGATCCAAGGACAGGTCGCATGATCAAGAACCCGATCCCCTGGCCTGGCGGCGCCCGCTGCGCCTGCGCCATCACCTTCGACGTCGATGCCGACAGCCTCATCCACGTCGCCCGGCCCCGCGACAGCCACCGCAGGCTCTACCCGATCAGCATGGGCAGGTACGATCCGAACAGCGGCGTTCCGCGCATTCTCGAGACCTATCGCAGGCTCGGACTCCGGCAATCGTTCTTCATTCCAGCATGGGTCGTCGAGACCTATCCGCGCATGATCGAGGCCATTCTCGACGGCGACCATGAGATCGGACTGCACGGTTATCTGCACGAGGATCCGACCGAACAGGACGACGCCGAGCAGAGCTATTGGTTCGAGCGCTCGCTCGACGTCTGTCGCAGGGCCACGGGCCGCAATCCGCGCGGATACCGTGCACCGGTCTACAACGTCACGCCGCAGGTGATCGACCTCGCGATCCATCATGGGCTCACATACGACTCCTCGATGATGGCCGATGACATGCCCTATGTCGTGTCCGGCGGTTCGGGCGAGTTGATTGAAATCCCGGTGCACTGGGGCAGTGATGACTGGCCGCCTTTCGCCCACTACGCCGAGATCGGGTACATGATGCCCGTCATGAGCCCGGTACGTGGGCTGGAGTCCTCGTTCGCCGAGTTCGAAGCCCAATATGCGGCCGGCGGATTATGGGTCGGGATCTGGCACCCGTTCCTCACCGGCCGCCTGTCCCGTTGGCGCGTGGTCGAGGATTGGCTCGAAGGGGTCCTGGCGCGCGGCGACGTGTGGTTCGCGCCGTTGGAGGATATCGCGGCGCATGTCTCGCGTTTGCGGGCGGACGGCCACTGGACACCCATCGTCGAACCCGCTTGTCCCTATCCCGCCCCCGTGTTCGAGAGGATCCAGCGATGATCGACGCTTGCCCGTTTCCCGCGGCCACTCCCGATGGCATCAATGCATCCGCTTTCGACGTGCTCGGGCAGGCTGGGCGCCTCGAACTGGACCGCCTTTACGAAATCCCCGCCCGTCAGGGCCGGGCGATCAGGGTCAGGCGTGGCGAACGCCTGCGGGTAATCAACACCCACGGGAGCCAAGTCGGTGACTTCTGGGCGTTTGGGGAGACGGATCCGAGCGAGCATCTTTCGATGGAACATATGCGCCCGGACTTGCGCAAGCTGACGCCTCGCGTTGGGGACTCGATGGTGACGAACCGGCGCCGTGCGATCCTCACCCTGCTTGAGGACAGTTCTCCGGGCGTGCACGACACGCTGGTCGCGTCATGCGACGTCCACCGCTACCATCAGCTCGGGCACGAAGGGTACCATGACAATTGCACGGACAATCTGCGCATGGCCCTTTCCTCGGTCGGTGTCTCACGGCCCGAGGTGCCTTGCCCGCTGAACCTCTGGATGAACACGCCGCCGCTTGAGGACGGGACCATGCTGTGGCTGCCTCCTGTCTCCCGTTCTGAGGACCAAGTCACCTTTCGGGCCGAAATGGATCTCGTCGCGGTGGTCTCGGCCTGTCCCATGGACTTGCTACCGATCAACGGCGACGATGCGGTGCCACGCAGCCTGTTGGTCATGATCCTACCTTGACGCTGGAATTATTGGTGGCGGCTTCATAGCTTTTACCGGACTCACTGCAGTAGTACTGTGAATCGCTCTTGCTTAAGATCGTTCTTCAGAAAATCCCTCTAAAAATTTGATGATTATACACGATATTGAACTGGGCCCGATTAATGGACTCGTCTCCAGCCCGATCTTTTCTGGCGATATTGCTTATGTCGCGCCAGTTTACGGCATCTGGAGTACCTGAGTCCGGCGTTCGGGATCGGCGTGATTGTCATCTTCCGGCTGGGAAGTCGCGCCCACGAGCAACGGACCAGGATCGAGCCGCGCGTTCGGGATGGAGATTGGCAATTGGCCTGTCTCTACACGGTGCGCAACCATGCGCACACCGCCTGCACGTCGGCGCAGGCCATGTTCGAGGCTGTAGCGACTATATGATAGGTCTCGCCCGCAATTTCCGGCCCCAGCGGATGGACGAGCAACCCGGACTCGATCTCCGACCGGGCGAGAAGGAGGCTGGCAATGACAACGCCGTGGCCGGCGACTGCGGCCTGAAGGGCGTGCCCGTCGTCTGTTAGGCGGGGACCTTCATCGACGGCAAGGCCTTCCATGCGGGCGAGCCTAGCCCAGCGTTTCCAGTCGGGCGCCATCCCAGGCCGTTTCCATTCGGTGTGGATCAGAGTGACACGCTTCAGGTCGCTGGCTTGGGTGATGCCGAGCTGCGGGCTGCATAAAATGCCGAAGCACTCGGTGAGCAGCGGCTCCGCGATCAATCCGTCGAATGGACCCGCACCATAGCGCACGGCGATGTCCGCGATACCGCCCCGAAGGTCCACCGCCTCATCGGAGGCATGCAGGCGCAGGTCGAACATGGGATGTTTGCTGCGGAAGGCTCCCAACGCGGGAAGCAGGCGGCGGCCCGTGAACAGGGTGGTTGCGGTAAGCGTCACGGCCTTGCGCCGGTTCTGCGGCGACAAGTCCATGATTGTACGCTCGATTGCATCGAAACCATCGCGCAGCGTCGGATATAGGCGCTCGCCGGTATCGGTGAGCGCGACACGGCGAACGTGGCGAACGAACAGCGGCATGCCGAGCGTTTCCTCCAGCAGCCGGATCTGATGGCTGATCGCCGTCGGCGTCACCCCCAATTCTTCCGCAGCCTGGCGGAAGCTGAGATGACGGGCGGCTGCCTCGAAGGCACGCAAGGCCGCCAGCGCTGGCATGCGTCGGCGATGCGGCAAGGATGAGGAAATTTGAGTCATCAGATGAGCAATTCGCGTTCGTCATCACCGATCAGAGAAGGAAGAATGAGCACCGACACGCAATAACAGATGAGCTGAATTACGTCATGACGTCTTCCGCCCCCCTCCGCCTCCTCCACATTGATGCCAGCGCCCGACCGGGCCTTTCAGGTCAAGACAGGCATGGCTCGCACACCCGTCGTCTGAGTCGACGCTTTATCGATCGCTGGACGTCGCTGCGTCCGATGGACACCGTCGTCTACCGCGACGTTGGCGCTATGCCGCCAGCGCCTGTCAGCGGCGAGTGGATCGCCGCTGCCTTCTGTCCACCCGAACGACGGGACCTCAAGCAGCGGGCTGTTCTGGCCGAAAGCGATCGGCTGACCGCTGAACTGGTGGCGGCGGACATCATCGTCGTGGGCGCACCGATGTACAATTTCGGCGTGCCAGCCCCGCTCAAAGCATGGATCGATAATATCGTGCGCGTTGGCATAACTTTTGGCTTCGACCGGAGCCGCGCAGGAGAGCCCTATTGGCCGATGCTGCCGCCGGGCAAGCATCTGGTTATCCTGACTGCGCGCGGCGACTACGGTTATGCTGAAGGCGAACGGCTGGCGGCGATGAACCTCGTCGAAGCCGGTCTACGGGTGCCGCTCGCCTACATCGGGATACACGAAAGCGACACTGTCGCGATCGAATATGACGAATTCGCCGACGAGCGCCTCGCCGCATCGATCGCAGCAGCGGAAACTGCGGCCGATAATCTGGCCGATGATTTGTCCAGCAAGCTGCCCGCATCGACTGATGTTATCGGCGTAGTGCAAGAATGATCTTTAGCGTCGACAGCAACCGAGATGTGGAGAGCGAAGCCGCTTAACTCAATCGAACTTCGCCATCTCCGTTACTTTCTCGCCGCCGCCGAGCACGGCAGTTTCCGAAAAGCCAGTGTGGCGTTGGCCGTACAGGAGTCCTCCATCAGCCGTCGCATCCGTGACCTTGAAGACCATCTTGGTGCTTCGCTATTCCGACGGCATACTGGCGGCGTCGCCTTGACGCTGGCGGGCCAGCGCTTCCTCATTCAAGCCCGGATAGCGATGAAGCACCTTGGCGACGGTGCCATGGACGTCGGGTCGATCGGGCGGAGCGAAAGCGGTCACCTTCGCGTCGGCATTTTCTCCTCGCTCGCATCGGGCTTTCTTGCCGACCTGTTCCGGTCCTACGATGCGCATCGAACTGACGTGCGGATCGACTTTAACGAAGGTCATACCAGCGAGCATGTCGCTGCGATCCATCTCCATCAGCTCGACGTCGCCTTCGTCGCGGGGATGGCGGAACACGACCGATGCGAGACCTTGTATCTGTGGTCGGAGCAGGTGTTCGTTGCCCTACCGGTAACCCACCGCCTTGCCAGTAGAGACGCGGTCGTCTGGGAGGATCTGGTAGGCGAGACCTTTATCGTTGCGGAGCAGGCCCCCGGACGGGAGAAGCACGACGTCCTTATCAAACGCCTTTCGGATCTTGGGCGGCATCCCGAGGTGCGGCGACAGAATGTCAGCCGCGACAACCTCATGTCGCTCGTGGCCATCGGACGAGGCCTGACGCTGACGAGCGGGGCGACCACGTCCACTTCCTTCCACGGCCTCGTCTATCGACCGATCGAAGGTGAGACGCTGCCCTTCAGCGCCGTGTGGTCGCCGATGAACGACAATCCGGCCTTGCGCCGCTTACTCAGCATGGCGCGCGCCCGGCGATCGATCGAGCAGCCAGTCCGTGCTGCTACCCTACTGCCAAGCGCCGAGCTTTCGCGAACTCCC